>Ga0256835_1000293_pt1 | contig 39263 bp, 53 predicted proteins | sample PIR30metaG_FD_185972 | JGI IMG/M metagenome (GOLD analysis project Ga0256835, IMG submission 185972) | Hydrothermal vent microbial communities from East Pacific Rise, Pacific Ocean - PIR-30 | ecosystem: Environmental > Aquatic > Marine > Hydrothermal vents | place: Pacific Ocean: East Pacific...
GGGAAAACAACAAAAACAGCGCGATAACCGGTGTGGGGGACAGTGTAAATCTTTACAACTTAAATAATGGGGGGTGGGGTGGCGGGGGCTTTGTGTTTCAATGGTTTGAGGGGGTTGTAGGGTGGAAAATTTTGTTGTCAAGGGTGGCGACAAATTTAAATTGGGAAGGGCAATTTTTGAACGAAAGCGGCGACAAAATTCAGGCTTTCTTTCCTGGCTTCTGCGGGGCCAGGACGGCGAGGATGAGTATCAATCAACTTCTCTCCCGACCCAGCGGATGCGGCCGAGGACGTAGTATTTGATACCTCTTTCGGGGTCGATTTCCAGTTCGAAAGTCTCATAGTTGGGGTTATCGGAAAGACATACCAGGATCAATTTCCCGCCTTTTTCTTTTAAAACTAGTCGTTTAATAGAAAGACCGCTGTCTGGCTGACGAATAAGGTAGATTTTGCCGCTTTTAGGCTCTATTCTTTCGGCTTCCCAGGTGTCAACCAGGACGACTTCGCCAGGGTAAATAGTGGGGATCATGCTGTCTCCGCGGACTGGGAGAAGGATAAGTGCCTTCCAATGCTCTGGAGAGCGGCCAAATTTGCGTATGATCCAGGATTTTTTGAAGGGGTAAAAGTCTTTGGGCTCGAAAATGAGACCGCCATCTGGTCCGGCGGTCACGTAGCTCTCCAAAAGGGGGACAAAAACATATTCTTCGGCGTCGAGGGTTTCTTCTGGAATTTCGGGCGGTTTGGCAGGTGTTTCGACGACTTTTTCGCCGCGATACATGGGCCCCTCGCCGAAGAGGAGCCAGGAAGGATTGATGTTGAAAGTTTCGCAAATTTTGCGGAGTGCATCAGAGTCCGGTTTTGTCTCTCCTTTTTCCCATCTCAAAACTGTTTGTTTGTGAACAGATATGCGACTCGCAAATTCTCCTTGAGAGAGTTCCCCCCTTATTTTTTTGATCCTTTCACCAATTCCGTTACCGTTTTTCATTTCGCACTTTCACCTTGAAAGCCCGAAAAAAAGCCCGAAACGAGATTTAAAGTCCGAAATGGAGCACAACTAGGCTTCACATCGCACAAAAATGACATTTGTGTTTTCTGGAAACACAAATGAAAGTCCGAAATAAACTTTAGAGTTGACAACAAAAACATTTCTGTTTATCATGCCTTCAAAAATCAAGGTTGCTGGCAGGATAGCATGAACCAAAAAGGGAATTCAATGTCCGGGCATCGGAAAAATTTTGACCTTTTAGAAGCGGCCAAACTCAAGGGTAGCAGATGAAGCAGGGAGGGCTCTTCGACAGGCCGAGTTTGAACCCGGTGCCGCGACTAAAAGCGGTGATGAGAGAGGCCTTGAAGGGATGCGGGCTTTCTCGGGAGCAGGTGGTGGACCGGATGAACGAGCTCGCCTCCCTTGAGGGCCTCACCACCGGCGGACGGAGCAAGAAGGTCACTCTTTCGCTACTCGACAAGTGGGTGGCGGAAGGGGCGCCGGAGCACGTGATCCCCACGAAGTTTATTCCAATTTTCTGTGAGGCGGTGGGAGACTACGGGGCGCTCGCCGTGCTCGCCGGGTGTTTGGGGCTCACGGTCATCGGGCCGGAGGAGCAAAAGCTCCTCGAATGGGCCAGGGCGGAAGTGGAGAAGAGACGGGCCTTGAAGAGGGCCAGGAAGCTGGCGGAGGAGATAGGGCTGTGAAGACCACGGAGATCAAGATCTGGCTCTTGAAGAACGGATACCGTCAGACGGACATAGCGCGGGATCTCGGCGTGACGCCTCAAGTGGTGTGGCAGGCGATCCACGGCGTCTACAAGAACCGGCGGGTGGAGGGGTGGCTGCTCAAGCACGGGTGCCCGCCGGAGCTTCTGGGGATCGATCATTCTAAAGCAGAAAAGAAAGTGGCCTAGCGGAGGCGGGGATGCGGGAGTTCTACTCGGCCAAAGAGATCGCGGAAGTTCTGGGGAAGACAGAGCGGACCATCCAGATCAGAGCCAAGCGCGAATCATGGCCCTACAGAGAAGAGACCGGTCGCGGCGGACGCCGGAAGCTCTACGGCCCCGTCCACGAACTCCCGTCGGAGGTGCAGGTGGCGCTCGTCAAGGCGGCCATCGCCCGCGGCACGCCGCCGCTACCTCACCAGGTGCCGCTCCTCTGCCCGTTGGCGCAGGCCGAGGCCATCGTGGCGCACGGCGGGAACGGCACGGCTCCGGCACCGAAGGGCAACGGCACAAGCCCGGCTCGCCCGAAGCCTACGCCACACGGTCTTCCCGCCCCGGAGAGGGCCGTCTCTCCGAAGGTGCTCGCGGACCCCAAAGTCGCCGAGAAGCTCCAAGCCGTGCAGGAGGCCCTTGCATGCCCGCCGGATTGGAAGCGCCGGGACTGGGTGGAGGCCGTGGCCACGAAGCACGGCGTCACCTACCAGACCATATATAAATGGATGAAGAAATTTAAAGAAGCCGGGCCGGAGGCCCTTTCCGGGGCGAGGCGCCGGGCCCCTCAGAAATGGGACGAAGAAGCCCTCGCCTACTGGATCGGCCTTTGTCTTAAGCGGGCGCACCGTCGCTTTTCCCTCAAGGCCCTCTACGACGCGCTGAAGTCAGAGGCTGCCCGCCGCGGCTGGCGCATCGGCTCCTATCACTCGGCCCGCTGGCACCTCGAGCGCGAGCTCGCCAAATACGGCAAGGAGGCGCTTCTCGCCTTCCGAGACGGGGGCTTGCGGGCGCTTGATAACGTGCTCACCCCGGTGCTTCGCTCCTACGTGGATCTCGAGCCCTTCGAGATCCTCGTGGGCGACCAGCATCGCTTCGACTTCTGGGTGGTGGACGACGAGACGGGCCGCGTCTTCCGGCCGGAGGGCTATCTCTGGCAGGACCTCCGCACCCGCCTCATCTTCGGCGGGGCCATCTGCGGGGAGCACTACGACACGCAAACCATGCTCCTTGCGCTCGGGCTAGGCTGCCGCATCTTCGGGCTCCCCAAAGCCATCTACACCGACCACGGAAAGCCCGAGGAAAGCCGCACCATGAGCGCGGTTATTCGCGAGCTTTCAGCGCTCGCCGTAAACGTGGAGACCACCACGGACCTTCCGGCCGAAGACGTGCTCGCCGAGGACCCCCGCACCCACCGCAAGGCCATCGTGCGCAACGCCAAAGCCAAGATGATCGAGCGCACGTTCCAAGAGGTGGAGCGCATCATGGTGGATGTCCTGAGGCTCCCGGGCTACGTGAAGAAGCTCACGGGGAGCAAGGAGTCTCAGGAGATCGACCAGGAAGAGGCCGAGCGGCTGGCAAGAGCGGGGAGGCTTCCGCTCTTTACGGAGTTTTTGGCGGCCTTCTACCGGGCGCTTGACCACTACAACAAAAAGAAGCCCCACCGCGGGGTGCACCGGGAGTGGCCCTTCCGCCCGAAGCCGCCGGAGGCCAAGTGCACGCCGCTGGCCTATCTTGCGGCCTGCATGGCGCACGAAGGGTTTAAGCCGCGCTATGCCGACGAGGCGGTGCTTGCGACGATCTTCCTCTACCGGGAGCGGCGGCTGCGCAAGGTTGACCGCGGCATGGTGCGCTTCCGCAACGAGTTCTACACGCACGAGGAGCTGGCGCGTCTTTCAGGCGAGTTTGTGGAGCTCCGCTACGACCCCTACGACCCGGAGTGGGTGCTCGTCTTCCACCGGGGCGAGTTCGTCTGCCGGGCAGAAGCCGTGACCTACTCCAGCATGAAGGACGCAGAGCTTGCCTCGCGCAAGATCGCCGAGAAGCGGGCCCGCCGCAAGCGGTTTGTGGAACTCTACCGGGAGCTCACCCGCGGCATCCAAGATCTCCGGCAGTTCTCTGCGGTGCCGAAGGAGGAGAGGCCAAAGGCCGTGTTTGGCCGGAGAAAGGAAGAGCCCCCGGTCATCTCCGAAGAGGAGTTTGCGCGAGAGCTTGCCGCGCTTTCCGCCGAGCCCGCGGAAACCACGCCCCAGGTGGACGAAGAGGCCTTCCGCCGCGAGATCGAAGAGCGCCAGGCCATTCAGGAAGAAATCGGCCCGGTCTTCGTCTACAAGAGCGACCGCTACATGTATCTCCTCGAGCGACTGGCCAAAGGAGAGGTGCTCTCCGCCGATGATCTCGCCTTCATGGCGGAGTTCGAGGCCGAGATGGACCAGACGGAAGCCTCTTACTGGGACGACTACTGCCGGGTGATGTTCAACCGCGAGAGAAGCGAGATCAGGGCCGGGGCGGCCACCCCGGCCCGGGACGATGGAGGTGCAAAATGCGTGATGTCTTCGTGATGACCAACAATTTTAAGAGATTCTTGGAATTGGCGAAAGAGCTTGAAGCCCCGGGAGGGGCGGGGCTTTCGATGGCGGCGGTGGTGGGGCGCGCCGGACGCGGAAAGACCACGGCGGCCGTGCGGCTTGCCTCGGTAAACTCCGCCGTCTACTGCCGCTTCTGCGACTGGTGGACGCCCACAGGGCTTCTCCGCGAGGTGGCCTTTCTTCTCGGCGGCATACGCCCCCGGGCCACCCAGCGGTGCTTCGAGGTCATCCAGGAGGAGCTTTCCCGCGAGCGGCGGCTCATCATGGTGGACGAGGCCGACCGGCTCAGCCTGCGTCATCTCAACACCCTGCGGGATCTTCACGACGTGTGCGGCGTGCCGGTGATGCTCATCGGTGAGGAACCTTTGCTCGCGCGCCTTTCCCAGGAGCGGCGTCTCAAGAGCCGGGTGCGCACGGTGCTCAAGTTCGAGCCGGTCTCGCCGGCTGACGTAGCCATCTTCTACCGCGAGGCGCTCTCGCTCACGCTCACCGGGCCCCAGGCCCAGGAACTTGCCCGCCACGCTGAGGGAGACTTTCGGCTCGTGGTGCGGGATGCGCTGGCGGTGGAGCGCATCATGCGCGCCAGCGGCCTCAAGGGCCCCGAAGTGCCGGCCAAAGTGCTCAAGGAGGTGTGCAAGTGAGGAAGCCGGGGATCACGAAGCGGGTGAGAGCACTTTTTCAGCAACATCCGCGCAAGGTTTTGCGGGTGGCGGAGATCGCCCGGGAGCTTGGACTTTCATGTGAACAGGTGTCCTCGGCCGTGAGCGAGATGTTTCGTCGTGGAGAGCTCTTGCGGGTAGGTTTCGGCACTTACCGCTACAGCGGGAAGATAATCCGCCGGGGGAACCCTCCGCGGCTTCTCAAGAAGATCTGCAAGGCCATCCACGCCAAAGCGACGTTCACCGCCAGGGAAATCTTGCTGCTCTGTGGCGCAGAGCGCTCGTACGTACATAAGACTTTGCGACGCCTTCTGGCCGAAGGATTCATTGAACACATCGGCACCACCAAAAGCCCGCGCGGGTCTCCGGAAAAGCTATATCGGCTCGTCCACCGGGACGAGTTCTACAAAAAATACGTGCTCGGAGGTGGGCAATGATGAGGCTTTCGGAGGCCAGGCTTTGCCTGGACTGCGAGGTTCTCTTTCGCGGGCCGTTTTGTCCGGTCTGCGGCAGCACAAAGGCACCGTTTGTCTCCCGCTGGCTAAACCGGGAGAACCTTGAGGAGGTGAGGGAGGATGAGGGTCGTGCCCGGCGGACGAGGGAAGCGGCTTAACGAAGAGCGGGAACGCCGACGCCGCGAGAGGCGGGGGCTCCTGGCCAAGATCCACATCGCCAAGAATGAGCTCGGCCTTTCCGAAGACCTCTACCGCGAGATCTTGATCGAGCGCTACGGGGTGGATACCGCCGCCGAGCTCTCCATCTCTCAGATGGAAGATCTCGTGGCCTACTTCCGCGAGTGCGGATGGAACGAAAAACGAGCCGAACGTTCCCGGGCGAAGGCCCTCCAGGCCCGGGTGCTCTCTTACCGCGAGGCTCTAGGGGCCAAGCGCGTGGCCGGCGTGTGCGAGAAGATCCTCGGCGTCTCAGACCCACGCTGGTGCCAGGATCTTGGCAAACTCCGCCGGGCCTGCGCGGTGCTCCACAAAATCTACCGAGAGGAGGCACGATGATGAGCGGAAACTATCTGGAATCAAGCCTTTCCGGCCTGGTGGAGGTTTACGGTTGGGAAAAGGTCGTCACCGCCGTGGAGGAGATCCTCAAGAGAGAAGTGCGCGTGAAAAAAATTTGTCTCTATACCAACAAGCCGCTGGCTCACCTCAAGGTTTGCGACTACTGCCGCCACACCAAATGCCCGCTGGCAGGAGGCCGTTCATGACGAAAACAGAGCTAAAGAACCGCCTTCTCGCCACCCTAGCGAGACACATCGGCAAAAACAAGGCCATCGGTATGGCTGCCCTTTACGAGGAAGTCTGGGGGCGGCCCTGGAGGGACAAGATCAACGACACGCGGGAGCTGAGGAAACTCATCACGGAGCTCAGAAATGAAGGGGTGCCCATCTGCTCGGTGACGACCAAAGAAGGGGGCGGTTACTACCTCGCCAGCGCCGGGAGCGAGCTCGAGGCCTATTGCTCGAAGCTCAGAACGAGCGCCCTCAAAAAGCTCGCCCTTGAGGCCAAGCTGAGGAACATGACACTTCCGGAGCTTCTAGGGCAGCTCACGCTTTCCCTCACCGGGGGCTCTTTGAACGAAAGCGGCGAAAAAATGAAGGAGGTCCCAGATGCAAAAACCGCAACTGCTTAAAACCAAGAAGAAAAAGAAAAAGAGGCGCTGCCTCAGGTGCGACCAGCATTTCAAAAGCGAGGGTCCCTGGCAGCGTTTGTGCCCCGAATGTCGCAAGTATGCCAATAGTCAAATTTTTGAAGAGTATAGCCTTGGCTACTAAGGAGGTTTTTATGGGAGAAGCGGCAAGGAAGATCTACCCCACCCCGGCCCATGAAGCGGCCGACAGATTGCTCGCCGAGCTGTCCGACCTTACGACCCGGCTCGAAGGCCTGAAAGAAAGGTTCGAGGCGGAGCTTGCTCGCCTCAAGGAACGTTTCTATCCCGAGATGGAAGAGACCAGGGCGCGTTTGCGGCAGGCGGAGACGGAGCTCAAGAAGCTCGCCAAGCGTGAGAGGATGGCGCTTTTCGCCGAGGGGGATCGTTGCGACCTTCCGCACGGGGCCCTGATTCTGACCATCGTCTCCAGGGTGAAGCGCGCCCGGGGGGTGCTCAAAAAGCTCGAGGAGCTCGGCTGGGAGGAGGCCATCGTGGTCTCCAAGAAGGTCAACTGGGACGTGCTCGAGCGCTGGCCGGAGGAGAAGCTCGTGGCCTGCGGCACGGAGCGCGTGGTCAAGGAAGAAGTGGAATATGAGCTTAAGGAGGTGGGCCATGAATAGGCGTGAGCTCATCATGGAAGTCGCCGAGAGGGCGGACGTGGACTACCACGTGGCCAAGAAGGTGCTCGAGGCCTTCGAGGACGCCGCCGTCTGGGAGTTGACTTCCGGGGTCTCCGGCATCGTGCCGCTCGGGCCTACGCTCGGCGTGCTCAAGAACGTCGACTTCGACCGTCGTCGTGTTCGGGTTCTCTTCAAGCCGAGCCGGGAGTTTCTCCGGTCCGCCCGAGACTCTTAGCCGAAACCGGGGGCTCACGGCCCCCGGTCGCCCCGGGGTTGGCCGCCCGGGGCCTGACGAGGCAGGCCGAAGGAGAAGGAATATGATGGAGTCCCTCTGGCTGGCGCACATCCTTTTGGGGTTTGGGTTGGGGGCCGTTGTGGGCTATCTCTTCGCCCGCGCCGGAGACTTCGAAAGGTAGGAGGCGAAGATGCGGCTTCGTTGCCCGTCTTGCAACGCGGTGCATTCCGTCGAGGCCTGGGCGGATGAGGACTTCGTCGTCCAGGCGCTCACCACCGTGGCGAAGCTCCCGCGAGAGGTCGCCCCGCTTGCCCTGCGCTACGTGGCGCTCTTTCGCCCGCAGGGGCCGCGGGGTCTTTCCTGGCAGAAGGCGGCAAAGGTTTTGAAGGAGCTCCACGAGCTCGTCACGGCCCCTACAATTTCGTGGGAGCGGGAGGAGATGCCCATTACTCCGGCCATCTGGGCGAGGGCGCTCGAGATCGTGCTCGAAGCCGGGCTCACCCCGCCGCTCAAGAACCACAACTACCTGCGGCACGTGGCCTTCGAGCAGGCCAAGCGCGCCCGGGCCCGGGCGGAAATGCAGGCCGAGCAACGCAAGGCCTATCCGTACAGCCGCCCGCACGACGGCTCCGGGCCCACGCCGGTGGCGGAGGCGCTTGGTTCCTTAAACGAGGAGAAGGACCCGCGGGCGGAGGAGGTCGAGGCCGCGAAGGAGCGTCGCCGGCGGGCCTGGGAGAAGCTCCAGCAGATGAGCCCCTCCGAGAAGGAAGAGCTCTTCCGCCGGGCCAAGATGCACTCCACGGCGGCGTTCCTGCCGCTCGAAACCGTGGTGATAAATTTACTCATGTATGGGGAGGGTGCGAGTGGAGATCGAGGAGATCAAGCGTCTACTGCGTAAACCGTCGCTCCGGCCAGACGAAGCAGCGGAGATCCTGGAAGTTTCCAGGTGGAAGATCTATCAGCTCATCCGCGATGGCCTTCTCCCCACCGTCCCCGGCTTCTCCCGCCCGAAGCGCATCCCCTCCTGGGCCATCAAAAAGATGTTGTTTGGCGAGGATAAATGATCACACTTTCCCAACTCTGCTGTCCCTCCGCCAAACCAGGCACACTTGAAGGATATTGCATCCTCTGCGGTCTACACACCGACCAAGGACATCCTATTCCAAAAAGGGGCAACTTCACGGGGTGGAGCTACTGCGCAGCCGGGAATGTTGTCTGCCCGTCCTGTCTGGCATTCTGGAGCGAGCCAAAATTTCGTAATCGCTCCTGGGTGGCCACGCAGCAAGGCGTCGAGTTCTTGAAGATCAAAGAAGCTGCTCCTCGAGTGCTCGATCCTCCCGAGCCGCCGTTTTTCATCTATCTCACAAAGGGAGGACAGCGCCAGGGGTGGCTCAGCGCCATGCGGCTAGTGGCGTGGAGCCGGGAGCGTTTTTTCGTAGCCACGGACTGGCTCGACGCTCCGGTGCCTATCTTGCTTTCTGCCGCCCGGGAACTGGCCGAATTGGTGCGCGAACTCAAGGCCCGCAAGGTCGGCATCTCGGAGCTCCAGTCAGTGGAGTTCAAGATGAAGACCTGGCAGCGGGCAGAAAAGGAGGGGTGGACAAAAATTTTGCGTCTGGCCCGTCTCCAGGCGGGTAATCCCATGTGGGAGGTGGTGCTTCATGCCGCTTAAGCCGGAAGAAGAAAAGGCCGTCGTGGCCGTCTTGGCTGAAATTTATCGGCGAGTGCCGTGGTCGAAGATGCGCACCAGGCACTGCACATGGGACATCTTCAACCACAGGGTGCGAGCCGCGGCATCTTCCCCCTCGCTGGGGGCCTTCATTTCGCGGCTCTGCAACTATTTCGGCTTACAAAGCCTTCCGCCGGAGACGGCTCTCTTGCTCGAAAACTACAAGGACCGCGAAGCTCAAATTCTCGGGGCCATCGTGCAGGAGCACATTCCGATCTGCATGAAGGCCATCATGATGGCAAAGGAAATGAAAGAAAATAAAGGACAACAAAAGCTCTTCTAAGGAGGAAAAATGATACGCTTCGAAGGATGGATGGAGGCCAAATCGCCCATCATGCACGGAGGAGACGAAAAGACCGGCTCCACGGTGGTGCTCCGCACCATCACCATGTGGGTGCCGGAATACGGGGAATTCGCCCGGCTACCGTATCTTTCCGGCAACGGCATCCGTGGCAAGCTGCGCCGCCTTCTCATGCGCGATTTCCTGGAGCGTTTGGGGGTGGAACCGGAAAAGCTATCAACCAAGCTCTACCACGTTCTCTTCACCGGAGGGGCGCTTGAGAGCACGGATGCAACCTCTGGCCAGATTGATCTCGAACTCCGAAAACGCATCCGGGATCTTTTGCCTCCGGTGAGCCTACTCGGTGCCGCGGTAGGCAACCAGATGGTCCCAGGCAAGTTGCGCCTGGGACATTGTTTCCCGGTTTCCCGGGAATACAGGGCCTACCTGCCAGAATTCCTTCGCGATGATCCGCGCGCGGAACAACACGTCTACGCCTTTACGGATGAGAGTTTCCAGACAAGGAGGGACGAGCTCCGCGCTGAGCGAGAGGAAGACGAACAGGCCATGCAGATGAAAGTGAACTTTCAGTGCTTCGTTCCCGGAACCCGCTTCTACCACTGGTTCGCCCTGGAATACGCCACGCCGCTTGAGGAAAGCTGCTTCGGACACATGATGGAGCTCTTCCGGGCCTCTCCGTTTTTGGGAGGCAGCGCCTCGTCTGGGCACGGTGAAGTCATCTTCGAATATCGGCCGGAGCTCCCTTCAGGGGAGGACTTTCGATCCTTCGTGGACGAGAAGGCCGGGGAGATCCAGGATCTCTTTGCGGAGCTTGAGGCCCGTCTATGAACGAAGTCGAGTTCTTTAGGCAGATCATCCTCGAGCACGCCAAAGTAACGCGCCGCGTGCGCTACCGGCGCCTCGAGATCGACTTCGAGCTCGGGGCCCCGGTGGCTTTGAACCATCCCTGGCTCTATCTCGACAGCATCGTCTTCCACCTCTTGTGGCTGAACGAACTCAAAGAGGTCTTCTATCTCCTGCCACAAAAGCTTCCCATTTCCCGCCTCATTCGCGGCCTCGACCTCGGCCCCAAGCCCATCCGCTACGCCCGGGCCGGCATCCCCATGTGCAGCGCAGGGCGATTTCTCCTCGAGGATGGTGAGGAAGTGCCTCCTGCGGCCTGGAAGCACACGAAGATCTACAAACGCTTCGAGGACAGATGGGCCGGAGGCAAGCGCAAGATCAACCGCGGCTCCGGATTCTTCCGTGACTACATGATCTCCCAGGTCTATCTGCCCGCCCGAAAGGTCCGCTTCTGGTGTGTAGGGGACCCGGAATGGCTCGATGAGATCCTCCAAAACCTGGTGTCTATTGGGGACAACACCCGTATTGGATGGGGGAAGGTGAACGGATTCCAGATTCGGGAGATTGCCGAAGACTGGAGCTTGGTGCGGGACGGTTTGGCGATGAGGCCAATTCCAGTCGAATTTTGCGCGGAATACGAAGACGTAGTGCCGATGGCCTACAAGCCCGCCTATTGGGCCCCTGAGAACGTGCGGCCCTGTGTGCCTCCAGGAGCCCGCTGCAAGTTGTCTCCTATCATTTTTCAGAAACAGGGCCCCAAAAGTGGATAAGCGGTGGCGCGAGACGTTTTTGACCTGGGCGAAGATGCCGGAACACCAAGCCCGTGTGGAAGAAGCCCGCCGGATTATTCGTGAGGCTCTAAAGAGGCACAAGTGCTACCTGGCCTACTCCGGCGGCAAGGACTCCACGGCCATGCTGCATCTCGTTGCCCGGGAAGATCCGGGCATTTTCGTCTACCACCACAGCCAGGGGCGCTACATGCCCCGCGAAGCCGAGGAGGAACTAATAGAGGTGGCCCGAGCGGCAGGAGCCCGCAACCTGCACGTTTACCCGGCGGAACGTGATTTCTGGACGGACATCGTGCACGAGCTGGTAGAGAAAGGATTTACGGCAGTCTTTGTGGGGCTGCGCAAAGAGGAGGGCTCACGCCGGCGGCAGCGGATGAAGGCCAGGCGAAACTTGACCCCAATGCGGGAGTTCTGGCCGCTGGCGAACTGGACCTGGATGGACGTGTGGGCTTACTTGGTGGCCAACGGCGTGCGATATCACAGCCACTACGACCGCTATGCGCCTCTGGTGGGTTGGGATCAGGCGAGGTTTCACGCCTTTTTCGACCCACGGATGCGAGCTTTTGGGAAGGACAATTTAGACGGGATTCTTTCCTGGCGCTATAAACACGAAAGGCCGCGCTAGGCGGCCTCTCGCATCGTGCTATCGAGGCTAGAAAGATTTGAATGAGTTTCCATCCCCGCTTGAGCGGTTCGTTGCGCCTTACGGCGACCCGGCCCCACGGCCAGGCAGGAAACTCACTTTTGTGAATATCATTCCACGATAGGCTCGTCAATCATCTCTTCTTCCTTTGCCCCACAGTAGGGGCAGCATTTCCAGCCCCTCTCTTGCTCCACCCAGAAGACCCCTTCGCAGTTCGGACAGAGCACACGATAAAGTCGAATAGCCTGTTCAAGGATGGAGTTAACGTAGGCTGAGCGAGATATACCAATTTCGTTGGCCCGCCTGGTTATGACGTCCAGCACGGGCTCGCTAAGCTTGAGATAGATTTTCTTCTTGAGGCGTTTTGCTTCTTCCTCTTCGTTGTAAATATAGAGATCAGGCCAAGGTGGGGCAGGTTCGAGGAGCCAGAGAAGGGATACTCCGAGTGCCCGGGAAATGTCTTCCATTACTTCCAGGGTTCGGCTTTTTGGGTCGGTAATGGCAGTCTGAATAGTTGATCTGGCTCTTCCGGTCATTTCTGCTAGTTTTTCATAGGTTATCCCTTTCTTTTTCATCAAAAATCTTATTTTTTCTCCGATTATGTTTTTGGAATCCATCTTCGCCTCCAAAGTTTTTACCGAAATTTTAGTAAAAAATGCTTGACAAGTCCATACCGATATTTTAGTATAAAATCAAAACAAGAAAGGAGGCAAGGAGATGAAGGCAAGAGAGATTTTTGAACAAAAAAGAAAGGAATGGCTAGAACAACTGGCAAATTATTGGGCTTACGAGAGCAGTTGGGCTAATGAGGAGCTGGCTCGTGCCAAAGAGCTTATGGCAGAGGGCCGTTATGACGGCCATGTCTGCCAGTTTACAGATGAATCGTTTGAGTGGAGCGAGCTAGCGGAGTGGATTGCTGAGGAACTTTTTGGTTCTGAATATTCTCTCGAAGATTTAGAGCGTATAGAAAAAGAAATTGAAGACATCAAACTTATCTTCTTTCAGGAAGCCGCTGACAAAGCAAACGAAATGTTTGCTGAGCGGCTTAAAGAGCTTGCTCACAAGTATGGTTACAAAGTGGTAGAACATGCCACCAAGTGCGACGGCAAGCCGGCTTGGTGGTTTTACCCTGAATCCTGGGAATAACCCCGCCCGGGCCTAAGGCCCAGGGCGGGTGGGGTGCCGGGGAGGGCACCCCGGGTTTGGCCACCCACCAGTTTAGCCCTCCCGCAGGCACCCCGTCAATAAAAACCAAAAAAGGAGGGTGCCATGCGCACAGTTCACCGTTTCGTTTTACCGGCCCGAGGGGAGGAACTTCGATCAATCATTTCCGAGGCACAAGATGTGTCTCGGACGACTTACAGGAAGGAATTTCGCATTAAGCAAGACCAGACATGGGTTGATTTCCGTATTGCCAAAGATCTCTGGGAGCAGGGGCTCCCAGAGAGGGTGATGCTGGTCATCGCTGTGCGAGAGCCAGAGGAACATGAGATACGCCCCTTCAGGCGTATCTGGCAAATTGATGTTTACGCCCCATCCAAGCCGGAAGAAGTCCTCGCACAGGCTCGCGAAGACTTAGGCCTCTGCGACGAGTGGCTTCGGCGGGTAACAAAGATGCTAACCCCGCCTGAACAGAAGGGGTCCGAGGTTATCGCGCGTCTCAAGGAAATCCTCCGAGAGGTCGAGGAGGCCGCGTAATGATCCGCTACTCCCTCCCCGAACCGATAAACGGTCTGGCCGGAGTGGCCTTCAAGATCTGGCGCCAGCGGTTCTCCGCCATTTGGCCGCGCCTTCGTGAGCGTGGTCTTCTGAACGATTGGCGCCATGAAGGCTACCGCATCGCGTTCGAAGCGCATACCGAAGGACTGCGTTACGGCGACCGTGACCTGCCCGGGTTCGTTTACCGAGCGTGGTACGGGTTCCTCGTTCGGTACGGTTTCATACGCCCGAGCAGGTGGTTCGTGCAGAAGGAAATACCAGTAGGAGAGTTCGGGGAGGGATTTCTTGAGAAAGCACGGGAGGTGTACACAACCACCGCGGAAGTTCGCTACGAAGGCGTACGCAAGAGAGGGCAGCGCCTCGTTTGGGAGAACGGAGACGGATACCGTTACGTGTTCACGTCACACTTCTTGCGGAGGTGGCGTGAACGCGTGCCGCTTGAGTTCTCCCCGCGGGCTGTGCAGCAACAGCTCAGATTCGGAAGCACGCTCTTCTCCGTCCTTGGCCAGGGGTGGACAAAGTCACGAATTAAGTGCCCCTGGTTCACAGTCGTCATGCTGGAGACGGATAACAAGAGAGTGTTCATCACCGTCTGGTAGATCTTGCACCGCCCGCTCCGGGTGTGATATTCAGAATCCGGGGCGGGCCAAACTTCCGCTCAGGAGGTGGGTCGTGAAGAAAATTTTTATATTTTTGTTCGTTTTTTGTTGGATTTCGTTCGTTTTTGGTTTGATTTCCGTTTCTTTTGCTGGGCAATGGCATTATTCATTAGAGCAGGATGAAATGACAGACGAAAAAGTTGGTTATGCTCATACTGAAGCCATCAAAGGACAATGGTTATTTCAGAAGTATGACCTTTTTGTGAGATGCCGAGAAAAAAAACCTAAAGAAGTTTTTATCGTATGGCATCAATTTTTGAATAACGATGGTGTAACTGTAAAGGTTCGTTTTGACAAAAATGCAGTAGAAGAATATTTCTGTCTTCCATCTAGTGATGGAACAGCGACGTTTTTTTCTACAAAATTTGGTAGATATTCTCAGTCTGGTGCCTTAAATATTATTGGAAAGATCAAAAAATATTCTGTAATGAGGGCTAAAACAGCAGATTTTAGGGGGGTGCCAACAGAAACAGCTCTTTTTTCCTTGATTGGAGCTACAAAAGCTATAGATAAAGCATGCTCTTGGCACTATGATGTTTTTGCTGTCAAGCAAGGTGACACATTTAAAGTGTGGGTTCCTGGAGTTTATGGCCCTATAGTAGAAGGATTTAAAAATTGTGATGAAGTAATGAAACATGCTCAAGAATATTGGCCGGATGCCAAAGTGAAATGTCCGGCTAGCAAAAACGATTTTTAACCCCAGCACCATCCCCCGCCGTTAGAGCCCCGGCCCGTGCGCCGGGGTTTTTCATTTGTGGAGCTCGAGGATGTAGTCCGCAATGATCTCGCGGATCTCTTCCAGGTCTTCGTCCTGCACCACGAGGAAGGGTCGGGCGGGGATGTTGGCCCGGTGGCCGCGGCCCGCCTTGCCGCCGAACTGGTGAATGGCGGCGTAGATTACGTTCGTCCCCACGGCCACGTGGTCGCGCCCCGCGCGGTAGTTGATGGAGCTCCGGAGCCTCCCGGTGCGGGTGAGGATTTGGCCCGGCCAGTAGCCCAAGCGCTTTCGTTGTTTGATGGTGCTAGGTGCCAGAGGCTTCCATCTCTTCGAGCCTCCGCGCCAGGAGCCCGGCTCGGAGTAGCGCCCCTCGCGGTTGAAGTTCTCCTGCACGGAGGAGACGAGAAGCTCCCCGATCATCTTCATCACCGGAGTCAAGTCTTCCACACGATCGGAGAGCTCCCGAAGGGACTTCTTGACGCCCTCGTCGTCTACCTCAATCTTGATGTCCATCGCCAAGCTCCTTATCTTGAATTTGGGCCTATGGCAAAATCCCCCGGCGATATGCTGAGCGTGTCCCGGCACGCAAAAAGTTCCGTCGGCGGGGCGTGGGGGTCCGCCGCATAGGCCCCAGGGGAGCCCGGGGACTCCCCGCTTACTTTCCTAAAGCTCATCCTTAAGCACCTTGCCTTTCTTTTTGAGCCTCTCCACATCGGTGTGTGAAGCCAGCCTGAAAGAAGTCAAAAAGAGCGCTCGGCCGGATTTCGTGGCCTTCACCACGGCGTAATAGATCTTGTCTCCCGCCTGGTAGAAGACGAGGGTGCGCTCGCCGTCTTGTATTGCCAGATGCGCCCGGTCGATGACATCCGGAAGCATTTGGTAATCGCGCACTTCAAGCTCCGGGTGCCGGGCCTTGTTCTTGGCAAGCGTCTCCTCGGAGAGAAGCACCGTCTGGCTCTCTGCCTTGATGGCCTTGCGGAAGTCTTCGTTCAGCACCGCCACGGGAAAGGTGCCGCCGGTCTTGCCCTCGAAAAAGCGCGTGAAATCCGGCCCGGTGACCGCGCCTTCCAGGTATTTCTTGGCCACGTCGTAGGGGTAGCGGTCAAGGTTCGGCTGCCAAGCGGCTCGCCCCGGGTTGTAGGAGAAGCCCGGGTCCGGCGCCATGACGATCTTGCCGTCGTGATAGACGGTGACCGGACGCAACTCTCCGGTCTTCTCGGAGACGAGGGCCCACTCTTCCTTGAGCTTGCCTTCTGAGCTTTCCACACGGTCCTCGAGGCCCCAGGCCTTGAGCTGCCTTTCCGAGAGGCTTTGCACGTGGCAACGGCAGTTCCAGCCGTTCGGCGGGTAGTGCGTTTTCCAGAAGGGGTCGTCGTAGCGGAAGATCTTGCCGTGAAGCGCCCGGTGGCTGGGCCGGGTCTTTTGGTCGAGCACGGCGAGATAGCGCCAGTAGGGCCGATCCTCGGCCACTTCGAGCATCTGCTTGTAGCGCCCGGCCATGTAAGCGCTCTGAAGGTTCGTGCGGAAGATGGTTTTGAGCCTCCAGGGCGTGCCGAGCCAGGCCTCCACGGCCTCGCCGGTCTTCGGGTCGATGATCTTCTGCTTCCCCCACCAGCCTTTGGCCCGGAGCTTGGGCTCGAGCTCCTTCTGGAATTCCCGGAAGGTCTTGCCCTCGGCAATGGCGGCATCTACGGCCTCGCGGATGTCCCGCAGGATGTCGAGCCGCATGGCCTTAGCCACGGTGAAGGCCCGGGCGTGGGCCTCCTGCCAGGTCTCCCACCAATCGAACGAGATGATGTAGCCCTTGCGCCGGAAGAACTCTATGGCCTCGGCCGGCGGAAGATTAAAGGCGTCGAGCAGGATCTTCGGGTCGGCCTTAGGCATTTAGCCTCCCCCAGACGTCCGCCAGGAAGATGGCCTGCTCGAGGAGCTTTTCGAACTCCTCGGTCTTGAGGCGGGGGTAGAGCTCGGCCAGGCCCTCCATGATCTCCTCGTAGGAGCTGGCCCGGGCTACCAGCTCGAAGACCGGAGCCAGCAGGGCCTCGAGCATGCCGCGGGTGTCCGTCTCGCCAAGCCTTTCTACCAGGGCGTCGATGCCTTCCTGGGCTGCGGCGGCGTTCAGTTCTGGATTTTGTCGCCGCTTTCGTTCAAACGGATTTTCTAAATCGCCCTCTGAGGCGCTTTTATCCCCGGGGCTATAGTTAGGGTGCCGTCCGGGATGATCGCCCGCGAGAGGGCGGTTCTCTCCGCGAATCCGGGCATTTTTTTCCTGAGCCGCGGCCCCGCCCCGCAGGTAGTCCCGAAGGGTGTCGTCTCCTTCCTCCGGGGCCGGGATGCCGAAGACCTCCCGCACCCACCAGAGGGGCACGTCGTCAAAGCCCATCGAGACGAGCTTCTCCAGCACCTCGGCGTAGAGCTTCCGCTCGTCGGGCTTCGGCAGCACGAACTCGAGGTAGGGCATGGGGGCCCCGGGGCCGAAGTTTAGCTCCACGAGCGGCCTTATGAGCTGGCGGTTTATGGTGGCGGCGATCTGGTCGGCGTCTGAGGTGAGGAGATCGAGACGCACGTCGTTGTGCACCAGGCCGAGCGCGTAGGAGCCCGAGCCCTCGTCTCCCCCGCGGCTGGTAAGGGTCGCCCCGAGGACGGCCTTGCTGATCTCAGCCTCGGTCCAGCGCAGGAATTCGCGCTGGGGTGTTCCCGGCCGGCCGAGGAGCTCCTTGATCTCCACCTCCATGCCCTCGGGCAGCACGATGGCGGCCTCGGTGGCAAGGGTGGCAAGCGCTTCGAGGAGCTTCTCCTGGTCTTCCTCGGGCGTGCCGAGGGGAAACTTGCCGATGCGAAGCGGCACGCCGAACATCTCCACGAACTGGGCCCAGGCCTTCACGCTGTAGTTCCGGAAGAGGAAGAGCCAGGCGAGCACCCGGTAGAGCGCCGCCCGGTAGGGGGAGCCGGATCTTGCCGGGTGGAAGTGGACGATCCATTTGCCGGGGATGAGCTCCTCGCCCTCCAGGGTGCCGTTACAGAGGCGGAGTTCGTGCAAATTTTTGGGGTGAAACTTGAACCAATCAAGCGGCCGGGGCTTGATGGCCGCAGGCACGGCCTGGCCGCCGGAAAGGTCCCAGATGATCTCGCAGAAGGAAAGGCCCTTGCCGATGGCGTCCGAGAGCGCCAGCACAAGCCCCGGGATGCCGGAGACGTTGATAAGGTCGGCCGTCGGCCCCTCCCGCCCCACGGCCTCGAGCGCTTCCTCCACGAAGGCCGCGATGTCTACGGCGCGCTCGGAATCGTCTGCCGGCTGGATGGCGTAGCGCAGGCCAGCCACCGCCCTCCGGCGCTTGCTCATTTCGGCGAAGATGTGGGCATCTTTCTCCTCCATGTCGTCGAAGAGACGGGCCTGGGCGAAGAGGTCGCCAGCCGCCGCAGCGGAGAGCCGGCTTGCCAGCTCCTGGGGAGTCATGGCCCGGGCGGGGAGCATCTGAAAATAGCTTCGCGGCCCGGCAAACTCCGGCGCCGCCTGCTCGCGGGAAAGGTCTCCTCGACGGATGGGTCGGCCGAGGGCGTCGTATATCGTCACCTTGCGTGCCATTTAAAACCCCCTGCTTCTCTTGCGTTTGGGCGTGCGCACGGAGCGCGGGTCCGCCCGGGTAAAGGCCAGGCGAAAGGCCATCTCGAGGGCATCCGGGCCGTCGTCGTGCTCGGCCAGAGGGTAGAACTGGAGCTGCTCGATGAGCGTGGTGTGCCGGGGGTCGAAGAGGATCACCCCGTTTTCCACGTGCGGTGCGAGGCTCTCGATGCGGATCTCTTTGGCCACGCGGTTTCGCACCCCCACCGCCGGCACGGGGACGCCGGCCTTTAAGCTCTCTGAGACCAACACCTGCTTGAACATCTCCTGGAAGGCCACTTCCTCCACGGCCCAGCGCACGCAGCGGAAACGCCGCTGGCACTCGATGATCTTGGCCACGGCCTTCATAGGCGGGAAGCGGCCGATATCGGCATGCAGCACGTAGATCTTGCCCTCCCGCCGGTCGCGGCCCACCACCACGATGGCCGTCATGTCGCCGCGGGTCTTGCCGAGCGCCGGGTCCACGGCCCCGTAGGTGATGAGCCCCCGCGGGGCCTCGCGGAAGAACTGAATGTTCCGGAAGACGGCAAGCTCTTCGTCAAGCGGCTCGTTCTGGTATTCGGCGTTGAAGGCCGGGCGATTGGCGGCCCGTTTCTCCATGAGGAAGTAAAGCGGCTGGGCCTCGGGCCAGAGCACCCGGGCTCCGCGGTCCATCTCCTCGCGGTTGGCCTCGTAGAACTGGCGCGCCGCGGCCTTGCCGGCGGAGGTGTCCTCCTGCCAGATGCGCTCCCAGCGCTCCCAGAGGTCCATGCGTTCCGGGAGGCGTATCAAGGCCTTGAACTTGTGAAAGACGAAGTCTCCACGGTTTTTGACGCGCATCATGAGGGAGTCGTAGTGGAGGACGGTCCCGATGTAGAGGTATTGCGCCGAGCCGTCAGGGGGGCCGAGCTCCATGACCGAGCGGGAGAACCAGCTCTCGAGCTTGTCCCGCTGCTCCTTCGTGCGGACGTTTTCGTCGTTCTCGAGGTCGTCAAGGACGATCAAATCCGGGCGGAAGCCCATGTAGTTTTGCCCGCGGATGCGCTTGCCCGAGCCGAAGACCTTGATCTTCACCCGGCTTCTGGTGACGATCTCCTCGGCCTGCCACACCCGACCAAAGCCTGAAATCTCCGGGAAGTCCCGCGCCAGGCGCTGATTTTCTTCGAGTTCGATCTTGATGTATTCGAGGCTTTCCTGGGCCTGGTCGGTGGTGTCGGAGACGAAGATCACGAAGCGGGTGTCTCCCCGCACCAGGCGCCAGAGCACGAACATGCGGGCAAAGGTGGTCTTGGCGTTTCCGCGCGGGGCGGCGATCTCGATCTTGGCCCCCGGGGCCTCGGCCCAGGTCTCGGCCTCGCGGAAGAACCACTCATGAAACGAGGACGGTTTGTGTTTCAAAAGATGGGGGAAATACGTTTCGCAGAAGAACCGGAAGTCCTTCGGGGCGCGGGCGCGGCGCTCCTCCCGCTCGGCGTCGGAAAGAAGCTCCATGCGGCGGAGCTCTTCCCGCAGGGCCTCGAAATCTTGCCTCAGCTGGCGCTTGTCGAACGTTTTACGCATCAAAACTCCTTGAGCACGGCCTCTTTGACGTCTTCCAGGTGGTCGAGGAGAAACTGAAGGACGTCGGCCCGCTCGGCCCGGCTGGCGAGGTCGCCGATGATGCGCACGGTCTTCGTCACCACTTCGGAGACGGCGATCTCGGGCTCGGCCCGCTTGGCGGCGTTCATGAGCTTGTAGAAGACGTTGGCGTAGCGCTCGATGAGCTCGAGGCGTTTCTCCGGGTCTTCGATCTCGGAGAGCTTTTCGCGGTCGCGCTCAAAGGCGGTGAACATCTCGACGAGGAAGGCCTGCTGCCTTTTGCGGAACTGCTCGTCGGTGAGCTCGTTCTCAAGGCGCAGCCGGTCCCAGTCAAGCCCCCGGGCGGCGTCGGCCTTCTTCCACTTGTAGACCGTCTGGCGGGTGCGCCCCACGCGTTCGGCCACGTCGGTGAGCGGCAACCCCTGAGCGTAGAGCTCCCGCGCTAGCTCCCTCAGAGACATGCGCTAGAACCCCAGTTTGGTGCGAAACTCAAGCACCAGTGTGGTGAAGCCCGCAGTGAGAGAGCTCAAGAAGACGTTTCTTTTCTCTATTGCCCTGATGCGGGCGTCGTGAGACTTGAGCCTGTCTTTGATCTCGGAAATGTCTTCGCGAATAGCGTCGAGCTTTCCTTCAATGCGACCTAATGAGCGCTGAATGTTGTTTTCATTCGTCTGCATCAAGGGACCTCCCTCACATGAGCTTTCTTACAAGTTAGCGCAAGCTCCTGTTTTGCTGAGCTTTATCTTCCTGCTGAGGTTCATTTTTTGTGTGCGTGTGTGTGTTTGTGTGTGAAAGCGTGTGACGACTATCTGCCAAACATCTCCCCTCTGTTTTAGCATGAAAGACATGAAGCACTTTCGTCTGAGCGAGTTTGTTTGCCCCTGTTGCGGCAAACAGGAGATGAAACGGGAGTTCCTCGAGCTCCTTGACCGGGCCAGAGACCTGGCCGGGGTGCCCTTCGTGATCACGAGCGGCTACCGCTGCCCGAAGCACAACGCCCGCGTGGGTGGAAGGCCAAATTCCGCCCATACGCGGGGCTTTGCGGCGGACATCTCCGCGCCGAACTCCCGGCAAAGGGCGCTCATCGTGGAGGCCCTCTTTCGGGTGGGTTTCCGGCGCCTCGGCATCGATTTCGAGCGTGGCTTCGTCCACGTGGATTGCGACCCGGAAAAACCAAGCCCACGGCTCTGGGGGTATTGATGGCGGCGGTTTACTTCCTGGCCTATCGCGGAAAGAGCCCGCTTTCGCGGATGATCCGGTTTCTCACCGCCGGGGACTACAGCCACGTGGGCCTGGCGGTGACGATGGAAACAAACGGCGGGCTTCGTCTCTGGGCCCCGCGTTTTGGCGAGCGCCCGGAGCTCGAGCTGGGGGCCTGGGGCAAGTGGCCCTGGGACGTGCGGGTGGAGGTCCTTCTCATCGACAAAGAACACCGGCCGGGCACGGAGGTCGATCTCTTCAAGCTTCCGTGCACGGAGAGCGAGGCGCAGGCCATCTTCGACTTTTACCTGGAAAACGAAGGGGCGGGCTACGACTGGCTCGGGGCCCTGACCTGCCTCGTGCGTCCAAAAGCCGAAGACAAGGGGCGCTGGTTTTGCTCCGAGCTGGCCTACGCCGCCTGCCTTTCGGCGGGTGTCAAGCTCCTTAACGAGGACCGCCCGCACAAGGTAACGCCGAGAATCTTTTTCCTTAGCCCCTACCTCAAGCGGGTGGGGCAATTCCAAACCCGGGAGGTTTAATCATGACCATCGGATTCTTCAAAGTCATCGGTTTGATCGGTCTTTTGGCCAACGAGCTCACGGCCGCTGCTGTAGACGGGAAGATCACCGCACGGGAAGCCATCTCCATCATGGAGAAGATCTGTGCGGCCCTCGGCATCGATCTCGACAAGACCGGGCTCGAGCTCGGGGAGGAAGATGAAGCTTAACGAAAAGGGCTATCGCCACGCCAGGAGCTTGATAAAGGCCGGCAAGGTGGACGAAAGCTCCTCCTGGAGCTTCTCCGCCGAGGACGGAAACCGCCTGCTCGGCGACCCGCCCAACTGGGAGAACTACGGCAAATGGCACCTGGGCATCCGGGAGGATACAGACCCGGAGACCAAGCGCCACTGGGCCTATCCCTTCGGCAAGAACGGGAAGGTCTATCGCTCGGCGCTTCGGGCCATCCGCACCCGGGCGGCGCAGCAGAACCACGCCGACATCTTCGAAGCCGCTGGCCGCCTCCTTTCCGAGCTCGACAAGGACAAGGAGAAGAACCGCGCCGGGTCACTTGAGGTCTGCCAGATCGCCTCGGGCGAGGAGATCATGGTCTTGCCGCTTGGCGAGATCAAGGGGCGGGATGGACGCTACTGGGTGCTCACCGAGGAAGACGCCCAGGCGGTGGTGGACCAGATCCGGCGCGACGGCGTGGACATCGTGATTGATTACGACCACGCCAGCTACTTCCGGGACGACACGCGGGCCGCAGGCTGGCTCAAGGCCAACTCTTTTCGCGTGGGAGACGGCCCCTGGGGCGAAGGCATATACGCCCGCGTGGAGTGGACCGAAGCCGCGGAGCAGGCCATCGCCGCCAAGGAATACCGATACCTTTCGCCCACCTTCTACGCCGACGGCACGCGGATTCTCGCCCTTGAGTCCGTGGCGCTCACGAACATTCCGAATCTTCCCATGCTCCCGGCCTTGAACCGCCGGGAAGGAAACAATCCAGAGGAGGGACACATGGAAAAAGAACTAAACCGCCTTCGGGAGGAGAACGCGCGCCTTTCTGCCGCGCTTGAGACCGCGCGCAAGGAGAAGGAGAAACTTGAACGCGAGCTGAACCAGGTGCGCGAGGCCTTAAAGGCCCGCGAGGCCGAGGTCGGGAAGCTCTCCGAAGAACTCGAGAAGCTCAAGGAAGCCGAGCGCGAGCGTGAGATCAACTCTCTCGTAGAGTCGGCCATCGCCGAGGGCAAGCTCGCCCCGGCGCAGAAGGAGGCCGCCGTTGAACTCGGACGCCGCGACCTCGAGATGCTCAAGAAGTGGATCGAGACGGCTCCCGCGGCCTTCAAGGATCTCGCCAAAGAGGCCAAGCCCGGGGAGCCCGTGCCGAACAAGCTCGATTATCCCGGCAAAGTGGACGAAGAGCGCCTGGCGCTTCACCAGCGGGCGCTTCAGCTCTCTCGCGAGAAGAACATCTCCTACCGCGAGGCCCTAAACCTTTTGAAGGAGGAAGCCCATGCCTAGCAGACTCTCTGAACTTCGCATCGTAGACCCGGTGCTGACCGAACTGGCTCGGGGCTACAAAAACGAGACCTTCGTGGGCACCGAGCTCTTCCCCATCGTTCCGGTGACCAAAGAGGCCGGGAAAGTGCCGCAGTTCGGCAAGGAGGCCTTCAAGCTCTACCGCACCGAACGCGGGCTCGGGGCTGCGCCCAACCGCATCGCCCCCGAAGGCCGTAGCTGGATCGACTTCCAGACCGAAGAGCACGCCATCGAATATCCCATCGACCACCGGGAGGAAGAGGAAGACATCTTCGACCACGAGGAATACGCCACCCAGCTCGTGATGGACGTCATTCAGCTCCGGCGGGAGAAGGCCATTGCCGACACCGCCCAGGACCTTTCGATCTACCCGTCCACGCAGAAGGTGACCCTTTCCGGCTCAGACCAGTGGACGGACTACTCGAGCTCCGACCCCATCACGGTCGTAAAGGACATGAAGAGCACCCTGCGCAAGGCCATTGGCCGGGAGCCGAACGTCATGCTGCTCGGGCCGGATACGTTTTCCGCCCTGCGCGACCATCCGAAGATCATCGAGCGCATCAAATACAGCCAGAAGGGCATCATTACCACGGATCTTCTGGCTCAGATCTTCGACATCGAGCGCGTGGTGGTGGGTGCCGGGCTCTATGCCGACGAGAACGGTAACTTCGTGGACCTCTGGCAGGACAACGCCATCCTGGCCTACGTCTCCCGCCGCGGCACGCGTTTTGACCCGAGCTTTGCCTACACCTTCCGCAAGAAGGGCCAGCCCGTGATCTACAAATACCCCTCTCCTGACGGGCTCGTGCGCTTCGTGCTGGGCACGGACAACTTCTGCATCAAGGTCGTGGGGCCGGATGCGGCCTGCATCATCAACGACACCAACGCCTAAAGGAGATGACGCATGGCTAAGGGAAAAGACCTGAAGGAATACGTCGTGCGCGGCACGAACATCCGTCACGACGGAAAGCTCTATCGCGAGGGCGAGGTGATCAAGCTCTCGGCCAAAGAGGCCAAGCGCCTCGCTAGCTTCCTGGAAGAAGTCAAGAAAGAGGAAAAAGCCGCTTCCGGCGGCAACAAGCAAGAAGGCTAAAGGAGGCTAAACCATGCCTGAGACCTTTGCACCCGGTGTCATCTACAGCATCCGCGCCGCGGCGGACCTGCCGAAGGCGCGTTTCGTTGGTTTTGACGGAAACCTCTGCGCTTCCGGGGCCAAAGCCCTGGGGGTCACGCAATACGACTTTGCCGCCGGCGAGATGGCGGGCGTCATCGTAAACGGCATCGCGCTCGTGGAGGCCGGCGGAGCCATCTCGCAGGGGGCCGAAGTGGCCTCCGGCGCCGATGGCAAGGCCGTGGCGCTCACGGACGCCTCCACTCAGAAGCGAAACGGCTGGGCGCTCGATGCCGCAAGCGCTGCGGGCCAGGTCATCCGAGTGCTCTTGGCAGCCTAAAGGAGGCGGGCTTCGGCCCGCCTTTGAGGAGGGGCGATGCCTTATTGCAGCCTTGAGGACGTCCGGAAGATCATCCCCGAGAGCGACCTGATCCAGCTCACCGACGATGGCGGCGTCGGTGTGGTGGATGAGAGCGTTCTCACCGAGGCCATCGACCAGGCCGACCGCGAGATCGACGCCTACCTCGGCACCCGTTACCCCGTGCCGCTCGACCCCGTGCCAGAGCTCATCCGTAACCTCTCGGCGCAGATGGCCGTCTTTCACCTCTACGGCCGGCGCAACCTGATGAGCGAGGTCTGGGAGAACCGCTACAAGAACGCCGTGCGGCTGCTCGATCTCATCCGCCGCGGGGAAGTCACCATTGGCGCTTCTTTCGGCGAGACCAGCACGCCCTCAAGTGGCGTGCGCTACGCCGGCAATAAGAAAGTGCTGACGGACTTAAGCCAATTTTAGGGAGGGCGTGATGAATATACAGATGTTGAGGAGTTGTTTGTAAATGTTTAACTTGTATAACTATGTAGCAAGTGTTTCAGTAAAAAATACTGATAGCAATGATATTCAAGGTCAGCAAATTCGTATTGCTATTGTTAGCCAAGATGTTAAATATGCCAAAGCCGGAGGAGCTGATGTTGTAGTTACAGATGAAAGTTTAAACATACTTCCAACTTATGTTGAAATTTTAGATAGAGATACAAACACGTTGGTTGTCTGGACAAAAGATGATTTGCCAGCATCATCAACAAAAAACTATTATGTATTCTGGGGAGCAGAAGGGGATTATCAAAAATATAGTAATCCTGCAGAAATCTTTGATACTTATGAAGGATTTAACCCATCGACAGGACTAGAACTTCCTGCATTAACAGACCTTCATGCAAGTGATGTTTGTGACAACACAGATTTAGGAAGATACTGCACCCAGTATCAACAAAAACTTGAAACAATAGTCTCATTTTTTAGTAAACACACAACATCTGACATTGTTTTAATTTTGGGAGACTTTTTTGATCAAGAAGGCTGTTCAGGTTATTGCACAGAAACTAAAGAGCAAGCACAAGCAGCGTATGAAGCTGCATCTAAAATTATAGATAATTCTGGGTATCGACGTATTCATGTTCTAGGAAACCATGACCTTTATCTTTTCTCAAAAGAAGAAATAAAGGCCCTATATGGGCTTGATTCTACATACTACTATAAAGACATTGGCGAAGATTTCAGAATTGTCGTTTTAGATGCGCAATACAGTCCCACTGATGAATCTGATTTAGAACTGACAGAATTTTCAGAGGGATATATACCAAGCTTCGAGCTAGATTGGTTACAGAATACCGCATTAAACACAACCAGAAAGTGTATTGTTTTGTGTCACCAGCTACTATATGATACTGGTGATTACGGGACGAGATATTACGTGACGAATAGAACAGATGTTAGAACAGTTTTGGAAAATGCAGGAAATGTTATCGGAGTTTTTTGCGGGCATATGCACCTATTTAATTATGAAGTCATAAATGGCATTCCATACGTGTCTCTAGATGATGCGACAAGTGGTGACGGAACAACAAATTGCTATGTGATATATATTTATGATAATGGTGCAATAGGTATTGAGGCAATAAACAGAAGCCATATTACATTCTTTAATCCTACTAACACAGCCGGACAACTAGATATAAAATCAGGAACATTTAATCATGCTGGATATGTGCGAGCAGACGGTGGAACAGGGTATGCAAGGGCATTGACAGTAGATCAATACGATAAGTTCACTTTATACGTTAAGATGCGTCAATTACCACTTAACTATATGACATTCCTAATAGGAGCTGAAAGCGATGTAAAATACTACTATTACCACCCAATAAATGATGAACTCAAATTATATGACAATGGAACTACAAGTGTTATTTCAACTTGCAGCCCTGTTGATGAAACAGATTGTAACACATTCGTAACATTAAGTGATGGTAATAATGTAAAGATATTTTCTAAAGCTACTGAAATATGTAATACGTCATTATCACTTCCATTAGGATACGTTGGAATAAAGGGATACAAGGACGGTAATGGTATAATATTTGATTTTGGAATTGCAAAAGATTTGTCTGTTTTAGACATCATTGTTGAAAGTGTTTCATATCAAGGAAATATTTCCTTGTCTTTAACGCCGCAGGCTGAGGCCCAGGCCACCTACAGGCGGGAGGGGCAGCAGAGCATTGCGCTCACGCCTGGCGCCGAGGCCCGGGCTACCTACCGCAAAGAGGGCAACATCCTCCTGCAATTCGCCGTGACAGCGGAGAAGGCGGCGCGTTATTTCGCCCTCGGCCAGGTGCCGGTGGCCGTGCAGGTGGCCGGGGAGAAGCAGGTTCTCTACCGCCGGAGTGGGAGCACACCCCTTTCGCTCATTCCCGAGGGTGTAGCGCAAACTACCTACCGACACGCCGGAAACATTCCCGTGGCCCTTTCCGTGCAGGCGGACATTGCCTGCCGTTTCAACGTCGAAGGTGGGGTTGGCCTCATCATCCTGCCGCAGGGCACCTGGGTGTATCAGCCGGCCACGGGCGGCACGGTTTACACCTACGTGGGGAACATTCCGCTTGCCATTCTCCCCGAGGCTGAGGCAAAGGCGCTTTTTAGCGAGACAGGCGAGATTTTCCTGAACATCACGCCTGCGGCGGAGGTGCAGGCCGTCTACCGGCCTATCTCAGAGCTTCTTTTGAAGCTAAGGCCCGAAGGCGAGGCAACGGCAGCTTTCAGCATCGAGGGGGAGATTCAGCTCCGGCTTACGCCCCAGGGCGTGGCGGTGCTCATCAAGCCGAGCGAGAGCGAGGAACTTTTCGTCATCGGCGTCATTGAAGAGATCGACCTCCGTGCCGTTTTCGACGGCGCGTTGCATGCGACGATATGGCCCAGACAATAGTTTGCTTCAGAGGAGATCATAAGCCTTTTCGGCTGACCGTCCTGGATAAGGACGGAAACCCGGTCAACGTGGCCGGCTGGCAGTTCAAGTTCAGCTTCGCCAATAGGCCCGGAGAGACGCCGGTGCATCAGGTGTCCGGCGTGATCGAAGACGCCCCGAATGGGCGCGTGCTCTTTGAGCTTACGCCCACGGAGACGGCTGAGGCCGGGGCCTACTACTTCGACGTGCAAGCCACGACGGCCAGTGGGCGCATCCGCACAATCGCTTCTGGCCGTCTGATTATCAAGCAGGACATTACGCCTTAGGAGGTTTAGAAATGGCTAAATGGTGCGACCAGGGAGAAACAGACGTTTTGAAAGTCTACTTTTCCGGCGAGCAGGCTCACCGGAGCACGCTTTACATCGGGCTCTACACCAACGCCACTGAGCCGGATGAAACTGCCACCCTTGCGGACATTGTGGAGCCGAGCGGGTCCAACTATGCGCGGCAGGCCATTGCCGACAGTGAGTGGACGGTTTCTGGTTCTACGGCTACGGCTGCGGCTAAGACCTTCGCTCCTAACGGCGAGGACTGGGGGACGGTTACGGGATACTTTCTCGCCACAACTGGCGATAATACTGGTCTGCTCTTGGCGGTGGAACACTTCGATACGGGAAAGCCACTTTCTGGAGATGACGAGCTGCAAGTAACCGCGAAAGTGACCATCGACTAATGAGCACTATTGCCCAGATCGAAGACGCGATGCTTGCGGCACTCCGAGCGAAGCTCCCTGGGGTGCAGGTGGAGACTTTGCCCGGCCCTGCGGAGGAGGCCATCCGCCGCTCCATGCGCACCCCCGCGGTGTGGGTGGTGTGGACCGGAGAACGACCGGAGGGGGCCCCGCAGCGCCACGGACAGGGGGTGCATCAGAAGTTCGTGCAGACGTTTGATGTCGTGGTCGTGACGAAGAACCTGCGCAGCATCAAAGAAGGAGTGCGCGGGGCCTACGAGCTGATCGACGCCGTGCTTGATCAGCTTATCGGGCTCAAGGTGCTGGGCACGACTGGGTTCCTCTCCTATGCCGGGACCAGGCTCCTCGACGTGGAAGCAGGACTTTTCGTCTATCTCTGCACCTTCGAGGTGCAGACCGCCATAACCGCAAACGCAAAGGAGGGATAGCATGCCTGAAAAGCAGGAGAAACCGCAGAAAGTGAAGGTCGTGCTCGCGAAGGGGCACACGCACGCCGGCAAGACCTACAAGGCCGGAGACGAAATCGAAGTCCGCCCCGAGCAGGCCGAGTGGCTCAAGAAGCTCGGGGTCATCAAATAACGGAAGGAGGTTAGATCATGCCTAACAGAACGCCTTCGGCGGAAAACTACTATCTCGGACGTGGGGCGGTCTATTTCGACCGCTTCGACGAGAACGGAAACCGCACCGGGGAACTGCACCTGGGAAACTGCAAGGATGCAAGGATTTCGCTCTCGTCAACCACGAAGGAGCACAAGAACTACCTCACAGGCTCGAGCGAGACCGACCTCGAGGTCGTGGCTGAGACGAAAGCCGAAATCCAGCTCACGCTCGACGAATACCAGAAAGACATCCTGGCCCTGGCCTTTTTAGGGGATCAGGGAACTCTTTCGCAGGGGTCCGGCACGGTGACGGACGAGGCCATCGTGGCCCGCAAGAACCGCTGGATGAAGCTCCAGTATCGCAACATCTCGAGCGTGGTCGTCACGAGCCAGGACGGCTCCACCACTTACAGTGAGGGCACGGACTATCAGGTCGATGCCGAGCGCGGGCGCATCTACATCGACCCGGACGGAAACATCACCGACGGGGCAACGATCCTGGTGGATTATTCCTATTCGGCTGTGACGAAGGAGACGATTCAGGCCCTCAAAAACGCGAAGGTTGAAGGCTTCCTCCGCTTCGTTCCGGCGGAGGACATGACAGGTCCTCGCTACGAGGCGGAGTGCTGGAAGGTGCGTTTGCGGCCGGATCTCGACTTCAGCATGATCACCGACGACTGGGGAGAGATTCGCCTGAGGGGCTCGCTCGTGAAGGATTCGAGCCACCCCGAGGCCCCGTATTTCAGGCTCATTGAGCTTTAAAAACCACTAAAGGAGGCATGAAATGAGAACACTTTTGACCTGCATCTTTTTGCTGATGATGGCTTCGCTGGCCCTGGCACAGGACTGCCCGCTTCTGGGGCAGACCTTTCATTTCGAGCTCGAGGGGAGCTCTTACCTGCTTTCCGACTTCCAGCCGGACGGCTTCGGCCCCGGCCTGAACGGAAACATGCTCTTGACCGGGCCAGATGTCTCCGTGTGGGTGCCGGCGAGCTGCACTGCGGATGGGCGCGTCTTCGTCGCGGGGTTCCCTTGCGAAGTTTCCGATTCCGGGCTCCGCTGTTTCCTCAAGCGCATTGACGACCTCGAATGCTACGAGATCTTCGGCGAGAAGTATTGCTTCGAGGGCGAGATTCCCGTGCTCGACCTCAAAACTCTTGAAGAGGAGGGTGAATAATGCCTCTTGATCTCGAAAACAGACGCGTGACCGTGCTCGTGAACATAGGGGGCAACGAGATCGAGGTTTACGCCGAGATGCCAGACAACGACGAGATCCTGCAATACAGGCGGGATCTCGTCGGCAAGAAGGGCCGCCTCGACCCGGCACACATCACGAAGGTCCAGATCAAGTGGGGCCTTCGCAAGATGGTTGGCATTCGTGAGGGCGACATTCTGGTCGGCGGGAAGCCCCTCGAGATCGACCCCGAGGGGCGGTGGAAGGAAGTGATTCGCGAAAAGGGGGCCGTGATTGCCCAGGCCGTAGCGCAGGCCCTCTTTGAGACCCCACAGGCCGAGATCGTGGAGGAAGAGGCCCCTTTGGCATAAGGGAGGAGTATGATCGCCTTCTGCAACGCTGCACGGACAAGAAGAAGGAGCAGTGCAAGCAGAGGGCGTGCGCCGTTTGCGACAAGAACCCAGAGAACATGCCGGAGCCATCGCCCTGGTTCCGGCACATCCTTTTTCTCTACAGGCTCCGGAAGGGCGGCTACCCCTTCGAGAAGAACGACCTGAGTCTCGAGGAATGGCTCGCCCTGGGGGAGCTTGAGGAAGCAATCGAAGCGTCCCGCTTAAGGTTGTTCTGATGGCCGAAAACAGGCTCGAGATTCGCATCGAAGTAGAAGGCCGCGACGCCCAGCAGGTGCTCTCGGGCGTTTCGCGAGAGTTGCGCAAGCTCGACGGCTCCGCCAAGGAGGGGGCCCGGGGAATGGCGCAGCTCTCGCGAAGTTCCCGGGCTGCCGAGCGAGACCTCGAGCGGCTTTCCCGCACGGCGGCAAATCTGAAGAGAATGTTTGCCCTGGCCTTCGGGGCGTTAGCTGCCTACGGGGTTTCGCGCATGGCGGCGGATGTGGCCCACCTGGCGGACGAGTATCAGCTCCTTTCCGCCCGCTTGCGTCTCGTTTCTTCCTCTGCCGAGGAGTTACGCCGCATTCAAGAAGGCCTCTATCAGGTGGCCCAACGCACCCGGGCGGACCTGGGGGCGACGGTCGAGGTCTATGCCCGCCTGGCCAACGCCACGCGGGAGTTCGGTGTTTCGAGCCAGGAGCTCCTGCGTGTGGTGGAGACGCTCAACAACGCCATTCTCGTCTCCGGGGCCTCGACGCAGGAGGCCCAGGCGGCCCTTCTTCAGCTCTCCCAGGCGATGGCCTCGGGCAGGCTCCAGGGAGACGAGCTTCGCTCGGTGCTCGAGCAAATGCCAATCCTGGGGCGGGCGATTGCGCGGGAGATGGGCGTTACGATCGGCCAGCTGCGGGAGCTCGGTTCGCAAGGACAGATCACCACGCAGATCATCCTGCAGGCCTTGTCGCACATGTATGACGAGCTGGCGGCGAAGGCCGCGGCGATTCCCATGACCGTGGGGCAGTCATTCCAGGTGCTTCGCAACGCCTGGCAGCGCCTCATTGGGGAGAGCCAGCAGCTCGGCGGAGCTTTCGATGTCGTCAAGGCCGCCGCTTTGGCCCTTGCCCAAACGCTCGATCAAATTCGCACCGGAGAACTTTCTGCGGACTGGGAGCAGCTCGGCTGGATAGGGGTGCAGGCCTTCAAGGGCCTTACCAACTCCGTCTACGTGCTTGCAGAGGGGTTCCTCTACTTAGACAGGGTTTGGAACCTGCTCAAGCTGGCTTTCTTCAAGCTCGAAGAAGTCATCGCCGCCGGGCTTTCGCGCATCTTGCAGGAAGTGCTGAGCGTCCTCGAGACAGTCAACGCAAACAGGATCGGGGACTGGGCCATCCCTGACAGCTTGATTGCAAGCCTGCAAGAGACGGCAAGCTATCTCAGCGAGTGGCAGGGGAAATACACGCAGCAGATCAACGAAACGGAGAAAACGCTTGCTGAAATAGAAGAGAGGGAGAAGGCCCTCAAGGGCATCTTCGATGCGCTTGACAAGAACTTCGAAAAGACCCTTCAGAACCTGCGAAACGCCCGCAAGGAAGGAAAGGCGGCGTTTAATGAAACGGGTAATGCTGCCAATGCTGCGAGTAACAACATCAAAGTATTGAATGCTGAATTGGAACGTCAGCAAGAGATTGCTCAAGCCTCCCGCGAACTTGAAGAAATATTCCGTGCCCTTTATTTGGAGACCCTGCCCGAAGGGGCGAGGGCAATACAGGAAATTCGCGACAAATATACGGCCCTAATTGCTCAGGCCGCAGGATTGGCATCAATTACAGGGGAATGGGAAAAGTACAACGAAATTGTCAAGCTTGCGCTTGACCTGCAAGACAAAGAAATAGCCGCCCTTCAAGAAAAAGAAAATGTCCACGAAACCGTTGCAGGCGAAATCACCCAGATCTGGCAGCACACCTACGAGCGGCTGACGGACATAGTTGCCGATTGGATCTACGAGCTCGACATCAACCTTAAATCCGTGGTGGATCTCTTCCGCCGGGCCGCGGCCCAGGTGGCGGCGACCTGGGTGATGACCGGCTTCCAGGGCATTTTCTCTCCGACCCTTGCCGGTGCGCCTGGCGTGATGGGGACAGCGCAGGCCGCGGGCGGTTCGACATTCCTCCCTACCGCGCCGGGACTGAGCTCATTTTTGCAGGCCGGGACGCAGGGCCTCTATAACTTCTTTACCACACCGGAAACGCTCACGTTCAAAGCGGCGGAGATGTTTCCGGACAGTTTCCTGGTGGACGTTCACGACTTCTTCGCCGGGCCGGTGGGCACCGCCGCCGGCGCGGGCCTCATGTCCGGCCTCACGACGTATCTTGCGACTGGTGATGTCAAGCAAAGTGTGCTCGCCGGTATAGGATCTACTGCGGGGTGGGCAATAGGCAACGCAATCGCCCCCGGCGTCGGCGGACCTGTCGGCGCTCTTCTCGGCGGCATCGGTGGAGGGCTTCTCGGCTCCGTGTTCGGCGACAAGAAGGCCCCGCGGGTGACGTTTTCCGCCGACCTGGTAGTGGACTTCGTGCCGGGCAAGGGCTTCCAGCTCGCCGACGTCCAGCTCGACACCAAGCGCAAGTATGGGGCCGGCACCCAGTACGAGCAGCAGGTGCGGGAGACCGTAAACGAATACCTCAACCAGCCGGTCGAGTGGCTAAACGAGCTTTACCAGGACGTGGTGGCAGATCTCCCCGAAGAGGCGCGCTGGCGGCTCGATCAGGCCTTTGCGGACATCGACTTCGAGGCCGAACTCAGCCAGCGCACGCACGAGTCTTTGGGCGGAGACATCGACACCCGGCCGCTTCAGCGCTACGTACAGAAGTTGCTCCTCAGCTATGAAAAGCCCTTTGAGCAGGCCTTTGCCGAAGAGCTCAAGCGCGGGGAGGCGCTCTTCGAAAGAGTCTCGCCCTATCTTCCCGAAGACGCCAAGAGGCTGATCCTCTCCTACGTGGAGGCCCTCTTCCCTGACGACGTCTTCGACGAGCTACGCAACGTGCCCATCGAGAAGCTGGGAAGCGCCGACTTCGGGAAGTGGCTCGAAGAGAACATCAAGCCCTTCTTTGCCTCCATCGAGGAGTGGGAGGCCTTCTACGACTGGGCGATGTCTTACCTCGAAGACTTCGCCCGCAAGCTCGACTGGCGCACGGCCGAGACAGCCGACTTCCTGCAGAGCGAGTGGGACAAGATCCTTTTCAACCTGCGAGACTTCAACTTCGGGGCTTCCTTTATGGATCTGATGAACCAGGAGATCGAGCGCGCCATGCGCGAGGGAGACCGCCCCGACTTCAGCAAGGTGGCGCAGCAGTGGAGCCTCGACATCAAGGACTCCATCAAAAGCGCCATCCTCGATCAGGCTTTCGGGAACATCATGGCCGGGGCGCAGGATTTTCTGCTCGAATATCTTGCCGGATCGGTCTTCCATGGCGGCTTCACGTTCGAGAACATCGACAAGACGCTCCGGACGATCGAAAGCTTCGACTTCACCCAATTCACGAGCCTTATGACAGACATTTTCGGCTCTTGGCAGACAGGGCGCGAGGTCGATTGGGAGGCCCTGCGTCAGCAGTATGGAAACCTCGTCGATCTCGTCGAGCAGTGGCTGCAGAAGCAGACGAGAGAGGAGGACCTCGTCGAGCTTCAGCAGCAGGCCTCGACCTCGCTGCTCGAGGCTTCGACCACTCTCAAAGAGGTGGCCTCGAGCCTGGCCCAGGCGGCGGCGCGGCTCGGTGAAAACATCAGCATCAACGTCGAGATCCCCGTACAGGAGGTGGGCACGGCATGAAGACGCTGCCCGCTGAGCTCGTTTCTCTGCTAGACGACACCTGCACGGAGCCGTTCTTCCTCGTCGAGCTCGGCTTTTCGACTCCGCTGAGGCTCTCCTCCGGGCGGACGGTCAGCTACGACGGGGAGATCTTTTCCTCTGCCGATGTGGAGCTGGCCCGGCTTTCCTTCGACGCCAACATGATCGCCAGCGGGGCCATCATCGTCGGCAATACCGACAACGCCATCAACTACTGGGTGCTGCACGAAGGCATTTCCGGGAAGCCGGTCAAAGTGTGGCTTACCTACATGATAGACGACACAAACTTTGCCGAGCCGGTGCTCGTCTTCGACGGCATAGGTGATGCCGTGCGCATCGATCACACCAAGACGGAGATCTCGATCGTCAACAAGTTTTTGCGCGTCTCGCATTCGCCGAGGCGGCGCATCTGTGCGGCCACGGGGTTCAACCACCTGCCGGCCCCGGAAACGCGCATCACCTGGAAGAACGAAACCTTTGTGCTTGAGGGCAGATGAGCTATCCGAATTTTCCCATTACCACGAAGAGCCGGCGCACCCGCAGAAGCGGCATCGTCGCGGAGCGCTCTGAGGGCGGAAAGCTCCGCAAGCGGGTGCTCTACGCGACAGACCAGTTCGACTTCGAGGTTTATCACTACCTCTCAGATGCACAGAAGGCCGAACTCGAAGCGTTTTACGAGAGCAACAAGAAAACGGCTTTCAACTTCACCTGGATCGACGGCCAGACTTACGTGGTGCAATTTCTCGCCGAACCTCGCTACACCCAGGTGGGTGAAGAAGAGCCGCTCTGGGAGGCGGCCGTAAGGCTGGGGACGGTCTGATGCCCTGGAAGTTCTATCATCGAGATTCACCCTACTTCGGGTCTGCCAGGCGGACGAACCCTGTTTCGTCGCGCCGGGCCCTTAATCGGGCGGCCACCACCGCCCAGGAGCGTCAGGCCACCGTGGCGGGCCAGGGCGAGTTTCTGCCTATCCCCTACGGCCGAGTGCGCGCCGGGGGGAAGATTTGCGCCGTGGCCGTGAAGGACGATCATCTCTGCGTGCTCGCGGCCTTCACGGTCGGCGAGATCGATTCCTTCGAGGCCATCCTGGTGAACGGCGCCGACATCAACGACCCGGAGAAAGGCCTCGTGGCCGCCTACGGGGGCGAGGTGAACCTTTACCGCGGCACGCAGGACCAGACCGTAGACCCCATCCTGCAGTGGGCGATCGAAGGCTACGGCGACACCCTTCCCGGAGTGGCCTACTGCGTGCTGAAGATCCCTTCCTCTGCGGAATACAGCTCCTTTCCGCGCGTCGAGGCCGTCATCAAAGGCCTCCGGGTCTACGATCCGCGCACCGGCCAGGTGGCCTACAGCGAAAACCCGGCTCTCGTCCTGGCGGATTTCATAAGCCACGACGGAGACGACTACGGCCTGGGCTGGCCGATTGATTGGAGCTCGGTTGCTACGGTGGCGGATGCCTGCGACGAGCTCGTGGCCGATGTGGAGCCCCGCAGAAGAATAGGGCTTTTGCTTGACCGGCCCCTTGAGAGCGAGGAGTGGCTCGAGCCTTTGCGCACCTATGCCGGGTGCTTCATTTCGTTTGACGGCGGGGTCTGCAAGCTCATCCCCGATCGGCCCAGCGACACGGTCGTCATCTCGTTTACGCCCGACAACATCCGCCGCCTCGTAAGCCTGCGCAAAGAAAGCATCGTCAACAAGCCCACCGTCATCGAGGTTGTCTACACGAAGACGGACACCGAGCCCTGGCGCGACTATTCCGTCTTCGTCATGAAGCCCGGGGTGGAGGAAGGGACCGAGCCCTGGCGGCTCTCGACGGTGCGCCTGCCGGGGATTCAGCGCGCCTCGCAGGCCAAGCGCGAGGGCGTAGAGCGCTTGAACAAGCTCATCACCGACCTGCAGATCGAGCTCGAGGTCTTCGACGAGGGCCTCCAGCTAGAGCCCGGGGACGTTTTCAGCGTTACCCACCCGGTTGGGCTCGAAAACAAATTGTTTCGCTGCCTCGAGCCTCCGGAACTCATCGAGCCCGGGCGTTGGCGGGTCAAGGGCTACGAATACGACCCCGCGGTCTACTCCGACGAGGTGATCTCCGAGCCGACTTTGGCAGACACGACCCTTCCGGACCCGCGCCAGGTGCCAACGGTTAGCGGGCTCACGGTGGATGAAATTTTCGGGCAGAAGAGCGACGGCACCTATTTCTCGAAGGTGCACGCCACCTGGGACCACGTGGCCCAGACCTGGCCTTACTTCCGGGCCTACGAGGTGCAGCTCTGGCAGGGGTCCACCCTCATTTCCCAGGCCCAGACCGTCGAGCCGGAGTTCACCAGCCCGCCGGTGGAGGAGCGCAAGCTCTACACCGTCAAGGTGCGCGTGCTCGGCTCTCTTGCCCCGGGAGAGTTTGCTTCTGCGGACTACGAGGTGGTGGGGAAATACGCCCCACCAAGCGACGTGCCAAGCGTTTTCGGTTTCGAGGTGGGCGGGGAAGTGCGCCTGCGGTGGGAACCCGCGCCGGACATCGACATCTGGCGCTACGAGGTGCGCTACTGGGCGGAGGGGGGAAGCTGGGATGATGGCACGGTGCTCGACCGGGTGGATGGCCTGCGGCTGTTGACGAAGGACGTCCCTGCCGGAACCTGGATTTTCGGCGTCAAGGCCATCGATTGTGTTGGAAATTACAGCGCGAACCCGGCGACGGTCACCATCGAGGTGACGCTCGACCTCGAGGCCTTCAAAGCTCTAGATGCCACGTTTTCGGTCGAAGACCTTGCCAATGCGTCAAACATCACTGCCGAAACCGTCTTCGTGACCGACGCGAACAACGTCGTCACGAAGATTTTTACCCGCGCCGTGGCGACTCTGGGCACTGCGGCGGAGGTGTTCACCGACGCCCTGACGAACTACCCAGATCCGGCCTATTCCTACCGGCTCTCTGGGACGTGCTCGTGTGATCTTGGACCTCTTCCAGACCCGCCGCTTGACCCTGCCGCTACCGGGACCTGGAGAGGGCAGAAGGACGGTTTCCGCATGCTGCGCGGTGCCCCGACGCTGGTCTTTTCTGTGCTCAAGGACGGGAGCGAGGTGGCCTCCACGGCGGGGACGCAATATTCGCTCAACGCCACCGGAGACCAGTGCAAGTGGCACGCAGAGGCGAGCGGCACGGACGTTTTTGCCCTAGAACTTCCTGATTTTTACAGCCGCTGCGATGCCATCCCGCGCAAGGAGTCGGGTCAGGGCACCAGCAGCGCCTCAGGGCCTACAACGATTACCCTCGAGCGGACCTACAACGCCGCCCGCCGCATCGTCATCACCCCGAAGGGCACGGCCGCCCTGACGGCGGTGGTGGACAACGTGCAGCCCGAAAACGGGCGGTTCGACGTCTACATCTTCAACAGCGCCGGCGATCAAGTAAGCGCTGAATTCTTCTGGGAATGGGAGGGAGTGTAAGTGGCCTATACCAAGTTCGATCCGTCAAGGCCGGACGGCACCACGCAGAACATCGTCGAGGCCCTAGATTCCACGAGGCTAAACCTCAAGGCCATTCGCGACGCCATGATGTTCTCATCCATGCCCGACTGGGCAATGGAGGTCGTGCCGGGCTCCGGGACCTACGAACAACCGGAGCAAATCAAATATACGCGCGGCGTGGAAGTAATCCGGTTGCTGCTGACGTGGAACGCAGACGGAAACGTCACGCAGGTGGTCTATCAGTATTCGAACGATTCCGGCAACACATTTGAAACGGTTGCGACAGAGACGATCAACTACGACGCAGAAGGAAACGTGACCGGCACCAGCTGGTCGTAAGGAGGGGAGGGAAAGATGAGCTATTCGTTTTTGTTCGGCATTCCCGGGAAGATTAAGACGCTCTTGTCTCGCCTCACCGAGACGAGGGCGAACAATTTGGACAACCTGCCGCGCCTGGATGTCAACGTTTCCAGCCGTGCGGACGGTGCGTATTACACCGCCGCCCGGGCAGCGAAGCTTGATAATCTAGATGCCGCCGTTAGCAGCCGTCTGCCTGCGAATGATGCGCGTCTTGTTAATTTAGACGCAGCTAATCAAGCAAAGCTGATTCTGAACCCCGTGACTGATTGTCTCGGGAGTGATTATCCTCCCTTACCTATTCTAAACAATCTTCTTATTTCCCCTCCGCCAATTAATACATCTTTGGTTTACGCTGCTGGTTCCCTTTCAATATCGCCAGCGACTACCAATGAATGGCAAAACACATTCGCTTATAGCGGAGCTGGATATCTTCTCGGTCTTTGTGTGCAAGTCTCTAATCAAGATTCAGACAGTCACTACTTCGGTTTTAAGGTGAGAGTTGATGGAGTAACAGTTTTTAATAGCGGAGCTAAAACGCGGGCCATATTAAGTAACACAAGAATTGCTTATATGGTTTTCCCTATCACTGTCGGTTTTATTGTTTATGGGAATGGCGCCATTGGTTGCAACAACCAACAGGTATTGGAAATTGGTTCATCATTAGAGATAGATACATACAAAAGCGATAGCATTTCGTTTTATCTTTCTCTGCTAATTAAAAAGAAGGCTTACTAAGCGGAGGGACAAAAGATGACCGAAACAATTGTTGAAGAAAACGGAGTAACCTATAAGATAATTACTTTCGATGACGGCACGCTTGTTAAGCACATGCTTGTCGAAGAAGACGAATATCTACTCGAGATTACAGCTGACCAGACGGTCATCGTCGCAGACGGTCAGGACAAGGCCGTCTGCACGTGCATGCTCTATAAGAATGGGGAGGTTTGCAGTGAATTCGATGGCGTGGAGTGGTTCGTTCCAATCATAGACATTACTGGCGTCCAGGCCGATCTCATCGAATTAACGCTTCAGGAAGGACAAGCCACTTAC
>Ga0256835_1000294_pt1 | contig 39258 bp, 46 predicted proteins | sample PIR30metaG_FD_185972 | JGI IMG/M metagenome (GOLD analysis project Ga0256835, IMG submission 185972) | Hydrothermal vent microbial communities from East Pacific Rise, Pacific Ocean - PIR-30 | ecosystem: Environmental > Aquatic > Marine > Hydrothermal vents | place: Pacific Ocean: East Pacific...
CCTCGGTGATCCTGTATTTGGGAAAACCCATTATTGCCATTAAAAGAGTACTCTTACCTGCTCCATTGGGACCGAATAACACATGGGTTTCTCCTTTTCTAATTGTTAGATTCACATTACTTAAGATAACCTTATCTTCAATCTCAATTTTAAGATTTTTTATTTCTAAAATTTTAAACCTCCTGAAATTAAATTAAAAGAATTATATCATGATTTCCTACAAAGTCAATAGGAAATATCTTTAAATGTTATTTTCATCATTTTCAGCTTCTTCCGATTTTTCAGCAAGAGCTTTGTTCTTTTCTTCTAACTCAGAGAGTATTTTTTCAAGTTCCTTTACTCTTTTGTTTAGGGATGAAATCCTCTTTTTATTTTTAAGAAAATATGGAATTGAAAAGAGCAAAGTGAGAATAACACCTATTCCCATAAAGACCAAAAGAATAAGGGCAAGGGAACTTTCTAATTTAAATCCGAAGAGTTTAAGAGTAACAACTGCTGTGTTCTGGACACCGAAAATCACTGCAACAATTGCAATTATCAAAAAGAGAATAAGAGCAAAATACATTTTCACCTCCTTTTATAGCCGAGCAGCTTAAAGCTCTTTCAGCCAATCAGCAAAAACAATTTCTCTATAATTAATGTCTTTGTTTACTTAACGAATTTTATATTATATTATAAAAAATCATGCATGAGAATATTTATTTCAAAGAAGCAAAAAAGGTTACATTTATTGGAATTCTTATAAATATTTTTCTTGTTGTGATTAAATTAGTGGTTGGAATTTTTGGTAAAAGTTCTGCACTTATTGCTGATGCTATTCACTCATTCTCAGATCTAAGCTCTGATATTATTGTGTTATGGGGTTTAAAATTTGGCTCTAAACCTTCTGATGAAAAGCATAGATACGGACATGGGAAATATGAGACTTTTGCTAATTTTATTTTGGGTGTTTTTTTAGTTTTTGCAGGAGCTGAAATCTTTTATATGTCAATTAAAAAACTTATTTTATTTTTTAAAAGAAGTTCTATTCCTACTCCCGGATGGATAGCCTTTTTTGTGGCTTTTGTCTCTGTTGTTTTTAAAGGAATAATATATCTTTACACCGTAAAGGTTGGTAAAAGAATAAAAAGTAATTTGCTGATTTCCAATGCTTATCATCATTTAAGTGATTCCGTCTCCTCTGTGGGGGTAATGATTGGTATTTTAGGGGCGAAGATTTTACCTTCTAATTGGGTTTTTCTGGATCCTCTTGCGGCTCTTATTTTGAGTGTTTTAATATTAAAAGTGGCTATTAAAATAATAAAAGAATCTTTTGATGAGCTTGTTGAAAAATCTTTGGATGAGAAGGAAGAGGAAAAAATAATTGGGATTATTTCCTCTGTTGATGGGGTTTTTGATCCCCATAAATTGAGAACAAGAAAAATTGGAAATTGGGTAGCAATAGATGTTCACATTAGGGTAAAAAGGGGACTTAGTATTGAAAAGGCTCATGAAATCTCTACCGTAGTGGAAAATGAGTTAAGAGAAAGATATAGAGAAAATATTATTACCAACATACACATAGAGCCTTGTGAATAATTTTATTCTATGCGTTTTTAAAAAGGGGTTTAAAAATTTTTAAATTAAAATTATTTTAAATCTTGACATTTTTAAAAAATTGTATTATATTAAAAATGTTATGATTACAAATTTAGAATGGAGGTTAAAATGATAAGTGAAAAACTTGAGAAGGAATTAAATGAGCAGATTAATGCTGAGCTTTTTTCCTCTTATCTTTATCTTTCTATGGCCGCTTATTCAGGTTCAATAAATATGGATGGTGCTGCTAAATGGTTTCAGAAGCAGGCACAAGAGGAACTTGAACATGCAATGAAATTTTATCACTATTTGGAAGAGAGAGGAGGAAGAGTTCTTCTTACGGCAATCAAAGAGCCAAAAAAAGAGTGGAAAACACTCGAAGAAGCATTTAAAGAGGCTTACGAGCATGAAAAGTATATAACAGGAAGAATTAATAAATTAATGGATCTTGCAGTGGCTGAAAAGGATTATGCTGCTCAGAGTTTTTTGAATTGGTTTGTTGATGAGCAGGTTGAAGAAGAGGCTTCTACTCTTGCTATTTATGAAAAGCTAAAAATGGTAAGGGATTACAAAGGTGGACTTTTTATGGTTGATAGAGAACTTTCTCAAAGAGGTTAATTTAATGAAAAAAAAATTTTTAGGAGGTTTTAAATGATCGTATTAGGAGAGAGATTTCCCGAAATTAAGGTAAAAACTACCCACGGAAATCTAAAATTACCCGATGATTTATCGGGAAAATGGTTTGTTTTATTCAGTCATCCGGCTGATTTTACACCTGTTTGTACAACTGAATTTTATGCAATGCAGAAAAGGTTGGGCAAATTCAAAGAGTTGGGTGTTGAAGTTTTAGGTCTTAGTGTGGATCAGGTGTTTTCACATTTAAAATGGGCGGAGTGGATTAAAGATAATCTTGACACAGAAATTGAATTTCCAATTATTGCTGATGACAGAGGAATGGTTGCGGAAGCTTTGGGTATGATTCCCAGTGGGGCATCAATTACAGCGAGAGCAGTATTTATAGTTGACCCAAAAGGGCTTATTAGAGCTATAGTTTACTATCCTGCTGAGGTTGGTAGAGATTGGGATGAAATATTAAGAGCGATTAAGGCTCTTCAGATTAGCGATGAAAAGAAAGTAGCTCTTCCCCATAAATGGCCTGAGAATGAGCTTATCGGGGATAGGGCAATTGTACCACCTGCTGGTACGGTTGACCAGATTAAGGAAAGAGAGGAAAGCAAGAAGAAAGGTGAGATAGAGTGTTATGATTGGTGGCTTTGCCATAAAAAGATTTAATTTTTAAAGGTTGTAGAAAAGGGGAAGTTTAAACTTCCTCTTTTCTTTTAACAAAATTAATTTCATGGAGGTAAAAATGAGGAAGAAGTATACATTAATTATTTTTATAGTGGTGATATTTGCAATAACACCACTTTTTGCTCAAAAAAAGATGGTCCCAAAGAGTCATAAAATGATGGTGAAAGCTATGTTTTCACATCGGATGCCCCTTTTGGGAGATAGATTCCCAACTCTGAATGTTCAGACAACCCATGGAAAAATAACATTACCTGATTATTATAAGGGCAAGTGGTTTGTTTTATTCAGCCATCCGGCTGATTTTACTCCTGTTTGTACAACTGAATTTGTTGCCTTTCAGAAAAGGTATAAAAAATTCAAGGCACTAAATACTGAGCTCATTGGTTTAAGCATTGATCAGGTTTTTTCCCATATGAAATGGGTTGAATGGATTAAAAATAATCTTGGAGTAAAAATTCAATTTCCGATTATAGCTGATGATATGGGGAATGTTGCAAAAGCTCTCGGTCTTGTTCATCCCGGCAAAGGAACGAACACTGTAAGAGCTGTGTTTGTTGTGGATCCGAATGGGATTATCAGAACGATTCTTTATTATCCTCAGGAACTGGGAAGAAATATGGATGAGATCTTAAGGATTGTTAAAGGACTTCAAGTCTCAGATTCAAGAAAAGTGGCAATTCCAGCAAATTGGCCTTACAATGATACTCCCAAAATTGGAGGAAGTAATGTTATTATACCTCCTGCAAGCTCCTGTTCAGCTAAGATGAAGCGACTTGAGGATTCTAAAAAAGGTAAGTTTAAGTGTATAGACTGGTGGCTTTGCTTTAAAAAATAGATTTAGTTAAAAAAGGGGAGAGCTTTCTCTCCCCTTTTTGCTATTTTAAGTGGAGGTAAAAATGGATAAGAAAGATTTAATTTTGAAAGTAATGATTGATGCAAATAAACCTCTTAAAACAGGAGAAATTGCCGAGCTTTCAAAAATATCAAAAAATGAAGTCTCCAAAATAATAAGCAGTTTAAAAAAAGAGGGTGAGATAGAATCCCCAAAGAGATGTTATTATGTGCCTAAGAAATAGTGAGGAAATCCAAAAAATTTATAATAAAATAAAACCCTTGGTAAAGGAGAGGCTAAAGGAGTTCAAATTGGTAGGCACTTCGATGGAAAAGAAAATGATTTTTGAAGAGATGGTATTCTGTATTCTTACTCCTCAATCTAAAGCAAAAAAAGCATGGGAAGCTGTTCTTAATATGAAAAAAGATGATATTTTGTATAAGGGGAGTTCATCTGAGATCAGGGATTATATAAAAGGTGTGAGATTTAATAAAAGAAAAAGTGAATTCATAATTTTACTTAGAAATATGTTTTTTAAAAATGAGGAATTCTTTGAGAAAATTATTTATGAAACTGAAATTTTGTATTTAAGAAATTGGTTGGTTGAAAAAGTTAAGGGATACGGTTTTAAAGAGGCGAGTCATTTTTTAAGGAATATTGGCAAAGGGGAGAAACTTGCAATATTGGACAGGCATATTCTAAAAAATTTGTCCAATTTTGGTGTATTAAAAGAAGTTCCTAAAACTTTGTCAAGGAATAAATACCTTGAAATTGAAGAGAAAATGGAGAGGTTTTCTGAAAAACTTAATATTCCAATGGATGAACTTGATTTGGTGTTGTGGTACAAAGAGACAGGGGAGATTTTTAAATGAGTGGTAAAGTTCTGAATATGGATGAACTTAAAAAAATATTAATTAACAAGGGAGTTAAACCTTCTATTCAAAGACTTAAAATTCTTGAAATTTTATTAAAGAAGGGACATCCTTCGGTGGATGATATTTACAGGGCTCTTATAGATGAAATCCCCACCCTTTCAAAAACTACAATTTATAACACATTAAATCTTTTTTTGGAAAAGGGGATAGCACAAGCATTTACAATTGCAGGTGATAATGAGCTTAGATACGAATATTTAAATTCTCCCCATGCACACTTTAAGTGTACAAAATGTGGCAAAATATATGATATTGAACTTAATTGTGATGTTTTTATAAAAAAAGAAATTAATGGTTTTAGAATAAACAAAGCATTGGTTTATTTTGAGGGTATTTGTAATGAATGCCAAAATTCAAAAATTTCTTGACAAAAAAGATAAAAAGTATAATCATTTTATATAAATAATTATTTTAAGGAGGCGTGTCATGAAAAAGTATATTTGTACTGTTTGCGGTTATATTTATGATCCTGAGACAGGGGATCCTGACAATGGAATTGATCCCGGTACATCCTTTGAAGAACTTCCTGAGGATTGGGTTTGCCCGATGTGTGGTGCTGGAAAAGATATGTTTGAAGAAAAAAATTAATTATAAATAAAAGGAGGTAATTAATGGATGCTGCCTTATTGGCAAGGATTCAATTTGCAGTAACTATTGGTTTCCATTTTCTTTTCCCCCCTACAACACTCGGACTGTCTCTGATTATACTTATTCTTGAAACTCTTTATATTAGAACCAAGGAGGACATCTACAAAAGGACATCCGCTTTTTTGGTTAAGATTTTAGGGCTTGTTTTTGTGATTGGTACTGCTACAGGAATTGTAATGGAATTTTCCTTTGGAAATAATTGGGCTGAGTATGCGAAGATGGTTGGAGATGTTTTTGGAGCTCCATTAGCAGCGGAGGGCGTTTTTGCTTTTTTTCTTGAATCTATGTTTTTAGGTGTTCTTGTTTTTGCAAGAAACAAGGTTTCAGAAAAAGCTTACTGGTGGTCAGCTTTCTTTGTTTTCTTCGGCTCTCATCTTTCAGGCCTCTGGATTATAATAGCAAATTCGTGGATGCAAACACCTGCTGGTTATAAAATTGTAGAAATTGCTGGGAAAAAGAAGGCAATTTTAACGAACTTTTTTGAAGCTGCTTTAAATCACTCTACCTTGAACAGATATACCCATGTTGTTCTATCTGCCTGGATAACCGGAGGCGCTGTTGTAGCTGCGATAGGTGCCTATTATCTCTTGAAAAAGAGGTTTGAGAAAGAAGCAAAAAAACTTTTTAATGTAGGTGTGATTGTTTTTATAATTTTTTCGCTTCTTCAACTTGTCTCAGGACATGCTGGGGCGGTTAAAGTTGCGGAAACACAACCTGCTAAGTTAGCTGCTTTTGAAGGCATCTGGAAAACCACAACTCATGCTCAACTTGATATTTTTGGAATTCCCGATGAAAAGAATAAGGTTACAAGGTATGAAATAGGGATACCAGGACTTTTGAGTTTTCTTGTTTACTGGGATACAAATGGAGAAATTAAGGGACTCAATGAATTTGGAAAAGACATACCACCCGTTTTATTAACTTACACTGTATACCATATAATGACAGGTCTTGGGTTTTTCTTTATTTTTGTTTCACTAATAGGGATTTATCTTTATTGGAGAAAAAAGATCTGGGATACAAAATGGTTTTTAAGATTAATGATTTTAACAACTCCTCTTGTTTATGTCGCCGTCCAAACAGGATGGATGGCAGCCGAGATAGGAAGACAACCCTGGATAGTTTATAATGTTATGAAAACCTCTGAAGCGATTTCAAAAGTGGTTCCGGCAGGGCAGATTTTGTTTTCTTTGATAATGTTTATAATAATTTATACTTTCCTTTTTGCTATCTTTCTGAAAATCTTCTTTAAGATTATCAGGAAGGGACCTGAAGAAAACATAATCCAGGGTTATTGAGGAGGTTAAAATGCAGGTATTACAAATAATATGGTTTTTGTTAATAGTTATACTTTTTTTAGGATATTCTATACTTGATGGTTTTGATCTTGGAGTAGGGATTCTAACTCCCTTCCTTGCAAAAGATGATACTGAAAAGAGAATTCTGTTTAATGCCATAGGTCCTGTCTGGGATGGAAATGAGGTCTGGCTTTTAACAGGGGGAGGAGCTCTTTTTGCAGCCTTTCCAGCTGTTTATGCAACTGTTTTTAGCGGGTTTTATCTTGCTCTTATGTTAGTTCTTTTTGCACTGATTTTCAGAGCAGTGTCTTTTGAATATTGGGCTCATGATGAGGGAACAAGAAAAATTTGGTGTAAAGCTATTGTATTGGGAAGCTTTTTGCCATCCCTTCTTTATGGTGTTGCTCTTGGGAATGTGATAGTAGGAATCCCTTTAAACGAAGCTCATGATTTTGCGGGCAACTTTTTTACTTTACTGAGGCCATTTCCACTTATTACCGGACTTTTAGGCCTTACCATGATTTTGATACACGGCAGTGTTTATGCCGCACTAAAATCAGAAGGTAATATAAGAAAAAGAGGCCATTCTCTTGCGGAAAAATTTCTGATAGCTTTTATTATATTGTTTATACTTACTATTATTGTTGGTATTTTGCAGATCAAAGGGGTTGCTTCAAATGTGATCGGGTGGATTTTTGCAATTTTAACTATCATTTTCTGGTATCTTACTCTATCAAGTGTTAAAAATGGTAAGGATGGAAAAGCTTTTCTTTTTTCATCTCTCATTCATGTGGCAATTTGGGGATTAATTGCGGCAGTACAATTTCCTTATCTCGTGAGAGCCACGGATCCTGCTCTTAGTATGAGTATTTATGAGTTTTCTTCGAGTAAACTGACCCTTACTGTTATGCTGATAATAGCACTTATTGGAATGCCAATTGTTATTGGTTATACAATCTATATATATAAGATTTTTAAGGGTAAGATAAAGTTGGAGGAGAGTACGGGATACTAAACAAGTATTAAAATATAAATAGTTTTTGGAGGTATAAATGGCAATACAAAAGTTAGTAGAAGGAGTATTTTCAGTAGGTGTGGTGGATTGGGATAGAAGACTGTTCGATGAATTAATTCCCCTTCCTGATGGAACAAGTTATAATTCCTATCTTGTTATTGGAAAGGAAAAAACAGCTTTAGTGGATACGGTTGACCCTGAAAAAAGCAAGGAGCTTATTGATAATCTTAAAAGACTTAAAGTGGAAAAGCTTGATTATATTATAGCTAACCATGCTGAACAGGATCATTCTGGTACAATCCCCGAACTCTTGGAAATTTATCCGGAAGCAAAGGTTGTGACAAATCCTAAATGTAAAGGTTTTTTAATTGATCTTTTGCACATTTCTGAGGATAGGTTTATTGAGATAGAGAATGAAGGGACACTTTCTCTTGGGGGGAGGACTTTTGAATTTATCTATACCCCCTGGGTTCACTGGCCTGAGACAATGTCTACATATCTTATTGAGGATAAAATTCTTTTTTCGTGTGATTTTTTTGGTTCTCATAGAGCGACTTCAAGCCTTTTTGTACAGGATGAATATAAAGTGATAGAAGATGCAAAGAGGTATTATGCTGAGATTATGATGCCTTTTAGAAACCATATAAGAAAGAACATTGATAAGATTTCTTTAAAGGAGATAAAATATATAGCACCGAGTCATGGTCCGGTTTACAATAATCCTGATATAATAATCACTGCTTATAAGGAGTGGATATCTGAAGAGGTAAAAAATCAAATTCTAATTCCTTATGTTTCAATGCATGGAAGTACGGATGCAATTGTAATGAAACTTGTGGAAATTTTCACTGAAAATGGAATTGAGGTAATGCCTTTTAATCTTACAAAGACAGATGTTGGACAGCTTGCTATGGCTTTAGTTGATGCGGCAACTCTTATTATAGGAACTCCCACAGTGCTTGGTGGCCCTCATCCATCTGTTGTATACGCTGCTTATCTTGTAAATGCTCTCAGGCCAAAACTAAAAATGGCTTCAATTGTAGGATCTCTCGGCTGGGGAGGAAAAACAGTGGATATTCTTACGACCATTATGAAGAATCTTAAGGTTGACTTTGTGGAGCCTCTTTTAATAAAAGGTTTGCCAAAAAAAGATGATGGAGAAAAGATAAGAGAATTTGCAAATATAATAATTGAAAAACATAAAAATATGTTTAAATTTTAAAGGAGGATAAAATGAATATAGGAAATTTGTTTCAAACGGGTGATTGGAAAAATGAGAAGCATTCACCGGTTATTGAAATCTTAGAAAAGGGAGAAAAAATTAAGGTTAGGGTTAGTGTTGGAAAGGAAATTCCGCATCCTAACACAACAGAGCACCACATAAGCTGGATTGAAGTTTATTTTTTACCTGAGGGAGAAAAATTTACCTATCATTTGGGAAGATTTGACTTTTCAGCACATGGTGCCTCCTCTCAGGGACCAAATACGAGCTCTGTTTATACTGAGCCTGATGTTACCTTTTATTTTAAAACATCAAAACCTGGCAAACTTTTTGCATCTTCTTTTTGCAATATTCATGGGCTTTGGTCAAATTCCATTGACCTTGAATTATAGAACAATGGATTACAGTAAGTATTCAGTTAAAGATTGTTTGTTCACAGCAATTAAAAGCGAAATTGAAGCAAAAGCTGTTTATGAATCATTAGCAAAGCAGGTAAATAATATGATGCTAAAGGACAGATTGCTCTTCCTTGCCGGAGAAGAGGTAAAACACAGAGAATATTTCGAAGCCCTATTTAAAAAACTATTTCCGGGAGAAGAACTCATTCTTCCAGAAAAAAGCCCAGTGCCTTTGCCGGAAATAGAAATCAACAAAGAGAATGTTTTTTTAAGTGAAGTTTTTGGGAAAGCTATGGAAGCGGAGATGGCAGCTTTTGATTTTTATATGCAGCTTTCTAAAAAATTCGGAGATGATGAAACAAAAAAGATGCTTACTTACATTGCTTACATGGAGAAAGGACACTATAATCTTCTTGAGTTGGAGAGGCGAGCTATTGAAGAGGCTGAAGATTATGAAATAAATTGGCCTATGACCCATGTTGGACCATAAAATAAGGGGGGGATTTTTCCCCCTCTTTTTTCTTATCTTTTTTTTCGGCTTATCATTGTTGATAAGTGGTACTATTTATGAGACAAAATATAAATATGATGCGAATGTTAAAGTGTATAGAACAAAATATAAGTATGAAGCTGATCTTATTGTTTATGTGTCAAGATATAAGTATGAGGCTTCTAACAAAGATGAAATTTGGTACTATACGCCTTACAAATATGAAGCTGATGCAAAGGTTTATTTTACAAAATATAAGTATGAAGCTGATTTAATTGTCTATTTTACGAAATATAAATACGAAGCAAAGTGGGTTAAATCTTCAATGTACCGAAGTTTATTCAAGTAAGATTTAAAAGGGTTTTTGCTGTTTTTATTACTTCATCACTTTTAATTGAGTCCATACAAATCTTTTTTTCAAGAGGACATTCTCTGTATTTACACGGGGAGCAAGGAGCTTTGTGAAAAATTATTTTGTGATTTTTGTTGAATGGATAAGTGGATGTTGGGATTGTTGGACCAAAGATTCCTATAACTGGTACTCCCAGAGCGTTAGCAAGGTGCATAAGCCCTGAGTCATTGGAAATAAGAATATCCATTCTTTCAATTAAAGCCATTGCCTCTCTTATTGCGGTTTTACCGCAAAGATTTATAGACTCTTCTGTGGATGCTTTTACACAATCATTATCATCTGTTTTGCTTCCAAAAATAAAAATTCTTGCTCCATATTGTTTTTCAAAATAGAGAGCAACCTTTTTAAATCTCTCAGGGAACCATTTTTTTGAACTTCCGTAGGCAGCACCGGGGGAAATTCCAATATTTATGTCTTTTAATTTCCCTGAAAGAAAATTATCAGCCCATTCCTTTTCACTTTTTGAAGTAATCAGAGAAATTCTGTCAATATTTGTGTGAAGTAATCCAGCTGCTATTACCAGATTTTTGTAATAATTTGAAAAGTGTTCATTTGGATTAAATTTTTTTTTGATCCTTTTTGTAAGAAAAATTCCTCTCCCCTCATTTAAGTAGCCTATGATTTCTTTTGAACCGGAAAAAGCCATAGAAAAAGCTGATCTGAAAGAATTTGGCAAAAGATAAGCCTTATCAATATTCTCTTTTTTTAGTTTTAAGTGAGCTTTTATTTCCGGAATTAACTTATTATTAAGTTTTATTATTTTTTTTATTCCATTGTAATTTTCGAAAATTTCAATGACTGGACTTCTTCCTATTAAGTAAATATCGCAGTTTTTAAAATTTTGTTTTATGGTTTCAATTGCCGGGATTGACATTACCGCATCCCCAATCCAGTTGGGGATGCGGATTAATATTTTCATTTATTGTTTTAACTCGAAATACCCCATTATTAGATTGTTATTGTGATAAATTTGAATTCTAAAATACTCCTTTCCTTTTAAAATTGCTTTTCTTACACCCTTAAAAGGTTTATTACATGGTTTTACAACAGCCATTTCCTTAAGTACAAAATTCCCTTTTTTATAAAGGTAAAAGTAGTAGTTTCCATCCTCTTCTTTAACTATAACTTTGTACATTCCTTTATTATGAGGGGTATCCTTTTGAATAAAGCTCGGGAAATAGATATATCCTAAATTCCTTTCATATGAGAAAAGAAAGAAGGTTAAAACAAAAACTAATATTATTAATAGTGCTATTTTCTTCATTATTCTTGCCTCCTATTACCCGTTTTTCTTTTTTATATGGGCCCTTCTATTAAATCTTCTGGTTTCTTCTGTACTGTTGTCAAAAGCAGGTCTCTCTTCACCGTAACTTATGATATCAATTCTTGAGGGATCAATTCCATTGCTTACCATAAAATCTTTTACAGCCTGAGCTCTTTTTTCACCAAGGGCAAGATTGTAAGCATTTGTTCCAATATTACAGGTGTGCCCTTCTATTATAATTTTAACATCCTTTCTCTCTTTAAGCTTTTCTACTTCTTTTAAAAGAATTGTCTTTGCTTCATCTGTGAGTTCATAGCTATCAAAAGCAAAATAAGTATCCTTAAAGATTAAGGGAGTTAACACAGGCTTTACAACCTCTTTTTTTACCTCTTTTTTAATTACGGGCTTGGGTTCCTCTTTCTTTACGACTACTTTCTTTTTGATTTCTTCGGGAATTGATGTGTAAACAATTGAAATAGCTCCTCCCTGAGTGCTTGCCAATCCATCATTAAAGAGTAGATTCTTTTTATATGCGATGTTAACCTTTACCTTTTCGCTGAGCAGAAATTGGAAACCTACAGCAAGATCAAGATTATTCTTTTGCTCTGTATCAGAGTTTAGGTATCCTGTGTAATAAAGTTCTCCGATCGTATAAACTCTGTTTGCAATTCTTAATTTTCCACCTGCCCCTGCAAGAATTTCGTCACTTATTATTTCTGTTCCTGTTGGAGTTACAAATGTAGAAAGGTTGGTATTCATAAAGTTCACATATTCGGTTTTATCAATTTTTCCATTATGCTTGTAACCTACGTTCAAAGTTAAAATTCCGCTTTTTGTTTGGTTTGTTGAAAGAATAAGATTTCCACCGAAGGCTGGTTTTGTGGTGGTCGTTGCAGTCTCTTTTGAGGACAGAGGCATTTCAACAAAGCCCCTTATAGCAAAGTTTTTGGAAATTGAAAATTTGATACCAAAATCTGCATAACCGAGTCCTTCATAGAAAGGAGAATGAGCATATGGGGTGCCATTGTAATAAGTATCATTTAAATTGTCGGGGTCAACCCTTCTCCAAAAATTCAGCCTTGCTCCGATTTCTACTTTGTCGGAGAGTCCATATCCAAGACTGAGGTAAAAATCATTAATGTCAATATCCTGTTTTTCTCTGTCCAGGTTGTCAAGTCCGAGAGTTAAAATATAATTACCTGATCCTATTGAGTTTGCGTAAAAAAGATGAAATAACCCTGAATTTCCATATTCCGAAGAAATTAAAGGTATTGCTAATAATAAGACTACAAATAAAACAACACTTCTCCTCATCCTTCACCTCTTAATATTTTATTTCAAAAAAATTATACTCCCTTTTTTTTATTTTTTCAATATTAAATAATGATTAACACTATTTTTAAGATATTGTTTGAAATTTTTTTAATTTTAAGTTAAATTTAATTATTATAATAATGTGGAGGGAAAAATATGAGTAATGGGGAAAAAGAATTTTCCTATGTTTCAACAGTGCATAATCCCGAACCTGACTACACAAAGCCACTTCTTAAACTTACCGATGAGCAAAGGAAACAACTTTACAAAAGATTAAAATTTCTTTATGGAAAGGAAAAAGCTGATGAGTATTTACCTGAGCTTGAAAGAATTTTGAAGGTGTACTATGCACATAAACCCGATGAATTAAAAGAGAGAGAAAAGAATTTTATTCCTGAAGAAAGGTTCACTCAAAAAGATATAATTTTAATTACTTATGGGGACTTAATTGTGGGAGGTGATGATAAGCCTTTAAAAGCGCTTGAAAAATTTTGTGATAGTTATCTGGAAGGAGAGATAAGTACGATACACATATTACCATTTTTCCCTTATTCTTCTGACAGAGGGTTTTCTGTAATTGATTTTACAACAGTGGATCCAAGACTGGGGACATGGGAGGATATAGAAGAACTTGAAAAAAAATATCAATTAATGTTTGATGGTGTTTTTAACCATGTTTCTTCAAAAAGCCGATGGTTTCAGGAATTTTTGAATGGAAATAAAAGATATCAGGAATATTTTATCTCCTTCAAATCGCCGGATGAAATAACACCTGAGCAGAGAAAATTAATTTTCAGACCACGAACTTCTGATATCCTTTCCAGATATCAATCAATAAATGGGCCTGTTTATGTTTGGACAACTTTTTCCAATGATCAGATAGATTTGAATTATAAAAGCCCTGAAGTTTTGATGAGGGTAATCGAGATCCTTCTTTTTTATGTCAGACATGGAGCAAGTATAATAAGGTTGGATGCTGTTACTTACCTCTGGGCTGAGCCGGGTACAAGTTGTATTCATCTTGATCAAACCCATGAGATTGTAAAACTTTTTAGAGATGTTTTTAAAATTGTTGCCCCCTGGGTTGCTCTAATAACAGAAACAAATGTTCCCCATAAGGAAAATATTTCATACTTTGGAAATGGCAATGATGAAGCTCAGATGGTATATAATTTTGCACTTCCTCCTTTGGTACTTTATACTTTTTACAAAGAGGATGCAACCGCAATAAGTGATTGGGCATCAGGATTAAAATTGAAATCAAAAACAAACACATTTTTTAATTTTTTGGATTCCCATGATGGAATTGGCCTTATGGCAATAAAGGATATTTTGCCTAAAGAGGAAATAGATTTAATCATAGAGAGAGCAAAAAAACACGGAGGGATAATTTCTTACAGAGCTGTTGCTGGAGGTGGCAAAGAGCCTTATGAAATTAATATCACATGGTTTAGTGCTCTTAATGATGAGAATGATGAAACTGAGGATATAGCCTTTCAGGTTAAAAGATTTGTTGCATCAAGAGTCATAGCCATGGTTCTGGCAGGAGTTCCCGGTATTTATCTTCATAGTATGATAGGTACTCAGAATGATATTCACGCTGTGTTGGAGACAAAATCGAACAGAGCTATTAACAGGACAGTGGTTTCCTATGAAGCTATAATGAATGCTTTAAAGGATCCTCTTTCGAAGGTATCAAGGATAAGTAGAGAGTTTGGAAGACTTGTTAAGATAAGAACAAAGGAAAGGGTTTTTCATCCTAATGGTGAACAGAGGATTATCAAACTTTCACCAAAGGTTTTTTCTGTTTTGAGAAAGTCTCCGGAAGGAGATGAAACTATACTTGCTCTTATTAATATTAGTAAGGAAATTTGCAAGCTTGAAATTCCTATCAGGGAGTACGGGGGAGAGAATTGGAAAGATTTGGTTAGTGAAATGGAGTGGATGGCGGATGAAGATGGAAAAATATATCTTAAGATCATGCCCTATGATGTGGTTTGGTTGAAAGAGATTAAACAACAGGCATAATGCCAAAAAGTGTCCAGATATTTAATAAAATTTCAGATCATTATGAAAAATTTAACTTTGTTTCGAGTCTTGGTATAGAAAAGTTTTGGAGGAAAAAATTAAAAAAATTTGTAGATGGAAAAAATAATCTTATTCTGGATTTAGGAACAGGGACAGGAGTTTTTACGGAGGAGATCAGGGATAGGGGAATTATAATAGGTATAGACCCATCTCTTAAAATGATTATGAGAGGTAGAGAAAAGAGAGAATTTATAAAGTTTGTCTTGGGGGTTGGAGAAAAACTACCTTTTAAAGATGAAAGTTTTAATTACATTGTATCTGCCTATGTTATGAGAAATCTCGATAGTGTTGAAATAACTTTAAGTGAATCTTTGAGGGTTTTAAAACCCGGTGGTAAAATGATAATTTTGGAATTTTTTCCTCCCAAAAATATTTTTTTCAGGTTTTTTTACAAATTTTATTTGGGAATAGTGATCCCATTTTTTTATAAAATTTTTTATGAAGACTCTTTACCTGTAAAGTATTTTTCAAACTCAATTTTTACTTTTATTAATGTTTCCGAGTTTTTGGGTTTGCTTAATAAAATCGGATTTGTTAAAATTAAAATTGTGAAAAATTTTTTCGGAATATCTTTTTATTTTTTTGGAGAGAAAAGTGGATAAGCTAAAAGGATATGTAAAGGTTATGAGGATTTACCAATGGATAAAGAATTTAATTATATTTTCTCCTATAATTTTTTCCAAAAATTTTTTCAACCCGAATGATTGGAGAAAAATCCTTCTAACCTTTATAGGTTTTTCTCTTGTTGCCTCTTCTTCTTATGTGCTTAATGATATTGTAGATAGGGAAAAAGACAGACTACACCCTGTTAAAAAAAACAGGCCAATTGCATCTGGCAAAGTTTCTATTATAGAAGCAACTTTTCTTTTTATTTTCCTTTTTGTAGCGGGTCTTTACATTAGTTATATAGTTGATAAAGGTGTGGCGCTTTTTACCCTTTCCTATTTTTTTCTGATACTTTTATATTCTCTTTTTCTCAAAAAAATGGTTTTCATAGACATGATAACAATTGCGATAGGTTTTGACATAAGAGCTCTTGTTGGAGCTTATGCAATTAGGGTGGAACTATCCTCATGGCTGGTAATAGACCTTTTTCTTCTGGCTCTTTTCCTTGCTGCTACAAAAAGAAGACAGGAACTTATTAAACTTAAGGATGCTGACAAACACAAAAAGGTTCTATCCTATTATTCTCTCTCCATGATAGATCAAATAATTCCTATTTTAACATCAACAACTTTAATTTCTTACATAATTTATACTCTCTCTCCCAAAGTTAATACATATTTTGGGACTAATTATTTTTATTTAACAGTTCCCTTTGTGGTTTATGGTATTTTCAGATATCTTTACATTATATATAATAAGGATACATTTGGAGATCCCACTTATCTTTTAATTCATGACTGGCCTCTAATTTTAGATATAGTGTTGTGGGGAGCAAGTATTATTGCTCTTATTTATGTTTTTTAGAGAAGTTTCCTTTTAATTTGTAAAGACTTAAAAAGTTCCTCTTTTCATTTTTTGATATTTTATTGCAAAACGATGAGCTTCATCGCGGGCAAATTTTAAGATTTTAAACCATTTGGCATTTTTTTCTTTGATATTTTTTCCTGTTAATAGATGAATAGTATCCTTTTTTTCTTTTGATATTGAAATTACTTCTATATTAACCCCGGTTTCCTCCATTGCTCTTTTTGCGGCATTGAGCTGAGCAATACCTCCGTCAATTAGCAAAAGATCTGGTAATCTTTTATCTCTTTTGGAAGATAATCTTCTTTTTACAATTCTATATATGTTTTCAGGATCATTTGCTTTTTCGGATTTTGATATAAAGTATCTTCTATAACCTTTTTTGTCAGGCTCGCCCCTGTAAAAAGATACTTTTGAACCTACTATATTTGTTCCGCTTAGATGAGATATATCATATGCTTCTATTATCTCAGGATATCTTTTTAATTTTAGTTCTTTTTTCATCTCTTTTAGGGCATCTTCTTTTTCAAATTCTTTAAATTTTATTTCTATATTTTCATTTAAGCTTTCCATGATTTGACTAAATTTCCCCCCTTTACCTTCGGTTATTTTTATCTCTTTACCACTTTTTGAACTTAAAAAGGGAGTTAAATTCTTTTTTATTTCCTTTGAAAATTTAGAGGCTATTATAAGCCTTTCAGGAATACTTTCTTTAAAATAGAAGTCTGATAAAACAGAGAAAAGGAGTTCTTTGTCTGAAATAAAAACATCTCTTAAATAAAACTCCTTTTTCTCTTTTATGTTTCCATTTTTATCGGCTCTCAAGAGAAAAAAAAGAGCCGAATTATTGTCTCTTTTGTAGCCCCAGATATCATAATTTTCCCTTATTTCGGTATTTTTATAAGTTTTCTTTTCAATGCTTTCAATAGCAAAAATCAAATCCCTTATTTCAGCGGCCTTTTCAAATTCAAGAGAGTTTGATGCTTCTTTCATATCCTCTTTGAGGTTTTCTATATATATTTCGATTTTGCCATTTAAAAAATTTATAGCATTTTTTACGCTTTTTTCATAATCCTCTTTTGAGATTTTTCCCACGCATGGTGCAGAGCATAGTCCTAAAAAATAATCCAAGCACGGCCTTTTTCTCCTCCCGATTTTTTCTTTGCAGGTTCTTATTTTAAAAACTTTGCCAATGATTCTCAAAATTTTATAGGCATAAGAAGCAGGTATATAAGGACCAAAATAAAGTGAATCAGAGTCTGTTTTTCTTCTTGCTGTTCTTATATATGGAAATTCTTCATTGATTTTAATTCTTAGTAGAAGAAAATTTTTATCATCCTTAAGTCTTATATTATATTTAGGAGCTTTACTTTTTATGAAATCTCTTTCGAGAAAATATGCCTCTTTCTCATTTTTTGCTATAAGATACTCCACATATTCTATGCTTTCGGGAAACAGAATCCCGTGGGAATAGTCTGACTTAAAGTACGAAGAAAGTCTTTTCCGAAGATTTAGAGCTTTCCCAATGTAAACTAATTCTTTCTCTATATTGTAGAGAAAATAGATACCACTTTTTTCTGGTATGGAAACTAAACTTTCTTCTTTAAAAGGGATTAACATCCCTCTTCTTTTATGTTTCTATTCCCAATTTCTTCTTTGCCTCATCAGTAAGTCTTTCAGGTGTCCATCTGGGCTCCCACACAAGTTTTACATCAGCATCCTTAACTCCTTCCAATTTTGCTAATTCCTGTTTAACATAAAGCGGAAGGGTTGTCATTAGAGGGCATCCGGGAGTTGTTAAAGTCATATCAATGTAAACTATATCGTCCTTTATATCTATTTTATAGATTAAGCCAAGATCCCAAACACTTATATGGAGCTCAGGATCAAGAATCTCTTTGAGTTTTTCTATTACTTTTTCCTCAGTAATCATTTTTCCTCCTTATTAATTTTACTTTTAAGCTCTTTTTCATGTTTTTTCAGATACCGGGCACTCTTAAATCCATATTTTGAATGGGGAAACTCTTTTGCTGCTTTTCTGAAGTATTCAAGGGCAAGTTTGTATCTTTTTGTTTTTTGATAAAGTTTTGCAAGATACCAGTAAACTTTATCCATGTATGAATAATTGGGATATTTTGCCATTAATTGTTTAAATCTTCTTTCTGATGCAACATATGCTTTTGTCTTGTAGTAAAAATGGGCTATAAGAAAGATGCTTTCAGCTGCATTATCTTCGCATTTTTTCAAATACTTTTTCCCATCCTTTGCTTGTGGGGTAAGCGGGTAAGTAGAAATCAACCTTTTAAATTCTTTTATTGCGGAATAAGTATTATCCTGATCCCTTCCCGGCTTTCTCATCATTTTGTAATAGCAATAAGCAATTAAAAACTGAGCCTGTGGTGCAAGTGGGTGGGAAGGATATGTTGCTACAAAGTCTCTGAATTCCTGAATGGCAAGAAGATAATTATCAAACCCTTTTTGTCTATAATATGTGTAACCAATTTGGTATTTTGCTTCCGGGGTGTAACTTGAGTTCGGGAAGAGTTGTACTATTTCTCTGAAATACTTTCTTGCTTTTTCAGGGTGTCTTTTGCTCATTTTAAAAGCTTTTTCAAAAAGTGCTTTCGGTGTTGCCCCTTTGTTTATAACAATTTCATCTTTTTTGCTTCCGCATCCTGTAAAAAATAGAGAAATCAAAAATATTGATAAAACTAATATAACTACCTTTTTTGTCATCCTAAAATCTCCTTCATTTTTTTTACTGTTTCCTTGGGATTTTCGCTTTTAAAAATATAACTTCCTGCCACGAAGATATCAACTCCAGCTTTTTTTAAGCTTTCAAGATTATCTCCCTTTACTCCACCATCTACTTCTATAAGTGTCTTATATCCATTTCTATCTATTATTGTCCTCATCTTTTTTATCTTATCCAAAACAGATGGGATAAAACTCTGCCCTCCGTAACCTGGAGAAACACTCATAAGAAGAACAAAATCTATATATGGTAAAGCATCCAGTACTGAAGAAATTGGTGTTAATGGATTTAACGCTATTCCTGCCTTTAACCCACTTTCTTTAATTTTGGAGATAGTCCTAAAAGGGGTATGGGCTGTTTCAAAATGAAATGAAATCATATCTGCTCCAGCTTTGACAAAAGAATCTATATTATCATCAGGATTTGTTACCATTAAGTGAACATCAAGGGTTAGTTTTGTAATTTTTCTTATTGATTTTACAACTGGTGGTCCCATAGTAATCTGGGGAACAAAGTGCCCATCCATTATATCAAGGTGAAGCATATCAGCTCCTCCCTCTTCAACCTTTTTTATCTCTTCTCCAAGTTTTGAAAAATCAGCTGATAAAATTGAAGGTGCTATCATTTTACCACATCCAGAATTATAATATTCCCTCTTTTTATTTTGTACCCTGAAAGAGGAGTTTGTCTTACTATTGTACCTCTCGGGATTCCTTCGTACTGTACCTCTCTTATACCTTCTATCTTTAATCCGTATTTGTCAAAAATTGTTAAAACATCTGCAATGTTTTTTCCTATGAGATCAGGCATTATGTAAGATAGGGTGCGTGGTCCACTTGAGACAAGCACATCAATCCCACTTTTTTTGAATGTTTCTGCTCCCGGAGGGGGGTTTTGCGCTATTATGTCCTGAGATTGGAATTTATAATGAATGGATGAAATCCTTTTGATTTTAAGAGCATACTGTTCCAATTCCATTTGAGCAGCTTTTAGGTTTTTTTGAATAAGATCCGGAACCTTAACTCTTTCTCCTCCGCTGCTTATATCAACAATGATAAAGTGTCTCTTTTTTATTTTTTCTCCCGGTGCAGGGTATTGATTTACTATTGTTCCTTCCGGATAATCTATACTAAAAACTTCTCTTCTTTTTTTCAAATAAAGTTCTTTCTTAGTGAGAATTTTGATTGCTTCCTCTTCTGTTTTCCCTCTTAGGTCTGGTACTCGATAAGTTTCTCCTTTTATAAGCATAAACATTGTTATAAAAGCTGAAAACAGAAAGATAAGGATATAAAGTGATGTCCACAGGGAAAATTTAAGAAGTTTTTTCAAAATTTTGTTTTTCATAACTTTGATTTATAACACAAATAGCCTTTTATATCAAGGATGCTCTGAGGAGAGCTTATTTAAGTATTGTCCCCATTTTTCATATTCTTCCTCTTTCCCCCTTTTCTTTAATCCTTTCATGTAGATGTTTATTTTTCTTAAAAGTTCTTTTTTTGCTATTTTCATTTTTTCTCCTTGAAAGAACTTTTCTTCGACAAGTTTTTTCAACCCTTCTATTCTGAATATTTCTATTTGTCCGTATTTTTCCGAAAGTTGTGGCCAATTTCCTGCCCTTTTTATGGTTAAAGGAGTATTAACATACCCTATCTCATACTTTGACAAAATTCTAAGCCATAGCTCATAATCTTCTGCTATTTCAAGATCTTCCCTGAATCCTCCGAATTCTTCAAAAAGACTTTTTCTCATCATTACAGTTGAAGGGCCTACAATACATTTCTTTAAGGCATCCTTAAATATATCTCCTTCTCTTTTATGCTTTTGCTTTTTTTGACTCATTATTTTTCCGTTTTTTACCCACAATTCTTTTGTATGGGAGATTTTGAAAGAGTTTTTTTTCATAAATGAGAGCTGTATTTCAAGCTTTTTAAAATTCCACATATCATCCGAATCGAGAAAAGCTATATACTCTCCCCTTGCTATTTCAACTCCTCTGTTTCTTACAAATCCTGGTTTACCGCTATGCTCTATTTTTAAATATCTTATACCATTTAATAGAGAAAACCATTCTATCCTTTGATCTTCAGAACCATCATCAATAACTATTAATTCAAAATCTTTGAAAGATTGTCTTAAGACAGACTCAATCGCTTCAACAAATCTCTCGTATCTTTCAAATACAGGGATGATTACGGAAACGATAGTTGTTTGCATTTGAAGAATTATAACATATCATCTCTGTTGTTTGACAATTAAAGTTAAAATTCTTATAGTTAAATATAAAAAGGAGATTTTTGAAATGGTAAAGAAAAAGAGCTGGGTTGAAAAGCTTAATGATAGTAAAGATCTTCCTAAAGTAGTTCCAATAAGCGGCAAAATGATCGGTAAGTGGGGTACAAAATCAGGAGATACTCTTGCCATTCCTTCTCCGCTTGAAGTTGATTCTATTATGAGAAAAGTACCGCCTGGAAAACTCATTACTATAAATATAATTAGAAAGATAATAGCAAAAAAACATGGTGCTACAATTGGATGTCCGATAACTACTGGAATTTTCGCAAAAATTTCAGCTTATGCTGCTGAGGAAAGAAGAGAAAAAGGTGAAAAAAACATAACTCTTTATTGGAGAACCTTGAAAGAAGGTGGGGTCCTAAATGAAAAATTTCCAGGGGGGCTTGAGAATCAAAGAAAGCTCCTGGAAAGAGAAGGGTTCAAAATTATTAGAAAGGGGAAAAAGTATAAAGTGGATAATTATGAAAAGTATCTTTTTGTAAATTTTTGATGAAGGAAAATTTTTTTGATTATGTTCGTTATTGGATAATTTGTTTTTTGCATAAAAAACAATAAGGAGGTTTTGATGGAGGAGCTTAAGCAGGAAAAGAGAAAAACAATTTCAAGAAAAAAATTTATTGAAAATGTGGCAATCGGAGGAGCCCTTTTTCTTTTTAAAGGAGTTGGTATGGTTTCCCTCTCCTTTGGGAAAGATGGCTCTTATTCCATGATAATAGTTGAATATGAAAAATGTGCCGGATGTAGAACCTGTGAGACCGTATGCTCTGCTTCAAATCATCCGATTAGGATTGCAGGTAAAGAGTATCCGGGTCTTGGTAATCCTTATCTTGCGAATATAAAGGTGTACTCTTACAACCCTGATACTTTTGTACCAAATGTTTGTCAATTCTGTACGGATTCTCCGTGTGTTGATGCATGTCCTTCTCCTATTAATAAAAAAACTGGTAAAAAAGCTCTTTCGAAAGATACTGTATTGGGTAATATTGTTTACGATCCTACTGTTTGTATGCATTGCGGAAATTGTGCAAGGGCATGTAAGGAAAAGAGCGCAGGAGTCATCATTTTTGATGAGGTAAACAGAAGACCTACAGGTATGTGTAATTTGTGCGGAGGAGACCCCCAGTGTGTAAAATATTGTCCCTACGGAGCTTTGCATTTTGTAAAGGGGAAAATTGATAAGAGAAGATTTTATAAGATGAAGCCTGATAAAATTGCTGAAATTTTGGCTAAAGAATGGTACAAAGGCAAAGGAGGTAAGGTACAATGAAAATAAAAGGATATTACGGTGTTTTTCTTGATATAAATCTTACCGCAGGTAAAATTGAGAAAATACCTGTGAGTGAAAATTTAATAGTAAACTATTTGGGAGGAAGAGGATTCGGGGCAAAAATTTTGTATGATAACCTTAAACCCGGTACGGATCCATACGGAGAGGATAATCTCCTTATGTTTATGACTGGCCCTCTTTCAGGTTTTCCTGTCCCTTCAGCTTCAAGATTAACAGTTATTACAAAATCCCCTCACACATCTCCGGTGAAGAAAAAATATCCCCATTCATCCACTCTGAGTTATTCCAGTGTGGGAGGTTTTTTTGCTCCTGAGATTAAATTTGCCGGTTATGATGGAATTATTATAAGAGGTAAATCTCCATATCCTGTTTATCTTTATATAAAAAATGATAAGGTTGAAATAAGAGATGCAAGGAAATTCTGGGGAATGGGAACAAATGAGTTTGATAAAAAAATAAAAGAAGAGTTTGATGATAAAAAGTTTCAAGTGATTTACATAGGTCCGTCGGGTGAAAATTTGGTTGAGTACTCAAGCGTTTTACACACAGCTTCAAGAGCTGCCGGGAGAGGAGGTGTTGGTGCTGTTATGGGTTCCAAAAAGCTTAAAGCAATTGCAGTAAGAGGAACAAAAATGCCTCCGGTGAGCAATCATAAGGATTTTGTGGAATTACTTGAAAAGCATAGGAAGATTTTTAAAAGCTCGGGGCAAACATTAAACTGGAGGCTTAATGGGACTGCAGGAGCTTTGGTCTCATCAAGCAGAAGAGGTTCTCAGGCAGTAAAAAACTACAGAGAGGGGACATTTAAGGAGATAGATAAAATAGGGGCTGAAGCCGCTCGAAAAAAGTACTGGGTCAAAAATTATGCTTGCTACACTTGTATGCTTGCATGCAAAAAGAGTGGGGTTATTACCGACGGACCTTATGCGGGAATTTCCCACGATGGGCCCGAATATGAAACAGGGACAATGTTAGGAGCAAATCTTTTGGTGTCTGATCTTGCCGGGCTTTTAAAGGAGATCTTTGATGCTGACGATTATGGAGTAGATGCAATTTCAATAGGAAACACAATAGGGTTTTTAATGGAGGCTTATGAAAAGGGGTTAATTGACATAAAATTTCTTGATGGAATTGATCTTATATGGGGAAATGTTGATGCAATATTAAAAATGATGAAAAAGATTGTTCACAGGGATGGCGTAGGAGAGCTTGCTTCACATGGAGTTAAATTTTTATCTGAAAAAATTGGAAAAGGCTCTTCTGAATTTGCAATTCATGTAAAAGGACATGAACTTGCCGCATGGAATGTTCATGTAAGCCCGAGAACAGGTATAAGTTATGCTACCTCCAACAGAGGAGCCTGTCATCTTAATGGTGGCAGCAAAAGAAGTCAGGATAGAGGCGCTCTTCTTGATTCATTGGGGATTTGCAGATTTGCATTTTTCGGATACAGGAATGATGGTATAAGAAACTTTATAAATGCGATAACCGGTATAGGTTATACTGAAGCGGATTTTCTCAAGGTAGGCGAAAGAATATTCAATACTGAAAAAATGTTTAATGTAAGGGAAGGGTTTGATATAAAAGATGATGTTTTACCCGAAAGATTTTTTAAAGAGCCACTTTCCTATGGTGCGGGAAAGGGGAAGGTCCTTACAAAGGAAGGATTTTACAGAAAACTTTTACACAATTATTATATAGAAAGAGGCTGGGATCCCAAAACAAGCATACCTACAAAGTCAAAGTTAAAGGAGTTAGAGATAAGTTAAATTTCTTTTGCCACAGCCCTTACAAGAGAATATAAATTTAGCATAAAAGTTTCCATTGGTTGATCTATTGCATCCTCTTTTTTGAAGATTTTAAGAAGAAAATTGTTTACAATTGAATCTTCATTATCTCCCTTTAATAGAAGCTCTTTTATTTTTTCTCCGATTTCTAATGTTTTCTCATAGGATTTTTTTAAAAATTCTTTTGCCTTTTTACCTTCAACCGGTCTGTTATGGGGAAGTGCCAATATATTAACTTCAAGTTCACTTAATCTTTTAAGTGAATTTATGTAAGTTGAATAGTTTGAAAAGAAAAGAGGTTTAATTTTGCCGTTTTTTTCAAAAATACCCACTGCATCGCCGGGAAAGAGTATTCTCTTCTCTTTATCATAAAATGAAATTGAGCACTTTGTATGTCCGGGAGTTTCAAAAATAGTAAATTCAAAATTTCCATTTGAAATTAAATCTCCTTCCTTTAAAATTTTATCAACTTTTAATGTTTCGTAATTATCATATTTAAACTCTTTTCCTGCCTCAGCTCTGTTCATCTCCTTTATAAAAGCTCTCGCCTTTTCCTTTGAAAAAATGGAGGCTGCTCTTTCCGATGCCCAAACCTCGATTTTAGGAAAAATTTCTTTTAACATTGGAATTCCACCACAGTGGTCATAATGGGAATGGGTTAATAAAACATAATCCAAATTCTCTCCATCTTTGAGATTTTTCTCTAAAAAATCGTTTAATTTTTTAGTTCTATTCAAAGTGGCACTATCAACTAAAATGTTTTTTTCACCTTTTAAAAGATAAAAGGAAAAGGAGCTATCTCCTCCGTAATAAAAGTCTTTCATTATTTCTCTTTCCATTTCTTACTCCTTCTTCAAAATAATAAAGAGTCTTCGTAAATTCTGTATTGAATAGCCTCTGCAATGTGAGACTCTTCAATTTTATCCGCGCCTTCAAGATCAGCAATTGTTCTTGAGAGTTTTAATATTTTATCATAAGATCTTGCGGAAAGTTTAAATTTTTCTACGGAAAAATCAAGAAGTTTTTGTGATGAATTATTTAACTCTATGTGTTTTTTTATCTCTTTTTTGCTCATATCAGAATTTGTTTTAAGAGGTGTTCCAAACCTTTTTCTTTGAATTTCTCTTGCGAATTCCACTCTCTCTCTTATTTCAGAAGAGCTCTCCCTCTTCTTTTCCGAGCGAATCTCATTGATTGGCACACGTGGAACTTCCACTATTATGTCTATTCTATCCAGAAGTGGCTTTGAGAGTCTTGTGTAATATCTTTTTCTTATGTAATGCGGGCATTCCTCTCCGGAAACGGTATCAGTACAGGGATTCATTGCTCCTATTAAGATAAAGTTTGCAGGAAATATCACACTTGATGATGCTCTTACAATTTGTACTTTTTTATCTTCAAGAGGCTGTCTTAAAACCTCAAGAGCACTTCTTTTAAATTCAGGGAATTCATCTAAAAACAGAACTCCATTGTGAGCAAGACTTACTTCGCCGGGGGAAGGAGGCTGTCCTCCGCCAATAAGGCCAACATCGGATATTGTATGGTGTGGGGCTCTAAATGGTCTTCTTTTAATCACAGGCATTTTTTTATTTAATTTTTTTGCAATACTGTAAATTCTTGTTGTTTCTATTATTTCCTCAGATGACATCTTTGGTAAAATTGTCGGGATTCTCTTTGCAAGCATTGATTTGCCGGATCCCGGTGGTCCAACCATGAGAACATTATGGCCACCGGCTGCAGAGATTTCAAGAGCTCTCTTTACATGATACTGCCCGACTACCTCTGAAAAATCAACTTCATAATCAGGAGAAAGGTCTATTTGTATCTCTGTTGTATTTTCAGGATAAAATTCTCCATTTAAAAAGCTCACGACTTCTTTAATATTATTGAATGCCAATACCTTCAAATCTTTAATTAAAAGGGCTTCTCTTAGGTTTTCTTTTGGTATTATGAGTGTTTTATTCTTTTTTTTAGCAAAAATTGCTGCAGAAAGTGTCCCTATAACACCTCTTAACTTTCCTTCGAGAGATAATTCTCCCATTAAAAAATAATTATTAATGTTTTCTTTTTTTATTAATCCCTGCTCTAATAAAAGGGATATTGCAATCGGGAGGTCAAAATGTGCCCCGCTCTTTTTTACACCTGCGGGTGCAAGGTTTACAACTATTTTTTTTAAGCGAGGACTCCATCCATTGTTTTTTAATACGGAGTTAACTCTATCTCTGCTCTCTTTTACCATTGCTTCGGGAAGTCCAACTATATTAAATTGAGGGACACCTTTTGAGATATCCGCCTCTATTATAACTTCTTCGGCTTCAATGCCTACAAAATAACAGCTTAAAACCGATGAAGGCATCTTACCCCCTGTAAATTATTAGTTTATCTCCCGGGAAAATTCGGTTTCCTCTTAAATGGTTCCACTGTTTAATTTTTTTAACCGGGATATTGTATTCCCTTGAAATTTTGTAAAGGGTATCACCCTTTTTAACTTTATAATAAAAAGATTTTTTATTAAGCTTTTTATAGACAATTCTGTTTTTTCTATATGAATTTCTACTTCCATAAGAATAAGTTCCAGGAGAAGGTATAAGTAAAATTCTACCCGGCCTTATTAGATTTGATCTGAGGTTATTGTAAATTTTAATTGACTTTACTGAGACACTATATTTTCTGGCTATAGAGTAAAGACTTTCCCCTCTCCTTATTCTATGCTCTATCCATCTTATTCTTTTTTTAACTGGAAGAGATTTGAGAGTGAAAACTTTTTCATCGGGTATTTCTGCGGGGACTTTTAATTCATAATGTTTTAAAAAATAGGGAGTTATAGGTCTTAATAATTCTGGATTGTATTTTTTTAATGTGTAATAATCAATCCCAAGCCTTTTTGCAGCAATCCTGAGATCAATGGGAGAAGGTACCAATATTTTTTTATAAGATAGAGGCTCATCTCTATCCACCTTTATATTAAATCTTTGAGGATCCTTTGTAATTATCACAAGAGCAATAAATGCCGGAATATAATTTTTTGTTTCTCTCTTCAAATATCTTGTTCGTTGAAGGTCCCAAAAGCTGTTTCCCCTTACTCTCCTCAACGCTCTGTCGACCTTCCCTTCGCCTGCATCATAGGCTGCAAGGGCAAGATACCAATCATTGTATTTTGTGTAGAGATGTTTTAATAATTTTGCCGCGGCTTCGGTTGCCTTTTCAGGGTTATATCTTTCATCTATCCACCAGTTTACTTTTAAACCGAAAAGCAGGGCTGTTCCTCTCATAAATTGCCAGAGCCCTTTTGCCCTTGCTCTTGACACAGCTTTTATCTTATAGTTGCTTTCAAGAAGAGGTAAAACCGCAAGCTCTTCTGGAATATTATATTTTTTCAAAATCCTTAAAATCATGGGGAGATATTTACCCGATCTTCTTATTCCCATTTCCAGAGAAGCTTTTCTTTTTTCACTGTACACTTTTATGAATTTTGCAACATAGCTATTCATCACAACGGGAATTCCGTATTTTATCTTTTTAACCTCTTCTTCCACTTCTTTTTCAATCTTTTTTGCTTCTGTTTTTGTTATGGATGGAAGATTCGTATTATTCATCAATAAATCTGCATTATCTGGTTCTTCTATGGAATCCTCAATATCAGCAGCCTTTGTAACAATTAGGTTAAAGTATTCTCTGTATTTTTTGTTTTGTTTGATTTCTTTCGGAGCATCTATAAATACATTTACAGCATCGTCTAACAAGTTTCTTCCTTCTTCTATCTTCCCCTCTGCAAAGGACCGTTGAGCTTTTCCTAACATTTCCTTTGCATCGGAAAGTAAAACCTCTATTTCGTTTTTTTCTACTTTATCGGGTCTTATTTTGACTTCTTTTAGGTAATTACAGCTGCTTAAAAAAAGAACTGCTATAATAAAAATGATTTTTAGATTTTTCATTTGATATCTAATTCAATATTAAGTTTAAGAATTGCTCCATCTTTTATTTTTTCTTTTGATATTTTCCATTTTTTTACTACCACACCCTCCGGTGTGCTAAACTCTAACCAGAGGTGTGATGATTCTTCCAAAAGTTTTTTGTTTATTGAAAATTTTAAGTTTTTTTCAATAATATTTTTTGAAGAAGGTATTATTTCCTCTTGTTTAACAATTTCTTTGTTAGAAGACTCTTTTTGTTCTATTTTCTTACTTTCTTTTTTGGTCTGCTTTTTTTTACCTTTGCTTTTTCCCTTATCCTTTGTTTCTTCGCTTTTAATTTCATCCAATGGCATTTCTTTGATTTCAATATCCTCTATCTCTTCTATCTCCTCAATTTCCTCAATTTCCTCAATCTCCTCAATCTCTTCTATCTCTTGTTCTTTATCTTCTTCTACTCTTCCTTCTTCTATATTATTATTAATTACTTCTATCGTCTCGTTTTCCTGTATCTCTTCTTCAATTTTTTCTATTTTTTCTTTATCTTCCGACTTTTCTTCAATTTTTTCTTTACTATCTTTTATCTCTCCTCCTTTTAATTCTTCTTTTATTTTATCTTTTTCCCTTATTTCTTCATTTAGCCTCTCTTCTTGTTTCTCCTTTCCTTTCTTTTTGAGCTCTTCTACCTCCTCTTCTATTATGCTTTTTTTCCCTCTTTCAACAATTATACTCTTTACTGAATCGAGAGTTAACTTTGTGATTTCCCTTAATGTTTCAAAAACACCTTTCCCTTCTATTGCAATTGATTCAAAGTATTTAAATCCGTATGGATTTAATTTTTTGTTTAGTGTCTCAACAGAAAGTACATTTTTTAAATCCCTTTTATTGTATTGAAAAACTATAGGAATATCCTTAATGGTTAGACCATAAACGGCTAAATTTTTTTCCATGTTTTTAAAACTTTCAATATTTGCTTCGAGGAGAGGTGCTTGGGAATCAACTACAAAAACTATCCCATCAACTCCCTTTAAGACAAGTTTTCGGGTACTATCATAATGAACCTGACCGGGAACCGTATATAATTGGATTTTTGTAGTTAAATCCATTATCTTTCCAACTTCCATTGGAAGCAAATCAAAGAAAAGTGTTCTTTCTGTATCTGTGTCAAGACTTACTAATTCTCCCCTAAAACCCTTTTGCGTTTTCTTATAAATATAATATAAATTTGTAGTTTTTCCGCTCAAACCTGCGCCATAATAGACAATCTTTACACTTAGCTCTTTATTAGAATAATTAATTAATACCACAGCACATTTAAAATACCAAAAAAAAGTTTTTGTGTCAAATAATAGTTTATTGTTTTAGAAGTTTAAGAGCCCGCTTTTGTAAAATTTCTTTTATTTATACTGTTTAACTAAAAAGTTCTGAGATTGTTTTAATAAGAGATTCAAATGAGAATGGTTTAGGGAGAAACTTAACATCTTCCGTTAATTCATTTTTGTCTCTTAAATAACCATCGGTATAACCAGAGGTACAAATTATTTTCATATTTTTATACTTACTTTTTACTTTTCTTATTAATTCTCTTCCATTCATCCTCGGCATTATTATATCTGTAATCATTAAATCAATTTCTTTTACAAATTCTTTTATCTTTTCATATCCTTCTTCTCCATCACTTGCAGAATAAACCATACATCCAATACTTAAAAGAATTTCTTTTATAAATTCTCTTACATACTCTTCATCTTCTACTATGAGGACTTTTAAGCCTGTAAATTTTTGTGTTTTTATCTGCTTCTCTTAAAATCAGACTTGAGTAACCCTTTATTACTGTTAACATATTGTTAAAATCATGAGCTATCCCTCCTGCAAAGGTCCCAATTGTGCTCATCTTTTGAGCATGAAAAAGTTGCCTTTCCAATCTTTTTCTTTCAGTAATGTTGAAAATATAGGCAATAATTTTTGGTTTTTTATCTTTTTTTTCAATAAACATATTTGAAAGAACAATTATTTCTTCTCCTTCATGAGTTTTCATAACAAGTTCTTTATTCTCTATTTTCATTTTCTCCTCCAATTCCTTTTTTATTTCATCTGCTTCTTCTTTCTTTTGGAAAAGGTTCCAAAAATTTGTCTTTTTCAATTCTTTTAAATCCTTATATCCAAACATTTTGATAAAAGTTGAATTATGATCAAGGATTTTTTCCTCTTTGCTTATTATTAAGACAGAGTTAATATCCATTTCGAAGAAATCTCTGTATTTTTTTGCTTTCTTTTAGCATAGAAACAACATTTTCAAGTTCTTTTTGTCTCTGATTAAGATTTTCGAGCATATTTGTGAAGGAATCGTAGAGAGTTTTTATCTCAGTATTGAGGTGTTCATCTTTTTTTTTGTTCTATCTTTATATTCTTTCCTGATGATATAGTGCGAGCGATTTTTGTTAATGTAAGTATTGGATTTGTTATGTGTTTTTGTAATTTTAAGGCTAAAATATAAGCTAAAATTACAACAAATGCAAAAATTATTATATCAAGAAACAAAATTCCTATTATTTCTTTTTTAAAAGGAGTTATATCTTCAACGAAGTATATTTCTCCAATTTTTTATCATTGAAGAAGATTTCTTTATTAATATAAAGGAATTTTCTCCCTATTTTGTAGGAGTTCTTTTCGATTTTTATTGTTTTCCAAAAATCCTTATTGGAAAGATTGTAAGAAACAAAAATCTTTCCGTCAGACTTTATTAACACAGCTTCTTTGATGTTTCTTAATACTCTGAGTTTTTCTAAGACAGCTTTTGCCCCTTTTTTATCTTCAAACACGAGAGGAGACACGAGATATTCAGCAAAAAGCTCTGCTTGGAGTAGAAAATTTTTTATAAGGGAATTTTTTGCAAGTTGTACTGCATAGTAGGAAGATATTAAAATTCCAAAAATTAGAGCAGTTATTGTTGTTAACAAGATATAAAAACTACCTGCTCTTTTATGGAAAGCTTTAGAAATTTCTTTTTTAGTGAATTCATTTATTAACTACCTCACCAATATTGTAAAGTTTATAGCTCACTTTTACCATTGAATCTTTTAATCCTTTGTAGTTTAATTTGAATCTAATTCTATCTTCATGTAAATAAAAGCATATGTGTGCGCCGTATTCTATTAATGAATCATTGTCTCCCACAATTAGGATCGGAAAATTTAGTGATAATTCTTTTATCATTTCTATCAGTTGATTATTAGTTAAAAAGAGGATAAAGCTTCTTTTTGCTTCCTTTAGAATTGAAGTGTTGTTACATCTTAAAAACTTAATCTTTTTTTTTAAAATAGTGAGCTCTTCCAGTATCTTTTTAAATATCTTGTATCTATTTTCATCTCCCACAAAACATATATTAAAATCTTTCTCTTTTTCTATTTTTTCTTTAGGCCACTCAACAAACATTGAAATTTTCCATAACATTACTGCTTTAACCTCATGTTCATTATAAAGAGCTTCGTATCCTTTTTTGTTGGAATAAGAGTGTGAGAGAATAAATAAAAAAAGAGCTGTGACTATCGCTACTTTTTTTAACATCTAAAAGCCTCTTTCTTTACACAACATATAAGAAATTTCTTAATTAGCCAGCAGATTGTAATTATTGGTAAAAGTCCTTCCCTTTCTTTATTCATATTGATTTTTTATGTATGTTGTTTGCAATACAAATTTTATTGTCCACCTCCTACAAGCTTAGAATTTATAGGAAAAACTGATGTAAAACTTTTTACTAAAGGTTTTTGGTATTACTGGTACAATTGGAGACTGTATTACTATCTTTGGTAGATAAACCTTTTCATTTAAAAGATTTTCTCCTTTTAATTCAAAAGAAAACTTTGAGCTCAAGCTCGGAAAGAATTTTAATCCTATATTGATCAAGGTATAAGGTTCAGCGTCTCCCCATTTCCCCATGTACTTTAATGAAGAATTTATCTCTAAGTTTTTGGTTGGATAAATACTAATTCCGGCATTTATCATATTAGAGAATGTATATTTAAGTCTTTTATCTTTGTTTTTGTCATGTCCGATAATGTGAGAGTATCAGCCAAACCCATAAACTTTGTCTTTTATTCCAAATCGAACATTAAGTTCTGTTCCCCAGAATCTCTCTTCTCCTATATTTAAATTTTGAATTCAGGGTTTTCAGGATAGGTAACTCTCTCTATTTTATTTTTATTAATTATTTTTGTGGAAAAAAAATCGATATTAAATTGGAGCTCCTTTTTAAACTTTTTTGATATTATAAAATCAAAAGGATTATTCTTTTCTGGTAGAAGATTCGGGTTGCCCAACATCTTCTCAGCGTACCCCTCTTTTTCGAAATATGTTGGAATTCTAAATGATTTACCGTATATTATTTTGAAAGAGAGTTTTTCCCTTGGTGTATACACAAGGGAAAGTTTCGGTGAGAAATTGCTGAGTGTGGTTTTGTAATATCTTGCATAATAATATCTACCGCCGTAAAAAAGTTTTACTTGTTCGAAAATATTATATTCCCCATTTAAATAAAAAGCAAAATCATCAGTCCAAACATTATTTTTTCCTATATCATAATTATTTAATTGAGATTTGTATCTTCTTCCAATATAATGAGTGTAATTTAGACCTATTCTGTTATAAAACTTTTCACTTGCCCTAAAAATCAATTCGAAAATATTGTAGAATCCTTTTGATGAATATTCACAATATTCGTCATTTAATTGTTTTTTAGCTTCCATCTAAAGAAGTCACTTTGAATTTTCATCTCTATTTTTTTTGATATTCTTTTATTAACACTTATGTTAATAAGATAAGAATTCTCATCACTAATCTCAGGTTTAAGAATTCCTTCTTTGTCTTCTGGGGAAGTGTATATTTTTTTTAATTCCCTTGTTCTTACTCCAGGTAAGTTTTTAGAAAAGTATTTTATAAGGCCACTAAAATCTCCATATACAATTTTGGAAATTGAACTAATTCCTCTATATGATTTTTCTAACTCCAGAGTTTGCCCTTTTTCATCCTTAAAGGGTAAAGATTCTCCTCTGCTTCTTAAAGTATCGATAAATTAATAAAATTCCAGCTTTCCACTTTTCATCATAATAGAATTCTGAAAATAAAATGTATCAAAGCTGCCATACTTAACTCTTCCCTTTACATTGGAATTTCGGTCTTTCTTAATTCTTTTACTAATTATGTTAATGACAGCATTGATTGCATTTGTACCATAAAGTACGGAATTTGCTCCTTTGATTATTTCAATTCTTTCTATTGAGCTTAATGGGATGCTGTTTAAGTCAAAACTTCCATTGTAAGGATTATACAGCAGTATGCCATCAAAAAGTAGAAGAGTATTGGTGTTGTAATTTATTAGAGTATTCCCTCGAATAGTTGTTGTAGTAAAAATATTACCTTCTCCGTTTCCTGAGGCAAGGCCGGTAATATATTCTAAAACTTCCTCGAGAGTATTGAAATTTAGAAGTTCAATATCTTTTGAGGTAATTACATTAACAGGTGCTGGGGTTTCCATTATTTTTTCGAGTTTTTTGCTTGTAGAATAGACTTTTAAATTCATTAACTCTTTTAAGGAAAGCTCTACAATCTTAGCTTTTCCAGTTTCTTCTTCCATTAATAGAATCTCATTATTTGATAGGAAGATAGTTTTTTTTATTCTAAATTTTTTGCCAACTTCAAACTTAGTCTCTTTTAAATTATAGGGAACAACCATTTTAAAGCTACCGTCTTTTTTAGTTGTTGTACTTATGTTGTAATTTTTTAATTTAATAACAAGATTTGAGATACCTTTTTCTGTTGTATAATCAATAACTTTCCCTTTATCTTTTGAGATGCATAAGTGTAATTAATAAAAATGATTAAAAGGAAAAGAAAAATAGCCGCTAACTTTTTTCTAATCATTTTCTCTGATTTAATAATAAATCATTTTTTTTGTTTTGACAATATTTTTTTATTATAAAAAACTCGTAAAAAGTGAAAAATACTTCTTTTTTTAGTAAGTGTTATAAGGAATTTTATTGAGTTTTGTTAATCTTTTACTTTTTTATAATTTCAAATAATTCATAAGGTGTTTTATCATATTTATCAGCTATTTCTTTTAATGTTTCCTCTTCTTTTGCTTTTATCCCATTTTCACTTAATGTTTCTATTATTTTTTTTACAGGTATTTTTAAATCAATACTTATTGTTTTTAATGTCATTCTTCCGTAACCCCTTCGGGGAGTGTAATTTTCGGAACTCTGCTTTAACTCTATGCTTTTCCCTGTTTTTTCTTTGATTTTTTTAAAAAGTTCGCTCGGAGTCATATTATTTTCCTGCGCAATTTCTTCTATTGTCTTATTTTGGTCACTTACCTTTACTCCTGCTTTTTTTAATATTTCAAATATTTCAGAGGGTTTCATTTCAATGTATTTTGAAAACTCCTCTACTGTTAATCTCTCAGCATGTGGGACCGGAGGACTGCTCTCTTTATTCTCCCATGATTCACTTATGTATTCACTTAGATCATAAACATAGGATACGGGAGGTATTTCAAAAATTGAGCCTATTGTAAAAACTAACACAACAATGATGGTGGCAGCAATTTCTTTTTTGTTTTTTACTGTTCCTGCTGCTTTTGATTTTAAGTAGTGCATTAAAGGTTTCCAATTGTATATAATGTGAAGAATCCCAAAAAACAAAAACACATACCCGAAAACTGTGTGCCATGCTTCCCACTGGGATTTTTCAAGCCATAAAAGTCTCCAGTTTGTCCAGTGGGCTACTCTTCCGGGCGGAACTATGTAGAGAATTATTCCTGTAAACACCTCTATTGTAAAGCTCATAAACATCATAAAGCTTGTAAATGCTCTCCAATTAAAGCTTCCTCTCTTTTTCATTTAAACCTCCTTGTTTTTGTAATTTTAACATCTAAAAAGCTTTCTCACAATCAAGACAATGCATAGGACATCTTCTTTCGCATTCAAGACAGGAAAAGCAGTACTCTTTGTTAATCTCAGGAACTTCTTTCATTGTTAATGTTTGAGCAGGACATTTTTTCTCGCATATATTTTTATGTATGCATCTTTCGGGCTTTTTCAATTTTATGTTAAAAAAACCTATTTTATTTATAATTCCTAATAGAGCGCCAAGGGGGCATACGTATCTGCAAAATGGTCTGTAAATAAAGATGGATGATACGAGCAAGATTACCAATAAGATTACTAATAATGTAGTGCCTTCAAGGTTAAATAAAACTTTAAAAGGGTCCATTTTATTAAAAATTCTGTGCTCTTTAATTATCGGATAGAAAATTATTAGAAAGAGAAAAAAATATCTGAATTTTTTTAAAATATTATCTAATTTTTGGGGTACCCTTATTGCGAAACTTTCCCTGTAGAGAAATTCTTGAACTGCCCCTTTATGACAGACCCAACCGCAAAAAATATTTCCGAAGAAAAAGACTATTCCGGTTAAAATGGCGAGCCTGAAAAGTGAAACCCCTATGTTTGAATATCTTCCCATTCCGAGATACATAAAAATTGATTCAAGAGAGCCTGTTGAACAAAGACAGCTTCCCTGATAAAAGCCTAAGTAAGCAAGGGAGGAGATTAGTGTGACATATCTTAGCCAATAAATCTTTTTATAAAAACCAAAGGTTGCAACAGCTAAAATCCCGAAAAGCACATAGAATTTAAAAGGAAGTTTAAAGCTGCCTTTTAATAAAATTAATTTTGTGGCAAGTGCAATAAGTCCTACGAATATGGTTATTCCTGTTATTAGTTTTGCTTTCTTACTCATTTTTTCTTAACCTTTAAAACTCCCTCTGAGATTCCTTTCTTTGTGCATTCTCTTATGATTCTTAAAGTTCCTTTTTCTGCGATTAGCATTATCTTTATCTCTCTTGAAAAATCTCCTCTTTTGATTTTTGTCCATTTGCCCATTTCAAGGATTTTCAGACCCTTTGTTTCGTATTCAGTATCATCAAGGGTTATTTCACATTTTCTGTGCTCATATTTTAAATGTAGCTTTACAGTTGCAGTCTCTCCCTTTGCAAGCTTCAATGATTCCGGTTCGAACTCAATTATGCAGGAGAGACCGGAAAGTATAACCAGACCAAAAAGAATTAATGAAATTAATATTTTTTTTCTCATTTTAACCTCCTAAAAAACTATTCTCAAATTTACGGCTATTTGTGAGCCTTTGTAAACACCACTCCAGACAGAGTAAGTGGCGAGTATTTTGTACTTTTCTCTTTTATCAAGATTTAATTCCAAAGTAGCGTCAAATTCATCGGATATAAAATCAAAGGCACTTTTTTCGGAATTAAGATAGTAAGCAAATTTTATTGAGCTTTTTTTGTAAATAGAGGGAATGTATTTTAGGACTGCTCCGTAAATATTTCCCTGTCTTACGGTAAAATGCTGTCTTTCTCCAAAATACGTGGTCCCAAAGATAGGGGTGAACATTGAATTTTCCCCTGTACTTCCGTGAAGGTAAGAGAGTTTCAGAGAGAGAGAACCAAAAGAAGAGTATCTTATTGTTTTTAATACGCTTGTATTAATTCCATAGGCTATATCATTATCGATATCAAAATGCTGGATGGCAAATTCCGAGAAAATTTGAAAACTTCTTGTGATTCTTATCTTTGAATAAAGACTTAGAGTGTTTGTTCTCATGTTTGGATCCTGGGTCTGTGATCTTACATAAAGCAGTCCGTATTCACTCTTTTTGATTCTTAAATTGTATTGAAGGAAACCCATAAGAATATCTCCCCATTCAGTATGTACCAGGTTTTTCCAGCAGGGCCTGTAATTGTAAAAAAAGCATTTTTGACACCCTATCGCCTCTTTTGCAACATAGATTGAATAAACACCTGCTCCACCTGACAGATATGACCTGTCTCCTATTTTAAAGCTTAATCCATCAAAAAAATCATCTAAAACAAGACCTGTTGCAACTGTAATTTCCTGTCTTCCGAGATTAATTGAAAAATTATCACTCAAATATTTTTCAAAGTTTAATCTTCTTATTTGCAAGGGAGAAATCTCCGGAAGATCCTTACAGGGAGTGTATTTTTTATCCTTGTAAATACCTTCGAACTGGAAAGAAGAACTTTCTCCTTCATAGCTTATTGCCGATGATATGCTACCAAAGAGATAGTTCTCCCCATTATAATTATAAAAAAAGCTTTTTAATTCCACTCCCCAATAAAAGTTTGTATCTCCTATGGGTTTTAAATTTGCAAAGAGTCTTGAAGGGCAGTCTTTTGAATGAAGATGTGAAAAGCCGAGGAAAAAGGTTAAAAATATGGTAAAGATAATAACTCTTTTTTTCATTTTATCCTCTCTTTATAGCTCCGAATTCACAATGTGAAATACAGGATGTGCATGCGACACAATTCTCCTGCAAAATTGTGGCTTTATAGAGCTCTCCTTTGATTGCTCCTGTCGGACATACAGCATAGCATTTACCGCAATTCGTACATTTCTCTTTATCCATAATTGCAGGTGTCCCTTTTATCACAGCATCATACTTACAAACCTCATAACAATTACCACAGTAAGTACACTTATCAGGGTTAATATGGGCTTCGGCTTTTTCTATAGCTCCGTAAGAGCAGGCTTTATAGCAATCACCGCACTTCACACATTTTGAAGTATTAATTTCAGCTTTTCCTCCAGCCCAGTAAATTGCATCATATTTACATGCTTCAATACAATCTCCGCAGCCGGTACACCTTCCTCTTCTTACATGATATTCTTCCGGATCAAAGGTAATGGCATTACCTTCACATACCTTTGCGCAATCACCGCATCCCACGCAATTATCCGAATTTATATCAAATCCTCTCTGTTCAACATAAATTGCATTATCTTCGCAGACATCCTCGCATTTCCCACACCCTACGCACTCTTCCTCAACCACCCAAAAATTGCTTGTCTTAGGGAGGTAAATTGCGTTATAACTGCAATAGTTTAGGCATTCTCCACATCCTACGCAAAGTTCCTTATCTATTAATATTACCTCAGTGTATCCTTTTTTTATACAGCCTTTTAACACAGAGGCTAATATCGGAAGAGTTATAAGAAAATCTTTTCTTCTCATCTTTTCTCCTTTTTTATTAAGGGAGAGAGAGGGATGAACACTCCCTCTCCCTGAACTTTATAAGGAAGTGTATATGCCTGTTTAAAACCTTCTTCTTCCCTGACCTCTTCCCTGTCCTCTGCCCATTCCTTTGCCTTTATTATTATTTCTCTGCCCTGCCCAAAGGGGAAAACCATTGGAATCTCTTAGCTTGAGCTCTTTGCCATTGTATTTTAATTGGGAAGCCATTATAACTGGTTCATTATTATAAATTACCTTTGAGCCTGTAACCTTTATTGGTTCGCCAATTTTAAATAAAATCTTGTTATTCTCAAGAAACCAGTAGGGGGCCACATGGATATAGATAGGTCCGTTGTTTGTTTGAATGTTTAATCTTGTTGTGGTATATGTTCTGATTTTCACAGAATCAATAGCGATGATTTTACCTTCTACAGTGGTTATAGTTTCCGGATTAAAGTATCGAGGATAATTGGCATTTCTTCTGTAATAATTTTGAGTTAAAGCAAATGTTGCTACAAAAAGTAACACAATAAAAACTATTGTGAGTTTTTTCATTTTTACCTCCATGTTTTTTAATGCGATTTTCTAACCAAAAACCGTGCCAATTTGTGAGATGCTTTTATTTTCAAGCTTCTCTATAAAGTTGTGCTCTTGATATGTCGCAAAGAATTGTTTCATTTCGCAAATTTTTGCGATTGTCAACACTTTCTAAAGAATCTAAATTTGCCGTTTCTCCTTAATTTATTTATACTAATAAAAGTTTCAGAAAACTGGCACGGTTTTTTCCTGATGATTTTATCTGACTTTAGGAGGTAGAAAGATGAAAAAATTAACTAAGATTTTATT
>Ga0256835_1000295_pt1 | contig 39218 bp, 29 predicted proteins | sample PIR30metaG_FD_185972 | JGI IMG/M metagenome (GOLD analysis project Ga0256835, IMG submission 185972) | Hydrothermal vent microbial communities from East Pacific Rise, Pacific Ocean - PIR-30 | ecosystem: Environmental > Aquatic > Marine > Hydrothermal vents | place: Pacific Ocean: East Pacific...
GAGGGCTGGACAAGGTGGGAGCGGGACGGTTTGCGGGAGAGGTGTGTCTGGAGACGGGCTGGGGAGGGGGGCTGGTGGGGGGAAGGGTGGGGATTGGGAGCGGAGGGGGGGAGGATAAAGACACTGTCCCCGATTATGGAAAGATTGGCGGCCGGCCGGGGGATCCCGGTTCGGCCGCCGCCGAGTTTTCATCCGGTTGGTTCGTTCAGGTCAACGCAGGTCGGCCGTGCAGTGGCCGCACCGTGTGGCCTCGATGGGGATCTCCATCAGGCAGAACGGGCAGTTCTTCGTCGTCGGTTCGGCAGGAGCAGCTTCTTCCTGACGCTTCATCCGGTTGATCTGCTTGACCACGATGAAGATGGCGAAGGCAATCAGGATGAAGTCGATCACCGTGTTGAGGAAGACGCCGTAGGCGATCACCGGCGCTCCGGCCTCACGTGCGGCTTCCAGTGTGGCGTACCCCTTGTGACCGAGGTCGATGAACAGGTTGGCAAAGTCAACGCCACCGAGCATCATTCCAAGCGGCGGCATCAGCACATCCTTGACGAACGACGAGACGATCTTGCCGAACGCCCCGCCGAGGATGATACCGATCGCCATGTCCATGACGTTGCCCCTGAGCGCGAACTCTTTGAACTCCTTGAACATAACTACCTCCTCAGGCCTCGTCGAGCTTTGGGATTCGGAGTTTCTGACCGACCCTGATCATGTTGGGGTCGTCCAGGATGTCCCGGTTGGCCTCGAAGATTTTCGGGTACAGGCTCGCCTTGCCGTAGAACCGCTTGGCGATGGCCCCCAGGGTATCCCCGGGCTGGACCTCGTAGATCTCCTCCGCCGCCGGTTCTTCCGCCGCGGGCTCCGGAGTGGGAGCGGCTTCCGGAGCGGGGACGGGCTCCTCGACACGGATCCGGTTGATCACGTTGTCTGCGTCCTTGAGCCTCGACGACAGCTCCATCATGGCCCGTGTTTTCGCGTCACGATCCTTTGCGGTGCCGTATACCGTGACGACCTTTCCGTCGATGGAAACATCGAGATTTTCCACGGCAAGCCCCAGCCCGCGGACCTCCGCGAGCGCCTTCTTTACTTTCTCGTCGAACGACTCGAACAGCCCGAACAGTCCCATTGTGTACCCTCCTTGTGTCGCCGTGTGGTCAGAACTTGACCACGAGAGAGATGGTTGTGGTGGTATCCGTCTCGTCGAACCCGGGGACCGGATCGTTGTCGTAGCGGAGGAGGTACCCGAGCTTGAGCGCGAACTTCGAGCTCAGGGAGGCCTCGATGGAGGTCTCCGATCGGAGCCGCCAGTCGCTCGACTCGTCAAAGTTGGGGAACCAGACGAGCCGTTCCCCGATTGTTGTTCCCTCGCTCGGGTGCCAGGCCCAGTCGAGGCCGAGGAGACCTCCGAGAAAATCGCGGTCCTCCACACCGATCAGATCTTCACTGGTCCAGGTCAGCCCGCCGTCGAACGACAGCTCGTGCGTCGGGCCGGCCAGTGCGATGTACTTCGCACCGGCGCCGACGATGGCGCGCATGTCGTAGCCTGCAAAGGCATCGTGCTCGCCGCTGATCCCGGTCCAGAGGCTCCACCGTTCCGAGAGCGCCCGCTCGCCACGGAGCCGTGCCCCGTACCGTTCGGCTGTGGTGTCACCGTTGTTCTCCGATTTCAGGTAATAGGCACCGGCATCGAGTCCCCACGGCTGGGGTTTCCTCGTGACGGCGAAATCCAGGCCGATGGTCTGGGTGTCGCTGTTGCCGCTCGTGGAGACGAAGGAGAATCCGAGCGAGCTCTCCCACGGATTCTCGGCCGTGGCCTCGTCCTCTCCGGCCACCGCAGGACCGGCGAGAAGGAGAGCCGTGATCAGGAGCAGGGGCACCATCATCTGGATCGAGTCTCTTCGAAACATTGGCTTCTCTCCTTGCGTGATGATTCGTGATCTCTCCAAGAATCTCAAGGTTCCTCTACCATGCCGGCACGGCCTGGCTCCCCCGTCCGGGTAGCCGGAGAGTGCCGGATGATCGGCGTCAGAACATCTTACCCAGAGTACCCAGCAGAGAGCCCAGTCCCCCGCCTTCGCCGGCCGACTGGAGCGCCTTCATGACGAGCGGGAGCAGAGCCTCCAGGATGCCCGAGGCCTTCCCTGTGTCGACACCCAGCGCCTGAGACAGTGACTGGGCCGCCCCGGCGTGATCGGGAAGCGCGTGTGCGTTTCCGCCCCCCATCAGGTTTCCGAGCATCTCCATGCCCCCCTCGAGCAGGTCGCCGAGGCCGCCCTGTGCCGCTCCACCGAGCTGACTCGTGATGACCTCCACTGCGGAAGGCACTGCCTTTTCCGCCGTGCTCCGGTCAAGTCCGAGCTGCGAGGTCAGCTGACTCACAGCGTCGCCGCCGATCATTTCAACGATCGTTCCGATCAGATCCTGCATCGTTCCTCCCGTTCCTTGTTCTGACACCATCATACCGCAACACCTTCAGCACAGCAGCTTCCGTGCCAGCCTGACGCCGTGGCTGACGTCCCCCATCATGGTGATCCTGCCCCGTCCCGGGACGCCTGTCCGGCCCTGCTACACTCCGCCAGAGACAGGGGAGGAGATCCATGGCTTCGGGAAAGCTCTACCTTGGAACACACGACGGTGAACGGGTATTTCTCAAGGGCGACCATCTGACGACCCACGCGGTCTGCGTCGGGATGACCGGGTCGGGAAAGACGGGTCTGGGGATCGTGGCGCTCGAGGAGCTGGCGCGGCAGGGGATTCCGCTGCTCGTGGTGGACCTCAAGGGCGACATGGTCGACCTGCTGTTGCAGTTTCCGGCGCTGGAGCCTGCGGAGTTCGAACCGTGGCTTCCGCCCGGCGAGTCGGACGACCGGCGCGCCGCGGCCGAGCGGGTCGCGGCGATGTGGCGGAAGGGACTGGAGGGGAGCGGCCTCGGCGGGAGCGACATCGCCGCCGTTCGCGATGGGCTGCGGTGGCAGCTCCTGACGCCCGGTCTGGAACAGGGGGCCCCGCTCGACATCCTTCCGGCGCTCTCCGCCCCGGCAGGATGGAGTCCGGAGACCGATCCGGACGGTGCCAGGGAGCGCGTCAACGACGTGACCTCCGCGCTGCTTTCGCTGATCGGCCGTGGCGGGGATCCGCTCTCCGACCGGGATCAGGTGCTCGTCGCCTCGGTGATCCTGGAACACTGGCGGCGCGGGGACCCGCTCGACCTGCCCACGTTGCTGGGAAGCCTCGCCGAGCCCCCGCTGGAACGGCTCGGCGTCCTACCGTTGGAGACCGTCTACCCGCGCAAGGAGCGGATGGAGCTCGTCCTCGCGCTCAACACGCTGCTGGCCAGCCCGGCGTTCGCCGCATGGACGAAGGGCACGCCGCTCTCCATGGAGGCGCTCCTCGGGCCCCCGGGGGAACCTCGGGGGTCCATCGTCACGCTGGCGCACCTGGACGAGCGGGAGCGGCTGTTCGTGCTGGCGCTGCTGGCCTCGGAGCTGGCCTCCTGGATGCGCGGCCAACCCGCCTCGGACGGCCTGCGCTGTCTGCTTTACATCGACGAGGTCCATGGGATCCTCCCGCCCTACCCCGCCAATCCGCCCACCAAGCCGCCACTCCTCACGCTGCTCAAGCAGGGCCGGGCGTTCGGGGTCGGGGTCTGGCTGGCAACCCAGAACCCCGTGGACATCGACTACAAGGCACTGGGCAACGCGGGGGTCAAGCTGATCGGCCGGCTCGTCACCGAGCGGGACCGCGATCGGGCCCTCGAGGGGTTCGGGATGCGCACCCTGCCCGACGGCACCGACGCCCGCCGGATCGTGGCCGGTCTGGCCAAGCGTCAGTTCCTGATGGACGACGTCCGCGCCGAGCCGAGAGTCCAGATTTTCTCCTCTCGGTGGGCCATGAGCTACCTCAGAGGGCCGGTCACCATCGCCGAGATGGGGCCGCTGCTCGAGCGGTTCCGCCCGGCGGATCTTCCGGCGCGGTCCGAGACTGCACGGAAGGAGCGGCCGGCCGCGGAGGCCCATCCCGGCGGGGACGCCACCTCGCCCCCCGTCCTGGCGGCACCCCTCCCCGTGCGGTTCGGCCCGGAGCCTGGTGAGGCGGCTCCCGCCGTCCTCGCCCGCCTCCGTGTGACGGTGGAACGGAAGACGCTCGGGCTGTTCCGGACCGTGGAGGAGACCTGGTGGATCCCCGCCGTGGAGGAGGGGCTCGACTGGGAGAACGCGACAACGCTCGAGGAGGAGCCTACCGTGCTTGAGGAGCCGCCCCAGGGGATGACGTTCCCACCCGCGGTTCCGCCCGGGCTCGAGAAGGACCTCTCGCGGCTCGATCGCGAGCTCGTCTCGTGGCGCGCCCGGCGTCCCGTCACCGTGCTGGCCAACCGGAAGCTGAAGCTCGTGGCGGAGCCGGACGAGGACCGGGAGGCGTTCCTCCAGCGGTGCCTGGAGGCAGCCGATCGCGCCGACGACGCCCGTCAGGAGCGCGTTCGCGCCCGGTTCGAGCGACGGATCAGCACCGTCCGGCGCCGCCTCGAACGGGAGAGGGAGGAGCTCGAGCGCGACCGGCGGCAACTCGAGGCTCGCAAGGCCGAGGAGAAGCTCGGCATGGTGGAGGGGCTGTTTTCGGTCCTGCTGGGGTCGCGCAGCCTCCGGTCCGCGGCGGGCAAGGCGGGGACCCGTGCCCGGGGCGTGGCGTCGAAGCGCCGGATGCGGGCCCGGGCCGAGGGTGCCGTTGAGGAGTCGGTCTCGGAGATCGCCCGGCTCGAGGCCGAGCTCGAGGACCTCGCGGAGGCGATGCAGGAAGAGATCGACCGGATCGCCGCCGAATCCGAGGCCATCGCCGAGCAGATCGAGGAGATCCCGGTCCGTCCGAAGCGCGCCGACGTCACCGTGGGCACGACGGTCCTCGTCTGGAGCGCCGATGCCTGACGCCCCGGCCCGTCTCCCGTGTCAGGGCCGAGGCGATCGGAACCGGCGGGCCGGGGCCCGCGCCATCTTCAAGATTCAAGACCGGAAGGAGGACACCATGCCAACCGAAGCCGCCCGGCAGGCTCTCGCCATCCTGGTGTTCGGCGTCGTGCTCGGCTGGCTCTGAGCCCGGCCACACCCGGTGATCCTGGTCTTCGTCTCGGCGGGGCGAACGGCCGTGGAGCACGCCTTCCCACCGGTGGCCGGGGTCACTGCGGCGGGGGCGGGGCGGGTGTAGAATGACGGCCTTCCGGGAGGGAACTGGAGGGGGCATGGCACGCTGCAGGGGACGTTGGCTCATCGTGCTCGTGACCGCGGCATTCCTGAGCGTCACACCGGCGGTCCGGGCCGTGGAGCAGACCGTAGTCTTGCAACTGGGGCTCGACGGCTACTCGGGGGTGGCCGACACCGACGTGGAGACCAACGACTGGGACACGCCGCCGCAGTACACGGTCAACTACGGCCAGAACGAGGTGCTGCACCTGGACCGTGACGGCGGCGCGAACGTCCTGATCCGGTTCGACCTCTCGGCGATCCCGTCGAACGCCGCGGTCCGCTCAGCGACGCTCGAGTTGTACAACACGACGGACTCCTCCGGCCACGAGCGGCGGATCGAGGCGTTCCGGGTGCTCGCCGACTGGGACGAGGGCAACCAGGTGGCGTCGCCCATCGACGAACCGGGCAAGCACGGCGCAACCGGCGACGACGCCTTCGACTGGTGGACGGGGGAGGGGACCGACGTCCCGTGGCACGCCAGGGGCCTCGAGGCCGGGACCGACTACGACGCCGCGGTGCTCGATACCGCCGCCGTCACGGACGAAGGGTGGTCCACCTGGGACGTGACGGCCACGGTGCAGGCGTGGGTGCGGGGGAGCGCCCCCAACCACGGGCTCGTGCTGCGGGACGCCACGGGGTGGGTCGACGGCAACCCGGACTGGCGGGACTTCGTCTCGAGCCAGTCGGGGGACGCGGCACACCGGCCGGTGCTTCGGATCGTCTACGACCCCGACACGCCGATGGCCGACGCCGGGCCGGACCAGGAGGAGCTGCACTGGGACGGCGGGCCGATCACGCTGGACGGCTCGGGCAGCCACGACCACCCCGGAGGCGACGACGCGACCCTCCAGTACTCGTGGCGGGTCGTACGGTCCGCGTTCGGCGCCTCGCTCGCCGGTGAGGTCTGTACCACGGCTGTCTGCACCGTCCAGCCGGACGCCGCGGGCGACTGGACGTTCGAGCTCGTGGTGACCAACGCCGTGGGGTCCTCGGCGGCGGACACGGTGCGCGTCCACCTGCTGTCGATCCCGGCGGGCCACCCGAGGCTCCTCCTGACGCCGGAGAAGCTGGCGGCGCTCAGGGCGCGCGCGGTCTCCACGAATCCGCGGTGGACGGCGCTCCTCGGCCAGGCGGACGCCTCCGACGGCGACAAGCTGGCCAAGGCGCTCGTCCGGCAGGTGCTCGACGAGCCGTCGTACTGCTCCGGGACGGACGGCGCCATCGCCATGGCGCTGGCCGAGATCCAGTCGGGCCAGACCTGGTCGACCCAGGCCGGGGACATCGCGCTGGTGTACGACTGGTGCCACGGCGAGCTGTCCCAGACCGACCGCGACACGATCCTGGACTGGTTCGCGACGGTCTCGAGCGACGGCGACGACATCCCCGGCTGGGGCAACTACTGGCCGCGCTGGGGGTACTCCTTCGCGTTCATGGGGCTTGCCGCCCTCGGCGAGGCCCCGGACGCCCGCTCGTGGATGGACGAGTTCCGGGAGAACCGGTTCGGCGCGTACGACGTCGACAACCTCGACCGGATCGCCGCGGGCGGCGGCTGGCCCGAGGGGACCGTGTACGACTGGATCGCCAACCTGTGGCGGGTCAAGGCCGCCGCGGGCTGGCGGACGGCCACGGGCGAGAACCTGTTCGAGGCGACGGCGTGGTTCCGGGAGCGGCTGGCGTACCTGCCGACGCTGTGGCTGCCCGGCACCGCCGACTCCTGGGGGCACCTCTACCACCCGTACATCGGCCACGGCGACGCCGAACGCAACCGCGGCCCCATGGCCGACTACGGCCGGATCATGGCGGAGATCCTGGTCGAGGCGTTCCCGGACGACCCCGACGCACGCGCGCTCCAGGGGTACCTTGCCGCGCCGCCCGTGGACCGGCCGGACGACTTCCTGGCCCACGAGGAGTTCCTGTTCTTCGACCCGGACCTTCAGGGAACCGCGCCGTCCGCCACGGGGCACCTGGCCGCCGGCACCGGTGAGGCGTTCTTCCGCAGCGGCTGGCCCGCCGGGGCCGGGGACGACTCCACGGACGTCACCGTGATCCAGTTCCACTGCGGCGACCGGTTCTCCTACCACCAGCACTACGAGCAGGGCGCCTTCACCCTGTTCTCCGGCGAGCCGCTCCTGCTGGACTCCGGCGTCTACTCGGGAGAGGGGCTGTCCAGCCACGACGTCAACTACTACGTGCGGACCGTCGCTCACAACACGCTGGTGGTGTCCAACCCGTCCGAGGACCTGACCGCGGCGCGGCCCGACGCCGTCTCCAACGACGGCGGCCAGCGGCCCCCGTACCCGGGCACCCGCGCCCCGACCTCCGTGGCGTACCTCGAGGAGCACGCGCCGATCTACGAGACCGGCGACCTCCTCGCCTGGGAGAACGGTGCGGACCTCGGCTACGTGCGCGGCGACGCCACCGCCGCGTACAACAGCACCCTCTGGGCCCAGGCGGACCACACCGACCTGCCCGGGAACGTGGCCAAGGTCTCCCGGTTCCATCGTGAGCTGGTGTACCTGCGCGCCGACGCAACCCGCCCCGGCGAGGCCGTAGTGCTGTACGACCGGGTCGGCGTGACCGACCCCTCGTTCAGCGGGGAGAACACGAAGCTCCTGTTCCACACGCTCCGCCAACCGGTGGTGGACGGGCCCTCGACGAACGTCTCCCCCGGGGAGATCCTGTTCACCGCGCCGTCCGAGGCCGTGGCCACGGCGCCCGGCGGGGCGCGGGTGACGCTGCGGTTCGTGCTGCCGGCGTCCCGCCACGTCCGGCGGGTCGGCGGGAGGGGCGAGAAGTCGTTCTGGGTGTTCGACGCCAACTACGACTGGCACTGGAGCTCGAACGAGCCCCAGCCGCGTCCCGTCAACGACTTCGAGGACACGCCGTGGGGCGAGTGGCGGCTCGAGCTCGAGCCCGCCGACACCGGCCTCGACCACCGGTTCCTGACCGCGATCCTCCCCGACCGGACGGGGACGTCGGCGTCGCCTGCCACCACCGCCGTCTCCGGAACGGGCGTGGAGGGCGCCCTGCTCCGCTGGGCGGACGGTGCCGACGCGGTGCTGTTCGCCGCCACGGACGACGGCGCGCCACTGCCGGACACCGTGGAGTACACCGTGCCCTCGACGGTTCCCGTCCGCCACACTGTGGTGGACGCCCCGCCGGGCTCCCACTGGAACCGGACCGTGACCAGCGGCGTGGGCACCCGGACGGTCACGCTGACCCGCGACGGCACCGGGGAGCTCACGGCCTCCGACGCCGGCGTCCTGCGGTTCACCACGCCCGGCCCCATCCGGTGCGACGTCGTCGTGGACGGCCTCTGCGACTGCCGGGATCTGGCGGGCGAGATCCGGGCGCTGACCGACACCACGTGGAACCCGGGTGGCGACCCCGACGTGGACGGCGACGGACACAGGACCGCAGAAGATCTGGCCACCATCGTGGACCACATCTACGGCGGTGGCCGGTGAACGGAACCCCCGGGTACGGTCCGTTGGGGGGCGGTGCAGAGTGACGACAGGATGTTTCTGGGTTGTTCGTGGGAAGCTCGGCGGGGGCACGATGAATGATGTGGTGTGGGTCCTGATGCGGACGAAACCCGTTGGGCGGTCACCACGACACGGCGGATGTGACGCCGGTGGAGGAGGCCCTGCGGGAGCTCGCGGGGTGGCGGCTCTCATGGGCGCCGTGGGTTGTGGGCCGCTGGTTCACGGGGAGGGCACGGCATAACGTCTCCGAGACCTCTGCCGGTTGCCCGTCGTGGAACAAGTGTGTATACTCCGCGTCCCGGCAGTGCAGGCGGGACGGCCGGGTTCAGCATCGGGAGGAAACGATGGATCTGCTGAGAGAGGTGACGCAGGATCAGCTGCGCAGTGATATTCCGGACTTCCGGCCAGGGGACACGGTCAAGGTTCACGTGCGGCTGAAGGAAGGCAACAAGGAACGGATCCAGGTGTTCAAGGGGCTGGTGATCGCCCGCAAGCACGGCGGGATCAACGAGACGTTTACCGTCAGGAAGATCTCGTACGGCGTCGGCGTGGAGCGGGTCTTCCCCCTCCATTCGCCGAACGTCGCAAAGATCGAGGTGGAGCGGTTCGGCCGGGTCCGGCGGGCGAAGCTCTACTACATCCGAAACCTGCGCGGCAAGGCTGCACGGATCCCGGAGGCTCGCCGGAACTCCCGGTGAGGCCGGCGCTTGGTGAGCTGGACCGGGGCCTCCTTCGGGAGGCTCCTGCCATACTCGGAATCGACGAGGTCGGACGGGGCGCACTGGCGGGTCCGGTTGTTGTGGCCGGCGCCGTCTTCGGCACCATCCCCGACACGCCCCTCATTCAGGACTCGAAGCAGCTGACACGGCTTCAGCGGGAACGGGCCGCCAGATGGGTACGGAAGAACGCATTGCGGTGGGGGATCGTCGAGATCGGTGTGGAGACCATCGACCGGACCGACATCCTGAGAGCCGTCAGAATGGCCATGACGGCCCTCGTTCGGGAGCTCGCATCGGAGGAGACCGCCGTGGTCTGTGATGCGGTTCGTCCGAGCGATCCTTCTCTCGACGTGCTCGCTCCGGCGAAGGCCGACGAATCCTGGTTCTGTGTCGCCGCGGCCTCGGTACTGGCGAAGGTCCACCGGGATGCTGTCCTCGCCGAACTGTCGGACCGGTGGCCGGGATGGGGCTGGGAGACCAACGCGGGGTACGGGACCCGGCACCACCGGGCTGAGCTCGACCGGAGAGGACGGAGCATTCTTCATAGGACCACGTTCAGGTGGGGGCCTGTGTTACCATGACGTTTGCGGAGTTCCGCGGGGAGTTGTGGGCCTGATGGCTGTCAAGCGCGACAAGATTCTGCGCGAGGCGGAGAAGCTGGTCCAGAAGGGCCGGATCGAGCAGGCTATCAAGGAGTACGAGAAGCTCCTCAAGGTCAACCCGAACGACCCCAACACGATCAACAGGATTGGCGACCTGTACGGACGCATCGGGAAGGTCGACCGGGCCGTCGAGCTGTACGAACAGATCGCCGATCATTTCACTCGGGACGGCTTCATCACGAAGGCCATCGCGATCCTCAAGAAGATCAACAGGATCGCGCCGGACAGGCTGGACATCTTCGAGAAGCTGGCCGACCTCTACCAGCAACAGGGTCTCGTGGTCGAGGCGAAGAACCAGCTCCAGATGCTCGCCGACTGGTACACGCAAAACGGCGACACGGCAAACTCGATCAGGGTTCTCGAGCGGATCGTCCAGATCGACCCGAACAACCACATGGCACAGCTCCGGCTCGCGGATCTGCACATCACGCAGGGCGAGGCGGAGAAGGCCGTGGAAGTCTACGACCGGCTCGGCACCATGCTGCTCCAGCACGACAGGCTGGAAGAGGCGGAGCGTCTCTACCGGCACGTGCTCGAGGCGGATCCGCCGGCCGGCGAGGTCTTCGTCCCGATCTGCAGGGCGCTCATGGCAGCCGGGCGGGCCGAGGCCGCCCGGGAGTTCATCGAGGCCGCTGCGGCCCGCTCCGGTGACAACCCGGAGATCCAGGCCCTGAAGATCGAACTGGCCGTGATCTCGGGCGAGGGTCAGAAGGCTGTCAGGGCTGCCGAGACGGCGCTCGATACCTCGCCCGAGTCCACCGAGATTCAGCTGGCTGCTGGTCGGGCCTTTCTTGCCACGGGGGAGGGCCGGCGGGCGAAGGAGCTACTCCTTCCGGTCGTCGATCGGTGGCTCGAATCTGGGGCGGTCGAGGACGCGAGGGGACTGGTCAACGAGCTACTCAAGGCACAGCGGACCGACCGGGAGGTTCTGGAACGGGCCGTTCGTGCCTGGGAAGGTTCCGGGGACGGTGAGACGGCGCTCACGCTGAAGGCGGCGCTGGCGGATGCCTGTTTCCGCGGCGGTGATCGGAAGGCGGCCGAGGGGCTGTACCTCGAACTGACCCGTCAGGCGCCGGATCGGCCCATCTTCAGAGAGCGTCTGGCCCAGCTCCGGGGGGGAGAGGTGGAGCCGGCCCCCGCCGAGCCGCGGCCACTGGAAGTTCCTCCGCTGGAGGATCAGACCGCCGCCGAGATGGCGGTTCCCGGCGGGGACGCGAGGTTCGATCCCGAGGAGCGGTTTGCCGAGGCAAACGTGTTCGCGAAGTACGGTCTCATCGACAAGGCCATCGACCACCTTCGCGAGATCCTGTCGGCGTTTCCCGAGATGCACGAGGCGAGGGAGAAGCTGGTCACGCTGCTCGTGGAGCGTGGAGACCTCGATGGCGCCCGGGACATCGCCGGTCCGCTGGAGGGCCACTACCGCCGCGAGGGGCTGTTGAAGGAGCTTCGGACGCTGCGGGAGGTCCTGGGGACGGCCGAGGCGAAGGGTGTGGCCGGAGCGGTGGCAGAGGAGGAAGAGGAGGAGATCCTCTACATCGAGTTCGATGAGGAGCCGGGAGCCGTGGAGCCCGGGGAGGAGCCCGCCTCGGCAGCAGCGGCTTCAGCAGAACCGTCCATGGAGCTGGAGTTCGAGATCGAGGAGGAACAGACGCCTGAGCTCGGCGGTTCCGAACCGGCGGCGGGAGGGGAACTCGAGGAACAGCACCTCTCCGGGGAACCGTCCGCGGTGGAATCGGTTCCTTCGGCGAGACCGTCGCCGGAGACGATGGAGGGCGCAGGCCAGGACGCCGCGGCCGGAGAGCCGCCCCTGTCCGATCTCGACGGGCTCGAGGCGGTTCTGCGATCGGAGGCGGCAGCGAATCCGCCCGCTGCAGACCGGCGGTCCTCCACCTCGGCGGTGGAGGAGCTTCTCGGTTCCATCGGTCTCGACCTCGGTACGGCACGCAGGACAGAGCCGCAGACGCCGCCGCATGAGGAGTCTTCCGGTGCGGCCTCCGAACCTCCCGTCGAGGCCGGGCCGACACTGCACGAGCCGGATGAAGAGTTTGTCGAGATCACCGATGATGTGGCGGGTCCGGGGCTGGGTGACCTCCAGCAGGTGGACTTCTTCATCTCGGAGGAGCTGTACGACGATGCGTTACGAATCCTCGAACGGCTGGAGGAGGAGTTCCCGGGTCATCAGGAGATCATGGAGCGCCGGGCCGTTCTCAAGGCTCGGGGTGTCCTGTTCGAGGATGTAACTCCCGTTGGCGGGGAGGCTGCCGAGGAGCTCTTTGCCGAGGAGGAGGAGTACATCGATCTCGCTGCGGAGCTCGAGGCAGAGCTCGATGCCGAGGAGGCGATGGTTGAGGAGGCCACCGGCCACGGGCAGGAGGGGGCCCTGCTCGAAGAGGTGTTCCGGGAGTTCCAGAAGGGAGTTGCCGAGCAGCTCTCGGAGGAGGATTCCGATACCCACTTCAACCTCGGTATCGCCTACAAGGAGATGGGCCTCCTTCCCGAGGCGATCGGCGAGTTTCAGATCTCGGCCAAGAACCCCGCGTACGAGGTGGAGAGCCTCTCGATGATCGGGCTGTGCTTCGTGGAGCAGGGACTGCTCTCCGAGGCGGCGGAGTGGTACCGGAGGGCGCTCGAATCCCCGCAGATCAGTGACGACGCCCGGCTGGGTGTCCTCTACGACCTTGGCAGCGCGCTGGAGCAGGCGGGCGAGCTCGAGGAGGCGGCGGAGGCGTTCAATACGATTGTTTCACGATCGCCCGCTTACCGCGATGCCGCGGGTCGCCTGCGCCGCCTGGAGGAGCTCCGGCAGGCGAACTAGACGTTCATCGCCCGCTCCCGGGGAAACAGTGTGGCACGGGATCCCACTGCGAATCGGGCGAGATCTCGCGGCTGGGGCGTGGGAGGGTTCTGGCGCTCCGGTCCGTCACCTCCGCAGAACGGCGAGGCCGCTCCCGAGCAGGATGAGGACGAAGAGCAGGATCCCCCCGCCGGAGAGCGCCGGAATCGGAGGCGCCTTGCCGGAGGCGGTCCCGGCACCCTCGTCCGGGGATGGCTCCGTCTCGCCGGGTGGGCCGGTACGGCCGGGGACTCCTCTCTCGAGGAGTGCGTCCGGCGGTTCGAGCCACGGCCAGGCCAAGGTGTTCGCCGCGTCCCTGGCCGTCCGGTTCCCGACGACGAACGCCAGGTCGGCGGCGTTGGTGCGGCAGTCCCAGCTGGCGTCCGGTGGGTCCCCGGGCGGCGTCGGGTCGGTGAAGAGCCAGGCCAGCACCGCCAGGTCGTCCCCGGCGGTCACCTCGCCGTCCCCGGTCACGTCGCCCCGCACGGCGATGCCGTCGCCGAAGCCGGCGGCCACGGTCGTGTCGGCGTCGAGGGCCAGGACACAGGGTTCCGCCCCCTCGCACCCCCCGCCGGACCAGCCGCCGAACGCCGACCCGGGATCGGGATCGGCGAGGAGGACGACCGTCTCGCCCCTGCCGAAGACCGCCGAACACTCGCCGGCGCAGGCGATGCCGCCGGGGCTCGAGAGGATCTTTCCCGAACCGGGGCCGCAGGCCCTGACCGTCAGGGTCGCCCGGTCCTCGAGGTCGGGTTCGAACAGGGCGGTGACCGTCCGGTCGGCGTCCAGGAACAGCTCGAGCGGTCCGGTCCCTGCGACGGCGCCGGCCAGGTTCCACGCCCCGAGCCGCCAGCCGGGCGAGGGGGATGCCTCGAGACGGACCGCCGTTCCCGGCTCGAACTCCGCCGTGCAGTCGGGCGGGCACGCGATCCCGGTGGGGGAGGAGGTGACGGTCCCGGCCCCCTCGGCGCCGACCGTCAGGAGGACCCGTTCGGGCGGGGCGGGACCGAACTCGGCGGTCACCGTGACCGGCGCCGTCACGGTCAGGGTGCAGGGGGCCGTCCCCGTGCAGCCTCCCCCGGACCATCCCGCGAACACCGAGCCGGGCTCCGGGCTCGCGGTCAGGGTGAGCTCCTCGCCGTTGGTCACGGGCACGGAACAGGTGCCGCCGCAGACCAGGCCGGCGGCGGACGCCACGACGGTCCCGCGTCCGGCCCCGGTCCGGTTCACGGTCACGGTGTGCTCCGCCGGGATCTCCTCGAAGACGGCGACGAGGGACGGCGGGCCGGTCGGATTGCTGTTCATCGGGCTGGGGAACGCCAGGAACCCGGACGACGTGCGGATCGTGACCGGGTTCCGGTAGTCGAGCGCGGCCCACTCGTACGATCCCAGGTTGAGGGTCTCCCACCGCCAGATCCACTGGCGGAAACGCCACCCTGCCATGGGCGTGGCCGTGAAGTCCGCGGGAAAGGCGCTGGCGGCGAGGGACACGGTGCATTCGCCGGTACAGTCCACTCCCGGGGCCGTGGAGGTGATCCGGCCCTGACCCTGGACGAGAAGGTGTGCATCGACGGGGTCCGGTTCCGGGTCCGAGGTCTCGGCCCCGGAGGGGTTGATCTGGGCCAGCACCGACGGGTTGTACGGGTTCTGGTCCATCACGTACAGGGGACTCATGTGCTTGAACCCTCCGTTCGGTGTGAACCGGATGCGGACGGTACACCGTTCACCAGCCGGAAGGGTCCTGTTGGAGCAGTTCTCCTCCTCCCGGGTGATGGTCGGGTCGTTGGAGGAGGGTTCCCCGAGGAACTCGAGGGGGCCGATGCCGATGGCGCCGTGGCCGACGTTGATGATCTCCACCTCGATCTCGCTCCAGCTCCCCACGGGTGTCAGGGGGAACTCGTTGATGAACGTGTCGTCGAACTGCCCGGGAATCCATGCGGTCCGGGGCACGACCACGAGCTCGGGGTCGCCGTTCAGGGCCGGTCCCCCGGGGTCCACCACCACGCCGTTGGCCGTCAGGTCGGCGTCCCCCTCGAGACCGTCGCAGAAGGAGAGGGCGATCCGCATGGAGCCGTCCGGATCGGCGTGGAACCGTGCGCCGCGGCCGTTCTGGAAGTCGAACCGCCACCAGTGGTCGGACGGATCCTGCGGTGTGGGACCGTACATCCAGTACGAGACCAGCTCGGGGTCACCGGGCATCCACAGGTTGGCCGTGAAGCAGCTCCCCGGGACCATTCCCGAGAACGTCATCTCGAAGAAACCCAGGGGAAAGCGATCGACGGGAGCGTCGTCCGGGGACGGGTTCGGCACCGCGGCGGCGTGGGCGAGGGTGATTCCCTCCGGGGCCTCCAGGGTCACGTACCGTCCGTCCAGCGAGGGGAACGAGGCCACCCGGGCCTGGATCACGTCGGGGATCCCGTCGCCGTTCCCATCCCACCCCGGATCGTCCCCGTCGGGTCCCATCTCCAGGGCGTCGTCCACCCCGTCACCGTCGGTCTCCCCTCCATCCCGGAGGAAATGGGCCCGGACCACCGTGTCCCAGTGGACGGTCACCGTGGCCGTCGCGCCGGTCCCGGCCGCCGCCCCCGACCACCCCGCGAACCGCCATCCCGGCGCGGGCACGGCCGAGAGCGTGGCCGTGAACCCCTGGGTTCCCGTCTCGACACAGTCGGCGGGGCAGTCGATCCCGGGGCCCGTGACCGTGCCGCCGTCCCGCGGGACGACGACGACCCGCAGGGAGATTCCGCCGGTCTCCCGCCGGGCGCGGACCATGCCGCCGGCGGTGTTCCAGCCGTACGATTCACGGGTCGCTCCGGACTCCACCCGTACGAGCCGTCCCGCGGCGTCGTACCGGTAGGTCAGGGTTTCCTGAGCTCGGGTGACGGCCGGAGCGAGGAGCAGTGCGACGGCCGCCGCCGCAACGAGACCGGGTCCGTAACGGAAGCCGTGTCGTTCCATCGTCGGTTCCTCCTCACGGTGCGGTGAAGACGCAGGTCCGGAAAGAACCCCCGGGACCCCGGCCCACGGACTCGTCCTCCGTCCGTGGGCCCGGACGGGGCCCCGGGGGGCGCGGCCGACCACCTGACCGCCCGCCTGCCGTCGCATCACCGTGCCTCACGCATCTGACGCTGCCACTTGGCGTAGGTGCTCCAGGAGATCCCGTTGGCCTGGAGCAGATCGCGGATGAACCGCGCCTCGTCGGCCGGGTCGTATGGGTCGGCGGTGGGGGACATCAGGTGGACGAGGATCTCGTCCAGCGTGATCGCCCGGCCTTCCGAGTCCCACCACACGTGCGCATGACCGATCGCCCGTCCCACGAGCCACCCCGCTCCGCCGGCCGCCAGCGGGCCGAGCACCAGCGGTCCCACGGATGCCTCGCCCAGGGAGACGACGAACGTCTCCGCCAGCGTCTCCTCCAGGTAGACCTTGAACACCATGTAGTTGACCGTCAGGTCCTTCCCCGCGCCGCGGAGCCAGGCGCCCGCTCCCCGGACGGTTCCCGAGGAGAGTGCCCTCTGGAGGAGCTGCTTCGCGGACTGGACGATGCCGGGGTTCCGGCCGAGGATGCGTTCCCCCTGGGCGATCATCCGCTCCGGCGGCCCCAACGCCATCTCGAACTCGGCCGCCACCTGCTCCGTCACCGAGATTCCCTCGTTCTTCAGGACGTCCACCGACCACTCCATCGGGACGTGGTACGCCTTGATCCCCTCCGTCAGCCCCGAGCCCAGGGTGGCCTCCTCCATCAGGTGCACCGGCGCGCCCATGGACTCTGCGGCGCTGGCCTCGATCCAGCCGTGGAGCGCCCCCACGTCGCGCACGCCCATCTGTGCCCCCTCGGTCACCCACGTCTTGACGAACTGGTAGAGGGACGGATCGGTGAGGGGGCCGGCCTCGAGGCCCGTCGGATCGGCGGCGTCGATCGGGTCACCGTGGGCCCAGGAGTACAGGTTGCCCGCCAGCCTGATCCCGGCCGGGTCCTCCGAGAGGAACTGCCGCAGCCGCGGGTCGTACAGGCGCGCCGCGGTCACGGCGAGTCCGGTGGAATCGGTGAAGACACCCCACGTGCCGGCGAACCCGAACGGCTGATCCGTCAGGGAGCCGGTGGCTCCGGTCCGGTTCCCGAAGGCGTCCCACGACGCGGTCTGCACCACCGTGCCGGAGCCGTCGGTGACGGCCGCCACGTTGCCGCGCGCATCGCCGAGGTAGACCCGGACCTCCCCAGCGGGGCCGACGGAGTACAGCAGGATCGACCCGGCCCACACGTGCCGCCACAGGACGGCACCCGTGCCGTCCATCGTCGCCACCGGGTGGCCGTCGAGGCGGAGGAACCGTCGCGTGACGCCCTCCGAGGCGATCTCCACGAGATCCCCGGCGGGGTCGTACCGGTAGTCCGCCCGGACCCCGTCGCGGGTGACGGTGACGGGGCGGGAGAGGACGTCCCATGTCACCTGGAGGCCGGGCGCCGAGACCAGGTTCCCCGAGGGATCGTGGGCGACGGGACCAGCCACCCCCTCGGCGGCCACCGATTCGAGCCGGTCGGCGGTCCCGCGTTCGAAGGCTGTGGATTCCTCGTCGGGTCCGGGGACGGCCCCGCCGGTGCGCGTCTCGGAGACCACGCGACCCAGGGCGTCCCGCACCAGGGTGATCTCGAGGATCGTGGCGCCCCCCGGCGCGGTGTGCCGGACCGAGACGAGCCGCCCGGCGGGATCGCGGCCGTAGGCCGTCCGTACGCCGCCGGGGAGGTCGACCGACGACACCCTGCCGGCGGTGTCGTAGTGGAAGACCGTGGTGTTCCCCGCCCAGTCGACGATCCGGTCGAGCCGCCCGGCCGTGTCGTACCGGTAATCCGCCGTCACGCCGCCCGGGTACTCCACGGCGTCCACACGTCCACCGGCGGTCCAGCTCCGCCGGACGGTGTCGCCCCAGATTCCCGTGTGGGCCACGGGGCGGCCGAGGAGATCGTACCGGTCGGTCACGGTCTCCGAGCCGTCCGTCACGGAGACGGTCTCGCCGGAGCCGTCGAACGTCCGTGTCCGGCCGAGCACCGTTCCGCCGGGAAGGGTCGTGGAGACCAGTTCGTCGTCGGCGTTCCATGCATACTGGATCTCCCTGCCGTCGGGCAGGATCGTCCGGGTCCGCCGTCCGCCCTCGTCGTACACGTACCGTTCGGCGAGCCGGTCCGGTCCGGTCTCGCGGACGAGCCGTCCGCCGGGATCGTACCGCCAGGTCCAGACGGAGCCGAGCGGGTCCCGGAGGGAGATCAGGCGTCCGCGGGTGTCCCAGTCCAGGACCGTCTGGGCCCCTCCGGGAGACTCGATGGAGCGTGGGAGACCGTCCTGGCCCAGGACCTGGACGGTCTCCCGGCCCAGGGCGTCGGTGTGCACCACCCGGAGCCCGTCCTCCGAGGCGCGGAACGTCTCCCGGTTACCGAGGGGATCGGTGATACCGGTCAGAACACCGTTGGCGTCCCGCTCGAACGTCCACCGTCCGCCGTCCGGTTCGACGATGGCCGTCACCCGGCCCGCGGGATCCCTCTCGTACCGTCTCCGGCCGCCGCCGGGCAGGACGACCTCGGACAGGGCGCCCCGCCCGTCGTAGACGCGGCTGAACGTGACGCCGTCCGGATCGGTGACCGAGACGAGGTTGCCGTCGTCGTCGTAGGTGTAACGGGTCTCTCCCCCGAGGGCGTCCCGCACCGTCACGAGCTGGCCCGCGTCGTCCCGGATCCAGGTGGTGACCGCACCCGTGGGCTCGAAGGTCCGGGTCGCCACGTTCCCCTCGGCGTCGTGGGTCCACAGGATCCGCCGGCCCTCGGGGGTCCGCAGCCACTCCAGGCTGCCCGCGAGGTCCCACGAGAACGTGCTGGTCCCGAGCGAGCCCGGCCGCTGGATCGAGGCGAGGCGCCCGGCGGCGTCGTAGGTGAACGACACCGTCGCGCCGGTCTGGAGCTGGATCGACTGGAGCTGGCCCGAGCCGTTCCAGGTGAACCAGCGCCACTCGTAGTCGGCGCGGTCCGAGGTTCTCTGGACCCGGCCGTCGGTGTCGTAGTCGAGGATCAGGTCCTGACCTCCGGCCGAGGTCAGCCGGGTGAGCCGCCCTGCGGCGTCGTGCTCCAGGCGGTCGAAGCCGCCCGAGGGGCGGTGCAGCTCCGCCGGTCTGCCCGAACCGTCCCGGACCAGGGAAGCCGTGGCCCCGTCGGGGCCGGTTGCGGAGAGGATCCTGCCGTCGGCGTCGTAGTGCAGTGCGAGGGTCCCGCCGGCCTTGTCGGTCACGCTCGCCAGCCGTCCCTCCTGCCAGGCGAACCGGGCCGCATGACCGAGGCCGTCCACCGCCTTGACCAGCCGGCCGGCGGCGTTGTACACGCGCCGGACCGCCCGGCCGGAGGGCGGCGTGATCGTCACCTCGAGGCCGCCCCCAGGGAGAGCCGTTCTCGAGAACGTCGTGGTCTTGCCCAGGGCGTCGGTCTCGGAGAGGACCTTCCCCTCAGCGTCATACACGACGGTCAGCACCGTCTTGCCGCGGCGGTCCGTCTCCGTCAGGAGGCGGTGGGAGGTGTCGTACGTGAACTGCCACGAGTGGCCCAGGGGATCGGTCACCGTGACGAGGTCGCCGGAACCGTCGTACGCCAGGGTCACCAGATCGTTCGCCGTGATGGCGGCGCACCGGACGGACGCGAGGCGCCCCGCCGCGTCGTGTGTGAAGTCGAACTGGCGTCCGAGCGGGTCCGTGACGTGGTCCACACCGGAGGCGCCCCGGGTCACCGTCATCTCCGCCCCGGTCCCGTCGCCCATCGCCGTCAGGGCGCCCGAGGCGTCGAACTCCAGGATCACCCCGCCGGCCAGGCGGGCCCGGACGCCCCCGCCGGCGGCGTCCTCGAGCACCGCCAGGGTGGCCCCGCCCGCGGGTTGCCACGGGTCCCCGGCCTGGGCCCGGACGAACCGCTGGACGTGCCCGTCGGGGAAGGAGATCGAGGCCTCCGTCGCCGAGAGGGTCGCCCGCATCGCCCACGAGTGGGTCCACCCGTGGCCCACGGGGCCGTCCTTCGAGGCCGCGAGGGAGTTGTACGCCAGGGTGAACCGGAACCCCAGCACCGGGGTGGCCGGGTAGGCGCAGACGGTCCTCCGGAGGTGGAGGTTACCCGTGTATGCGTTGACCGGGTCGTCCTCGTCGTCCGGCTGGTCGCCCAGGCGGTGGTCGTCGTCGTCCGGCACGTCGTCCGGCGCCAGGACGAACGCCAGGTACGCCGAGGTTTCCTGGCCGTCCGAGACCTCCACGTGCATCGAACCCTGCCGGTACCCCGGCTGATCCGCCGTCACGTCGTAGCTTCCCGGGGCCGGAACCCGGACGAGGAACACCCCTTCGGGCGCCCCGGCGCGGCCGGCCCGGCTCCCCGACCCGTCGGCGGCCACGACCGTCGCGCCGACCAGCGGTTCTCCGGTGTCGGCGGCGTGGACGGTCCCCACCAGGGCCGCGCACGGGGAGACCGTGTACGACCCGGAGGCCGAGGCGTGGGCGTCCCCGCTGCGGCCGGTCACCGTCACCGTGTACGTCCCCGGCTCGCGCCAGCGGTGGTGGACCGTCCGGCCCGAGGCGGTGGAACCGTCGCCGAAATCCCATGTGACGGTGTCGGCACAGCCGGTGAAGGTGAACCCGGCCTCCTCGTCGTCGCAGATCCCGGCCGAGGAGGGCCCCTCGAAGCTCGCCGTGGCGTACCCGGTGATCCGGAACGTCTGGGGCTCGGTCAGGAACGGCCCCTCGTGCTGGCCGCCCCACACGGAGAAGCGAAGCGAACCTTCGCCGCACCCCGTGACGAGGAACTCGAAGGTCGGGCCGCCGTACCACGTGGAGGAGAACTCGTGTCCTTCCGACCAGACGCAGGGCAGGCAGTACGGGCCGAGGCAGGAGACGACCTGGTGGTCGTATTCCATGATCTTCCCGTCCACGAAGCACGGGTGGTCCGACCAGCCGTAGTGGTCGAACCAGGCCCGCAGGAGCTGGAGGCCCTCCGCGATGGGTGTCACCCCCTCCGAGGTGACGGCGGATGTGTGAACGAGGATCGTGTCCCCGTGGCGGACCGATCCGGGCACGGTGAACGTGAACCCGGCCGGGTTCGGTTCCGAGGCGGGAGCGAGTTGCGGCAACGCGAGGCACAGGGCCACGGCCAGGTACCGGCCCGCCAATCGTACGATCGCGTCGTGCAACGGGATCTGGGCCATCGCAACCTCCACGGACCCCTCTCCACGGGGTCCCGACCGTGGCGGGAGCAAACGGTGTTCCAACCGGACCGTCGTCCGGAATGCGCGAGGAACGGGGGCGACTGGTCCGGCCGTCTTCCGGAGCCCGTACCGCAGCGTACGATCTTCGTACCTCCCGGTACGGGTTTTCTCGTCCCCGGCGGGACCGGGGGCACTCGAGGCGGCGTTCAGGGCGCCGCGGGTGGGAGACCGATCGACGGCCCCCGGCTGCCGGGCTCCCGTTCGCTCAACGGCCCGGGGCACCGGCCGGCCACAGCGGTTCCCGCTCCTCGTCTCGGATTCCGGCGGACGGTCCTCGAGTCCCGGCTCAGGGCAGGATGGCCGCGACGATCCGGACGGGCTCGGGCATGAAGCAGAGGACGAAGAGGAGGAGCGCGAACCAGCCGATCCTTCGGCGCCTGGGATCGAGTGGGAGCGCCTCGTCCCACAGGGGCGGGTGGACGACCCCCATGACGAGGGCGAAGAGGGCCCAGATCCACCAGCCGGTCCAGCGGAACCCGAGAAGAAACAGGATGATCCACAGCGGCCATGCCGCCTTGCGATGACGGGCCCCGAACATGGCGTACGCGACGTGACCTCCGTCGAGCTGGGCGAAGGGGAGCATGTTCAGGGCGGTGACCAGGAGGCCGAACCAGGCCGCGAACGCCGTGGGGTGCAGGTAGATGTCCTGCCCGGGGCCGAGGGCCGGAAGGACCAAGCGCTCGACGGCGGAAAACAGCAGCGGCTCGCCGAAGACGACGATCCCCTTCTGGAGGGGCACCTTTGCGATCCGCGATACGGCGATGCCCCAGACGAGGAAGGGAAGGGTGACGACGAACCCGGCGATCGGCCCGGCCGCACCGATGTCGAGGAGCTGGCGCTTGTCGCGGATCGGCTCCTTGATCCGGATGACCGCTCCCAGTGTCCCGATTCCGAACGGCGCCGGGATGAAGAACGGGGGTGTCACGCGGAGCCCGTGGCGGCGCGCCATGACGTAGTGGCCCATCTCGTGGCAGAGAAGGATCGTCAGGAGGGGCACAGAGAACTTGAGCCCCTCGAACCAGAAGCGTGGGGAGCGCAGCACGGACCGGGCACCCGCCCCGATGAGCTCCTCGGGAAGCCAGCCCGCGAACAGAGCGCCGAAGAAGGTCGTGCTGAGGAACGTCAGGGCGAAGAGGAGTCCGTGCAGCCACCACCGTGGCCGGTACGGTGGGGCCGATGTGGGAACGGCCCCGAGGACGGAGCCGTCGGGGCCGAAAACGGTCTCGGGCTGGAGCGGGTCGCTCAACGCAGGTTCCGCAGCGCCTTCCCGGGCTTGAACCGCACGGTCTTGCCGGGCGGGATCTCCACCTCGACGCCGGTCTTCGGGTTGCGTCCGATGCCGCGCTTGCGGTCCTTGACCTGGAACACGCCGAAGCCGCGAAGCTCGATCCGCTCTCCCGACAGCAGCGCTTCCTTCATACCCTCGAACAGGGCGTTGACGGCCTTCTGAGCCTCGGGCTTGGAAAGACCGGTTTCCGCCATCACCTTCTCCACCAGATCAGACTTGATCATCGCTCCTCCTTCCTTCGGGGCACCGACATTACCGGGGGTGCTGCGGCATTGTCAAGGCCCTGATCATCAGGGACCTACCGGGCTCCGGCTGGCCTGTCCTGGTCACACAACGTCCCGTGCCGGTTCTCGTGAGCACCAGACCGAGGCACGGTTCCGTGAGGATCGTCACGGGTCCCGCGAGGGCCTCACCACGGCCGCGGTCGGGAGTTCGGCCGTTGGCTGTCCAGGAGTGAGTGTCCATGCTCCCACGGCCTCTGGGATCCATGGGGAAGCCGGGGCGATTCGGCTCCGTCGTTTCCGCACTAGCAGCGGCCGCGGAGCATCGGCCGGGAGGGGGTTTCGGTGAGGAGGCTCCCTGCATGGTGGCCATGTTTTGTGGCGGCGGGATGGGTCACCGATTGTGATAGGGTGGCGGGAATGGACAGCCGTGAGCTTCTCGAGCGGTACCGGGCCCTTCACGAGCAGGGGCTGATCAGTGAGGAGGAGTACCAGCTCCAGGTCGGCCGGATCAAGGCGGCCGAGCGGGCCCGGATCCTCGAGGAGGGCGGCGTGGCGGCGCTGTTCCATCTGGAGCCGGGCATCGCCGGGCGGGTGCTGAGCTCTCAGGTGTTCTGGGTCGTCCTGGTGCTGGCCATGATGCCGTTCATTCTGGCGTTCCTCGGGATGCCTCCCGAACAGGGGATGATCCTGTACTTCGCATTCCTGTGGTTCTTCCTCTACCTGAAGCTGTTCCGGTTCAACCTGATCGGGGCGTTCCCGCTGGACTTCGGGACGGCGGCGATGCTCGTGGTGTTCCCCGGGCTGACCCTGTTGCTTCCGGCGTTTCAATGGCTGCTCGGCGGCTTCTACGCGCTGACGGCGACGCGGGTGCCGCTGCTCCAGTGGCCGGGGTTCGTGTTCGGCGTGGGGATCGCGGAGGAAACCACCAAGCTCGTCCCCGTGGTTCTGGTGCTCTGGCTCGCCCGGCGAGGCGGCAGGCGCCTGGGGCTCCAGGCTTCCATCGTCCTCGGGATCACTGCGGGCCTCGCGTTCGCGGGGTTCGAGAACATCCTCTACACCGAGCGGTTCGGCGCTCGGCTGTTCGGGTTGAAGTTCACGCTGCAAGACGTGGTGCTCTCGCGGCTCCTGATGACCCCGTTCCTTCACTCGGTGTGGGCGGGGATCACGGGGTTCGGAGCGGGTGTTGCAGCGGCGGCCGGTCCCGGCTCGTTCATCCGGGGCCTCCGGATCGTCGTTCCGTGGCTTCTGTTCGCGGCAGTCTTGCACGGGACGTACGACACGTTCTCGTTCTCTCCGGTGTTCGCCCTGGTGACGGCGGCGGTGTCCTACCTCGTCCTGACGGTGGCGGTGGTCGTGGCGAAGCACTGGGAGGGCGATTCGGCGGCCTTTCTGGGGGGGAAGGTCTTGTGAAACGGACGACACGGGGAGAACGGCGATGAGCGATTCGACACGGTGGGAGGATGCGTGGGCCCTGGATCTTCCGGGGGAGACGGCCGAGCAGATCCTGTTCGGGCTGGTGCTGAAGGACCTGGCGCACGGGACGTCGTTTGACGTGGAGTTTGGAGAGGACGGGCCGGTGCTCGAGGTGGACTTCGTCTGCGGCGACGAGCTGGAAGGGACGACCTACCGGCTGCTTCTGGTGGCCGAGGTCGCGGGGCCGGAGGAACGGGATCTCCTGACGGAGTTCGCGGAGGAGGCGCTGGGCGAGATGGCAGCCACGGCGCAGGAGGCGGTCGATGGCGCCGAGCTCCTCGACGAGGCGGTGCTCGACGCGATCGAGGTCCGGGCGGTTCCGGAGGACGAGGAGCGGTGGGACCTCGTGTGTCCCGACTGGCTGGCGCCGGATGGGGCCGAGGTGCCGTTTGGGTTCAGGCCGTTCCGGAAGACGGACGGTTCTCCGTGGCCTTCGGACGAGATGCTCGGGCGGTTCAGCCGTGTCGTCGTCGTGCCCACGGAGAGGGGATACCGGCTCTACGGCGTCAATCTGCCCTCGGAGGAGGAGCCGGCGGAGGACTGAGCCGGCCGGGGAGAGGTGTGGGAGAGGCGGTCCGTCGCAGTCTCACGCAAGGCGGGCCCGGAGCGTCCGTGCGGCTGCGAACGCCAGGACGGCGGCCAGCAGGGAGAGCCTGAGGATCGCCGGCACGACGGAGGCGGTCCCCTCGTTCCAGACCGTCAGACGGACGAGGGCGTCCATCGCCTGCCCCGTGGGGAGGGCGAGCGCGACGGTCTTCAGCCAGCCGGGCATGATCTCGAGGGGCCACCAGCACCCGCCCAGCGCGGCGAGGACCAGCGTGAGGAACAGCCCGGTGGCCACGGCCTGGCGAAGGGTGCGCAGGATGGACGCCAGGAGGACCGCGGCGCCGGTGGCGACGGCGACCAGCGCGGCGAGGACCGCCACCACCGCCCACGGGTGGGGGCCGGGGGAGCGCCCGAAGATCAGCCGCGCCACGAGGAGGAAGTAGACCGCCTCGACGAGGCCGAGGAGCCCCAGGGAGAGGAACTGGGCGGTCACGACGGTTCCGTTCGAGACCGGCCAGGAGAGCATCCGCCGGAGGTGCCCCAGCTCGCGGTCCTGGACGAGGCGGACCGCGCCGGTGACGAGCACCGACATCAGCACGAACATCACCATGTTTCCCGGGATGCTCTGCTTGAACCCCGCCGGTACCTCCCGGTGCGGCCCCCAGTCCCGGGCCTCGACGTGGATCGGGGGCGCCTCGAGCGGCCGGCCGAGGGCGCCGGGTGAGACGGTTCCCGTCTCCAGGAGGGCGGCCAGCGCCCGGGCCCGCAACTCCATCGTGCCCTGCCGCAGCTCCACCTCGAGCCGGCCGAGGTCGGGTCCGGCCTCCCGGGCCCGGACCGTGATGGTCGCGGGACGCCCCTCGAGCAGGGCGGCGCCAGGCGCCGGAGGGAGGTCCACGCGGAACCCGGCCTTCGGGTACTCGTCCTGTCCGTTCCATTCCGGAACCGTCGTGACGGCGTATCCGGCCTTCCCGAGGGCGTCCGTCAGGACGGCCGTGCCCGCGTCGGGGGAGGGGACGACCACCGTGACGGGGGTCGGCTCCTCCGGCGCCTCCCGGAAGGCGACGCCGAAGAACCAGGTGTACGGCAGCGGCATGAGCAGGAGCCAGAGGATCGTGTCCTTCCGGCGGAACGAGCGCCGGAGATCGGTCAGGGCGATGGCGGACAGCGCGCGGAGGTTCATGTCCCGACCACCCTCCGGGCCAGGAGCCGGGCGGCCACGAAGAAGCAGGCGACGCCGCACGCCGCCAGGGCGGCTGAGTGCGCGGCGGGCGACCCGACGTCTCCGGCCCATGCGCTCCCCTGGAGCGCGATGAACCCGTCCACGGCCCACCCGGTGGGGATCCACCGCGCCGTCTCGCGGATGAACGCGGGAAGCAGCGGCGTCGGGATGAAGCAGCCACCGAGGAAACCGAGCCCGACGAGGATGCCCGAGGCGGCGGCCCCGCCGGCCTCCGGGTTCCGGGTCATGGATCGCAGCAGGAGCGCCAGGCCCGAGAACGCTGCTGCGGTGGCCAGCGTGTGCAGCGCGACGGGTACGGCGGGACCGGGCCGCCACCCGAGAACCGCGGCCAGCAACAGCTCGAGCAGCGTCGCCGTCGCCCACACCGACAGGACGATGGCGCAGCCCTTGGCCGCGACGGTGAACGCGGCCGGACGCGGCCAGGAGAGGGCCCTGCGGAGCCGGCCCGCCAGGAGGTCCTCCTGGATCTCCTGGCTCTGCCCGCTCGCGAGGAACAGTAACGAGAGGGCGACGAACCCCGGGGCGAACCACCCGACGATCTCCGAGCGGCTCCGGCCCGCCGGGACCTTCCGCTTCACGGCGAGGGAGTCCAGCGAGAGGAGGTGGCTGGTCCGCTCATCGGACAGGAGAGCATGGAGCCGTTCCGCGACGCGCTGGAAGTCGCCGGCGGAGGGAAACGTCCCGTCTCCGCCGTCCCCGGTTCCGGCGAGCAGCGGGCGGATCAGGGCGCGGAGGAGCTCGCCGTCCCTCGCGAGGATCCGGACCACGTCCTCCGCCACCGCCGGAAGGACCGTCTCGGCCGGGTTCCTCCGGACGTGCAGGGTCACGGGCTCACCGTCGGCGAGCGAGCGCGAAACCCCCTCGGGGATCTCGATGACGAGGGACGCCTCGCCGGAGGCCATCCGCCTCTCCGCCTCCTCCGGCGTGACGGTCCTGCTGTCGAGGATCTCCGCCAGCGCGGGGCTCGCAAGGGCCCCGGCCAGCAGACGTCCGGCGATGCCTCCGTCATGGTCCACGACGAGCACCGGGATCCTCGGAATGCCGGCCTCCCCATGACCCCCGAAGACGACGACGAGAATGCCGATCAGGGCGAAGGGAATGGCGAGCCACACGAGGAGCGCGACCGGCTCGCGGAGGCGCCGGACGAGCTCGAGACGGACGACGGTCAGGAAGGCGGTCATCGGTCCCGGAGCTCCCGGCCGGTCAGTGTCAGGAACAGGGTCTCCAGGGTGGGGCGTTCCACCATCGCCCGGTGGACCGGGATTCCGGCAGCGGTGGCCCGCTGGAGGATCGCGGGGAGGATCGATGTACCCTCCGGGACCCTGGCCACGAGGCGCCCGTCCTCCGAGGCCAGGAGTTCAACGGGAAGCCCGTCGATGAGCTCGGGAATCCGGCCGGTGTCGAACCCTCCCTCCACCGTGACGAGGTCCCGCTCGCCGACCGAGGCCCTGAGCTCGTCGAGGGTTCCCTCGGCGATCAGCTCGCCGCCGTCGAGGATCCCGATCCGGTGGGCGAGCTGCTCGGCGTCGGCGAGATCGTGGGTCGTCAGCAGCACGGCCGTGCCCCCTCCCGCGAGGTCCGCGATCATCTCCAGCAGGTAGGCGCGGGTCTGCGGGTCGATACCGACGAGCGGTTCGTCGAGAAGGAGGACCGGCGGCTCGTGGACCATCGCCATCGCCAGGTGGAGGCGCCGTTTCATCCCCCCGGAGAACGTCCCGACCCGATCCCGGGCCCGGTCGGCGAGGCCGACGGTCTCGAGCAGCGCGGCGATCCGGCCGGGGGTTCCCCCACGCGGCACGCCGGCCAGCGCGCAGGCGAGGGCCAGGTTCTCACGGGCGGTCAGGTCGTCGTAGACCGAGGTCTCCTGTCCGGCCCACCCCAGGTGACGGCGCGCCTCGACGGGGTGGGCGAGGGGATCGGCCCCGGCGATCCGGACTGTGCCCGCGGTCGGTGCCCGGAGGCCGGTGAGGATCGTCAGGAGCGTGGTCTTGCCGGCGCCGTTGGGGCCCAGCAGGGCGTAGATCTCGCCGCGCGCGACGTGGAACGAGACGCCGGCCAGGGCCCGGATCCCGGGGTATTCTTTGACGAGCCCTTCGACCGTGACGGCGGAAGCATCACCCATCGCTGTCGCCTCCTCGTGTCCCGTTCTACGGAAGAAGGCGTCCGGGGGTTCTGCTCACTCTCCCGGGTTGGCGAAGAGGGCGTCCAGCACGACCTGGAGGTCGGCGGCATCCACGGCACCGTCCACCGTGGCGTCGGCTCCCGGCGCGATCCTGATGCCTCCGCCCGAATCAGGAACCTGATCGCCATCCCCATCGGCCAGCTCGAGCACGATGGCGGCAAGGTCGTTGCCGTCAACCGTGCCGTCCAGGTTCGCGTCGCCGGAAGGATCGCCGCAGTCGACACCGACCACGGTGAAGTCCACCGTGCCCCAGCAGCCGTTGCCGTCGTTCACCGAGGCCCAGAAGGCGCCCCCGATCGAGACGTCGGCGGTGGGTCCGGTGGAGCCGGTGCTCCAAAGGAACTCCGTCCCCGTGCCCCCGGGGAACGTTGCCACGAGCGTGTCACCCCAGCAGGCGCTTCCGGGCACGATGGTTCCGGAGACGGAGGGCACGGGCGGGGCCCAGCAGCTCGTGACCTCGACGTTCGATGTGCTCGTGTCGTTGCCGGAGACGTTCGTGACCGTCAGTGTCACGGTGTACGTCCCGGATCGCCCAAACGCATGGCTCACCGCCTCGCCAGAGGCCGTCGTGCCGTCGCCGAACGCCCACGACCAGGAGCAGCCCCCGGAACAGCTCCCCGTGGACTGGAAATCGGCGGCGGTCATCGGTTCGAGGCCGCTGGGCGGCGTCACGGAAAACTCCGCCGTCGGCGGCTCAGGGACATCACCCACCGGGACCGTGTGGCTCGACGAGGTCTCCACCTGGGTGTCGGTCGTCACCGTCACGCTCACGGTGTACACCCCATCACCGCCGTAGGTGTGGAGGATTCCGGTCATGCAGTTGGACACCTGACAGTCGTAACTCGCGGGGGCGGAGCCATCACCGAAATCCCACACCGTTGTCTGTGGTGTGGCCGTTGGGGGTGTCAGCGTCGCGTCGAACGTCATCCGACGGGGAATGAGCGTGTCCTCGGTCCATGTGAAGTCCACGGCCAGCGTGTCGTCCATCACGTCGAACGTTCCGGCCGTCTCGTCCTGGTGGTACTCGTCGGGATCCTCTCCGTCGAGGAGCGTCAGGGTGACGGTGTGCTGGCCCGTCTCGGCGTACGTGTTCGCCGGGACCGTGCAAATGAGGTTTCCGTCGCACCCCCAGGTGGCAGGTACGGGGGAGCCGTCGATCCGCCACATGACAGTCGGCGTCACGCCTGCACCGATCCGGGAACCGCTGCCGTCGAGAACGACGGCCTCATCGAGCGGAACGGGATCCTGTGGCGTCAGGAGGTTCGCAACGACGGAGGCGACCTTGATGGTCTGGGTGACGTCATCGGTGTACAGGACACCCGCCGATACCTCGTGGGCGTACCGGGCCAGGAGACGGATGTTCCACTGGCCGACCGTGTCGAGTGTGAGGGTGACCGTCGCTCCCATGAAATCCGGGCTCTGGGGTTCTGTGCCGCCGGGAGGTGTCACGTACCACTCGAACGATGTGGGATGGCCTTGCGATGCACCGGCATCGAGCGTCACCTGCTCGCCCTTGAGAAACGTCGGTATCCCGTCCGCCAAAGCCGCCGGAACGACGATCACCGCAGCGAGAAACGCCGCAACGGCACGAGACATGACCCCCATCACAGAGAATGATACCTCCCCCCGCCACCGGGGGGAGGTGAGGACGGTCACGCTGGCGTCCGGTGACGTCAGTACGCCCGTGCGGGGATGGCGATCGCATCCCCCGAATCGTGGTCGATCACCGACGCGTAGGCCGTGAACGTCCCGTCTCCGCCGTCGAGGAAGAAGTCGACCCGCGCGTTGTCGGTGGCCGGAGCGCCGACCGCCGAGAAGATGTCGTTGATCTGTCTGACCTCGTAGGGGCCAAGCTCAACGGAGCCGGTCCCGAGCGTCGCGCCGCTGGAGTCCTTGAGCGCGTACCGGACCACCACTGCACTTCCCGAGACCTCGGCGATTCCGACGTTGGTCCGGTAGTGTGCGTTCTTGTCCAGGTGGAAGACCACGGCGGACTCGCCCCGCCCAAATCCGTTCCGGACGCCGCCGATGAACTGGCCGTACGTCCCGCCGGCGACCTGGTTGTAGGTCCGTGAGGTCACGATGAGGGCAGCGTCTCCGTCCGGAACGATCCGGATCGAGCCCGTGGCGTCCGCCTGGCCGAACGCCTCGCCGAGAACGTCGTCGAGCGCGAGGACGCGGCCGCCCTCCACGGTGCGCGTGATCGTCCGGGGGCTGCCGCCGGTCCCGTTCTCGGGCCGGTACTCCAGCGTCAGCTCCGCCGGAGAGGAGGAGCCGTTGAACACCCTGAGGTCCGTCACCCAGTTGGTGCCCGCCGATCCGGACTTCTTGGCGGCGATGGGTACGAGGACCGCTCCGGTTCCGGGTTGCCGGGCGGGGATGTAGATGGCGTCGCCGGTGGCGTTGTCGACGACGGAGGCGTAGGCGACGACCCGTCCCTGGCCCGATGTCACCGTGATCCGTGCGTAGGCGTTCGGGGACGATCCGGCTCCAAGGTCCTCGAAGATCCTGTTGACCTGAGTATTGGAAAACGGCCGGATCGTGTACTGCTTCGGGGAGCCCAGGCCGGAGCCGGTGACGCCGTCGAACAGCTCGACGCGGACCGTCGCCTCGTGGCCCGTGACCTCCGAGAACCCGATGTTCGTTCGGAACGCGCCGTTCCTGGCCAGTTGCACGAGGTACGCGGCGGCGTCGCCGGCTCCGAGGGCGTCTGCGGCGCGCACCATGTCGATGTACTGTCCGTACGTTCCGGAGCCGCCACCCGTGTTGTAGGTACGTGACGTGGCGAGGATGTGCGGATCGTCCGTCTCGAAGATCAGGTTGCCCTGGAGCTGGTCCACACCGAACCGGTTGGCCAGGATGTCCGGCAGGCTGACGATGGTCTGGGGCGGTACGGTAACGTTGGTCTGCTGAAACTCCACGGTACCGTCGGTATCCTTCGGGATGAGGTACACCTTGAGGTTCCTCGTGTCGCCGAACGACGGGTTGAACAGACGAACGTCCGTGACCCAGAAGGTTCCGCTGGACCCGGGCGCATGCACGCCCACCGGGACGAACAGGCTCGAGCCGCTCGGCGGCTGGGGCGCCTCCTTCGTCGAGACCTGGATCGCCCATCCGATCAGGACCGGATCGACGCCGCTCTGGCTTGCGGACTGCTCGTCGAGCACCTCCAGGGTCCACGTGCCTGACGCCTCGAGATCCTTGAAACCGTCCAGGTTCTCGGCGGGCGTCAGGATGTCGGGGTATGTGCCGAAGATTCCGTTGGATCCGAAGGTCGCGTCGATGGAGTCCGGCGGGGTGGTCCCGTCCTGGTGGTCGTGGAGCTTCACCCTCGTCCCGTCCGGGGAGATCAGCGTGACCACGAGGTCCGTCGGCTTTGGATGGGCGATCTTGACCATCACACGGACGGTGTCCACGAACCCGTTCTGGGTGACCTCGGCCGTGGAGATCGCCGGGGATCCCGTGCCGTTCGGGATTGCGACCCGGAACCGGTTCGCCAGTGCCACGTCCGAGCTCTCGACGGCGGCCGCGAGATCGGCCAGCGGGTGGGTCTCGCCGTTGCCCAGATCGACGATGGGCGCGCCGGTCATCTCGAGGAGCATCCGCGCCGCCGTGGCATCGATGCCGGGAATCGCCTGGGCGATGAGGGCGATGGAACCCGTGATGTACGGAGCGGCGCCCGAGGTTCCGCCGAAGTCCGTCGTCGTTCCGCCCGAACGTGCCGCCGTCAGCTTTTCCGAGGGCGCCAGGATGTCGAGGTACGGGTCGCTGTTGGCGTAGCAGGTCGGCGTTGTGGCCGGCACGTTGGCGTCGGTACAGAGGATCTCGCTGCAGCTCGCATTCGCACAGTAGGAGTAGCCGGGGAAGCCGATGTCCTTGTCGTAGACCGAGCCGACGCTGATCGAGTTGGAGATGCAGGCGGGAGCCGAGATCTGGTTCTTCTTGCCGTCGTTGCCGGAGGAGACCACCACCGCGATTCCGGCGTCGGTGGCGTCCTTGATGGCGTTGGCGTAGGCCCTGTTCCGGTTGTCGCAGGGGCCGGAGTAGAAACCGCCACCCAGGGACATGTTGATCGCCACGACGTTGAACTCGTCCCGGTGGAGAATGGCGTCCTCGATGGCGGCGACCACCGCCGAGTCGGAGAACGATCCGCACGAGCTATTCCTGCTGGCCTTGTAGGCGAGGATGGCGGCTCCGGGTGCGACGCCACCGGCGAACTTCCGGACGGAGCTCCACTGGTGTGGAAGACCGGCGGCGACGGAGGCCGCCGCGGTGCCATGAGTGTCGCAGTCCATCGGATCGTCGTCGTTGTCGGCCGTGTCCTTACCGTAGACCACCTTATCGTTGGGGATCGGTCCGCCACCGAGCGATGGATGGCTGTAGTCGACACCGGTGTCGATGACGGCCACGGCCGTGCCGGTGCCATCGATCCCCATGTCATGGAGCACGTCGGCATGGATCATCGGGATCCCCTGCGCCGTGTGGGCGTGCCGGACGTGGTCCAGCTCGATCGACTCCACGACGTCGAGGCCGGCGAGGGCGAGGATCGCCTCGGCGGGTCCCCTGGCGGCGAACGCCGGATAGAGCCGGAAGGTCCGTTCGATCTCGAGGCCGGCATTCGCCGTGGCGTCCCGGACCACATCGAGTCCCGTATCCAGAGCGCGTTCCACGGCTCGAAGCCGGGTCTTGGGGACCGGAACGCCGCGGCCGCCGAGAGCCGTCCGCGAGTCCGGGGCGGCGTGAAGCCTGACGATGACCGGGATCGAGGAGTCGCCCGCCTCGATCCTCGCGAGGACGTCAGGCGCCAGTCTGGCCCGCTGGGCGGGCGTCACGGCTGTGGTTGCCGCCGCGAGAACAGTTGTCACGGAAAGAAGAACGAACGTTACGAGTCTCGTCTTGGTCACGTGAGTCCCTCCACAGGTTGCACGTCCGACGCAGTATACACCCGGGTGGCCGTGCCGGTCCCGGCTGCCGAACGAGCCGGCCCGGCCAGTGACCCGTTTGCAAGCGGTTGGGGAGAGGTGGAAGGCTACGATGGTGAGCGGATCTCGGACGATCGTGGCTCCGCCTCGCTTCAGCCCGCCGCGCCGCAGGGCGGGAGGCCGGGCAGGGGCGGCAGCACGGTGCTCGTGTCCCACTCCAGGCGGACCAGCTCCAGAGTGAACCAGGTCCCGTCCGGCCGGGTGATCCGGACGCGGCCGGGGACCGAGGCGGTGTGTGAGGAGAACGTGATCCGTGTCCCATCGGGCGTCTCCAGCGCGACGACCCGCCACGGCTCCGGTGCCAGGCGGACGCGGCACCGCCAGCCCGGGGCGGCGAGGGCGACCCACCCGCCGCCGGCCGGATCCTCCGTGATGTGGCCCGCAGGGAGCCGGCCGCCGAGCAGGAGCGGCACGGCGGAAAGGGGGAGGCTGCCGAGGCCGAGGATCCTGGCCGCCCGCGCGGGGTCGCGCTCGCACCCGGCGTGGAGATCGAGGAGCCGCACGACCGGCGGATTCCAGGCCGCGATCATGACGGCCCCGCCGAACTGGCGCGAGAGGACGATCCGCCCCGTCCCGCCCCGTGTCGTGACGGCGACCCGGAGGCCGCCTCCGCGGGAGGTCGCCATCCGGTAGAGCGCGGCCATGTCGCCGGGCAGCGGCCGCTGGAGCGAGGCCGCTCCATCGAGAGGGTTGGGGACGGCATGTCCTGGGCCTGCGGTGGTGCAGCCCCACGCGAGGGCGAGGGCCGCAAGAGCGGCGGCGAGCGCCGGCCTACTGCTTCTTCCCGGACCCACTCGCGGCCTCTACCAGCTCGCGGACGTGATCGGAATGTTCGCAGCCGAGGTCGAGCGCCCTCCGGAGCAGCTCGAGCGCCTCATCCTTCTTGCCCCGCCGGAGGAGGACCTCGCCGAGGTGGGCGAGGACCGTCCCGTCGATGGCGCCTTTCCGGACGGCCATCCGGAGCCAGTGCTCGGCCTGTGCCAGGTTGCCCTTCCTGAAGTATACCCAGCCCAGGGAGTCCAGGTACGCGCCGGAGTCCGGATCGGCGGCCACGGCCCGCTGGATCAGCTCCAGCGCCTCGTCCAGGTGCTCACCCGCGTCCGCCCACATGTACCCAAGGTAGTTGGCGGCATCATCGTCGTCGGGCGTCTGCTCGAGGATCTTCCGGAACACGGTAGCCGCCTCCTCGCGCCGGCCGAGCCGCTCGAGGGCCGAGGCCTTCGAGAACAGTGCGGAACGGTCGCCGGGGAACCGCTCGAGGACCGTCTCCGCCGTGGAGAGGAGGGCGTCCCACATCTCGAGAGTCTGGCAGACCTGGAGCGCCGCCATGGCGCCCTCGTGACTCCCGCTCCGGGCGAGTCGCTGGATGGTATCGAGTCCCTTCCGGTCCCCGCTGCGAAGGCGCATCTCCGCTTCGAGAGCCTGGGCGGCCTCCCTGGCCTCGCCGGAGAGGCGGGGTTGCAGCCGCAGGAGCGCCCCGACACCCTCGCGCCAGTCCCCGCTCCGGCGGTACGTCTCGGCGAGAAGGACGGGAAGGTCCCGTCCGGCAACCTCGGGTGATCCGATCCGGCCCAGCCATTCCCGGGCCGCGCCGGGGTGCCCCGCCAGCAGCTCCACTCGGGCGCCGGTCAGGGCCACCTGGATCCCGGCCGGTGACGTCCCGTCCTCGCCGGCGGCGCGCCAGGCCCTGCCGAGCTCCCGGCGCGCCTCGGGGAAACGGTTCCGGGCCATGGCGGCCCAGACGAGGATCAACCGCAAGCCGATATCGTCGGGGTTCTTCTTGAGCAGCTTGCGAACCGTCCGCTCCGCCTCCTGTACGCGGCCCAGATGGACCAGTGCGCTGGCACGGAGTCCGAGGGCGTCGGTGGAGTCCGGCGCGACGGCGAGAACCGCGTCCAGGATCCGGAGCGCCTTCCCGGCATGGCCGTGATCCAGGAGGAGGGAGGCGGCCTCGATCCTGGAGGCCGTGTCCTCCGGTGGGGTGAGGTCCAGAAGCTCCCGTGCCGCCTCGTCGGACCGTCCTGCCTTCTCGAGGAGCGCCACGAGACGCGCGCGGCACCGGCTGCCGACGCCACTGTCCGGTGCGCACAGCCGGTAGAGGTCGATCGCCTCTTCGAAGCGGCCCGCCTGTTCGAGGGCACCGGCGTTGAGGAGCTGGAGCCGGGCGACACCGGGTCGCTGCCGGCGGACGGCAGTCAGTAGCTCCGCCGCCTCTGCGCTCTTGCCCTCCTGCATCAGGACACGGGCGAGATCGATCTGGACGTTCGGATCGTCCGCTCGTTCGCCGAGGACGTCCCGGAGGAGTCGTTCCGCCTTCGGGAGCAGTCCGGGACGGTTCAGCGCCTGACGGACCATGGCCGTGGCCAGCACCTTTCGCCCGTACCAGTCGAGGTCGTTCCGGCCTTCGAGGAGCTCCATCGCCTGGCCGGACATTCCGAGATTGTTGAGAAGCGACGCATAGGCGATCCGGATCTCCACGTTCCGGGCATCCTCGTTCATCGCTTTCCCGTAGAGCTCCAGCGCTTCCCGGTACTGACCGGCCGTCTCGGCGAGGCGGGCCTGAAGATAGTGGTCCAGCGAGGGTGGAATGGCCACCGGCTCCGGAGTCTCCTGCGAGACGGCGAAGGGTGCCAGCAGGCCTGTGAGGAGCGCCACGGCAAGAGCGAGGGTCGTCGTCTTCATCGAGCCCAGTGTAGCGGGGCGGGGCGTCCGGTGCAGCGTGTCGCGGCGGTCTGGAATCGGGAGCGCAACCCGGGTTTTCCGTGGTGTTCGTCACGGGGTGAGCCGTCGCGCGGGACTCCTATTGCGAAAGATTCCTGGACAACGGCTAGGGATTGTGCAATAGTCGTTCGGGGCGAGGGCGCCCGGAGGGAGGACCGATGCCGGAAAGAGCACACACGCGGGAGACCAGGCAACGCAAGGTCGTCTACGACGTCCTGTGCCGGACGAGGAGCCACCCGACGGCGGACTGGATCTACGAGCAGGCGCGGCAGCGCATGCCAAAGATCTCCCTCGGCACTGTGTACCGGAACCTCAACGTCCTCCGGGACGAGGGGATGATCCGGGAGATCCACGGCGTCGACCGGAAGACCCATTTCGACGCGGACATGCAGCCCCACGCCCACTTCGTCTGCACCCGATGCGGGGCGATCCGGGACGTGTTCCCCGCACCGGAGGTCGAGTGGCGCAGCCTCAAGGATCTCGTGGGGTGCGAGGTCACCCATCAGGAGATCCAGTTCCGGGGCGTGTGTCCTGCCTGCCGTCGCCGGGCCCGCTGAGGAGTGACGTCCCGTGCCGCAGGGGGCGACGGGCAACCTCTGGCGTGTTCTCGTCATGGCGGGGGTGGTCCTCGTCGCCGCAGGCTTTGCACTCCGCTGGGCTCCCCGTGGGCTCGTCCCCGGCCGGCTCCCCGGAGACCTCGTCCTCCGTGGAAAGCACATCACGGTCTTCCTGCCACTGGCCACGTCGCTCCTGCTCAGCCTTCTCCTGACGCTGCTCTTCAACTTGCTCCGCAGACGGTGAGTGTGCTCTGAACCGATCCGCTCAGACCTGGCGGACTTCCTCGATCTCCGGCGCATAGAGGAGGATCCTCTCGGTGACGAACTCCCGGAGGGTGTTTCGGGCCATGGGGCACGTGGAGCACGCGCCGCAGAGCTCGACGGTGACCACACCGCCATCGACCGAGACGAGCCGGATGTCGCCGCCATCCCGTACGAGGACCGGACGCAGCTCGTCGAGCGCTCTCGCGACCCGTTCCTCGATCGTTCCCCCGATTCCCATGGCATCTCCCTTCGCGGCCGGCTCCGCCGGTCTCCCGGGACAACGCGGAAAGCCGTTGCACGATTCCGGATCCGAGAACTTTTCGTTTCCGGTTTCCGTTACTCTTCGTCGGAGGCACGATGGGGGACCTGGAGACCACGGTGGAACGGTGCAGGGCCGGGGATGACGCGGCGTGGAACGCCCTGGTGGCCGCGACCATCGGACCACTGTACCGGCTCGCCGCCAGCTACGCTCCATCGGCCGCGGAGGCGGAGGAGCTGACCCAGGAGATCTACCTCAAGCTGTGGCAGAACCTCCACCAGTACCGGCCCGGGAGCAGCTTCATGGCGTGGGCGTGGCGTGTCGCGAGGAACCTGCTGGTGGACGCCTGGCGCCGGAGCCGGATGGAGAGGCGGCAGGCATGGCTCGACCCCGAGATTCTCGAACGCCTGCCTTCAGCAGACGACCCGCACCATGCGGCGGAGCGCCGGCAGCGGCTCCAGCTCGTCGCCCGTGGTCTGCGCCGGCTCGATTCAGAGCTTGCAGAACTCGTGCTGCTCCGGGATTTCGCGGGCTGGTCGTACCGGGAGATCGCGGACTCACTGGAGCTGCCCATGGGGACGGTGAAGTCACGCCTCAACAGGGCCCGGTTGGAGCTCGCAGAGGAGGTCCGCCGCCAGGTCAGACTTCGCGTGGTGGGAGAGGTGACGGCATGAGTTGCACGGATCCGCTCCGGAATCTGCTGCCGGCATGGGTCGCCGGGGAGCTCGACGGCCCTGAGGCCGGACGTGTCGAGGCGCACGCCGCGGCCTGTCCGGAGTGTGCCGGGCTTGCCGAGACGCTCCGGGAGATCGCGGGGGCGACGGAACCCTTTGGGACGGTCGAACCGCCGGATGGTCTCGAGACTACGGTTTCGGGCCGTTCGTGCCCGCGCTGGCAGGCTGCGCTGACGGCGGCCCTGGATGGGGAGCTTCCGGAAGACCGGCTCGGCCAACTGTTGGAGCACATGGAGTCGTGTGCTGGATGTTCGGCGGTGTGGACGGCCCTGACGGTGCTCCGCGAGGCGGGCGAGGCGCTCACCGTTCCCCCGGGGCTCGAGGCGCGGTGCCGCGCCGTTCCCGGTGCGGAAAGATCGTTCAGCTTGCCGGGTACCAGAACGGCCGTGGCGGTGGCCTACGCGGCGGCGCTGGTGGTCTCGCTGGTTCTCGGGAACCCGGTCGCCCTGGCCCGGAACCAGATGCATGCGGTGACCGGACACATCGGGCGAACGGTCCGCACCGGCGTGGTCACGCTCCGCGACGAGGGACGTGGCGAGCTGAGGATGCTCGTCTGGCGTGCCTGGCGCATGGGGAACGGTGTGGCCGCGGTGGTTCGGAGTGCGTTCAGGCCCGTGACGGGGTCTGGACCGGACGACAGGAAAGGAGAGAGAGCATGAACAATGACGTTTCACTTCCACGGACGGGCCCGGAGCCGGGACAGGTGCCCCGCCCGCTTCCAGCGGTGCCGGCGTCCGAGGTATCACCTGGTGCGGCGGTGCTCCTCTCGTTTCTCCCGGGACTCGGCCACGTGTACCTCGGACTCTACGAACGGGCGGTGGTGCTATTCGTGACCTTCCTCGCCGCCGTGGCACTGGCGGGGCACGCTGACAGCTTCGGGCTCGTGGCGGCGTTCGCCTGGTTCTTCGGACCGATCGACGCCTACCGTCAGGCACGCCTGATCAACCTGACGGGGCGGCGGGAGGAGGCTCCGCGAACGGGAACGCGGGGGGGGAGCCTGGGCCTTGGTGTGTTCCTGACGGTTGTCGGAGTGCTCCTCCTGCTCGACCGGTTCTTCGAGATCGATCTGAGCTGGGTGGTGGACTGGTGGCCCGTGCTGCTGGTCGCCGTGGGGCTCTACCTGGTGGGATCGGCGATCGTGGAGATGCGGCGCAGCCGGCTCCCGGACGAACCGGAACCGTGGGAGCCTTCCGGGGAGGAGTGAGGGTGCGCGGCGGTCTGCCAGAGCGAACATCTGCCAGGGGAAGGTGGTTGCACTGCCGGCTAGTGGTGAGGTGATCACGGGGAGAGAGAGGAGCCTGGCGTCGATCCTTCGGGGCGCGCCGAGCAGGGCTTGTATCCAGGCTGCGGAAAACCCGCTCGGCCGGGGGGCGAACCGGCGGCCGGCCCCCGCGCTTCGCGCGGGCTGCGCGCCTCGCCCGCGCGTCCCGGTGGGAGCGAGCTCCCCCCGGGACGCCCGTGCGACGCGCTGGCGCCGCCTGCGGCGTCGCTGCCGGCCGCCTGGGCTTCGTTGGAGGGCTTCGAGTCATCGTCTTTGGA
>Ga0256835_1000296_pt1 | contig 39176 bp, 34 predicted proteins | sample PIR30metaG_FD_185972 | JGI IMG/M metagenome (GOLD analysis project Ga0256835, IMG submission 185972) | Hydrothermal vent microbial communities from East Pacific Rise, Pacific Ocean - PIR-30 | ecosystem: Environmental > Aquatic > Marine > Hydrothermal vents | place: Pacific Ocean: East Pacific...
TGATTTTTTAATTTAATTCTTATCTTAATATTAATTAAATATAATTTTTATGTAGAATAGTAAAATCATGTGGCCCCCCTTCTTTTTTATTTTGTTGGCAAGACCTTTTATAGTGAGAAGAAAAATGTCACCAGGATTTAAAAAGATTTCTCCAAAATAAAGATAGATCTTCCTGACTTCTGTAGCCTGAGTTAGTATATGACGTTGAGGATGCTGTTGAGCTTCTTCTGGTGAGAGAATACCTTTGTGTAGTAGAATTCTTATTAAAGTGTGATCTTGAGTAAGAAGAGAAATTTTCTGTCACGCCATAGATAAATTCTACTATTCCCTACTTAGGCAAAAAGCTTTGTCTTTTAAACGTCTTGTTATTTCTCCAGCCATATGTCCTCCTGCTCCATCTGCTATTACAAATAAGACTCTTTTTTGTCGCTAAAGAGCGTCCGCGGGAATGAAGATTAGAAATAAATCGCCAATTTTGGAAGAAAAAACATCAAAAGGAAATTTCTTCATTTTTGGCTCTTCTTCTCCACTTTTACCAATTTTAGCATCTTGCTAATTATTAGCATGGCACAAAATTTTAAGGGAAGACCTTTTAAGGGTTCGAAGTTTACACATAAAAACATAAAAGAATCTTGCTTTTAAAATTTTTGGGTTTAAAAATAGAACAAATGTCTAAAGTCATCGCAGTTGCCAATCAAAAAGGGGGCGTAGGTAAAACTTTTTTGACGTTTCATTTGGCGCATTTCCTCGTTGAAAAAGGATTTCGAGTTTTAGTGATAGATCTTGATCCACAAGGGAACCTCTCTTTAGTTTTAAAGCTACTTTCTGGTTGGAGGCCAAGCTGTCAAACGGCAGAAATTTTTTCTTCCGAGAATATCTCTTTTGAGGAAATACAAGCAGGGCTTCGATTAGTCTCATCAGATATAACTCTTGCGCGCTATGAGGCCTCTTCCGGGGGAGTAAATTTTTATTTTAAACTTCGCCGTGCCTTAAAAAAATATTTAGCTCGAGAACCTGAGGATTTTGTTTTACTAGATTGTCCACCTTCTTTGGGTCTTTTTTCTCTTTCAGCTTTTGTCGCGGCAGAGTCTCTTCTTATCCCTCTTAAGCCGGAAATTTTTTCTATTTCTGGGTTAGGGGATCTTTTACGAGTTGCAGAAGAAGTAAAAGAAGATATTAATCCCTCTTTACGTATAATGGGATTAGTTCTCAATGCCATTCAGAAGCGCACAAGGATTGGTCGTAACATTCAAGCTGAATTAGCAGAGAATGTATCTATTCCGGTGTTGGCCCAATTTCCTGCTAGCATTAAGGCAGAAGAGGCTATGCGGCGAGGAGAACCTGTGTGGAAAGTAGCTTTTGGAACTCCTTTAGCCAAAGCGTTACGCGAGGGATTAACAAATATTTGGCAACGATTATAAAGTGGAGGCATTTATGGCGAATAAAATGTGTGAAAAGGGCATTATTTCTGAAATTTTCAAGCAAAAATTATCAATTGATAAAAAAGAGGAAAATTTAGAAATCAAAAGGACCTCTATAGTTTTGCCAGTCCCTTTATACCGAACGCTAAAAGCATATGCTGCTTTTAAAGGGCGTAAATTAAACGAAGTTATGGTAGAGATCTTACGAGAGGGTTTAGAAGATCGTCTAGAAAAAGAGGAGGAAGTTTTCAGAAAATGGGACATTTAAAAGTTTTTATAATAATTTTTTGCCTGAGCATACTTCTAGGAGGTTGTTGGCCCAAAAAACAGCCAAATCCATCTCTTAGATGGGGAGAAAAAAAAATAATAGCAGAAATAAACGCCCCCAAAAAAGAGACACCTCAAGCTAATACCAACGAAGATATTTTACGAAAAAAGGCGTCTCAAAAACCAAAAGAGCAAAAAACGGAGCTTAATAAAAGAGATATACCATCGTCTCAATCTTCTCCGGTAGTAACGTCCAAAATTATTTCTTTAGGGGAATCTTATCCTCTTAAGGGGAAGCGAATATCCGTTGAAATAGATCTTGAAGGAGCAGATCTCTTAGATTTACTTGAACTAATTTTTAAAAACACTTTAAATTTGAATTATATAGTAGAATCACAAGCTAATGCTAAGTTTACTGTCTATATTAAAGGAGAATTTTCTCCTCAAGAACTGTTCGAGCTTACGGAACAACTTTTGGCTTTAGAAGGAATTTCACTTGTAAAAGAAGGAAAGATTATTCGAGTAGTTCAACATAAAGCGCTACCGCATCAAGAAGCAGGATTTTCTGTTTTGTTTTTGCGTCCTAAGTATCTTTCGTTGGTTACTGTTCAACACTTTTTAAAAGTTTTTGCTTCACCAGAGGCACAAATAGTGCCATTACGGGAAGAAAGAGCTTTTTTAGTGGTAGACTTTAACGAAAACTTGTCAAAAATTAAGAGATTAATTTCTTTAGTTGATGAAGATTATTTGGCAGAATTATCTTTAGAAATTTATCATCCAAAGGTGCTGTCTGCAGAAGTTTTGGCTGAATATTTAAGGCAGATTTTGAAGTCTCAGCTCCTAAGAGATGCAAAAATAGATCAATTGGTGGAAGTTATACCGATTAAAGAACTAGATATTCTTCTTATTTTAGCTCGACAAGAGAGGTCTATTCTTCGTATTAAGAGATGGTTAGAAGAAATAGATAGTGGAGAAGTAGTTGAAGAAAGAATTTTTGTCTATCCGGTCGAAAATGGAGATGCAGAAAAAATAGCAGAAATTTTACGACAAACCTTTAGTGCACAAAAAGTCTCCAAAAGGGAGACAATAATAAAAGCACTAGATAAGACAGAAAAGAAAGCTAAAAAACACACAGATTCTTTTGTTCCCACAGAAGTAAAAATTGTTCCGGACAAAGAAAATAACCTTCTTATTATTCGAGCCTCAAAAGAAGACTATGAAACTATAGAAAATATACTAAACCAGCTAGACATTATGCCTCGACAGGTTCTCATTGAAGCATTAATTGCGGAAGTTTCTCTTAATAGAGCGCTAGAATATGGAGTAGAATGGTTCATTAAAACAGAGTTTCACCGAAGGGGTAGAGAATATCCTGGTGAGATAGGATTTTCTCACAAAGGAGCAACACCCGCGGTAGCAGGAAAAGAAGATATTTTTTCTTTTGTAGTTCGACGTTATGATGATCTGCGTTTTCTTTTACAAGCCTTGGATAGAGTTTCAGAGGTTAATATTTTGTCTTCTCCGGTTCTTTTGGCTACAAATGGGAAAGAAGCTCTTATACAAATAGGCTCGGAAGTCCCCTTTGTTTCAAGGGAGGTGGCCAATACTAGTGCGGAAACGCCCAATATTACAAGGAGTATTCAGTATAGAGATACAGGAATTATTCTAAAGGTAAAGCCTTATATTAATTCTTCTGGATTAGTAAAGCTTGATATTGAACAGGAAGTTAGTTCTGCCGAAAGCAATCCTTTAGGTCTTGATTCTCCTCTTTTTTCTAAACGAAAAGTGAGAACCTCTTTAGTTGTTCAAAACAATCAAACAGTTGTTCTAGGAGGTTTAATTCGGTCTCAACAAGAGATTTCCGAAGTGGGAGTCCCCGTGCTTAAGGATATCCCAATGATGGGCCACCTTTTTAGCTGGACTCAAAAAAATGGCAAACGTACAGAGCTTTTGATTGCTATTACTCCTAGGGTGGTGCGCAATTTAGCAGAAGCACAAGAGGTCATGAAAGATTTTCGAAAAAGGATAGAACAATTAAGACGTAAACTGGAGGCTAAAAGTTGAAAAGATTTTGGGGCTTAGTAGTACTTTTATCAACCTGGAGCTCCTTGACTATGGGAGGGATTCCTCCTCAATATGAAGTTATTGTTGAAAGGAATCTTTTTTCTCCATCTCGTATGTACCTCCCCCCCCCCAAGAAAAAGTCTTCTCAATCTAATATAAAAATCGAAGAAATAAAAAGAGGAATAATTTTTCGGGGTGTTTTTAGGGCAGGAGATCAAGTATATGCTGTTTTAGAGATTGCACCACACCTGAAAAAAAAGTGGAATCTTTCCAAGCATACAAAGGTCTTTAAGGAAGCGGAGCGAGTTGGGCCGTGCACAATAGATAAAATAGAGCGTGGTAAAGTGACTTTTGGGGGAGAATGTGGAGGGTTAGAATTACTTTTGGCTGATTCTCCAGAAAGAAAACGCAAAAAACCCCAAAAAATATCTCTAAATGAATCTTCTAAGAGACGTCAAAGGAATAAAGAAAAAAAGCCTAAAGTGTTTTTAGAGCGCGTAAAAAAATCCAGAGAAAAAAAATGAGAAGCGAAAAAGGCTTTACTTTATTAGAAGTTTTGGTTGCAGTGGTTATTGTTTCTATCTCTTTACTTTGGAGCACATACATTTTAAGTAACGCTTTAAATTGGCGTTTTCTCTTAAAAAAAGAGAGACTTTTCTTAAGTAAGTTAGAATTTTATTATATGCAACTTGCAGTTGATTCTGCTAAGAAAGAGGCCTTAACGGAAGGAGAAAGAGTAAGATTTCAGGCAGAAAGGGTCCTTGTGGTTTTTGAGCCAGCTTTTTTTTGTCCTTTTGAGGATGTTTATTTAAATAAAATTCAAATCTTTAACCAAAATCCGCCAGGATTTTTTGAGAATCTAAAAAAAATTCCTTCTACAGATCGCCAGAAAATCTGCCTTTTTTTAATAAGAACCTCTTTGTTCGAGGCAAGCAAGAAATTGTTGGCAGAAAGATTTTACCCTTTTTCTTCTATTATTCACTAACGCTCAATTTTTAAGATCTTTCTAGATTTATAGTAAAAGATATTGTTTTCCTTAATAGGTTTTTATTCCTTGATAGGTTTTTAACGAATAAGTTTTTACGTCGGATAAATTCTATTATGCTGTATAGGAACATAGCTAGTAAGGTAAGTTTAAATCTGCGCCTTTTTTTTATAACAACTTTTGGTATTTTGGTTACAATGTTAGTTGTATTAAGTTTTTCTTATCGCTCTTTTTCCCGGATGATTGAAAATCGTTTTCAAGAAAAAGTCTCTTTTGTTTTCAAACAGATGGTTTCTTCGACAGTTCTTCCTTTAGTGTTTCGGGATCAGAAAGCTCTTGAGCGTTTAGCAAAACTCGTCTTGCAGGAAGAGGAAATTGTGGCTGTTAAAATTACTGATGCCTTAGGAAAAGAGATAGTTTCCTTGGGAAATTTTTCTAGTTCGGAGAAATGTTTAAGTAAGCCTGTAACCTCAAAAACATCGGAAGAAGAAGGGCTGGTTTTCAGTACCGATATCAATCCTTCTAAGATTTTGGGTTCTGTAACGCTCTGTTATTCTACAAGGTCATTAAGGAAGCGTATGCGAGCTCTCTTGTTAAAATCGCTTTTAGTAGGATTATTTTTAGCTTTTATTATAGATATTGCTCTTTATTTTCTTGTTTCTCGCGCAATTACAAGGCCTTTAAGCCAACTAGTTCGACGCGTGCGGAGTGTTCAAGGTGGAGAATTAGCTTTTATTCCTTTTGAAGTTTCTTTGCCCGAGGTAAGGGAGCTTTCGGAGGCCTTTGCAGACATGGTTTCTTCTTTGGCACATAGCCAGAGGGCGTTAGCAGAAAGTTATGAAGAAATGTTACGTCATCGTACTTTGGCAGAAGTGGGCCGCCTTTCCTTGCTTATTGCCCATGAGATCAAAAATCCTTTAGGGATTATTCAAGGAGCTTTGGATATCCTTCGCAAAGAAGAAATTTCTCCGGAACTTAAAGTCCGTATGCTTGCTTATATAGAAGAAGAAGTAAAACGCCTCAATGATCTTGTACAACATTTTCTGGCTTTTGCTAAACCAAAGAAACTTTCTTTTAGTACATTAAACCTTTATACTGTTTTAACGGCTATGGCAGAAAAAACGCGACTTCGCTATCCGGATAGAGAAATCAGGTTAGATTTGCCGCAAGAACTGATAATAAAAGGCGATGAACATTGGCTTGAAAGAGCATTTACAAACATAGTGTATAATGCCTTTGAGGCAGGGGCACGAAGTGTTTGGATCTCCGGTAAACAGACTAAAGAAGGAGTGGTTCTTTCTTTTGCTGATGATGGTCCAGGGATTCCGCCAGAGAAAAAAGGAGAAATATTTAAACCCTTTTTTACAGAAAAAATTAAAGGAGGAGTAGGTTTGGGTTTAGCTGTTGTAGATCAAATTGTGCGACTTCATGGGGGAAAAATTCAGATTATAGACGCTCCTCAAGGAGGGGCGCTTTTTAAAATATTTTTTCCTTTTTCAAAAACTTTATACTCTCAAACTAAAGATGGCCAAAAGAATGGAAATAATCATTCCGCCCAAGACCAATCCAAAGAAAAGAATTGCTAAGGGTTCTATCAAAGTTAAAAACCGTTTGGTGGCTATTCTAACATCTTCCTCGGCTAAAATAGCTATTTCAGCAAAAGCTTGGGCTAAATCTCCAGTTTCTTCTCCTACAGCGATCAAATCGTACACAAAAGCCACTTTTTCCGGAAGTTGTCTGAAGGAAGAGGATAACTTTTCTCCTCGTTGTAGTCCTTCATTTGCTTGTTTTAAAATTTTTTTTAGGAGATCTAAATTTACAACCTCTTGGCTCATTTCTAAAGCATTTTCTATGGGGACCCCACCTCGTAGAAGTACGGCCAATGCCCGCGAAAGACGAGCCAAATCTACTAGGAGAAGGTAACGTCCTACTGTGGGGAGGCGCAGGAGAAAATTTTCCAGTTTTATACGTCCTTCCGGATCAGAAAGACGAAAACGAAGAATTATTCCTCCTATGAGCATTATAAGAAGAAAGGCAGGACCCCAATCGCGCCAAAAAAGACCTATCTTGAGAAGGATACGAGTTATAAAGGGAGGGTCTACGCCCAAATCTTTAAAAATACGCCCGAACCTGGGGAGAACATAAATTAGTATAGTTTGAATAGCAAAAAGTCCAAAAGCTAAGAGAAAGGCCGGATAAAGAAGAGCTGAGAGTAATTCTTGTCGAAAGTGTTGTTGTTCTTCTAAATAAGTGGCTAATTCTTGCAATACTTGGGGAAGAGCTCCTGCAGCCAACCCAGCCTTTACGAGGCTTACATAATAAGACGGAAAAAAAGGGTGATGGGCGAGGGCATCAGCAAAAGAGTTTCCTGCGGCTAGGTCTCTAGAAATAGATTCTATAATTGCTACTAATTCTGTTTTGCCAGCGTGAGAAAAGATTTTTTGTAATACCTTAAGGGCACGATCAATGGCCAGTCCAGCAGACAGGAGTTGAGCTAGCTGTTTGGTGAAAAGAAGGAGATCTGACAAATTTTGTTTTTTCTTCCAAATAAACCGCCAACGAGAGGCGGGCTTTATTTCTACTGGGTGGAATCCTTTTTCATGTAAGCTTTGTAGAGCGTCGAGTTCGGAAGTAGCTTCAACCTCCCCTTGAAGGAAGTTTCCCTCAGAATCTATAGCTTTGTATTGATATTTCATGGCAATAATATGGAAAGTTTATTTCCCGAGAGAAAAGAAACTTCCATTAAAAAGGGTTTCTTTTTAGGTAAACCTTGAGCAAGATTCCACGGCTGAAGTTCCCCCGCTTCGGGAAGCAAAATTTTGAGTTCCTTCAACCCTGCTTCCCTAAACCAGGAAAGATTTTCTAGTTCTTGGGGAGGATTTATGCCTGGAATTTCTGCATAAAGCCCCTCTTTTAAATCGTAAACTATCCACCAATACCCAAGACTTTCTCGGAGTGGTAGAAGAAGGTAGCGCCCCTTGAAAAAAAGAGGAGCGTCCCTTAAAAACAATAATTGTTCCCGAAAAAGGGTTGGCTCCCAAAAAATAAGAGGTTGAAGGTCTTTTTTACGGAAATATTGTGCCGTTTGCCCAAAAGCTTGGTAAAGGAGGAGCAAAAGTAGAAGACTGAGAAAAGAAGCCACCAGAAACTCAAGAAGCGTGAAAGAGTTTATTTGGAAAAACCTTTTCGGATTTTGAGAGGCTTTCAAATTCAAAGTCAAATTGCCGTCTAGTAAGGTATTCTTTGCCACCAGCATCGATAATCTGTACCAGCTAATAGAGATTAGTTATTTTAACAGCTTCACGAGAAGCAAAAAAGATAAATTTATCCTCCTTGGTAAAGGATCATGATAAATATACAAAAAGAGAAATTTAAGAGGAAATTTATTAAAAGGAAATTTATTAAACCAAGCTGAGCCTCACTAGATACACCTCTAGTGGGTGATAAACCAATCCCAGTTTTGTGTCAAATTAATTCCAAAAGAATATATGATATTATTCGAAGAAATAGATTTTATTCCTTTTAAAACCTCTTCTCTTCCTCCCGGTCCTTGGCTGGTGATAGCTCCTCATCCGGATGATGAAGCCCTTGGAGCAGGAGGCGCCATTTTGCTAGCACGTTTGTTGGGCATAAGCGTATCAGTGATTTTTGTGACCTCTGGAGAACAAGGAGGAGAACCTACAGAAAGAGAGCAAGAAGCGAGAAAAGCTGCCGGGATTCTCGGCATTAAGAAATTTTCATTTTTTCGTTTTCCGGACAGAAAAGTGTATAAGCATTTTAGCTCTTTAGCTTTTAAGCTCAGTAAATTTATGACAAAAAAATATAAAACAATTTTTGCTCCTTCACTTCAAGAATTCCATCCCGATCATAGAGCTGTAACGCTGGCGGCTTTGGCAGCTGCTGGCCCCCACCAAAATTTCTGGCTTTACGAAGTTTCCCGGCAAGGAGAAGTGAATCGCCTTTTAAATATAGATTCAGTTTTCGAAGAAAAAAGAAAGGCTATCACTTGTTATACTTCGCAACTAAAGCAAAACCGTTATTTAGAATTAATTGAAGCTTTAAATAAGGCTCGCACTTATACCCTTCAAGACGTAAAGTTTGCGGAGGGTTTTTTTGTTGCCCCCGCCGCCTTGTTACTTGAGCGATATGCTTCATTTTTGAAAAAATATTTTCTAATGAACCTAAATGAAAACAATACTTCCTAACAGAAAAGGCTTAGTACTTATTGTCACGTTGGTTTTGTTGGCGGCTATCTCCACGATGGCAGAACTTTTTTATATGGAAGTGATCAAATATCGAAAAGTAAATCGGCTTTTAGAACAACTCTTTATAGAGGAAATGATAGCACCTCAAATAATAGAAAAAATTTTGTATTTGATAGCTCTTTATCAGAAAGAGAACAAGATAATACCCAGGGAAGGGCACTTTTCCTACCAGGCAGGGTTTCACTTAGGGAAAGGTAGAGTTGAATTTTATTTCTTACCAGAAAACGTGTTGGTAAACCTGAACAAGGCTACCCCAGACGAGGTGCAGAGATTATTAGAAAAACTTGGGGTTACTCCGGAAAGAGCTTTGAAGTTGGCGCAATGTCTGGCCGACTGGATAGATGCTGACAATGAGCCCCGCCCTTTAGGAGCAGAAAAAAATTTAGAAGAAAAATATTTTCCCCGAAATAAACCATTGCAAGATTTTGCGGAACTTTTGTTAATTAAAGGTTTTGACCCCTACCTTCTTTATGGGGCAAAACTTATAGAACAAGTAACTCTTTGGTCTTCTTCTGATAAAATACCCGCAGAAATATCTGAAGATGGGATTTTTTTAAGGCCAGGAAAGCTTTATCGTCTTTTTATTTCTTGGGAAAAGGATCGGAGAAAACGTCGTTTAATGGTAATATTTCGTTTTGCTTTTCCTCCCCAAGCTGTCTATTGGACCTTTCTTCCTTAGTTCTGTTTGTTTAAAGAACCCCCTTTTCTCTTAAGATCATTTTGATTTCTTTACTAGAAAAACGAAGATAAATGGCTGTGGTATGAAGACTGGCATGTCCTAATAACTCTTGTACTATAGAAATTGGCACGCCGGCCCGTAACATTTCTATGGCTCTTGTGTGACGTAACACATGGGGATGAGAAAGTTCTCGGGGCAAAGAGACCTCTTTAGCCCGAGCCTGAAAGTAGCGGAAGATAGTGCTTCGGTGACAAGAGAAAAGATGTCCACGTAAAGAGGGGAATTCTGCGAGTATACGTCCAACTTCACCTAAAACTTCTCCAGGCAAGGGCACCTCTCGCGAAGGTGCCAGGCGATTGTGTCTTTTTAGGGTTGGTAAACGTACAGAGGCTTCACAAAAATTAAGATCTCTACGGTCATCCAGAGAAAGGACTTCTGAAAGGCGGGCGCCAGTATATCGCAACAGGAGAAAAATTATCCAGTGGCGCGCTCGTTCCCGACGCCGATATCGTTTACCCTGAGGAGTTTCAAACCTGTTTCGGTAGCTTTCAGTTAGGCGTTGAAGCTCCTCGGGATTTAAATATTTGACACCGGTTTCTCCTGGTAAAAGGGCAAAGCTCCCTCTATGAGAAGGATACATCAACAAAATTCTACTATTTTTGTTGCGTTTAATAAAGCAAGTAAAAAACTCTTCTCCAAAGATGAGTCTTTTCCGCTTAAATGTAGCCCATTTTTTAGGATTTTCAGGAATGGGAATCTTAGGTCTCCCTTTTAAAGGCAACAAAATTTAAATTTTGTTGTAGAACCAAGTGGGGTGATGAACTTCTTTTTTTGAGATCAAGTCTCAAGCGAGTGACCAATGCTTGAGCCGCTTCTTCAATCGCCGAAAGCAAGAGATCTTCCGGGTGTTTAGGGGCCCACATGCTTTGAGGAGAAACTCGGAGACGGATTCGATTGGCCCAGACTAGTTGTTTTTGTTGTACATCATAAACATCTAATGAGAGCATTAGAACCGCTTCGGGAGTATGCCCTCCGTGAGCGGCAAGATAGGAAATTAAGATCCCAGCCGCTCCCCAAGAAAGCGCGTTCAAAATGTCGTAATCGTCGGTGCCGCCAGAATGCTTTGTAATGGTTTTCCCAAAAAGGGGGTGTCCTACGTGAAGGGTCTTTTTATGTGGAGGTTCAAAGGGATCTTTGGCGTTGCTACCGATAATTCCACTTAGTATTCCTCCCACAGAAATCTCTTGAGCGATACCAAAGTCTTTGCTTTTGGGAACTCCGTAAAGAAAGCGTGAAACCAAACGATTAGAAGCCGTAAGGAGACCTATTTTAAAGGGGTTGAGGGTCTTTTTTTCTCTAATTTTAAATTCGATTATTCGACCTTGTATTGCATAACGAGCCCCGAAACTCTGAGCTAAATCGAAGATCTTCTCGCGCGAAAAATGTAGTTGAAAAAAACTCTTCGAGCTCGGAAGCTCTCGGTGTTGTTGTTTGATTTCTTTATGGATGAGGAGGGCTATTTCCTCTTTCATGAGAGGAGACCAGTCTTCTTCCTGATAAAGTTCCAAAAGGGAGGAAGAAATCTTTATTTTGGAGGTTGAGGGGGGAGAGGGACGTTCCCCTAAAAGAGTAGCAAGGACTTCTTCATAAGGTATGGTGAGATACCCCAAAGAGAGAAAGCCTGTTTTAAGTGCTTCGTAAAAGGAAAGATTGATTCTTTGCCAAGAAGAAAAATTTTGAGGAAGGGAGGTTTCGTAAACTGAGAGAGGCAAAACAAGAACCAGAGAAGCTTCTTTTTGAGGAGAAAAGGCTACCGGAGAAAAATCTACCAGGGTTTGGGTCGCACAACTACAGAGGACGATTAAAATGACTAAAATACTAAGACTAAAATACCATTTTTTCTGCAACATCTAAAAACCTCCTGTTGTAGTCAGGAGCGGTGGAAACACCGAGCGACTGCCTTGAAATTCTTCCCACGCGGACCATTCTTCCCCATTAAGGAAACGCCACCGCCCCTTGAGGGTAGTGGAAGTTAATTCACGGATTTCATATTCAAACCGAAAATCTTGGATTTCGAAGTTCAGGCGGTAGAGATAGGTTTGTCCATCGCCATAAGTGACCATTATGGGTGTAATGCATTGTCCCGCGCTTTCCCAACAAGCAGTCCATCCTATTCTGTTGCGCTGGAAAGAAAGAAAGTACGGATGAGGATAGGCCCGACCTTGGTAATAATCTGTGATCTGCCATTGTCCCTGGGGGGTGTAAATTTGCAGCGCGATGCGTTGGAAAGTCTGGGCCCGCCGATAATCAGGGCCAGCTTTCACCTCAAAAAAAACCTCTCCTGAAAGCCCTCGAAGTCTTATGGGGCCAAAATCTATGCTAGAAATAGGACCAAGGGTCATATATAAGTTATCAGCCTCTGGGAGGGGGACCCCATTTTGTGCTAAGAGGACGAAACGCCCTTCGATAGGACGCCAAGCAAAAGTGAGCCCAGGCCAAAGAGAGGGGCTTTCCATGGTGAGATAAATGCGCGATTGAGGTTGGCAACTCCTTTTTTCTATTTTTCCTTCAAAGGTATCGCAGGCTTCTTTCTCTTGAGATCTTTGGACAGCGGGCAGAGTAAGCCAAAGATTCCCAGCCTCCGTTGCTTCTATCCGTATAAAATCTGGCCGTAACTGGGAAAATATAGGAGAAGGAACAGGAAGCTTGATTTCTTCTCCAGGACGTCTTATTTCTAAAATAATAGGCACTTTGCGCCAAAACCCCCCGGTACGATCTGTGAAAATCACGTGCCCTTCGTGACGCCCGTAAGGAAGGAGACGCGCTAATTCTTCTACGATGTTTACTTCCAACGTGCCCTCCGGGGCCTCCTCTGCAGGCCACAGTGAGGAAAGAGAGATCCAAGGGACGTCCACCTCTGCCGACCAGGAACCACTTCCGCTAAAGACGTGTAATCTTTGAGGGAAAAATGTCCCTAAGAGTCCATCGTCTGCCTTTTCAATGGACCAAAAGAGGCTATGGGGGAAGACGCCCAAGGTTTGCCAAGGAAGAATTTCTAACTTCACTTTAAGGGCGAGACCCTCCGTGGCGGAGATTTCATCAAGGTCACTAAAAAAACGGATTTGCCCTTCGTACCTTCCTGAAGGAAGACTAAGGGGATCTACAATAACGGAGACCGTAGTTCCCTCTTCAGGAGAGGCATATCCTGAAGAGGGCTCCACCTTTAGCCAAGGGACTTCTGTCTCTGCTCGCCAAGAAAAGGTACGTCCCTGAGGGTTAGCATTGGCCAATTTTACACTAAAAGTGTGAGGAACAAGCCAGATTTGGGGAATTTGGTAAGAAATTTCTCTGGGTGAAACATAAAGTTTATCAGCGATAATATCTTCGAGATGGAGCTCAACTCCTACCGTTCGACTAAGGCCTCCACAACTAACGATTACTTCCCCCTTGTAGCGCCCTTCTGACAGGCCTGGAGCAGTAGGATCAATAGTTACCGTAAAAGAACTTCCACAAGAGGGAGTAGCCTCTGCAATAAGCCAAGAAGAGGATGTGGAGACATTGCAAGAAAGTCTTTCTTCAGATGTGTTTTTACAAGTAAGACCTATTTGAAAAGAGAAAGTTTTTTCTGTGCCAGGGATACGCAATATTTCTAAGAAGACAGAAGATGGATTTGTGGTAAAAGAGAAGCCTTCTACACTTCCTTCAAAAGGTTCACGAATTGTCCTCTTGATAGTGACTATATCATTTCCGATATCAGAAAATATTTTAATAACATTTGTGTTTTCTTCGGGTTGGGAATCATCAACGATAATCTTTACCGTGGCCGGTCCCTTACCAGAATTTATTTTGGGTCGGATCCAGGTGGCGTTTGTAGAAAGATTCCAAGTGAAGTTGTCGCTTCCGGCGTCATCAACGATATAAATATAACCTTCAAAAAAACTCCCTCTATAGAGAGTAGCAGAGATTTTGTCTGGCATGACCTGTAATGAGGCGTAAACAAACCCTGTTGCTGCCAAACAAAAAAACAAAAGCAACCCAAAGAAGATCATTTTCATTTGTGCCTCCTCTGGAAGAGGATCGACTCAAATTTGCTAAAACTTTAAAATTACTTTGAAAATTTGAGGAAAAGTCGCTTGTAAAAAAGCTGTCTTTTGTTAAACCTTTTAAGATTAAACTCTGACAAGTTAGCTGTAAGCAGTAAAAACGCCTTAAGAGCAGTTTTATTGGAAATTTCTTTATCGCTACTGATATTGGAATCCATGCCTTTCAGGCTATGGGGTTTCTGCGCGGGAAGATTTACCTTGTTGTTGTGGAATTTTTCAAGGCGGGGGGACCTATATTGCAAGCGTTAAGTTAAATGGAAAAAACCATAAAATTTTTCCTCTTATGTGGTTATCCCTAAATCCCCTTTCCAAAAGGAGAAAGCTGACATATATTTCCCGATATGAATCATTGGCAAAATTTAGCAAGAGTTAAGCCAAACCGGAGGAGTTTTGTATATTTCAAGGGTAGGTTTTACGCTTTTGGAACTCTTGGTAGTTCTCTTTCTAATAAGTCTTTCTTTGACCCTTGTTGGCCCCCGGGTGGCCAAATTTAAAGTACTCCCTGCACAGGATTTTCCTGCTCATTTTCGTCTTCTTTTGGATAAGGCTCGAGAGAAAGCCCTTATAACAGGGCGCGGGCAAGTGGTTTATTTTTCTTCTTCGCAGCGCCATGTTTACCTTGCAAATCTCTCTCTTTCAAAAATTTCCTACTCTCTTAAAATACCTAAAGATATAGAAATAAAAGCCAGAGACTTGACTCCAACACCAAAGGGAGCAGCTATCCTTTTTTTCCCAAGTGGTTTTTCAAGTGGCGGAGAAGTAGAAATTGTTAATCACAAAGAACATATAATAATAATTTTTAAGTTGGCCCGTTTTCAAATTTATATTTCCGAAGAAAAGAAAAAATTTTAAAATGTGGATTTTTAAGGCCTCCAACGGCAAACTATCTTCCTCTGTGCAAAAAAAATTTCTCTTTCTTTGGGAGCAAGCCTTTGGTCGAAAAATGTCTTCTCATCTATTGAAATGGAAATATCAGCTTCCTCCTTTTGGGGCTCAAATGATGTTGGCTTATGATATGGAAGGCAATCTATGCGGCCATTTTGGAGGACAAGTCTTTGAAGCTCTCTGGCAAGGGAAAACATATTTAATTACTCACCTTACAGACGCAATGATACATCCTGCTTGGCAGAAGAAGGGGCTTTATCCCGAACTAGTAAAAAAATTTTTTCTTTATTTTGCCGAAAACTCCCAATTTTTTTACGGATATCCTGGCCTTTATCATTTTAAAGTGGGAAAAAAGCGCGGGTTTTTTCGTCCTTTCAACCAAGGAGTAGCTTACTTCGAAAGCACCTCTTCAATTTCCAAGAAAAAATTCTTGAGAAGATACTTTTATTCTTTTCGAGCCTTGGAAGTTAGAGATCTGAAACAGGTCTCCGAGTGTTGTAAAAAGCTTTCTTATTATATGCCCATCTTAAAAAGAAGTAAAGAATTCCTTTTTTGGAGATTTATGAGGCATCCCGAAAACACTTATTTTATGTATGGTTTATTTTCATTTTCGGGGAAATTAAAGGGCTTTGTCTCTGTCAAGAAAAATAAGGAAGAGCTTATCATTGTAGATTTAGTTCCATCTCTAGAAGAAGAAGAAACAGATATCCTTTTACAGGAAACTCTAAGCTTGTTTCCTTATAAAAGATATCAACTATGGATATCTAAAAATATCTTATATTTTGTCAAAATAAAGTATTTAAAATCTTATCATGAACCATTAGGAATATATCCATGCGCAGTTTCACACCCTTATGTTGAAGACAAATTGATGAGTTGGCGAGAAATGTTTTATACTATGGCAGATGCAGATATCTTCTAAGCCCAAATTATTACTATTTAACTTTGCAGAGACTGATGGTGGTGCAGAAAGAACCACGGCATATTTAGCAGATTTTTTTTTAAAAAACGGTTGGGATGTTTCAATTCTTTCGGCACAAACAATGGATTTTTGGCGCAAATATGGACTAGATCCTACAAAAATAAAATATTATTTTTATCCACAAAAAAAATTTGGTTTTTTCCCAGAAACTTATTATCACACTAAGCAGGAAATAAGAAAGACGGCACAGCTCTTTAAACAAATAAAACCAGACCTTATTTTAGCTCTCAAGCATAACGCTTCTATCTTATCTGTTTTAGCACAAAAATTATATCATTTACCAACAAAGATTATTACAAGCCCTCGGGGGCCTTCCATCGAGGGTATCAGGCTTTTTTTCCCAGAGAAAAAATGGCGATGGTATTTTTTTACATATCTCTTTACTAGATTTTCTAGAGGTCTAATTGCTCCCACAAAGGGGCTTGCGGAAGAACACCGCAAATTTTTTGGAGGAAAAAACGTTTATTATGTTTATAACGGAATAGACCTTCAGACTATTATTGAGGAAGCAGGTCAGGCAAAAACAGACCCAAATTTAGCTTTCTTTTGGTGTGGACGCCTTAGCCCAGAAAAGAATCTTTTAATGGTCCTCAAGGTTTTCAAAAGATTTAAATATCGAAACAAGCATAAACTATATATTATAGGACAAGGCAATGAAGAAAATACATTAAAACAGTTTGTTAAAAAAAATAATTTACATAAGAGAGTTATTTTTTTAGGCTTCCAAAAAAAACCTTGGCAGTTCTTAAAAGAAGAGAATATCTTTATACATTCTGCTTTACTTGAAGGATTCGGTTATTCCATTGTAGAAGCAATGGCTTGTAAAATGGTAGTCATTGCACAAAATTGCCCATATGGCCCAAAAGAGATATTAGAAAATAAATGGGGGCTCCTTTATCACTGTGAAGAGGAACTATTAAACTATTTGCAGGTTTTAATCGAAAATAAAGAAATAAGAAAATACTGGTCAGAAAAAGCAAGGCAAAGAGCAAAAGTCTTTTCTAAAGAAAGAATGTGTGAAGGATATTTAAAAATTTTAAATCAGATTCTAAACTATGGATAACGAGATTCTTTTAGAAGTAAAAAATCTTACTAAAATATACAAAATCTACCAAAACCCTTTAGAAAAGTTCCTTGCCCATCTTTTAGGCAAAGATGCTGGAAGGAAGATTTTCTCTCTTGAGGATATATCTTTTCAATTAGTTAGGGGAGAATCTTTGGGTGTCATAGGAGATAATGGATCCGGAAAATCTACCCTGTTACAAATCGTTGCAGGGGTTCTCCCGCCTACTAAGGGAGAGATTTTCAAAAACGGGAAAGTATTAGGCTTATTAGAGCTCGGAATAGGCTTTCATCCTGAACTTACCGGTAGAGAGAATGTCCTTGCCTATGGAGAATTGCTAGAAATAAGTCCTTCAAAAATTAAAGAGGTTTTACCTCAAATTATAAGTTTTGCTGAAATAGGAGATTTTATTGATCAGCCTCTCAAAACATATTCTACAGGTATGATTATGCGGCTAGCCTTTGCTACCGCTTTGATGTTTAAGCCAGACTTGCTCATAATTGATGAAGCTTTAGCGGTAGGGGATGTCTATTTCCAAAAAAAATGTATTGATGCCATTAAAAACTTCCAAAAGGGGAAAGGTAGTTTGCTGTTTTGTTCACACTCTCTTTACCAGATAACAGAGCTTTGTCATAGAGCCCTTTGGCTTCACCATGGAAGATGTCAAATGTTAGGTCCTGCTAATGAAATAGTTAATGCCTATCAGGCTTATCAAATGAAAAAACAAAGTGTTCAGCATGAGACAGAAACTTTTCTTAAAAAGAATCTAGTTTTTATTAAAAATTTTGATCTTGAAAACGAAATCTCTTTTAAAGAGAATCTTGATATACAAATTGAAACAAATGCTACCAACTCTGATCTACCTTATCATATAAGCTTATCTATAAAATTCCCTTCTGGGCAAGGGATTTATGTTACCTCTACCGCATGGGATGGCCTTCCTTCGCTAAAAGGGGACAGCTTTATTCGTATTTCGTTCCCAGAAATTCCTCTTTTAGGGGGAATATATTTAGTACATGTGCGAATTCTGGATGACAAGATGTTGTTAATTTATGATGAAAAAGTTAAAGAAATAAAAGTAAAAAAAGATAAAAAAGATTTAGGATGTTGCTATTTTGATCATGTATGGTATATTTCATCGTCTTAAACGTCTTTGGAAAACAAAATCTTTTCTTTGGGCATTCATAAAACGAGATCTCAAACTCCGCTATGCAGGTTCTCTATTAGGGATTTTTTGGTCTATTCTTAATCCTATACTTTTAATCTTGCTTTATATTTTTGTCTTTTCTGTAATACTTAGAGTAAAACTCCCTGCTTCTTCTAGAATGGAGAATTATAATTTATTCCTTTTGGGTGGCTTAATTCCCTGGTTTTATTTTCAAGACGCCGTTTTAAGGGCCAGCCAATCGTTTATAGATCTTTCTAATTTTATTAAAAAATTACCAATTCCACTTATTATTTGTCCATTGACCTATTGTTTTTCTTCTTTGCCCATCTTTTTCACAGGCTCTTTTATTTTAGCCGCTTATGCTACCTTTCTGGGCTTTTCTGTAAAAATTTTTCTTCTGCTTCTCCCCCTCTATATTATTTTCCTACTTCTGTTTGCTTTTTTCCTGTCGGTCATTTTTGCTTTTATTGTTGTCTATTTCCGCGATTTTACCCAAATTCTTTCCCTCTTATTAACTATTTTTCTTTTTTTAACACCTATTTTTTATAGCCCAAATATGGTGCCTGAAAAATTGCAACCCTTTCTATTATTAAATCCTCTTTATGCCTATCTAAAATCTTTTAGAGCCTCTTTGGCTGGAGGGAACCTCTCAATTATTTTTAAAGATCTGCTCATCCCTTTCTGTTACCTCTCTTTTCTAGCTATATTAGCCTTTATTTTTTATAAAAGGCTAGCACCGGCTATTCGAGATGACCTCTAAAACTTGTAGGGCCCCTCTCCGGGACTGCACAGGGTATAGTGCAGGAAGGAGAGGAAAATGACAACAGAACCTGAAGTTAAACGTTAGACAGCAAAACGCAAAACCCAATTGGTCTTGGAAATCCTGAAGGGCAAAACCACTGTGGCTGAAGCCGCTAGGCGCTACGATCTCAAACCTAGCGAGATCAAAGCCTGGCTTGATGAGGGCATAAGGGGCATGGAAAACTCCCTTAGGGCCCGGCCACGGGACATCCGAGAACAATATGAGGCCAAGCTTAAAGAGGCTTATGCTGCCCTAGGCGAGGCTCAGCTCGAGATCAAAGTCTTAAAAAAAGTGCAAAGCCTGCTCGACCAGGACGAGACATCGTAAGGTCGGTGCAGGCAGAACTCCGGGCTGAAGGCCACAAATTTAAGGATAACTACAATCCCAAGGCATTAAAATTTTAATTAATTGTTTACCAATACCAGGTAAGTCGGCCGTAAGCTCCAAAAGGTTCTTCTCTTAGGGGAGAAAATTTACCTGGGTTTAGAAAACGCTTATCAAGAAGATTTTTAAAAATCAAAGAAGCCTCAAAAGATCTTCTTTGATATCGGAGGCTTATATCTAAAAGAGTAGAAGGTGAAAGGCGTCTCTTTTCTCCCTCCTTAAGAAGCCAAAATTGACGTCGAGAAGCAAAACTCAAACGTCCTGTAAGGAGCAACCAAGAAGAAAGGCGCTGATAAAATTCGACCTCTCCGAAAATTTTCGGCCCGGAAGAAAATTCCTTTTCGTAAAAAGAGTAATGAGGTCTAGGGGTTTTGCCAGGAATAATAATGACATAGTCTAGAACCTGGTAGGTTTCTTTATCCCCCCAGTGGTTGAAGCCGGTAAAACTAAAAGAAAGACCTCTTGTTACTGTTTGCCTACGAAGCCCTACTTCAAAGCCTAAAAAATACTGCTTGAAAGGTTTAGAATAGCCCCCGAAAGGGTCTTCGGCAATATGATGAGAGATTCTCTGGTAAAAAGGTGAAAGAAAAAATTTCCATCCCCCTCGCTTAAACTGAATTTCTGCAGAAAGAGCTCGCATCTTCTCTGGTTTCTCTTCACCATGGCGCCCAAGAAACTGGATGGCATAAGGAGTGCGATATGACGTCCCATAGACTAACTTGAGCGTTAAATCTCTGCGCCATCTAAAAAGCGCCCCTAGCTGGTGAGTCAGCCCGGGCTTGTAATGATTGTGGTCAGAAAACCGCAGGCCAGCCCAAAGATCAAAATGCCCCAGCTTACGACGAATTTGAGCAAAGAGGGAATAAAGATCTGTCTCAAAATTGGCCGTCTCTACTAAAGGTCGAAATTGCCGGCGGCTCTCCCGTAAAAAGGCAGGTAAATAACCCCGTACACTTACTGTAGCGTCACGCACCAAATTGTGGCGCCAGGAAGATCCAAGAGTAAGAAGAAGTGTTTTACCAAGGAAACTACGGTCAAAAAGGAGTTCTCCGTAAAAAATGTGGTTCTTGAATTCCTCTTCTAAAAAGAGTTCCTGGATGCGGCGATAGAGAAACTCGTAATAAAAAGTTGTCCGCAAGACACTTTCCCCTCGGCGAAAATGAGTTTCTAGCTTGAGAAATCCTGTAGGCAAACGTCTTTCCCCTGGCCAACTGTAATTTTCCCAATCTCTCATCACTGCAGGGCGGCGGCCCTGGCTCAACCGACCGCTCAAACGTAGGGCCTGAGCACGCTCAAGAGAAAAATAGGCCTCGTAAAATTCTCCCCGGCCGACCTCTCCATGTTGTTCTGGAAAGCTATATCCCTCCGGAAAAGCCTTGCGACCGTAATAATAAAGATTTAAAACCCCGGAAAAAAGTTTCCTTTGAAAAGGTAAAAAGAGGGAAGCAGAGAAGTCCTTTTCTGGGCTCCCCCCAAAAACTCTTCCGTGAGGATGACCCTTCCGGCGGGGAACTAGATTAATAAGCCCGGCGAAGGCGTCTGGCCCCCAAAGTACCGAAGCTGGACCACGAACAATTTCTACCCGCTCGATATTTAAAAGATCCATTTCTTCGCCAAAATCATAAAGGGCCTTGGTGCTATCAGAGGTAAGGGGTACCCCGTCGTAAAGGAGCAGAAAACCTTCAGGAACTCCCCGAAAATAAGGACGAAAATCCATCTCACGGCGAGTTACAAAAATGCCCGCCTTAGTGCGCAAGAGGTCTGCTACAGTGCGAAACGGCCCCTGTTGAATTTCTTCTCGCGTGATAACCTCGCAAATGGCAGGAGCTTCTTCCGGGGATTCCGGATGCTTAGATGCCACGGTAAGGACTTTAACGTCCTCTCCTACAAAAAGTAACTTTTCTGAAAACCCCCAGGCCAAAGCAGGAAAAAATAAAATTGCCAATAAAAAGACCTTTTTCCCGCGCAACACTCCCTTCATGGAGCCTTTTTCTCCTTTATTAGGCCTGATTTAACAGAAGTTTTCTCGGAAAGGAAAAACTTCTTAATCTTTTGGTTTTCCTCCACGAAAAATTCTGCCGGCTCCCAGCGACAAAAGTTTTTGTCCAAGCAGTCCTTTAACAGACGGGCCGTCTTAGCCCCGGTAGCGGTGTAATCTATAAGAAAAGCCAAAAGGGCCCCATTTTTTAAAAAAAAGCGGTTGTAACCCACTACGATCTTACCTCGTAAAAGGGCCATCTTAATAATTTTAAGGATGACCTCTTCACTTTCCCAAAAAGGGTCTGGCAAAAAATAAAGCACGTCCACTTCTTGCAAATCCTTTTCGAGCTGAGAAAATCCCTCTTTAAGAGGGATGGGCTTCACTTTTATACCCCAAAAAATCCCTGTATCTCGGGCTTTCTTAGCAAGAAATTTATTAAAGGGTGTAGAATATGGGATACCGACGGTAAACGTATCAGAAAAATATGGCTTCAGACGTTCTCGCAGAATAGGCCAGACTACCTCCGGAGGTAGAAGAAGATAAACCCCTCCTTTGAGGCGAGAACAATCCAGAAGCCGGGGATGGAGAACCAGGGCCCCAAAAATAGGAAGAGAGGGTGAGGCCTTTTCAAGGACCTTTTTTAAGGCCCGGTGCCCCACCGCAACCACTGCTTTACTTCCCTCCGAACCTAGCCATTCAGAAACCAGAAAAACTTTGCTCTGAAAAAGATCTGTTTTCTGAAAACCTTCGACGAATTCCCAGTAAGGCTTAAGGTCCCAAGAAAGGACAAGAACAACCTCTGTGCGGGCAAAAGAGAAATTTACCCCTGGGGGAGCCCAAAAGGCTAGCCCCAGACAAAAAAACCACAAAAAAGCTAATAAAACAGCCCTTTGGCAGGATTTCTTCCGTCTCCAAATCGTTAAACTCCATTGGTAAGAGCCGGGATAGTCCGCCAGAGAATAAAGAAATCTAACCAGAGAGACCAATTCTGCACATACCAAGAATCTAGTTTCACTCGTTCGGCAAAGGAAAGAGCATTTCTTCCAGAAACTTGCCATAAACCGGTAAGGCCAGGTCGTACAGCCAAATAAAAATATCTTTCCTCTCCATAAAATTGAAGCTCTTCGGCGGTTATCGGCCGCGGCCCCACAAGAGACATCTCCCCGCGTAGCACATTAAAAAGCTGGGGAAGTTCATCAAGGGAAAAACGGCGCAAAAAACGGCCAACTTTAGTTATTCGAGGATCCCCCTCAAGTTTGCGATATTTGAGCCATTCCTGCCTTTTCTTAGGGTTTTGTGCAAAAAATTCCTCTAGCCGTTTTTCTGAATCAGTAAACATTGTACGAAACTTATAAATACGGAATCTCTTTCCACCCATCCCTACCCTCTCTTGAGTGAAGATAATAGGTCCGGCAGAGTCAATTTTGATTAAAAGTGCAATGAGTATCATTAACGGAAAGGAAAAAAGGAGGAAAAGGGAAGCTCCCACAAGATCTACCACTCGCTTGGTTGCACGATTAAGATAACTATTAAGTGGATTGTTTATTCGAATAACAGCTTGCCGTTGAGTCCAGAGAAAACTCAGCTGCGCATTAAAAAGACCAAGGGCCACAAATGCTGGCACAAGAAAGATCTCTCCAACTTGTCGTTGCAGATAAGCGTAGATTTGCGAGAGCCGAGAAGAGGGACCACCGTTTAAAAGAATAAAAACAGCATCTACTCCCCGCAGACGAGTAAATTTACCAATTTGACGTAAAGAACCGAAGATCTTCTTACCAGCTAGTGAACGGCCAAAACGCTGAGGATTATCATCAAGAAATCCCAGCACTTCGTAGCCAAAAGTTGGTTCTTGTTCAATGGCTTGTACTAAGCGGGCTGCCTCTCCATTTGCTGGCCAGATAAGAGCAGGTACCCGATAACGAGATAAAGAAAAAAGAAAGCGTTTAAAAAAATAGCGTCCAACCGGAAATAAAAAACAACACAACAAAAAAGCAGAAAAGATAACAAGACGAGATACTTCGTCGCTCAGCTTAGCAATAGCCACCAAAGCAAAAACAAAAAGAAACCCCTCTAATAGAGCTTCCAAGAGAGAACGAACTTCTTCCCAGAAAGGGAGGCGCCGGTAAAGACGATGAGCTAAAAAGACAAAAATGATCGGCCAAAAAAGCCAAAAATTGTATAAAATTGCCTGCCCTTGAACCCAAAGATCAAAGCAAGGTAATAAACAAGAAAAAAACTGCCCTAAAAGGGCTCTTAAAAGAAGACCACCTATAATCCCTAAAGAAAGCAAAAAAAAATCGCAAAGAAGAAGAAGAAGCCTTAACTCAACTTCTTGAAGTCGCCAACGTTTATAAAGAAGTTTCTTTCCTTGTGAAGAAACTTCTTTATAAACAAGAGAGAGCGCCATAAAAATTTTATGATGCAGGGGGCTTCCCCCCTGCATCATAATCAGTTGTTCACCAAGTAATTGTTAGTTTGGACAACAGCATCCCGGCGGCACCGACGGCTGAGACGGCTGAAGAACCGGAACATCTGTCGGTGTCCCTCTTAGCCAGATAAAATTATTAGTACTGCCGGGGATAGTAGTACCATCAAGTTTAGTAGATCCAACATTAAACTCAAGTTTACCAACACAAGCGTGGCTTGTAACCCTTACATAAGCCCAACCTTCTCCTCCCCCCGCATCTACAGAAAGAACATCCTTAAATATTTCTGTTACATAATCGGCAACATCAAAAACTCCAGTACAAACTACGGACTGAGGTCCCCCTAGACTGTAAGAATCTTCATCACGCCCATAAAAGCCAGACAGAAACTCATCGCCATCTTTATAATAAAAGCCCACCTCAACTTCTAAATCGTCATCTTTCATAGCAGTCAGATTATCCACAGGTGTAACAAACACCCGAGTAGTAAACCTATCAATAGGCATTATAACCATCTTGGCAGCCTCATTTGGGGCTAAAACTTCACCAAAACGATCCCTTGTGAAATCACCTTCGCCATTAGGATTATAAGCAGCATACCCCCAAGCGGCCCCAGTAGCTAGCTCTACCAGCATTGCCTCACCATAAAGGGTGTCATCAGCACCTTCATTTTCTACAATCAAAAAGGCACGGGTAGGACAAGGAATATTTCTTAAGGTTCGAATTGGATACGGGTATTTGCCCAAAAGGACAGAATCCCCAAAAAGAGGCCTCCCATAATTGATATTACCCGCCGCATCAAAAACCAAGACATCGTTGGGGCTAGTAGGCACATAAAAGTCTGCATGCTCACAAGTACTCTCACAGTCTCCACCTTTTTTGTACCTATAAAGAAAGTGTAGCTTTTTATGATTGCCATCTTCATCTGTATTTACGACAGAAATAATAGTTGAAATTGTGGGGCTTTTGACCACCCAAGGGAAAAGAATTTCGTCCGCCATAGCCCCGGCGGCCACCCATAAAACCATCAAAAACCCAATACCTAAACCCCAAAAACGCTTCATAACACTACCTCCTTAAGTTAATTTTTAAATTGCTAACAAAACCCAAAATAGGGCCTGCAAAAAGCATACCAAAAACTGGTGCAATACCACAAAATCTACTTTAAAATCCTATGTTTTCGATCACTAACCATTGCCCCAAAATAGATGCCCCCCTAAAACCAAAGGTCCTGACGTCATTAATTTTTTATACCCCTCTCATTGGCCTGGTCAGATTTGGCCAGCCCTGGCCAGATTTAACCAGCCTAATAATACACAACCCCCTTGCCAGTCAAGCCAAAAATATATTGTCGATACCAATTGTCTCCTATGAAAAGCCATGTCTCCTCAAATTCTTTTGTAGTTTCTGGAACAGAAAATGTTCTGTTGATCACTTTAATTTTAGGAATATAGTAGGTAACTTTCACCTTTACTTTGGCAATATTCCCTTCTATCTTGGCATCAATAAATTCGGCTTTTTTATATTTGACTGTTTGATGTTTGACAACAAACTCTTTAACGTCCATCTTCGCCCTGAAAAATGGATCATAAAAAGAATAAGCCCTTTCTAAGTCTCCTTGAATCATATAACGCCAAAAGGCCTCAACCCTCTGACGCAGAAGATCTTTTTTGCGCGGGGAAGAAAAATCTAAAGCGAGGGGCCTTTCGGACACATTGGCTGCACAAGACGCCAAACAAAGAAAAAATAATAGACACAAAAATTTTTTTATCACTTAATCCTCCTAACTATTAGAGCTCTATTTCCAAAAACAAAAGATGAGGCTTTGCCAAAGCATCAGATTCAAAGCGGTGTCCTAAAAAGTAAAATTTACCATCATAAAAAAAGAGGTTGTTTTCAAGCCATGGCACACGAGAATTATGAAAACCAGGGCGAGAAAGACATGTATCTTCTTTTTGCCAAGTTTTTCCAGCATCTAACGAATAGTTGAAACATATATTGCTACGAATAAAACGATAGTCTTCCCAGGCTATTAGCGCCTTTTTGCCAGCCAAGGCCACCTTGGGCTTTTTGGCATGAGTGTTTTTAAAAGGGTAAGTCCGCACTCGGAGAGGCCCCACCCAGCTTTCCCCATTTTCAGAAAAATAAACCCAAAGGTCATTTTTTGTAACTTTCTCTCCTGAAGGAAGTCTTTTAAGACCAGAAAGCGCCAATAAAACCCTCTCTCCATCAAACGCAACCTGCAAACCAGAAAGTTCTATGCCTTCAAGCTCTTTAAAGATGCCAGTTTGCCATATGGAGTTTTCCTTGAGTGCCCAAACTGTTTGTGGTTGGTGCGTTTCTTGCCCAAACTGAAACCAAACCACACCTAACTTTTCAGTTAACAAAAAGGGTTTTATAAGAAGGACTACCACACCACATGGAGAAACCATTTCTCGGTTCCACGCCTTTGCCGCCCATTGATAAAGAGCCATTTGCCTTTTTTCTGGAGAAATTTCCTCTCCAAAAACGTACACTTTACCTTCTGCCGCAAACAGCGAAAAATATCGTGATTTATAGTCATCCGGCGTAAGTTTTTTAGTGGGAGAAAAGGTTTTACCGTTATTTAAAGAGTATGTTACGTAAATAGCATAACGATTTTCTGCCTCCCCATACCAAACAACAAAAACTTTTTCGCCTTGCACCTGAATTGCGTTCCGATTAAGCGGAGCTGAATCCTTATCAAGAATTTTAGGTGCCTCCCAAGAGTTTGTTTTGAAATTGAAAGCCCTAAAGTATAGGATTTTGCCTTCTGGGCCCTTTTCTCGCCATATAACAAATATTTTTTTATCATTTAAAGCTATATTAGGAGAAGATAACACCCCTTTAGGGGACTCATTTACCAAATAGCGTTTTTTATGCAAAAAATCTTCTAACCAAAGTTGATCTTTTGAGTCAGCATAAAGAAACCAAAACCTGTTATCGGGAGATATCCGCAAGTAATAATGATGCTTTAAGGCAATCACTTCCGGATGGACCGTCTCTTTTATAGACAAAGCGGCGGCGGACAAAGGAAACAATAAAACTATTATTAACCCAATAATTTGGCTTTTTCTTTTAAAGAACAACGGCGCCCTCCTTTTACGTATTTAACTAGCTGTTTAGTTCTTCATAAATGCCAAAATATGGCCATTAATTTCTTGGTATTTTACCCAAAAAAGACTTTTAATTTTTGGGGAAGACTAAATCAAGATAACAAGGATCCAGCGAGAGAAAACAATAATGTTTTTCGCTTGAAAGAGCTTCTTCTGCTGCCCAAATGATAAATTCGCCGGGCCTGAGACCTTCTATACAATAGCTACCGTCCGCAAAAGAAAATGTTTCTCCAACCGTCCACCCCCACAAAGGTGCCGCCTTAACAAGCGCTCCACCAATAGGAATGAGTCTGTCTTTTTCCTTTTTTAGTACCCTACCAACCACTTTAAAAGATGAATCTTCTGCCACAGCAAAGACCACCACTAACACGGCCGCGTGGTAAACTTTGCCCTCTATCTCAATCTCTCCATAACCTAAAGCCATTCCCACCGCATCCCAACAAGGAAATAATAAAGGCGCCCCTTCGGGCTCGTTCAAAAGGGCACTAATAATTAATTGTTCTAAAAGAATCTTTTTTACGTTTTCTTCTGGAAGAGGATTTTCAAAGGCAAGAACCCCTAAAGACTCCCCTACCATGAGAGCAGGGTAGCCTGCCTCTCTCAACTCTTTTTTCAAAGAAACATCAAAGTCCGCTGGTAAGGGCCAACCCTTTCGTAATACTCGCTCTGCCCGTACCGCTGCCACAATTTCGAGCTGCCTGTTTTCTGGAGGGGTACTCATCCCTTGCTCAAGGAGGGGCCTTAAAGCATCTGACCACCTTGCCAAAACCTCCTCTAAAGAAAGAGAGGTAAGAGAAACAAAATCTAGAGGCTTTGCACGAAAAGCAGCCAAAAGAGAACACTCCTCAGCCCGCAGCTGTGCTCCCCAACAAAAACTAACCCCGATTAAAAACCATGTTAAAAGAAGATAAAGATATCGTTTCATCACCAAACCCTAGGCAAGCAATTTGCGTGCCAAAACCCTTGCGGTATTCTATTATTGGTACAGCTAGAACCACCTTCGCGGAAAAAAGAGCTGCTTGGCTAAAATTGGCCGGACTTGGTTTGTAATGGAGGCAAAAGGGATGGCTAATATTTTGATAGTAGATGATGAAGAAAAAATGCGCAGCATTTTGCGTATCATGTTGGAGCTCAAAGGGTATCAAATAGAAGAGGCCGGAGACGGAGAAACTGCCCTGCATAAAATAAAAGAGGCCTCTTATGATTTAGTGATTTCTGACATCAGGATGCCAGGGCTGTCAGGGCGTGAGCTCCTTGAAGAGATTAAAAAACTGGAACACCCCGTACCGGTTGTATTCATTACGGCTTACGCCACAGTGGATGACGCAGTAGAAGCCATGCGTGCTGGAGCGGTAGATTATATTCCAAAACCTTTTGAAGAAGAACGCATTCTTTTAACAATCGAGCGGGCCCTTGGAATTTCACGACTTCTTTACGAAAAAGAAGCCCTGCGCCGAGAACTCGAAGAGCGAGTTCTTCCACACGATCTTGTTTGTGAATCTACCGCTATGAAAGATGTCTTTGATCTTGTACATCGTGTAGCCCCCCAACCTCATACTACAGTGCTCATCACGGGAGAATCTGGAGTGGGAAAAGAGGTGGTAGCCCGTTATCTTCACCGAATTAGCCCGCGAAAGGAGCACCGGTTTGTAGCCATTAACTGTGCCGCTATTCCTTCAAATTTGCTTGAATCTGAGCTATTTGGTCATGAACGAGGAGCTTTTACCGGAGCAACGGCAAGAAAAAAGGGGATTTTTGAAGTTGCTAACGGAGGAACCGTTTTTCTTGATGAAATAGGGGATCTACCTTTAGAAGCCCAAGCCAAACTTTTGCGAGTTCTTCAAGAAAAAAAGGTTCAACGATTGGGAGGAGTAGAAGAAATTCCCGTAGACGTACGCATCATCGCTGCTACTAACCAAGATCTTCAGCAATTAGTAAAAGAGGGGCGCTTTCGGGCGGATCTCTTTTTTCGCTTAAACGTTTTTCCTATCCACATTCCTCCTCTTCGGAACCGCCGAAAAGATATTCTGCCCCTTGCAAATCTTTTTGTAAAAAAATTTGTCAGAACCGAAGAAAAAAAACCTCTTTTTACAGCTGGGGCCCAAAAGATATTACTCTCTTATCCCTGGCCCGGGAATGTACGAGAACTAGAAAATGCCGTAGAAAGGGCTATCATACTAGCAGGGAACCGCCTGCCTCTTTCAAGTGATCACTTTTCTTTCTTAACCCAGGAAGAAAGGGATAAAGCCGAAAAAAAATTTTTTGAGCTTCCTCCCGAAGGAATTTCCCTGGAAGAACTTGAAAAGGATCTTATTCGACAAGCCCTAGAGAGAACAGGGGGCAACCAAAGCGCAGCTGCACGTCTATTAGGCCTTACCCGCTCTAAATTTCGCACGCGCATGAAAATGCTTCAAGATAGCCGGCAATTTGTCAAAGAGGTGTAAACAATGCAAATACCCGACAAAGTTGTGCAAAATATACAAAAAAACAAAGTTAATATAATTTTAGCAGTTCTACCCCTCATAATATCAGCTTTCATTTTTTGGTCCTATTTTTGGCCAGCCTGGCAACAATACAAAAAAAATAAAACATTACTAACCCAAAAAGAAAATTTAATAAAGAAATATCAAGAAAAAGTTAAAAAAAAGCCACAAAATTTACCTAAAACAAAAGACCCACGCCTTTATCTCTTCCGTGGCCGAGATCCTTATACAATTGTTTCAGAGATTCAAAAAAACTTATCAAAAATTCCTGGTCTTTCTATTCGTAGTTTTAATATCATAAACAAAAAGCCCTTAAAAGATGGGATCCAAAAAGTGGAAATACGTTTCAACATGGAGGGAGACATCAAAAGTTTAACAGAAATGTTGCTTCTCTTTGAAAGTTACAAAAAAGCTTTGAGAATCAACACCCTCCAAATTCTCTACCAAAAAAGAGGAAATGCAGAAAAACTCCGGATAATATTACATCTCGAAGCACTCTTTCTTAAAACTTAAAATCTTGGGGCTTAAAATCTTCGGGACATGAAAATCTCTGTTATCATTCCTGCCAAAGATAGCCCTAAAGAACTTTCTCGATTACTTAAAGCTCTCAAAAAACAACGGCTTCGGCCAAACGAAGTTCTTGTGGCAGATTCCTCAAAAGGCCTGGAAGTAAAAACTATAGCTGAAAAAGAAGGAGCCTTGGTAATACGCATCCCCCCAGAAAAATTCAACCACGGGCTTACCCGCACGCTAGCGGCCCAAAAAAGCAAAGGGGATATTTTGGTCTTTTTTACACAGGATGCCTGTCCGGCCCACCCCTCAGCTATTAAAAATTTAGTTGAAAGCCTTAATGGACAAGTAGCGGCAGCTTTTGGGCGCCAAATCTCTCCTCTAAAATTCGGGGTGCTGCCCTTTTTGCATCGTCTTCACAATTATCCTTCACATTCCCTTGTAATTTCTTTAGAAAAGATCGATCACTTAAAGCTGCGGGCTATATTTTTCTCCAATAGTTTTTCTGCTTACAAAAAAGGTGCCCTCCAAGAAATAGGCTGGTTTGAAAAGGTTCCTGCACTAGAAGATCAACTTGCTGCCGCAAAACTTCTCCTTTCCGGTTACCAATTAGCTTATGTTGCCAACGCTGTAGCCTTTCATGGCCACCCTTTCTCTTTTAAGAAGGAATGGAAAAGGTTCACAGATATGGGAAGGTTTTACGCCCAACATTTCTGGATATATGATTCCTTCGGAAAACCAGAAAACGAAGCTCGAAAATACATTCTTTTTGTTTGGCGGGAACTAAAAAAACGCAAAAAAACATGTCTTTTTTTTCCTTTTTTGGCCCAGCAGGTCATGAGATGGGTTGCCTACCGCTGGGGACTTTGTAAATTTAGAAAGTCATGAGACAAAGGAACTAAAAAATAAATATAAAGTTAAATTCCTCCTTAATTACCATAAACACGCAAAAAATGGGGATGTTGCTTTGACATATCACGATTTATAAAATAATAAAATCCAAAAATTGAAAGGATATCCTTATGTCTTCGAAGGAAGATTGGCATCACAAAAAAGTAAAACAAGATATAAATATGCTCGAATATCCCCTTTGGATGCAGGACGAAAAGTTGCCTTCAAAATTGTCAGAAGACAAGGGCTTTATTTGGAAAGATCGAGAAGGCTTCATATATAGATGTGGCTATAAAGTGCCCACCAAACTAGATATTATTTATCTTATGTACCTTCTTTACCGTTCACAACAGCAAGATTGGCAAGAAGAAATAGAACTTTCTCGTTATGAAATCCTCAAAGGCTGTGGATATGTCTCTTGTCGTCCGGCAGATTACGATCGTCTTATGGATAGCCTAGAGCGCTGGAAAATGGTGGGGATCAAATTTCAAGGCACCTTTTACGACGGCAAGAAATATATAGCTCTTTCTTTTGGTGTAATTGATACCTGGAAAATAGATGAAGAAACAAAAAAGCTTAAAGTGCGTTTCAACCGAGAATGGCTTACACGGATAAAAAATTCTTCTTATTTCAAATATCTTAACTTTGACCAATTACGAGCTTTGCGCTCTCCGCTGGCCATGAGGCTCTATGAAATCCTTATTAAGAGTTTTCAAGGTAGAGAGGAATGGAGTATTGATGCCAAAGGATTAGCAGAAAAAATCCCCATGAAAGAAAGGGCTGTCGCTCATATTATCCCTAAAATTAAAGCCGCTATCAATAGAATTAATCACCACTCATCTCTCAAGATAAGACTTATTATTGAAAGAAAAAGAAGAGGAAAAGCCCTTTTTGTTTTTCAACGCCTTAAAGAAGACGACGAAAATTTTATTATAGAGTATAACTGCTTAAAGAAAGATTATAAAAAAGAAATTTTGGCCAGATTAATAAAGGAGCTTCCTCCTGAACAGCAGACAAAAAAAACTATTAAACGTCTTTTACAGACCAGTTTAGATCGTCATGGGGAAGAATATGTCCGCCGTAATATTCTTTATGCTAATGAAAAAGTTAAAAATATAAAAAGTTACCGAGCCTTTTTAGCCCAGGCTCTGGAAAAAGACTGGGCTGCAGAATGGTGGGAAGACTTCATAGAAAAATCGCGACCGGAAAAAAATTTTGAAGATGAAAACCTCAAAGAGGAATTCCTTCTTCGAGAAAAGGTGGAAAAAATTTTAGCTTCCCTTTCTCTCAACGAAAAACAGCAACTTTTTAAACAGGCTCAAAAAGAGCTTCCAGAAAATTTACAAGAAATAGAACCCTTTGTTCGTATGCAAGCCCGCCTTATTCTTCGGCGCAAATTAACTGAAGGGGGTTTTCCTTAAACTCAAAGGGGCTCGGTAGATTTACACTATATAGTGTTGCTTTTGCTTAAATTACGAATAAAATTTGTTTTTTTCTAGAAAGACTCGAAAAATAAATTTCTTAAGAAGAGAAAATGCCTTTAATTAGTGTTATCTTGCCCACCTGTAACAGGCCTTCTCTTAAAGAGGCTCTTCTCAGCCTTGAAAGGCAAACCTTTAAAGATTTTGAGGTAATCGTCATCAATGATGGAGGGAAAAATTTAGAAAACTTATTAGTTAACCATCAAAATTTGAACATTAAATATATTGAATTACAAAAGACGCAAGGACCAGCAAGAGCGAGAAACGAAGGATTGAAACAAGCAAAGAGCAAATATATTGCCTACTTAGATGACGATGATATTTACTATCCAACACATTTAGAAGTGATCCTTAAAGGATTACTGGAAGGAAAAAGAGTAGTTTATACCAAAGCCAAATATCAATATCTTCTCGAAATTGACGACAAAAATATAGTTTTAGAAGAAGAGGTTTATGGCCAGGAATTTGATAGAGAAAAATTGTTTTTGGCAAATTATATTCCTACACCAAACATAGCTCACGAAAAGAACTTACTTGAAAAGGTGGGGTACTTCGATGAAAATTTATTAGCACATGAAGATTGGGATTTATGGATAAGATTAGCACTTACTACAGATTTTTATTATATACCAGAAACAACAACAGAAATAAGAATTAAAAAGGATGAAAAGCTTTTTCCACCCAAAAGAGAAAAGTTCCTCAAAACATTAAAAATTATTTACAGCAGATATTCTCATCTGGTAAGCAATAGCATTATTAACCAACAAAGAAGTATAGAAAAAAATTTTTTATTCGAAATTTTTCTATATCAATTGGATCCTTATATAGGACGGATTATCAAAGATTACCTTCATAAAAACGAGAGATTTTTTTTAAGTTTAACTCAAGAACAAAGAAAACAAATAGAGAAACTAAAAGCCGAGGTCAAAAAGCTAGAAGAAAAAAATATAGAATTGATAAAATCAAAAAATAGAGAAATCAAAAAGTTAGAAAATAAAATAAGAGAGCTATCAAAAACACAAGAACAATTAAATAAAGAAAGGGAAAGATTAATAGAAAAACTAAAATCAACAGAAAACAACTTTAGAGAAAAAGAGGAAGAATTACACAAAATATACACTTCCTTAGGGTGGAACTATCTTTTAGTACCAACCTATAAAATATTAAATGCCCTTCTTCCTGTTAACACTAAAAGAAGGGTTCTAGCTAAAATATTTTTAAAAGCCCTGATGAATCCCCAAAAAACCTATTATCAAATTAACAGACAAAGGATTAAAAAATTCTTTTATCTTGTGAGGAATAAAGAAAAAAATGAGTTAGAAAGTCTCTTTAATAGATTATTAGATGAAGAAAAACAGACAAAAATAGACGAAGAAAATATTTGGTACAGATTTGAAGAAAAAAAAGAGTTTTACCCTAAAGTTTCAGTTATTGTTCCAAATTATAATCATTATCCATTTTTATCGGAAAGACTAGAGTCTATATATAATCAGACATATCCAAACCTTGAAGTAATTCTTTTAGATGACGCCTCCCAAGATGGGAGTAAGTTCATACTAAAAAGATTTGCAGAACAATATCCAAATCACACAATATGTCTATTCAACGAAGAAAACAGCGGGAATGTATTTATGCAATGGAAAAAGGGGTTATCTTTAGCCTCTGGAGATTTAATTTGGATTGCAGAAAGTGACGATTTTTGTGATAAAAATTTTTTAGAAAGATTGGTCCCGTTTTTTAAAAATCCTGCTATAATGCTAGCATTTTGTAAAACAGAATTTGTAGATGCAAAAACAAAAAGAAAAATTTGGAGTTTAGAAGAGTATTTATCAGATATTATTAGACCACAATATTGGCAAAAAGATTTTATTGAAACCTCTCATAATTTAGTTAATTCAATTTGGAGTAAGAAAAATATAATCCCTAATGTTAGCTCTACTATTTTTCGCAACCCAGGAAAAGCTTTTCTAGAAGAAAATACCTATTGGACAAAATTTCAACTTTGTGGAGATTGGATATTTTATTTACTAATCTCTAAAGGAGGATTAATAGCCTATACCCCACAAACAACAAATTATTATAGAATTCATTCCCAAAATACTTCGATAAAAACTTATAAAGAAGATACTTATTACAAAGAACACTTTAAAGTGGCGGAATTTATTATAAAAAATTTTAAAATTAAGTTTAAAGAAATTGAAAAACAAAAAGAAATTGTTAAGAAACATTGGATTATACATCGAAAAGAAAATCAACAAGGTTTTGAGAAAATATATAAAATAGAAAATTTAAAACAATTTATCAAAAAGAGAAAGCCCAACATTCTAATGGCAGTCTATGCTTTTACCTCTGGAGGAGGCGAAGTTTTTGCTATACGATTGGCGAATAAATTAAAAAGCAGGGGCTATTCAATAACGATTCTCAATCTCAATCAAGACAAAAAACAAGAAGACTTTTTAAAAATAATTCGTCAAGATATCCCTATAGTGGAGATACAACAACAAGATGATTTATGCCTAATTAAAAATATTATTAACAATCTAGGAATAGAAATAGTTCACTCTCACCATGCTTGGAGCGATACTCTTTTTGCAGAATTACTTAAAGACAATAAAGAGTGTAAATTAATTGTAACTTTACATGGAATGTATGAAATGATGCCAGAAAAACATTTCAAATCTATAATTCCAAAACTTCAGAGAGTTGACAAGTTTGTTTATTTATCGGAAAAAAACTTGCGTTTTTTTAAAAAATTTTCTTTTCCAGAGGAAAAATTTATCAAAATCTATAATGCGATAGAACCTCCTGTAATTCGACCTGTTTCTCGTAAAACTTTAGGAATTTCTAATGAAGCTTTTGTCGTTTGTATTGCTAGCAGAGCTATACCGGAAAAAGGTTGGCAAGAAGCAATTGAAATTATCCAGTTAATTAGAAAAAAAACAAAAAAAGATGTTCACTTACTATTAATAGGTAATGGACCAGAATACGATAGACTGAAGAAAAAAGATATCCCTAATTTTATACATTTGTTAGGCTTTAAAAGAAATGTTTGCGATTACTTTGCAAGTTCAAATCTGGGGCTATTACCAAGTAAATTCAGTGGGGAAACCTTTCCTTTAACGGTTATCGAATGCTTATACGCTAATCGACCAATAGTTGCATCAAATTTAGGAGAAATAAAAAATATGATTTCCACCCCCAAAGGCTTGGCTGGAGATATTTTTAAGCTAAAGAACTTTAAAATTCCCATTAAAGAAGTCGCGGAAATAATTATTAAATACTTGGACAAAAATTATTATAACCATAAAAAAGAATTAACAAAAGAAGCAATTAAAAAATTCGATTTTGAAGATATGTTCAAAAAATACGAAAAAACGTATCTAGACACATTAAAACATTTTAGCGTTTCATCTTGATCCCAAGAAATACCATAAACATCCTTTCAAAATTTGAAACAATATCCTTCAAAGGACTCTAGGCCCTAGAAACTCTTAAAACTTCAGAAAATGTTGTTAGTCCTTTGGCTACCTTCCGCAAACCATCCTGATATAAAGAAAGATATTTTTCTTTTCTCACATATTCCCGTAAAACATCTTCATTTTTTTCTTTTAAAATGAGATGTTTTAGTTCTGTATCTATCGGCAAAATCTCATAAAGAGCCATACGGCCTCGATAGCCTGTATGAGCACAAAAATCACATCCTACAGGTTGATAATAAATTATTTCTTCAGGTAAAGATGAAAAGGCCTCTCGAAGAGCCTGCAAAAATTCTTCAGAAGGTGAAGTAAGACGACGACATTTTGGACAAAGACGTCGAACTAGTCTTTGAGCAACTAAACCGATACAAGAAGCTGCCAGAAGATATGTTGCTATTCCCATTTCTGCAAGCCTTGTAATAGCTCCCAAGGCATCATTAGTATGAAGAGTAGAAAAAACTAGATGACCAGTAAGAGCAGCTTGGACTGCTATTTCGGCAGTCTCAAAATCACGAATTTCTCCTACAAGTAGGATATCAGGATCGTGACGAAGAATAGAACGAATCGCTTGAGCAAACGTTAATCCTATTTCCGGTTTAACTTGAATTTGTGTAATACCAGATAGTTGATACTCTACAGGATCTTCAATAGTTATTATTTTCCGATTTGGATCGTTAAGAAGAGAAAGTGCAGCATAAAGGGTGGTAGTTTTACCAGAACCTGTAGGACCTGTAACCAGGATTATACCATTAGGTCGAGAAATAAGTTCAAGAAAAAGATGATGTTGGTCTGGAAAAAGACCCAAACCTTCAAGAGAGATAATTCGTTCTTCACGAGAAAGTAATCGTAAAACAACTGCCTCTCCATGAACTGTTGGAAGTACAGATACTCTAATATCTAAATTGCGCCCTCCTGTACGAAAAAGAATTCTTCCATCTTGAGGAAGACGATGTTCTGCAATATTTAGACGAGCCATCAATTTAATACGAGAAATAACGGGCGCTATAAATTTCCTAGGATGTCGAGCTATTTCGTGGAGAACACCATCTATGCGATAGCGTACTCTAAGAGAGTCTTTTTCTGGTTCAAGATGGATATCAGTCGCTCGAGATTCTACAGCTTCTCTAAGAAGACGGTTAACCAAACGAACAACTGGTGCCTCAGAAGCTAGGTCTTTCAGAAGATCTACATCTGAAATATCTGGAGTTTCTTCTTCATCAGATATCTCTTCAGAAGTTTCATAATATTTTTGGATTAACTCTAAAATTAGATCTTTATCTGCTAAATAAAAATTGGTTACATGTTGAGAAGTTTTTTGAGTCAAAATATCTGCCAAAGAGACATCTTGTTCTCGAGAAACAAGAAGGATGAAATTGCCATCAAAGAAAAAAGGGAAAATCCCTTTAGTTCTCAATATCTCAGCAGAAAGTCCTTCAACGGGAAGGATTTCTTCTTGATTTTTATTAAAAAAATCCCTTGGCAACAAGGGAATCATTATTCCTCCATAAAATTAATCCACAAAAATTAAAGAAACACCAATAAAAAAGCAAATTCAAGACAAGTTAACTTAAGAAAGTTAAAGAAAACTTAATCCCAACTAGTAATATCAGCCGCTTCCCCCTCTCCTCCAGGTTGATTATCAGCCCCATAGGACCAAAGATCGTATTCTCCATGTTCACCAGGAGAACGATAGTGATAGGGGCGACCCCAAGGGTCTTTTGGTATTTTTCGTTTTTTTAAATAGGGTCCTCTCCAAAGACGACGAACCTCCTCCTCTTGAGGAGGAGTAATCAGCGCTTCAAGACCTTCTTCAGTAGTAGGGTAGCGACCAACATCAAGACGATATTGGTCTAATGCTGTTTCAAGAAGAGCAAGTTGACTTTTAGCGACTTCTTGTTTGGCCCCTCCCACACGACTAATAATCCGAGGCCCTACAAGAGCAGCAAGAAGCCCTAAAATCATTAGGACTACTAAAAGTTCAAGAAGTGTAAAAGCTCGAAAATCTTCTTTTTTTTGAAAAAGTTCTTGAGACATTAAACCTCCAATATTTTTGGAATTTTATTTTATTTTTTTAAAATTAGTTTATCCCTAAAAAAAATTTTTGCCACAAAGACTATCCCCTCTTACAGACAAAGCTCCAGTACATGTTACTCTGCTTTTGCTTAAACTTTAAATTATCATGAAATGAAAACAGTCTACGAGAATTTTGTTCTCATTTCATGACATGAAATGAGAACAAAATTCTCGTAGACACCTTGGTATTAAACTGCTTTGGAATATTTACAAAAAAATCATGAAATGAGAACAAAAAAATCATGAAATGAGAACAAAAAAATCATGAAATGAGAACAAAAAAATCATGAAATGAGAACAAAAAAATCATGAAATGAGAACAAAAAAATCATGAAATCTCTTGAGTATCAAAGCTTTCAAAAAGTAGACTATATATAGACTATATGTTTGACTATATATAGACGACAAACTATGTTTTTAATAAAAAGAATTGATAAAAAATTAAGAAAAAATGATTCGTAGTATATATAATATTTTAATTAAGAAAAAAGGGAGCCTCTTTTTTTCAAAAAGCTTTTTAGCTCATAAAGTTTGTGAAAAAAATAACTATAGCACTTTAAGTTCAAACACATTTAAAAATTTAGATACATTTAAAAGCCTTCAAGGTTATAAATTTTTACGTTTTTATGTGGCTCTCTCACATTCATTACTCCATTTTGAAGTAATAAGAGTCCCACATAACCTTTCGAAATCTCAAAAATTTTCCTTTGCTAAACTAGAAGCTCTTCGAATTTACCATCTGATAAATTCTGCTAAGAACGATTTATCTTTTAGTTTTTATGAACTTTCAGATAATGAGGTATTAGTATCAATAACTACTAAAAATATTTTAAATGAAATAAAAAACAGCTTTAACAAAACCTGTTTAATTTCTGGTATTTTTCCTGCCTGGGTTCCTCTATTTTCTTTTGTAAAATTAAAAGAAGATATGCCTTTAAATGGTTTATATTATATTTCTCATCAAGATGGATATGAAGGTTTTTGGTTGAAGGATGGGAAATTAGGAGGAATAATTCCTAGTTCTTGTAGCGCTGCTAAAGAGCTTATAAGGTATTATAAAGGCTTTGTGAAAGAACTTTCTTTGAGCAGCTTATTTGAGGGTTCTTGTCATATTTCTCCTAGCCTTTTTTCTGGAGATGTTCCTTGTTTTGAAGATTTTTCTTTTTTATTTCCTCCTAAAATATCTTTGAAAGTGCTTCCTTTATGGTTTTTACCTTTAGCTATCTATTTGTTTGCGCAATATGTGGGTTTTCTAAACTCAGAACTTTCTGTTGATCTATTGCGACTAGAAAAAAAACTTCATCTCTTAGAAAGAGATCTTGCTAAGATAGAAAAAATTAAAGAGGAAATAGAGCTTCGAAAAAAAATGTTTGAAATTGTATCTTCCTATCTTCCTGATAGAAGGATTTCTCTGCTTTCGTCTTTGTTAGAAATGACTTTATCTCTTCCGGATGGGGTGTGGGTTAGAAGATTCGAATATCGTTTTCCTAATGAAATTCGTATTTGGGGAGAGGCAGATAATGCTTTGGAGGTTTTAGAAATATTATCACAAAGTGATTTGTTTTATGATGTAAAATTATTGACAACTGTTAGAAAAAATATTGCTAAAAATAAAGAGGTATTTGCTATATCTTTGAAGATTAAAATTTGATT
>Ga0256835_1000297_pt1 | contig 39144 bp, 35 predicted proteins | sample PIR30metaG_FD_185972 | JGI IMG/M metagenome (GOLD analysis project Ga0256835, IMG submission 185972) | Hydrothermal vent microbial communities from East Pacific Rise, Pacific Ocean - PIR-30 | ecosystem: Environmental > Aquatic > Marine > Hydrothermal vents | place: Pacific Ocean: East Pacific...
CTTGCTTCCTGCTCCTTGATGCGGGTGATGTCCTGGAAGAGGAAACCGTAACCAAAGACCTCATCCCTTTCGTCGCGCAAGGGAAAGAGGCTGTAGCCCAGATACTTCCGCTCGCCGTTGTCCAGGACCAGTTCGCATCTTTCCTGATCCTCGCAGAGGCTCAGGCCTCCGAAGAGTTCCTGGATGTGTTTCCCCTCAAGGGAATGCCCGAGGATCTCCTCGGCCCGCTTGTTGGCCGAGATGATGAGCCCCCGAAGGTCGGTGATGATGAGGCCCGAGGCCAGGGAGCGCAAGATGTGCCGATGAAGCTCCTCCACGCGGAAGAGGGCCGCTTCGGTCTCCGCGGCCCGGCGTTTGGTGTGCGCGAGCTCGTCTGCCAGACGCAGGGCGAGGAAACCCGAAACCCCCATGGCCCCCAGGGAGACGAAGAAGGGCAACAACGACTGGGAGTCAATGGCTACGCGGGGGGATTGCAACCAATAGATGCTCGAGTAGGCCAAAAGACACGAGAGGATGAAGAAGTCCGCGCGGCGGTGCCCCAAATGAAGGCTCGCCACGAAGATGAAGAGGGGATAGAGGAAGACAAAGGGGCTCTCCCTGCCGCCGGTGCCCAAGATGAGGGCGTTTACCAGCACGAAGTCGGCGATGAGCTCGAAGTAAATGACCTTGGACCAGGAAAAGCGCCTGGCCAGCCAGAAGACGAGGCCCGTCTCCAGCCAGAAGAGGATGAAGATCAGCCCCAGACGGGGTTCGAGGAAGCTGTCGTGCTTGAAGGAGATGAGCCAGAAGATGGTCCCGACCAGGAGGAGGAACAGCCGCAAGTACTGGAACCTGATCTGGGTCCGGGCGTCAACGTTCATGAGAGACCATATTTCGCCAGGCGATAACGGAAGGAGCGGAAGTTGAGACCGAGCAACTTGGCGGCTTCGGTCTTGTTCCCGTGGGTCCGGGCCAGGGCCTGCTTGAGGAGAGAGACCTCTATCTGGGCCAGGAAATCTTCGAGATTGAGGCCCTCTTCGGGAAGCTCCACCTCGAAGCCGTCTTTCTTCTTTTCCTTGGGCCGGCGGTTGCAAAGGGTGAGGCTCTCCGGAAGGATGAGAGGCCCTGACTCAAGCGCAACCGAACGCTCGATGATGTTTTCGAGCTCGCGCACGTTTCCCGGAAAGTCGTATTCCATCAGGGCCTTGAGGGCGAAGTCGGAGATGCCCTCGATCTTTTTCCCCATCTTGGCCGCGTACTTCCGCAGGAAATGGTCCACCAGGATGGGAATGTCTTCCTTGCGCTCCCGAAGCGGGGGGAGGACGAGGGAGATGACGTTCAGCCGATAGAAGAGGTCCTCCCGGAAGTTTCCGGCGAGCACCTCGGCCTCGAGATCTCGGTTGGTGGCGGAGATGATGCGCACGTCCACCTGGATCTCCTGGGTGGAACCCAGGGGCATGATGGTCTTTTCCTGGACCACCCTCAGGAGCTTCACCTGGAGCTCAGGCGGAAGCTCACCCACCTCGTCGAGGAAGATGGTGCCCTCGTGGGCCTGGAGGAAGAGGCCCGGTTTGTCCTTCGTGGCCCCGGTGAAGGCTCCCTTTACGTAACCGAAGAGCTCTGATTCCAGGAGATTGGGCGGAATGCCCCCGCAATTGACCACGACGAAGGGCTTGTCGCGCCGGGGAGAGAGCTGATGGATGGCCCGGGCGATCAGCTCCTTGCCCGTACCCGATTCGCCGGTAATGAGGACGTTTGAAGGGGCCTCGGCCACGCGGGGGAGCATCTCGAAGATGCGCCGCATGGCCGGACTGTGCCCGATAATGCCCAGGAAGTCCGTCTCCCCCAGGGGGGTGGTCTGTTCCTTGACGTGTCTGTCGAGGGCCTTGCGGATGAGGTTGCGCAGGTCTTCCAGCTTGAAGGGCTTGGAGACGTAGTCAAAGGCCCCTTCCCTCTTGGCCTCCACCGCGGAGTCCAGAGAGGCGTAGGCCGTGATCATGATCACCGGCAGATGGAGCCCCTTGCGACGCAACTCGCGCAGGAACGAGATGCCGTCGAGTTTGGGCATCCGAATATCGGCGAGAACCAGATCAACGGGGAGGCGCTCGAGGAGATTAAGGGCCTCTTCCCCGTCGCCGGCAGTCACCACCTGATAGCCGTCCTTGGAGAGAAAGATCTCCAAGAACTCTCTCAGGCTGGTGTCGTCGTCCACAATGAGGATATGGGCTTCTTGGGGGGCCATCCCAACCTCCTGCCACAACTTTCGGCCCCCCTATGAGCCGTCTTGAAAATCAGGAGTTTTTCAGGACCTTCCCCTTGATAACGGACCAAAGCTTCCGGTCCGCAGGGGCCAGCGGCAGGTCGTCTATCTCGTGCGGCAAGAACCAGGAAAGCGTCTGCCCCTCGAGGGGGCGGGGTTCGCCCTGGATCGCGGTCTCGTAACACAAGAGCCGGATGTACACCTCCGGATACCGATGCTCAACCTCGGCGAGAAGGCGGCCCACTTCGGCTTCCACGCCCAGCTCTTCCTTTATCTCCCGCCTGAGCGCCTCTTCCGGGCTCTCCCCCTCCTCGAGCTTTCCCCCGGGAAACTCCCACAACCCGCCGCGGAGCTTTCCCTCCGGACGCCTGGCCAGCAGGATGCGCGAATCGCGCTGGATGAAGGCCGAAACCACGGGAAAGGGCCTCATCCGAAGACCCTCCGAAAGATGGTGTCCACGTGGCGCAGATAGTGCTTGAGATCGAAGATCTTTTCGAGTTCCTCCCGGCTCAGATGTTTGGTGATGTCCGGATCGGAGAAGACGACCTCCCGGAAGGTCTTTTGCGGATCCTCCCACACCTCCATGGCGCGCCGCTGCACCAGGACATAGGCCTCCTGCCGCGGGAGACCCTTCTCCGTAAGGGCGAGCAGCAAGGGCTGGGAATAGATCAGGCCCCGCAGGAGGTTGAGGTTCTTTTCCATTCGCTCCGGATAGACCACGAGCTTGTCGAGCATCCCCGTCAGGCGGCGCAACATGAAGTCCGCCGCGGTGGTGGCGTCGGGCACGATCACGCGTTCCACGGAGGAATGGCTGATGTCCCTTTCGTGCCAGAGGGCGTCGTTTTCCAGCGCCGGGAAGAGATAGCCGCGCACGAGCCGCGCCAGGCCGCAGAGGTTCTCGGAAAGGATGGGGTTCCTCTTGTGCGGCATGGCCGAGGAGCCCTTTTGCCCCTTGTGGAAATACTCTTCCGCCTCGAGGACCTCCGTCCGTTGCAGATGCCGGATCTCCGTGGCGATCTTTTCCACGGTGCCGGCGAGCACGGCCAGGGCCGCCATATACTCGGCGTAGCGATCACGCTGGATGACCTGGTTGGACACGGGGGCAGGCTTTAACCCCATCTTCTCGCACACGTAGGCCTCCACCTCGGGCTCCACGTGGGCAAACGTGCCCACGGCGCCGGAGATCTTTCCGTAGGAAATGGTCTCGAGGGCGGCTTCAAGGCGCCTCTTGTTCCGGCGCATCTCCTCGAACCAGAGCGCGAACTTGAGGCCAAAGGTGATGGGTTCGGCGTGGATCCCGTGGGTGCGGCCGATCATCACCGTGTCCTTGTGTTCGAAGGCCCGGCGCTTGAGGACCTCGAGAAGGTCGTCCACGTCTTCGAGGATGATCTCCATGGCCCTCTTCATGAGCCAGGCCATGGCGGTGTCGAGCATATCCGAAGAGGTCATGCCCAGGTGGAGATAGCGCCCCTCGGGGCCGATGAGGCGCTCGAGATAGGTGAGAAAGGCGATGACGTCGTGGCGGGTCTCCTTTTCGATCTCCTCGACCTGCGCCACGTCTTCGGGGCGAAAGCCCTCTTCCAAGAGGTGCTTCGTCTTTTCCCGGATCTTTTCCACGGCTTCCTGAGGGATACGGCCGAGCTTTGCCCAGGCCTCACACGCCAGGACTTCCACCATCAACCAAGCCCGGAGTTTCTCTTCCGGGCTCCAGAGTTTGGCCATCACGGGTCGGGTATAACGAGGAATCATGGGCGTCCTCCTTGCTGGTTTGCATCTCTTTAAAACACAAGAAGGACGCCCGGTGAAGGGGATGGAGGTTAGAGGTTAGACACCAGTTCAGGGGAAAATTCTTTGTGATGGAAATCCGTGCCGAAAAAGTAGCGCCCGAAGAACCTCTTGAAGGACATTTCCATGGAATCCCAGGCGCCGGTGCGATGGATGTAGAACTCCTGAAAGATGGCGGCGCTCATGTTGATGGGTTTGATGAGCTCCAGGAGATCCGTCAGCTCGCCGTGCTCGGTGAAAAAGTTGTAGAAGGCTCGACCCTCCTCGAAGTGTTCGTAAGCCTTGCGAAACTCCTCCTTGGCCGTGGTGAGATCGAGATGTTCCAAGATGGCCGGGGCATTTTGCAACTTGTGATAGACCTTTTCCGGACCTACCGGCTGAAAGAGCAATATCTTTTCGTAGAAGAAGGCGTGCTTCTGATTGATGGAGATGACGATATCCGTCACACCCATGCTTACGGCATAGCGATAAAGAAGACGAAAGATGTAGAAGAGTCCGTTGTGGTGATGAAAAGGTGAATAATTGTTTTTGGCTGCCAGACAGGTAAACTCCGCCAAACGCCTACCTTCCCGCCGTAGAGCATCTATTTCTTCTTTGTAAATAAAATCACTAGGAAGACCCAAATCGGAATCCAAGACAAGGGTGGCCGTACTCATGATTTCACCTGTCTCTGCATTGCGGGCGATGCAGATCCTACTTTTCGGAAGGGCTTGATAAGGCGTGAGATAAAGGCGAGCTGGATTTTCCGGGATCAAGCCGGCTTTGTGATATCTTTCGTAAAGTAGTGCGAATGCATCCTCGAAATCTTTGGGGCGGCGATAACAGAACCTAGTTTGGACTCTGTTTTCGTTTAAAACTTGGAGGACGTTGTAACGAAGAAGATACCTTCTCCTGGCCCATGCATCATTGGAAGAAGCTTGCGTTTTAGGACCTAAATACATGATTCTTTTGGGGGAGAATAACTCCCCTCCCCTCCTTCCGTAAAATTGATGACCATTTACTTCATTTAGTCTATTTCGGAAAAAGGATAGAAAAGGTTAAGTACCGTGTGAAGCAAAAACTAAAAAATTTTTGCCCTCAAAAAGATTGAGGGGGAACGTTTCTTCTTATCCGAAGAACCGTTCCCCCTCTTGGCCTTACGGAGAGTAGCTCGTCAGGGGACGATGGAGGAGAGAAAGGATCAATCTTTTTTTTCCGACTCCTTGGCCAACTCCCTAGCTTTCTTAGCCATCTCTTCGAGCTTTTTGTTTACCAGGTAAAAGACGCTGTCCTCGGGATAGGTGCCATCGGGCTGTCTCTCTCCGGCCGGCTTTCCGGTGAGAATCTCTATGCCTTCCTCCACCCGTTCGATGGCCCAGATGTGGAACTTGCCCTCCTTTACCGCCTGGACGATCTCGTCCTTGAGCATCAGTTCCTTGACGTTGGCCTTGGGAATGATGACCCCCTGCTCACCGGTGAAGCCCTTGGCCTTGCACACCTTGTAGAAACCTTCGATCTTCTTGGTGACACCGCCCACGGGTTGGATGTCGCCCTTCTGGCTGATCGAACCCGTGACCGCGATACCCTGCTTCAGGGGCACCCCGGAGATGGCCGAAAGGATGACGTAAAGCTCCGCCGAGGAGGCGGAATCGCCGTCTATGAGGCTGTAGCTCTGCTCAAAGCACAGGGTGGCCGTGAGGGTGAGGGGTTTGTCCTGGGCAAAGCGCTCCCGCAGGAACCCGGAAAGGATCATCACCCCCTTGGTGTGAATCTTTCCGGACAAATCGGCCTCCCGTTCGATGTTCACCACCCCTTCCTTGCCCATGGAGATGTTGGCCGTGATCCGGGTGGGACGACCGAAGGTGTAGTCGCCCAGGTCGTAGATGGAGAGCCCGTTTATGCTACCGACCTGTTCTCCTTCGGTGTGGATGCGGATGATATCCTTCTGGATCATCTCCTGGAGATGATCCTCGGGCAGAGAGGAACGATACTCTCTTTCCTGGATGGCCTTCTGGATGTGGGCCGCGGTTATCTTTTCCGCCCCCTCCCTCTGCGCCCAGAAGTGGGCCTCCTTGAGGAGGTCGCGCACCGTGGGAAGCTCAAGGGAGAGCTTGTCCTGTCGGCCCGCAAGCTCGCAGGAGAACTCGATCAGGCGGGCCAGGGCCGAGGCATCCAGGGGAAGTAGTTGGTCGAGTCTCACCATCCGCGCCACGGCCCGCAGGAACTGCTTGGTCCGCAGCTCGTCACGATCAACCCAGGTGTCCAAATGGGCCTTCACCTTGAAAATTTCCCGGAAGGTCTCGTCGAAGAGATAGAGGAGATGGTAGATGAAGGGGTCTCCGATGAGGACCACCTTGGCCCGGAAGGGAATGGGTTCCGGCTTGAGGGTCTTGGTGGTCCAGAGCCCCAGTTGCTCGGCGAGATCCTCGAGGAATATCCGCCTCATCTTGATGGTGCGCTTGAGGCTCTCCCAACTGAAGGGATACTTGAGGAGATCGGCCACGCGCACGATGAGGAAGCCGCCGTTGGCCTTGTGCACGCTTCCGGCCTTGAGCATGGTGAAATCCGTGAGCAGGGCTCCGAACTGGGCCTTCCTCTCGATGACCCCGAAGAGGTTGGTGTAGGTGGGGTTGGGCTCGAAGATGACCGGGGCCCCTTCCCTTTCCGAATTGTCCACGAACACGTTTACCTCGTAACGCGTGAAGGAAGGTTGCGGTGGAGGCACGGGAAAGGGCATGGGCGGGGTGGGAGCAGGTCTCTGCCGGAAGTCGTCGAGATGCTTGAGGATGTCTTCCTGCACCTGGTTCAAATAGTCCACGACCTGCGGCAGGGAGGCGTATTTTTCTCGAAGCTCCTGGATGAAGGCCCCAACGACGTTAAGGGCCACTTCCCGGTCGAGCTGTTTCAGCTTCTCGCGCAATTCCTTCTCCAGTTGCTGGATGCGGCGCGCGGTGGCGTTCAATTCCTTCTGGAGGGCTTCGCTCTTCCGCTTGAGCTCCTCCTTTCGCTCTTCGGGAAGGTCCTTTACGTCCTCGGGGGTCATCGGGCTTCCGTCTTCCTTGGCCGGGATGATCATCATGCCCATGGGCTCCACGTTTAGGATGAAGCCCTCGGCGCGGACCTTCTTTTCCAGCTCCTCGAAGATCTTGGCGCGCGTGACGTTGAACTCCCGAATGATGCTTTCCTTCCGGTTGAGATAGGCCTCGCTTTCAAAGGCCTCGGGGATGCGCTGACGCAGGGTCTCGATGAGATCGGCCATGTCTTTCTGGAGCTCGCGGCCCTTGCCCGGGGGAAGCTCGAGAGCGCGCGGGGAGTCCGGGTCCTTGAAGTTGTACACGTAACACCAATCAGAAGGACGAGGGCGCTCCCGGGCGCAAAGTTCCACCAGGGAACGCGTGATGTATCTGGCACCCAGAGCCGCCGAACCCGCCACGTAGACGTGGAAATCCAGGTCTTCTAAATGGAGGCCGAAGTCAAGGGCCCTGATGGCCCTCTCCTGGGCCATGATCCTCTCTTCAAGCTCTTCCAGCTCCTCACTTGAGGCTACACCCAAGCTTTGCGGATCGATGCGTAAGCGGACTTCCTCGGCACCCAGTTTTTTAATGGCCATTTCTCCCTCCGATCTCCGATTTGCCGACCTAACTCCGCAAGATCTTAGCATATTTTAGCCTCTGTCGTTTGACAAAAAATTTTCCTCTTCGCTATGATCTGCGGGCAAAGAATCGAAAAAAGGAGGAGTTTATGAAGAAGTGGTTACTGGTCCTTGGTTTCTGGTGGGCGCTTAGCGGTCTGGTATTGGCGGCCAAGCCTTACAAGATTGGAGCCCTCTTCTCCATCACCGGCCCCACCTCCTTCATCGGCGAACCCGAAAGGAACACCCTGGTGATGCTGGTTGACGAGGTCAACAAGAAGGGCGGGATAAACGGCCATCCCCTCGAGGTGATCATCTACGACACCGAGGGAGACGAAACCAACGCGGTGAAGAAGATCACCAAGCTGAGCGTCCAGGACAAGGTACTTGCCATCATCGGCCCGAGCCGCACGGGAACTACTCTGGCGGTGATCCCCTTTGTCGAGCGCTACAAGGTGCCCCTCATCTCGTGTGCGGCGGGGGTTAAGATCACCGAGCCGGTGAAACCCTGGGTCTTCAAGGTGCCCCAGACCGACCGCATGGCCGTAAAGCGCATCTACGGCTACTGCAACGAAAAGGGCTACAAGAAGGTCGCCATCATCACCGTGTCCACGGGTTTCGGCCAGAGCGGAAGGGAACAGCTCAAGATGCTCGCCCCCAAGTACGGCATCGAGATCGTGGCCGACGAGATCTTTGGCCCCAAAGACGTGGACATGACCCCTCAGCTCACCCGCATCAGGGCCAAGAACCCCGACGCCGTCATCTGCTGGGGGACGAATCCCGGCCCGGCCATCGTGGCCAAGAACATGCGTCAGCTCGGGATGAAACAGCAGCTTTTCATGAGCCACGGGGTGGCCTCCAAACGCTTCATCGCCCTGGCCGGTGAGGCCGCCGAGGGCATCATCCTCCCCGCCGGAAAGATCCTGGTGGCTGATCAGCTCCCGGACAGCGATCCGCAGAAGAAGGTCATCCTCGACTACATCGCCAAGTACAAGGCCCGCTACGGTGAAGAGCCTTCGGCCTTTGGAGGCCACGCCTACGACGCCTTCTTGCTCCTCTCCAAGGCGCTCGAGAAGGCCGGTCCGGACCGGGCCAAGATACGCGACGCCCTGGAGAACCTCAAAGGCGTGGTGGGCATCCACGGCATCTTCAATATGAGCCCTCAGGATCACAACGGTCTCGACGAAAAAGAGGCCTTCGTCCTCGTTCGCATCCACAACGGCGACTGGGAACTCCTCGAGAAATAAACGCCAAAGCCCGGCCCAAGGCCGGGCTTGGCTTCCCCGCCAACCTGTTTTAAAGTCAGCCCGCTGAATATCCTTAAGAGACGATTTAAATGGGTGAAATTCTTCAGTACCTCCTCTCGGGTCTCACGAGCGGGGCCATCTACGCCCTGATCGCCCTGGGTTTCACCATCATCTACAACGCCACCGAGGTCATCAACTTCGCCCAGGGCGAGTTCGTCATGCTCGGGGCCATGTTCATGGCCACCTTCCTCGGGAAACTGGGGCTCCCGCTTCCGGTGGCCTTCGCCCTTTCGGTGGGACTCACCGCCCTTGTGGGGCTTTTGGTCGAAAGGCTCACCATCTATCCCGCCCGGAGGGCCAGCACCATCACCCTCATCATCATCACCATCGGCGTTTCCATCCTCCTCAAGGGCCTGGCCATGTTCATCTGGGGGAAGGACTCCCTGCCCGTGCCGGCCTTCGTGGGGGAGAAACCCATCAGCCTCTTTGGGGCGACCATCATCCCGCAGAGCATTCTCATCCTCATCGTGGCGCTCGCCTCGGTCCTGGGACTTGAGTTCTTCTTCCGGCACACGACCACGGGCAAGGCCATGCGGGCCTGCGCCGCCAATCGTCTGGCCGCCAGACTCCTCGGCATAAGGGTCGAACCCCTCATCATGCTGGCCTTCGGGGTCTCCGCGGGTCTTTCGGCCGTGGCTGGGGTCATCATCTCCCCCATCACCTTCGCCACCTACGACATGGGCACCATGCTGGGGCTCAAGGGGTTTGCCGCCGCGGTCCTCGGGGGGCTCACCTCAAGCTTCGGCGCCGTGGCCGGGGGCTTCCTCCTGGGCATCCTGGAATCCCTGGCAGCGGGCTTCATCTCTTCGGCCTACAAGGACGCCGCGGCCTTCGTCATCCTCCTCCTCATGCTCTTCCTCAAGCCTGAAGGCCTCTTTGGCCAAGGAGAGATCAAAAAGCTATGAAGACCAACTATCTCCTCTGGTCCCTATTGGCGGTGGGTCTCTTCTCCTTCGGGGTCCTCAACACCAACGACTATTTCTTCAACGTGCTCAACGTCCTTGGCCTCAACGGACTCATCGTCATCGGCCTGGCCCTGCTCATGGGGTACGCGGGGCAGGTCTCCCTCGGGCACGCCGCTTTTTACGGCCTCGGGGCCTACACTTCGGGAATACTCACGGCCAAATACGGCCTTTCGCCCCTTTTGGGGCTCTTCGCCGCCCAGGCGGTGGTCCTGGCCTCCGCGCTCCTCATAGGTCTTCCGTCCCTGAGGCTCAAGGGGCACTATCTGGCCATGGCCACCCTGGGCTTTGGCGTGATCGTTCACGTCATCTTCAAGGAAACCATCTCCCTTACCGGCGGCCCCTCCGGCCTGGTGGGCATCCCCCCTCTTGAGGTCTTCGGGTTCACCTTCTTTTCGAGCCGCCAGTACTTCTTCCTCATCTGGGCCGTGCTCCTCCTGACCCTCCTCTTTTCCCTGCACCTGGCCCATTCCCCCTTTGGTCGGGCGCTTCTCGCCCTGCACGACAGTGAAGCCGCGACCCAGGCCCTCGGATACGACACCGGTCGCCTCAAGTTGATCGTCTTCCTGCTCTCCGCCTCCTTCGCCGGTCTGGCCGGGAGCCTCTACGCCCATTTCGCCATGTTCATCAGCCCGACGAGCTTTACCTTCCTGCACTCCGTAAAACTGGTGACCATGGTCGTCATCGGCGGCGTGGCCAGCCTCTGGGGCGCCCTGATCGGGGCCGGGGTGCTCTCCGTGCTTCCGGAAGTGCTCACCGTGTTCGAGGATTACGACGTCCTCATCTTTGGTGTTATTCTTGTCGTAATCATGATATTCTTGCCGGAGGGGCTCCTTAAAGGACTGACTACCATCTGGCAGAAGAGGAAATTCCATGGCCAAACTCAAGATTCGCTATCTCGGTGATCCGGTTCTGCGGGAAAAGGCCCAACCCGTCGAGGAAATAGACGAGGACCTCCAGCGCCTCATAGACGACATGGCCGAGACCATGTACGACGCCAAGGGCCTGGGGTTAGCGGCCAATCAGGTCGGCGAGACCAAACGCCTCTTCATCCTCGACCTCTCGCAAAAGGAAGGGAAACCGGAGCTCCTGGTCTTCATCAACCCGGAGATAGTCGAAGCCGAAGGGAAAGTCGAGGAAGAAGAGGGTTGCCTGAGCATCCCCGGTTATTCCGCCAAGGTGAGACGTCACGCCAAGGTTTTGGTGAAGGCCCTCGACAGAGAGGGGAAACTGTTTGAAATGGAGCTTGAAGGTCTGGGGGCCAGGGCCGTCCAGCACGAACTGGACCATCTGAACGGCATCCTCTACGTGGACCACCTCTCCACCCTAAAAAAGCAGCTTTTTAAGAGATGGTGGAAGAAACACCGACCAAAGTAAAAGAACACCAGCGGGCCTCCTAGTGCGGGAGGGGCGGGCTCTCGACAACTTAAAAGGAGGGCCCGCTGGTGGTAGACCAGACACCATCCCCCACCTCGATTTCAGCAACAAAAAAAGCCCTTGGGTTTTCCCCAAGGGCTTCCGTGGCCCTCAAGCCAGTCTCATTTTATCTTTTTGATGCTGCCTGTCAATAACTTTGTTTGTCAAGATAGCCTGGCAAAGGCTTTTGATAAAATTCTTATCGCTTTTATCCACAAATTTGTTGACGATTTTGTAAAAGTCCCAAAAATGGAAAGCCCGACCCGGAGGTCGGGCGGAGAAGGCCCCGAAAGTGTGGGCTCAAGGACCGCTAGCGATTAGCGGCGCGGACCTCTGTTCCGATGCGGACCCTTGGCCCCTCCCATACCGCACTCGTCGGTAAGGGTCTGGAGGAAGGCCACGATGTCGTCGATGTCCTGATCGGAAAGACCCATGTTGCCCACGTCCGTGGAGAGGTTCATGTTCACCTCGGGTTCGGGCCAGTCGCCTACGTCACGGGAATTGTGGAAGGCGACCATGTCCCGAAGGTTGGCGAAGTAACCGTTGTGCCCGTAAGGCGGAGTGATGGCCACGTTGCGCAGGGTGGGCACCTTGAACTTGCCGTAGTGGGCCGCGTAGTTGGGGTCACCGATGATGGGAGAGTCGCTGTTGTAATCGCTCTCCAGGAAACCACCCAAACCGAGGTCCGTTCCCTTGTCCGCCAGAAGCGGGTTAGCCGGGAGACCGATGTTGTGATAGGAGTAGTCGGTGAAAAGCGGCGGAGTTCCGTCCGGACCAGGCTCCGCGGAGTGGCACTTGGAGCAGTGAACCTTGAAGAGCTCGAAACCGCGCCTCTCCTGCTCGTTCAACTCGCCGCGGTCGAAACGGGAGCAGAACCTCTGCACCGCGGAGGAACGCTCGAAAGCGGCGATGGCCATGGCGAAGTAGTCGTAGGCCTGATCCACGTCATCCAGCGCGTCGGGACCAAAGACCCGGAGGAAGAGATTGACGTAGGGCGCATTGCGGATGACCTCTACCACCGCCTCTTTGCTCGGCATGTTCATCTCCACCGGGTTGAGCGGAGGACCCTGAGCCTGCTCGGCCAGAGGATCACCGAGGATCCAGCCCGTGGCGCGGCCATCCCAGAACATACCACCCACGTAAGTGCCCTTGGCTTCGTCGTAGTGAAGCTTCGGGCTGTAACCGCAATAGGCCGCCGTGGGAGAGTTGCGGTTACCCGTGCTCACCCCGTCGTCACCAACGGAGACCACGGAGTTCTCGGGATCGGCCACGTTGGCCGGATCCACGAAGGCCAAATGGCGGTCGTGACAGGTGTTACAGGACTGCGTGCCGTTGCGAGAGAAATTCGGATCCATGAACATCTTCATGCCGAGACGTTCAATGGGGGTTAAGCGACCCGCATACACCAGGGACGCCATACCCAAAATCATTACGAAAACACCCAACCTCACTAAAAACTTCATGCAAACCCTCCTTACCCAGCTTAACATTTTTAATTAGCCCCACGTCTTCCGGGGCCTTCTCCCCATGTGTATAAAAAATGATACAATCTTGTTTTGCTTATCAGCTTAGATTCTTTACAAGTTTTTTATAAAACTTTGAAGGAACTTTGACAAGGGAACAATTGAGAAAAATTAATACCGGAAAGGAACTTTATTTGAATCTTTGACACAAAGAGGGAAAAATTAGGAAAAATTTTACCAACGAATGGAAGGGTTTTACCAACAAAAGAAGCGGCCCTCATAGGGCCGCTTCTTGATAATCCGAGCCTTAAAGGTAAGGAAGGGCTAAGGGATGAGTCCTGCGCAGCAAGTCCGGGCAAACTCAATGAGGGGACCGGGCCACACCCCGAAGATGAGCACGCCCGCCACGGAAAAGGCAAGCCCCACCCACAGGTAAGGAGTAAGGGAAAGAGCCACTTCCTTCTCCGGCGGCTTCATGTACATGAGCATCACGATCCGCAGATAGGGATAGGCCGCGATACAGCTCGCCAGGACCGCGGCGATGACCAGATAGGGATGCCCGGCCTCAAAGGCCGCCCGGAAGACGAAAAACTTTCCGATGAACCCCGCCGTGGGAGGGATGCCGGTAAGGGAGAAGAGAAAGAGGAGCATCACCAGGGCCACGGTGGGATGGGTCTTCGAAAGACCCTGATAGTCGTAAATGTTTTCCCCGATGAAGTCCTTGCGGCGTAGAAGGACCACAATGCCAAAGGCCCCGATGTTCATCAGGGCGTAAATGAAAAGATACATCATGGTCGCCGCCATCCCCTCCTTGGTGCCGGCGATGATGCCGAGCACCGCGTATCCCGCGTGCGTTACCGAGGAGTAAGCGAGCATCCGTTTGATGTTGGTCTGCACCACCGCGAGCATCGCGCCGACGAAACAGGTGAGCACCGCCAGCGGGGCCAGGAACTGCACCCAGCTCACCTTGGCCAGGGAAAGGGCCACCAGGAAGACGCGCCCCATGGCGGCAAAACCCGCGGCCTTCGCCCCCACGGACATGAAGGCCGTCACCGGAGTGGGGGCCCCTTCGTAGACGTCCGGAGCCCACATGTGGAAGGGGACGAGCGCCACCTTGAAACCGAAGGCCACCACGAAGAGCGCCACGGAAAAGAGGAGAGTCCGGTTCTCCGCGAGGCCGTAAGTGAGGATCCTTTTGGCAATAGGCTCGATGTAGGTCGTCCCCGTGATCCCGTAGATGTAGGTGATGGCCAGGAGGAGAAAGGCCGAAGCAAAGGAGCCGAGGAGAAAATACTTCATCGCCCCCTCAAGGGACCGCAGCTCCGCGTAGACCAGACCCGCCAGCACGTAAACCGAGAGGGACATGAGCTCGAGGCCAATGTAAAGAAGGATGAGATCCTTGGCCGAGGCCATGAGCATCATGCCCGTGACGGCAAACATCATGAGGCCGTAGTATTCCCCGAAGTGAATCCGCACGATCCGGGCGAAACCTGGTGAGATGAGGGTGGAGAGGGAAAGCGCCAGGAGGAAGACCATCTTGAAGAAGAGCCCGTACTTGTCCGCGGCGTAAGAGGCCCCGAACTCGGTGCCACTGGTCCAGAAGACCACCGCCAGGGTGACCCCCGCGGTGATCAGGGTGAGCCAGGTAAAGAAGTCCTTGGCCCGAATCCAGCGGTCGGAAAGGACCATGAAGCTCGCCACTAACACCAAGATGATTTCCGGATAAACCGCTACGAAGCTAGGAAGGGAGGACCACATGGAGCCCCTCCTTTATGATTTGGGTAATGGGCGCCGCGCTGCCTGCCGCGCCGTGAACGTGCTCAAGAAGCGACCTCACCGACTCGTGCATGAAACCCAGGAAAGGTGTCGGATAACAACCAATCAGGAGGACCAAAAGCAGCATGGGAATGAGGGCGATGGCCTCCCGCATCTTGAGGTCCGGAAGACCCGCCACCTTCGGGTTGACCTGCTCGTAGAAGACCCGCTGATAGAGCCAGAGCATATAAGCCGCACCGATGATCACCCCCGTGGCTCCCAGGGCCGCCGCCCACTTCTTCGAGGCAAAGGTCCCCAGGAGGATGAGGAACTCTCCGATGAAGCCGTTTGTCCCGGGAAGCCCGATAGAAGCCAGGGTGAAGACCATGAAGAAGGCCGCAAAGATGGGCATCACCGTGGCCAACCCGCCGTAATCTTTGATGGCGCGCGTGTGCGTCCGCTCGTAGACCACACCCACGCACATAAAGAGGGCCCCGGTGACGATTCCGTGGTTGATCATCTGGAGGATGGCCCCCTCCATGGCGTCGCCGTTTAAGGAAAAGATCCCCAGGGTGACGAACCCCATGTGACTCACGGAGCTGTAGGCGATGAGACGCTTGAGATCCGTCTGGGCCAGACAGATGATGCCGCCGTAGATGATGGCGATGACCGAAAGAACGAGCATGGGCACCATCATGGCCTTGGCCGCCACCGGAAAGAAGGAGAGCGAAAACCTCAGGAAACCGTAGGCCCCCATCTTGATGAGGATGCCCGCGAGAATGACCGAACCCGCCGTAGGGGCCTCGGTGTGGGCGTCCGGCAACCAGGTGTGCACGGGCCACATGGGCACCTTCACCGCAAAGGCGGCGAAGAAGGCCCAGAAGAGCCAGAACTGGAAGTGATAGGGAAGCCCGAGCTTCATGATCTCGAGGATGTTGAAGGTCCCCGCCTTGAGATAGAGAAAGATGATGCCGACCAGCATGAGGACCGAACCGACGAGCGTATAGAGGAAGAACTTGATCGTGGCGTAGAGGCGGTTCGGGCCACCCCAGATCCCGATGATGAGATACATCGGGATGAGCATCGCCTCCCAGAAGAGATAGAAGAGGAAGAGGTCAAGGGAGCAGAAGACCCCCATCATCGCCGCCGAGGTCAGGAGGAGGGCGATGTGGAACTCCTTGACCTTCTCCGTCACCGATTCCCAGGAGATGAGCACGCAGAGGATGGTGATGAGCGCCGAAAGCAGGACGAAGAGGACGCTTATCCCGTCCACCCCCAGGAAGTAGGAGATGTGCCAGGACTTGATCCACTCGTAGCGCTCGACGAACTGAAACCCGCGAAACCCCTTGTCGAACCAGACGAACAGCGGAAGGGAGATGGCGAAATCCGCCAGCGCCACCACCAGGGTGAACCACCGGATGAGACGATCGCTTCGAGGAAGGGCCAGAAGAATGATCGACCCGATGACCGGCAGCCAGATGATGGCGGATAACAAGGGAAACTCAGACATACGCAAGGCCACTTCCATCGTAAGCCCCCTTTAGAAAAGATAGATGAGTAAGATCACCACCGCGGCGCCGGTTGCCATGATGAGCGCATAGGTGTGAACCATCCCGTTCTGGAGCCTGCGCAGACTTTCGCCCCCGCGACGAATGAGGTCAGGCACCCCGTTGACCACTCCTTCGATGGCCACGCTGTCCGCCACGCCCTGGATGATGTGCTGCGCGGTGAAGAGCGTGGGACGGACGATGAGGAAGTGATAGATCTCGTCCCAGTACCACTTCCGATAGAGAAAACGATAGAGCCTGGGCCACCGCGTCGGCACGAGGCGCTGGAGTTCGGGCCGCTTCAGATAGACCAGATAAGCCACGTAGATCCCGAGGAGCCCCATGGCCGTGGAAACGGCCATGAGGAGGATCTCAAGCAGGGCTTCCTTGTCTTCCCAGCCATGAGGGAGATGAAAGTGCGGATGCCCGAGCACGGGCTTCATGAACTCGGCGAAGTGGTTCTCTCCCCCGAGCACGTGCGGGATTCCGATCCAGCCCGTGACCACGGCTCCGATGGCCAGGATGATGAGCGGTATGGTCATCACCTTGGGAGACTCGTGGGGTTCGTGACCGTGGAGCACCTCCTTGCCGCGGAACTCTCCGAAGAAGGTCATGAAGACCACGCGGAAGGAATAGAAGGCCGTGAGCCCGGCCACCAGCGTGCCCACGAACCAGACGAGCTTCCCCCAGGGATAAACCGAGGCAAAGGCCGACCAGAGGATCTCGTCCTTACTGAAGAACCCCGCAAACCCCGGCACACCGGAGATGGAGAGAGAGGCGATGAAAAAGGTCCAGAAGGTGATGGGCATGTACTTCTTGAGCCCACCCATGTAGCGCATATCCGTCGGGTCGGGGGCGTGGTGCATGGCGTGCATCACGCTTCCGGCCCCGAGGAAGAGAAGGGCCTTGAAGAAGGCGTGCGTAAAGAGGTGAAACATCCCGGCCACAAAGGCCCCCACCCCGCAGGCCATGAACATGTAGCCCAGTTGCGAGAGGGTGGAATAGGCGATGACGCGCTTGATGTCGAACTGGGTGGGCGCGATGGTCGCCGCCATGAAGCAGGTAAAAGTTCCCGCCGCCGCCACCAGGGCCATGGCCACGTTGGAGAGCTCGAAGATCTCGTGGCAGCGCGAGACCATGAAGACACCCGCGGTGACCATGGTCGCGGCGTGGATCAAGGCCGAGACCGGTGTCGGACCTTCCATGGCGTCCGGCAACCAGACGTGGAGCGGAAACTGCGCACTCTTACCCATGGCCCCGCAGAAGAGGAGCACCGCGATCAGCGTGGGCAAAAGGATCTCGTGCCCGAAGAGGTTCATCGTGGTATGGGCGATCTCGTGCACCCGGGCGAAGACCGGCTCGTAGTAGATGGTGCCGAAGGTCAGAAAGACGAGAAAGACGCCCAGGGCAAAGCCAAAGTCACCGAAGCGGTTGACGATAAAGGCCTTCTTCGCCGCATCCGCCGCACTCTTTTTCTGATACCAGAAGCCGATCAAGAGATAGGAGCAGAGCCCCACCGCCTCCCAGCCGAAGAAGAGCTGGAGGAAGTTGTTGCCCGAAACGAGCATCAGCATGGAGAAGGTGAAGAGGGAGATGTAGGCGAAGAAGCGGTAGTAGCCCGGATCATCCGCCATGTAGCCGATGGAGTAGACGTGGATGAGGAAGGAGAGAAAGGTGACCATGGCGAGCATCATCACCGAGAGGGGATCTATCTGAAACCCCACGGCCACCCGAAAGGTGTCGGCCACCACCCAGGAATAGAGGTCGAAGTTGGCCCGGGCCCCGTCCATGACCTCGAGCAGGGCCTTGAAGGAAAGGAGAAAGGACCCGAGGACCGCCGCACAGGGCAACCAATGGGACTGCTTCCTGAACCACCACTTACCGAAGAGAAGGGTGATGGTTGCGGCTATCAAAGGCAAAAGCGGAATCCAAACCACGTATCTCATAGGTTTACCCCTTCAAAGTGCGAAATTCGTCCATGTGCACTTCGCGTGTCTTCTTGAACAAGAGGACCACCAGCGCCAACCCGATGGCCGCCTCGCCCGCGGCCACGGCGATGACGAAAAAGACGAGCACGTGCGCCGCCGTATGCTGAAGCCCCTTCCCCAGGGCCACGAGCGAGATGTTGACCGCGTTCAGCATGATCTCGATGCACATGAGCATGATGATCACGTTCCGCCGCGCGATGAAGCCAAAGGCCCCGATGACGAAGAGGAAGAGACTCAGAACGAGATACCAAGAGATAGGGATCATACGCCCTCTCCTTTCAACCTGATTCTCCTCGTGAGCACCACGGCCCCCAAGACCGCCACCAACAGGAGCACACCCACGGCCTCAAAGGAAAGCACGTGCTCCGTAAAGAGGGCCTTCCCCAGAAGCTTGGCGTGCCCCACCTTTATGATCTTCTCCGTGGTCATGTCTCCCACGGGCGGAGCGGGCTTGAAGGTCTTGATGGCCTGCACGGAAAGGAGCAACAGGGCCACCGAGACCAGGAGCGCCCCGGGCCAGACCACCGTGAAGTTGTTTATTCGTAGCTCTGTCCTCAGGTTGATCATGTAGACCACGAATAAGAAGAGGACGAGCACCGCTCCGGCGTAGACGATGATCTGCACCGCCGCCAGGAACTCGGCGTCCAGCATGATGAAGAGCACCGCCTGGTGGAGGAACATGACCAGCATCCAGAGCACGGCGTGCACCGCGTTCTTGTTGGTCACCACCAGCAGAGAAGTAGCCACCAAAGCAATCCCCAAATAGACAAAGACGAGCTTGGGTAACAAGCCTTCCATCTATATGCCCTCCGCCTTCCGTTTTGGTGCCGGGAGCCTCTTTTCCGGGATCCCCCGCGGCTTCCAGAATGGATTGAAATAAGGACGTTTCTGCGTGACGATGAACTCGTCCCAGTTGGAAAGGAGCTTCTCCCGCGTGAAGTAGAGATCCTCACGCGAGTAAGCCGAATATTCGAAAAATTCGGTGAGCACGAGGGCGTTCACCGGACAGACTTCCTCGCAATAACCGCAAAAGATGCAACGCAGGGCGTCTATGTCGTAGCGCTTGACGATCCGGGCCTGGGTCTCCGGATCGCGTTCGGTCTCGATGTAAATGCACTGGGCCGGGCAGACCTGCGCACAGCGATAGCATCCAACGCAACGGTCCTTGCCCGTCTCCGGGTCCCGCACCAGGGCGTGCCGCCCGCGGAACCCCGGAGCAAGGGGCTTCTTTTCCTCGGGATATTGCACCGTCACCGGTTTGGCGAAGAGCTTTCGCAGGGTCAGCGAAAGCCCCTTGAGGATCTCGGTGAGAAAGACGGTCTTGAACAAACTGCTCCTCTGACTCATGACTCACTCCTAGACCAAGATCTTGATGAGGCCCGTAATGGCGATGTTTAGAAGCGAAAGCGGGATCAGGACCTTCCAGCCGAGTCCCATCAACTGGTCGTAACGATAGCGGGGAAGCGTGGCCCGCACCCAGATGTAAAAGAAGATGAGGAAGTAAAGCTTCACCAGGAACCAGAAGAAAGGCACTCCCGGGACCTCGAAGGGGCCGTACCATCCCCCGAGGAAACAGACCACGGCCAGCATGCACATGACGATCATCCCGAAGTATTCCGCCAGATAGAAGAGTGCGAACCGGATTCCGCTGTATTCCACGAAGTATCCGGCCACGAGCTCACTTTCTGCCTCCGGCAGATCGAAGGGCGTGCGGTTGGTCTCGGCGATGGCCGCCACCATGAAGACGAAGAATCCGATGATCTGCGGGATGAGATAGACCTTGTAGGGGCTTGAGATCTGGGCCTTGACGATGTCCACCAGGTTCATGGACCCGGCGAGCATCATCACGCCCACGAGAGCAAGCGCCATGGCGATCTCGTAGCTGATCACCTGCGCCGAGGCCCGCAAACCGCCCAGGAAGCTGTAGCGGGAGTTCGAGGCCCAGCCCGCCAGGATGACGCCGAAGGAAGAAAGGGAGCTCATGGCGAGCACGACCAAAAGACCGATGTTGACGTTGGTGATCACGAAGTGTTCCCAGATGGGGATCACCGAAAGGCTCGTGGCCCCGGCCACCAGGCTGATGAAAGGGGCCAGCTTGAAGACCCCGGGGCTGTCCACGCAACTGGGGATGATGTCTTCCTTGTGGATGAGCTTCAAGACGTCGGCGATGGGCTGGAGAAGACCGCGCGGACCCACCCGGTTCGGCCCGAGACGCTGCTGCATGTGGCCGATGATCTTTCGCTCGGCATAGGTCGTGTAGGCCACGTGCAGGAGCGTGATCCCCACCAGCACCAAACTCTTGAAGACCGAAAGCCCGAGATACTTGAGCAAGAAGTGATTCGTCGTGTCGAAGATGGCTTGAAAGTCAATCATAGGCCCCCACCTATCGGTCACATTCTCCTAAAACGATGTCCACGCTACCGATGACGGCGACGATGTCGGCTACCATCTGCCCTTCGGAGAGTGCCGGAAGGGCAGAGATGTGCACGAACGAAGGCGCCCTGATGCGCACCCGCCAGGGATGCCCGGTCCCGTCGCTCACGATGTAGTAGCCAAGCTCCCCCTTGGGAGCCTCGATGGCGAAGTAGACCTCCCCTTCGGGCACCACCGGTACTTCCACCCCTTTCACCACGAAACCTCGCTTGGGATGTGGAGCAGCTTGGGGGGTCTTAACTTTTCCGAAGGGCATGAGGAGGTCCGGGGCCTCATCGGCCAGGACCGGCTCCCCTTCGCATTCCTTCAAGAGATCGAGGCACTGACGGATGATCTTGTTGGCCTCGCGCATCTCCTTCATGCGCACGCGGTAACGGGAGTAGACGTCGCAACCGAACTCCACGGCCACGTCGAAGTCGAGCTCGTCGTAGACGAGATAGGGCTGATGACGCCTGAGGTCGTAGGCCACCCCCGAACCGCGCAGGGAGGGGCCGGTAAGCCCCAGGTTCACCGCCTCCTCGGGCGAGACCTTGCCCACGCCCACCGTCCGCTTGAGCCAGATCCGGTTGACGTCGATCAGGGTCTCGTATTCCGGGATGCGGCGCGGAAACTCATCGGTGAAGCGATAGAGCTCGTCAATGATCTCCTGGGTGAAGTCGAGTCTGACCCCGCCGATCCGCGGATAACTCACCGTAAGACGGGCCCCGCAGATCTCCTCGAAGATATCGAGCAACCATTCACGATCACGGAAGCAGTAGAGGAAGACGGTCATGGCCCCGATGTCCAGGGCGTGGGTGGCGAGCCACAGGAGATGGCTCGCGATACGGGCCATCTCGCAGACGATGACCCGCAGGATCTGCGCCCGACGGGGAATCTCGAGCCCCATCAGCTTCTCTACCGCCAGGCAGTAGCCCACGTTGTTGGCCGCCGAGGCGATGTAGTCGAGACGGTCCGTAAGGGTCATGGCCTGGGAATAGGTGCGATGCTCGGAAAGCTTCTCTACCCCGCGGTGGAGATACCCGATCACGGGATCACAGCGGACGATGGTCTCCCCGTCGAGTTCGAGGAAGAGGCGCAACACCCCGTGGGTGGAGGGATGCTGCGGCCCCATGTTTACGTAGTAGGGTTCGTCCCACTGGTCTTCCCCCTGTTGCTTCTTGATGATCTCAAGCGTTTGCGCCATGATCTGCCTCCTCGCTGGCGGCCCCTTCGGACTTTTCCCGCTCAAGAAGGGTGGGATACCAGTCGTAGCGGGCCAGTTCGCGCGTCTTTTCGCGAAGCTCCTTGTAAGTGGGCCATTCCTTTTCGGGTTCGAGGAAGAGCGGATAGTCCTTCCGCAGGGGATGGCCCTCCCAATCCTTGGGCATGAGAAGCCGGCGAAGGTCGGGATGCCCTCTGAAGACAAGGCCGAACATGTCGTAGACCTCACGCTCGAACCAGTTGGCCGTCTTCCAGATCGAGGTCACCGTGTCAATCGAAGGATCTTCCTCCGGTACCTGGGCCTTGATCCTCAGATACTGCTTGTAGCGGATGGAATAGAGGGTGTAGACCACCTCGAAACGTGGGGTCTTTTTCCCCAGCCAATCCACCGCGGTGAGATCCGCCAGGTGATCGAAGAGGAGCTCCACGTCTCCGTGGAGGAAACGCAGGATATCGACGATCTTTTCGCGCCGGACGATCACCACCGTCTGACCGGCGCTCTCGAAGACCTTTACGATTTCGTCCGGAAATCGCTCTTTGAGTTTTTCCACCGCAAGCATAGGGCCTCCTTATCTAAAGGCTCCCCATCGGCCATGTTCACTTCGCATTTTCTTCTGAAGTTTGAGAAGTCCCTCAATGAGGGCCTCGGGACGAGGGGGACAACCCGGGACATAGACATCTACTGGCAGGAAATCATCACAACCCTGAACCGTAGAATAGGTCTTGAAGACCCCACCCGTGCAGGCACAGCTTCCCATGGCAATCACGTAACGGGGCTCGGGCATCTGGTCGTAAACTCGCCGAACCACCGGGGCCATCTTCTTGGTTACCGTGCCCGCCACGATGAGCACGTCCGACTGACGCGGAGAGGCCCGAAAGATGATGCCGAAGCGGTCAAGGTCGTTGTGGCTCGCACCTGCGGCCATCATTTCGATGGCGCATCACGCCAGGCCAAAGGTCACTGGCCATATGGAACCAGCGCGAGCCCAGTTGAAAAGTTTGTCCAGGGTAGTGAGATAGACTTCGGCTCCCGGGACCTTTTTCACCCCGTCACCTACCTCGATGGTTCCCTTTATTCCCATTGGAACGCCCCCCTAATCCAGGCGTAGAAATAAGCCACCAAAAGAAGCGCGATGAAGACGATCATCTCTATGTAGGCAAAAAATCCGATCTGATCGAAAGTTACCGCCCAGGGATAGAGGAAGACCGCCTCCACGTCGAACACCGCAAAAAGGATGGCGATGGCGTAGTACTTGACGTCGAAACGATGTCTCGGCTCCCCCGAAGGAGGAAGACCGCACTCGTAGGCCGTGTACTTTTCACTGTAAGGACGCTTGGGACCAAGAATCTGGTTGACGAGGACCATGACCCCGCCGATGACGAAGACGATGGCCGCCACGATGAGAATGGGCAGATATTTGAGACTAAGACTGACTTCCATCTTGCCTCCTTACGTTGAAGGCTGGGTTTCAGTTTTTTGAGCCACTTTGGTCTTATCTTCTTTCGTTGCGGCTTTTTTACCAGCAGCTTTCTTAGCTGCGGCCTTTTTCGCTGGTGCCTTTTTCTCCTTTACCTTCAAGGCCTCATTAGGACAGGCTTCCACACAATAGGGTTTCTGACCGGCTTTTACGCGATCTACACAAAGATCACACTTGGAAACCTTCCCCGTATTTTCATTGAAAACGGGAACACCCCAAGGACAGGCAAAAATACAGTTGAGACAACCAACGCAGATTTCGTCTTTGAGGACGACCACGTCTCCTTCCCGTCGCATGGCCCCTGTAGGACAGGCTTCGGCACATTGCGGTTTGCGACATTGCATACAGGAGAAATAAGCAAATTTTTTGATTATTTCCCCTTCTTTAACCTCTCTAACCTCTAAAATTCGACAATTGGCCACCCGAGGGGGAAGATTATGGGCCTTGCTACAGGCATCCACACAAGAAAGACATCCATCACACTTAGAAGGATCATGATCTATTACGTAGGCCATCCCCTCAGACTCCTTTGAATCAATTTCTTTTGAACCTTTGAATCAATTTTCTTTTGAATCAATTTCTTTAAAAATTTTTTTAAGCGTTCTTAATCAGGCACCTATTGCATTGCATAAGGGCCGACATGTCAAAACAGGAAATTCCCCTTTCCCGGGAAATGCTGGGGATTTTCTCCCCTCTTTCCGGGAAATTATTCCCCAAACACCCAAAAGCTTGTGAAAGTGGTCTCAACTTCTCTTCCCTCAAGGGTTTCAGAAATCTCTCTCTTTCAAGAAATTTTCCAAAAGAGATTTTCCAATTTTTTGATGAAATTCCAGCCTGGTTCATATTTATGTCATATATCTTTTGTTAAACTTTGAGAAATGGAATTTTTTGAGTAATAGGATCAGAAATCCTTCTGAAGAAGAAATTCGCCGATAACAAAAGGCACAAAAAGAAAAAGGGGCACTCTTTTACCCTGAAGAGTGCCCCGGAGAAGGGAGGGTTATCGGAGACCTTAGAAGAAATGCTGATACATCACACGGAAGCGCCAGTCGGTCTCGGTATCATCGTCGAAATCATCGGGCGAAATGCCGGTTAAACCAAGCTTAGAAATCTCCGAAGCGCTGACATCGTCGATGTTCCGATAGAGCACCGCGATGTCGGCGGTAATGTACTGGTTGAACCCGTGCCAGTAGTAGTTCACGCCCACGCGAAATTCCTGCATGTTGTCCTCGATACCCCACTTGCCGTTGTCGAGCTTGACGAGGCCCAGACCGCTGCCCAGCGAGTTGGCCAGGTCGTTGTCCATGATGCGCTCAAGATAGGCGTATTTGGCCGTGACTTCCCACTTGCGCGGCACGAGGAAGTAACCCAGGTTCAGCCGGAAGCCGAAGCGATCCCAGGTCTCCTCCCAGGCGCCGTTCGGATCCTGGATGAACTCCTCCCAGGCTGCTTCCACGTCGGCGGAGAAACCGCGATAGCGGAAGAGCACCGCAAAGTCGAAACCGTAGTTTTCGATGTCGTGCGTCACGCTGCGCATGATGTTGTCGGAACCGTCAAAGAGCATAGGATCGTAGACCTTCTTCCAGCGATCCTTGGTCCAGAAACCGGAAAAGAGCGTGGCCAGGGCCGGCGTGGTGTTATAGCCGTAGTCGCCCTGCATGAAATAGCCCTTGAAGGTCCCCGGCCCCAGAGGACCGCGCGGATCGGAACCGGGGAGCCAATTGACAGCAACACGGAAGCAATAAAGCATATCATCGCTTCGCGTATTACGGTCCCCCTGGGTGTCGCGGCCGTTGTACACGCCCACCCAGTAGGTGAGGAACTGCTTCTTGTCCTTGTAGTCCACCATGCCGTTGATGTTGACCCCCTGGGAACGGTAGAGGAGCATACCGCCCACGGGAAAACCGTTGGCCAGGAGATGGCCGCCCACCTTGAGGGTCGGGGTGCCCAGACCGGAGAAGGTGCTCTCTGAGGTGCTGGGCTTCCGCGGGCCACCATCGTAAGGCCAGTAACCTTCACTGTCGTCGGTGAAGATGGTTCGGTCAGTACCGTTCTGCATGAACCCGCTCTGCCAGTACTCCACGCTCATGGCGGGGATCTTCATCCGCCCGAACTGGACCCTGAAGAAGGGGTATTTCTGCCACTGCACGAAGGCGTCATGGGTGTTCACCTTGCTCCTGGGTTCGAGCTGGACGTGGACGAAGTACTTCCAGTTCTTGTTCGGGGCCGTCCCGTCCACGAAGAACCGCAGACGGCGCATGGTGAAGCTCGAGTAGTTCTCGTTGGAGTTCATGATGTCGTTGTCGCGGTCGAGATAGGTGTAGCGGAGCTGGATACCGGTGCGGAAGCGGAACTTGTATTCGCGGTTGCTCTTGGGATCTTTGTACTCGATGCGAAAGCCATTCTTCCAGTAGGCACGCCAGTTGGTAGGAGCCTTGGTCTCTACCGTCTTTTCCGTCTGCGCCTGCTTCTTCTCAAGCTCGTCAATGCGTTTCAAAAGCATCTGGACCTGGGCCTTGAGAGCCTCTATCTCCTCCTGCGCGGAGGTAGCCTGAGAAGACCCCGACCAAAAAGCCAAAACCAAAACCAAACTCAAAAAAAGACTTACCAACCTAGTTAATCGCATAAGACCTCCTTCCCTCTGGATTCCCCCTCAGAGGGGTTTTAGCTCCACGAACTGCAGGGCCTGCGTGGTACACTTGCTCACACAGGCCGGCCTCAACCCCTGGTCAACGCGGTCCATGCAATAGTCGCACTTGATGGCCTTTCCCGTGGCCGGATTGTATTCCGGAATATGCCAGGGACAGGCCCCCGCACAAAGCATGCAACCGATACACTTCTCTTGGTCGATGAAGACGATCCCGTCCTCCCTCTTCTGCATGGCTCCGGTGGGGCAGGCCGGCACACAGTAGGGATCCTCACAATGATAGCAGGAGCGGAAGTGAAACTCCGTCTTGGGGATCCCTTTCACGTTCTTCAGGGGATCGTGAGAGATCTCGCAAAGAATGGGCCCCACCGGAAGGCCCTTGTTCGTCTTGCAATGGACCTCACAAGCATGGCAACCAATACAACGTTTGGCATTGAGGTAAATGGCGTAACGGTTCACAGCTCAACCCTCCTTTTGGGATTCCGAGGACTACGACGCACGGTCACAAATCTTTCACACAAACACAGCCCCCCACCAACGGGGTCCATCTTCTGGAGTAGGCCCTCCATCAACTTTTGATCGGCAAAGCCCGCATGGTAGGCCCGGCTCTGGAACGGAACCTCTCTCCCGAACCCGTGAACCGTGTAGACGGCTTCGGGATGGATAAAATCCGTCACGTGGGCGCGGCCGGTAAACTTCACCGTGTCCGCGATGATGTCCACCAGATCGCCCTCCCGGATGCCCAGCTTCTGCGCTTCGCGGCTGTTGATCCACAGGGTGTTCTCCGGCATGAGCTCGTGGAGGAGCGGATTGTTGATGGTGTGACCGTGAGTGTGCACCGGAGCCCGCCCGAAGATGAGACGATACTTGCCCTTTGGCGGCTTCTGCGGGCTTTCGTAGGGTTTAAAGGAGGGAAAACCCGCGTCTTCCAGTTTGCTACTCACGAGCTCGATCTTGCCCGACGGCGTCTTGAACTTGCCCTCCAGCTGATCGCGATCATAGAGGATGGGCTTGTCCGTAAGGGGAATGAACCCCTTTTCGTCGAAGTCTTCGATCTTGTAACCCGTGGGCTCGAGCTGCCATTCCCAGATCTCGCGAATGTCCTTGAAGGGGAAGAACTCCTTGAGCCCGAGACGATCCGCAAACATCTTGAGGATCTCCCAGTTGGCCCGCGTGTTGTAGCGAGGCTCAACCGCCCGCTGCCGCAGGAAGAGATAGGGCTTGGTGCCCTTCTTCAGGGCCACGGGGGTCTCCCGCTCGAGATACGTGGATTCCGGAAGGATCACGTCGCTGTACCAGCCGAACTCGCTGTAGTGCGTATCAATGGAGACCAGGAGTTCGCAGTTCTCGAGCGCCTCCTTCTGCGCCTCCGGGTCGGGGAAGCAGGTGAAGGGATCGTGACGATAGCAGATGAGCGCCTTGATCGGATAGGGGTCTTCGGTGATCATCGCCTCGTAGAAGAGGTGGAAGAGCCCCGGGCCAGCATCGAAGTGCTTGTACTTCCAGCCCACTCCGTCGGCGCGTTTCTCGTCGGGCTTCTTCACCAGGGAAGAGAAGGAACGCGGCCCCTTTTTGCCGCAGTCCGCCGCTCCCTTCATGAAGATCTGCCCGCCGGTGACCTCGACGTTGCCCATGAGGACGTTCAAGATGTGGATGGCCCGGCTGGCGTAGAAGGAATCGCGATAGCGCGAGAGCATCCAGCCCCGATGGAAGAGCACGTGCGGCCGCTGCTTGGCGATCTCCGCCACGAACTTCTTGATGGCCGAAGGCTTGATACCACACTCCTTCGCCGCCCACTCTGCGGTGTAGGGCTCGATGAACTTCAACAGCTCCTCGAAGCCCACGGCGTATTTCTCCACGAACTCCTTGTCGTAGGCCCCCTGCTGGATGATCTCGTTGATCATCCCCAGGCAAAGGGCGTAGTCCGTACCCGGCCTCACCTGGAAGAACCGGTCGGCCTTGATTCCGGTGAGCGTTTGACGGCAGTCTATGTAAGTCAAACGCCCGCCCTTCTCCATCATGTCGAGCACCTGGTTGACTTCAGCCACCCCCAGAGAGGCCAGGATGTTCCGGCCGAAGAGGATGAGGTGCTTGGTGTTGCGGATGTCCAGCGCAAAGCCCTTACGACCCACGCCGTAGATCGAAAGGCTCGCGTGGTGGATATTCCGTCCGCAAGCGCTGTCGTGATTGGTGTAGTTGGGAGAACCCAGGGCAAAACAGAAGGACTTCCACATGTCCTGCCAGGGACCTCCGCGGGTGCTCACCACGACGGAGCGAGCCCCGTACTTGGCGATGATGTTTTCCAGTTTGGTACCGATGTAGTCAATGGCCGTCTCCCAGGAAACCGGATCCCATTTCCCGGATCCTCTGGGACCACGTCTGATAAGCGGAGTCTGTGGCCTTTCACAATCGTTTAAAAGGGCCACACCGGCCGCACCACGAGCACAGAGGGCCCCCTTCAAAAAATGGGGGTTGCCCTCAAGCCACTTGACCTCGTTGTCCTCCACTTCTACCCGAATGGGACAACGAACCGTACACATCCCACAAACACTCCATACCGTCTTCCTACTCATACCCCTCCTCCAAAGGGATTAGGCCCCTTGAGCCGAGGCCTTCATCTTTTTTTCAAGTACATCTGCCAAACTCTTCATCTCCTTGACGGCACGACCGCTTTCTTCGATCAGGGCCTCGATGTTCCGGTACACGGGCAGGTACCGCTTGACCTTCTTGAAGAACCACCAAGCCGGAAGATAGAGCACCACAAACGTGAAGATGTAATTCACCGAATCACCCACTCCCGGGATGTTTATCGGCAACGGAAAGGAAACGCTGCCGAAACGCATTTGCATCCAGGCCAGGACAAAGGGAATGGGCACCAGACAGGCTGCCGAGTGCGCGATGGTCAGGAAGAAGAGCTTACCGTAGACCTCGTTGGCTTCCCGGTTGAACGCGTGATAAGCGTCGGGATTGCCCTTCTCTACCGCCTCCACCGCAAGGTTATTCCACTGAATGAGCTCGTCCGTGAGCCGACGCAGATAATGCCGGTTGACGTAAACCGCCAGCCCCACGAGGAGCTCTCCAATGAGCACGCACAAAAGGGCCAAAAGAAAGGTCCCCAGGAAATAAGCCAGAATCGGATCGTCTACCAGGCGGTACAGATGGATGAGCCATCTGTCCAGATAGGCGAGGAGGCGATCATACATAGGACATCTCCTCTTGTTGGGGCAAGGGGAAAACTCCCCTCGCCCCGGTTTTGTGGAACTTCAACAACGAACCCCTCATCTTTCCCTAATACGGAGGAACGATGCTCTTTCCAAGGAACCCCTTGGAGGTGTAACGAAGACCGACGTAAATGGCCAAGACGACGAAGAGCCGCTTCAGCCAGATGTCCGGGATGTACTTCTGGGTCCGCGGACCGACCATGGAACCGATGAAGATGCCCACGAGCTCGGTCCCGATGAGCGGCCACCAGACCTGGACGCCCTTGAGCAACATGTAGGTGGCGATTCCCACGATCATCTTGATCATGACCACGAAGGCCGAGGTTCCCGCGACGATGAACATGGGGAGCTTCACGATGTCGGTCATGAAGGGCACCAGGAGGAAGCCACCGCCGATGCCCAAGAAGACGGCGATGATGGCGATACAGAAACCGCCAAGGGCCGCCACCAAGGGGTTGAACTTGAATTCCACGCCGTAGAAGGTGAAGACGCACTCGGTGAGGCCGAACTTGACGATCTTAACACCTTCGGCCTCTCCGCCCTTCCGGGCCGCTTCCTCAAAGCGCTTGGCCGCCTCGCGCGCCGCCGCCCGCTTGGCCCTGGCGCGCTCGGTGGTTCCGTAGAACATGAAGCCGGCCACCACGAAAACGGCCAGACCAAAGTATCCGATGTAGGCCTTGAGGCTGATCTTTCCGGCGGTAAGCTCGGCGATACCCACCGCACCGCCAACGGCACCGATGGCCAAGGCAATGGCCAAGGGCGCCACGATCCGCTTCATACGCCAGTAGTTGATGGTGGAGACCAAAGCGCTCAAGCCGACCAGAAACATGTTCGAAACACGGATGCTGTCGGTGAGGAACTTGTTGAGCGCGGGGTTGGTCTTCTTGAAGCTCTTGGCGTAGTTGGCCAGACCGAAGATGGTGATGTGGCCGACACCGGCCATGATTCCGCCAAAGGCTCCCACGGTGGAGAAGATCCAGCCTACCCAGACGGCCCAGAGGAGACCCACGATGGGGTTCGGCCTGGGACCTCCGGGGATACCCAGATACCCGCGGGGTGCGTTCGGATCAATGCACCCTTCCGTACAGGTGGGCGTACACACGGGCGTCTTCTTGATGATCTCGCCAAGCTTTCCTTTAAGCCCAAGAGAATCGTTTAAAAGGACGTTACACCCGGCTACAGATGAAGCCACATGTTCTACAGACTTGGTTACCTCGGTAGCCGCATTCTCTACGGTTTTGGCTGCTTCGGCAGCCATCTTCTCGGCCTCCTCCGAGGCCACGGCACCGCTGTAAAGACCGTAAACCCAAGCCAGTACCAAGAGGACGAAAATCGGCATCAAAAATCGGACATACTTCTTCATCTATTATCCCCCTCCTGCTTTTTTATGGGATGTTAGCTCAAACAAAAAGCAAAGATCGAACCAAAAAGTAACCTTTCTGAAAATTTCACCCCCTTCCCAAAAGGGACCAATTTTTATTCAAAAATTTTGCAAGTTGGAGGCCAGCCTGTGAGGAAAATTTCCCCACCACCATGAGGAAAATTGGGCCAAATCATAAGGCGAAGTTGTGGGATAGCTTTCCTAGAAGTGCAATTTTTTTGTTGCGGTGCAACAAATCAGTGACTCTCTTGCTGGCGAAAGTCCTTGGAACGGAGGCCGTACTGGCGCATGAGCCGCTGAAAGGCCTGACGTTCGAGACCGGCGAGCTTGGCCGCCTGGGTGACGTTGCCGCCGGTCTTGAGCAGGAGATTTTCCAGATAGCGGCGCGAAAAGAAGCTCACCAGCTCGCGCTTGGCCTGGTTGTAAGGCTTTTCAAGGTAGGAAGAAAGGAGCTCGGGCACCGCGGAGGGAGAGGTCTCCTGATGGTCGCGCAGGTCAAGGGGTGTGATCCTCTCCCCCGGCGCCAGGAGCACGGCGCGCTTGATGAGGTTTTCGAGCTCGCGCACGTTCCCCTTCCAGGGCTGCTCGAGGAGGAACTCAAGGGCCTCGGGAGAGAACTCAAGGCCCTTACGGCCGTACTTTTCGCTGTATTTCTGGAGGAAGTAACGGGCCAGAAGGATGATGTCCTCGCCCCTTTCCCTCAGCGGAGGGACGAGGATGGTGACCACGTTCAGCCGATAGAAGAGGTCCTCACGAAAGGCCCCCTCGGTGATCTTCGCTTCCAGGTCCTGATTGGTCGAGGCGATGACCCTTACGTCCACGGGCACGGTCTTCGTCGAGCCGAGGGGCCGGATCTCCTTTTCCTGGAGCACGCGCAGCAGCTTGGTCTGAATGGAGAGGGGGATGTCGCCGATCTCGTCGAGAAAGATGGTGGACCCGTTGGCCACCTGGAAAAGACCCATCTTGTCGGTGTTGGCCCCGGTGAAGGCCCCCTTCACGTAGCCGAAGAGCTCTGATTCGAGGATGTGTTCGGGGAGCGCCGGGCAGTTCACGGTGATGAGGTCGCGATGGCGCCGGTCACTCAGGCGGTGGATGGCGCGCGCGATGAGCTCCTTTCCCGTGCCGGACTCCCCGCGGATGAGCACCGTGACGTCGCTTTTGGCCACGCGCTCCACGAGCTCGAAGAGCTTTTTCATCACCGGAGAGTCCCCGATGATGCCGAGCTCCTCCCAGACGTTCGTCACCCGGCGACGCTGCAGACGCTCGTTTTCCCGGAGAAGGGAAGTCCTTTCCACCGCGCGGCGCACGAGATGCCTCAGGCGGTCCTTGTCAAAGGGCTTTTCGATGAAGTCGTAGGCCCCGTCCTTCACCGCGCGCACCGCCATCTCTATCGTCCCGTAGCCCGTGATCAGGATGACGGAGATGGTGGGGTCCACCTTGCGGATGCGCGCGAGAAGCTCCAAACCATCCATCCCCGGCATCTTCACGTCCGTAAGAACCACCTCGGGAAAAATGGTGTGCACCTTCTCCAGGGCCTCTTCGCCCGAAAGACACGTCTCCACCCGGACCCCTTCGAGCTTTCCGAGGAGTCGGGCGAGCATCCGCGTCATCTGAGGTTCGTCGTCAACCACGAGGACAACGGCTTCACTCATGATTAGAAGGCAACCGGCAACTTGATGCGAAAGAGGGTTTTGATACCCAACCGTTTGTACTTTTCCTCCTCGGGAGGAGAAAAGACCTCGATGCTTCCCTCATGTTCCTCGATGATCCCGTAGGACACCGAGAGCCCCAGCCCCGTGCCCTGCCCCGGGGGTTTGGTGGTGAAGAAAGGATCAAAGATCTTGTCCTTCACCTCCGGAGGAATTCCAGAACCGGTATCTCCTATCTCAATGGTCACCAGGCACTCGGTCTCGTCGAAATAGGTCCAGATGTGGATCTCTCCACCGTGGCCGATGGCGTCGCGGCTGTTGTTCAGGAGATTGACGATCACCTGGTTGAGACGATCCTGATCGGCAAAGACGGGAGGGAGGTCTTCCTGGAGATGGAGATGGATGTGGATGTCGTCCATTTCAAAGGTGTGCCGCACCATGTCCACGGTGTGCCGGATGCAATCGTTCACCGAAAGGAGCTCCTTTTCCGGCCGGGGATCGGAAGACCGGGCAAAGGAAAGGAGATCAGAGACTATCTTCCGGCAGATGAGGGCCTGATTCTCGATGATGCCCAGTTCCTCGACCAGCTCCTTGTTGCCCACGAACTCCTCCTTGAGGAGCTGGGCGTAGCCGAGGATGATGCCGAGAGGGGTGTTGATCTCGTGGGCGATGCCCGCGGCCAACTGCCCCAGGGAGGCCATCTTTTCGGAATAGATGAGCTTTTCCGTCATCTTCTTGAAATGGGTTATGTCTTTGATGAGGCCTTCGCAACCGTAACCGTTTCGCCCGCATTCGATGGCGTTGGCGCTGATGATGACGTAAATCACGCTGCCATCGGCCCTTTTGAACCGCGTCTCGAAATCCTTGATGTAGCCGTCGCGCATGAGCCGCTGATAGTAGAGCTGCCAGTCCTCGGGGTCCAGGAAGAACTCGCTCATGGGACGCCCGATGACCTCTTCCTTGTCCTTGTAGCCGAGCATCTCCACCCCGCTGGGATTTATATCGGAAAGACGGCCGTGGGCATCACAGAAAAAGACTCCGTCCTCCGAGCTCTCGAAAAGACGACGAAACTTCTGTTCGGAGACGATGAGTTCGTGGGTGCGCTGCCTGACCCTTTCCTCAAGGGTTCGGGTGAGTTCCTTGAGTTCCGCGTGGGCCTTCTCCAGCTCCTCGTGCGCCTGGCGCAGCTTGCGGGCGTCTTCTTCGACCAGCTCAAGGGCCCGGCGGACGTTGGGATAATAGAAGGTGAGAACCCCGACCGCCACGAAGGTCATGGTGTTGAACCCTCCGGACCAGGGTGCCATAACGTGCCACCATTCAGGAACTCCAGCATAAACGAAGACGAAACGCAACATGTGTCCGGCGCTTCGAGAAACGGAAAGCGCCACGAGCGCCAGAGAAAGGCCGAAAAGATACATGAAGAGGACGTTTTGCGGCTGAGAACTGCGAAGCTTGTTGGCCCAGCGATAGGCCTGAAGGGAGAAGACCAGCATGAGGATGGAGCCAACGAAGTCGCTTATATAGATGGGAAAAAGGGGCAGAGCTTTCATCCGGCGGCAGAGGCCTCCTCGGCCAGGAAGGATTTGAGACTCTGCACGAGAAACCAGATGGCCGGCACGCAGAAGAGATGGTCAAAGCGCCCCACGTAGTAGAGGAATCTCTCCCAGGTGATGGGCGGCATCAGCCGATGGTGCCATATCTCCGAAGGCCGACTCAGGGCCTCTTCCGGCAGACGAATGGAGAGGATGTGGATCATCAGGGTGTCCAGGTTCCAGAGGAGGAAGAAGAGGAGAGAGAGCTTGAGATAGCGCCAGCCCTTTCCCTCGGGCACCGGATGTTTCCGAAGCCAGTAAAAGAAGAAGAGGATCGAGGCCGTAAAGAAGACGTGGGCCATCATGTGGACGTAGAGGCCCTCGGGTGGGCCGTGAATCTGGACGGCCCGGGCTTCAGAGGGGCAAAAGAAAAAAAGAAGACCCCAACAAACGAGCAGGAAAAGGCCCTTCACAACCTCTTCTCCTTTTCAAAGTTCGGCAATTATTTTAAATCAATTTTGGAAGCTTCCCAAAACATCTTATAATGAGCTATTTTTAAGGAGACCTTGGTCTTTGACCAGCTACCCTCGAAACGAAAACATGTTATTTTAGACGGCCCGAAACAAAACGGGATGAGAAAAATGGTGGAACAACGACCGACTCCAACGGAAAGTGAACAGCCCTTGAAGCTTGCTGAATTCGAAACCTTGGCCGAAGCGTTGGACTATGCTGCTCAGGGTCGAGCCGGATACAACTTCTATTCGGGTCGTGGCCAGTTGAAGCTGGCCCTTCCTTACCGCCAGCTCCGGGAGGAAGCGCAGAAGCTGGCCCGCAAGCTCTTGAGCCTTTCCCTGCCCCGCGGTTCCAGCGTAGCCATCATCGCCCACACGGATCCGCTCTTCATGCGCTTTTTTTTCGCCTGCCAGTACGCCGGGCTGGTGCCCGTGCCCCTTCCCATCGCCCTCCAGATCAGTAGCGCCCAGGCCTATGTCGAGCAGTTGCGCGGCCTTTTGCGCATCGCCGAGGCCAGAGCCGCCGTGGCCCCGAAGGAGTTCCTCCCCTCTCTCTCCCAAGCGGCAGAGGGTCTCGACCTGGAACTCGTGGGCGGAGCCGAAGACTTCGAGGAGCTACCGGAAAGTTCCCTCCCCCTCAAACCCCTTCAGGCCGACGAGCTCGCCTACATTCAGTTCACCTCCGGTAGCACCCGGTTCCCGCGGGGGGTCATGGTCACCCAGCGGGCCGTCCTCCACAACCTGCACCTCATCGCCCGCTACGGAGTCAGGCGCCGGGAAGGAGACCGCGCCGTCTCCTGGCTCCCCTTCTATCACGACATGGGGCTGGTGGGGCTGGTCCTGGCCACCATGGCCTCGCAGGTCTCGGTGGATTTCTTCAGCCCCAAAGACTTCATCATGCGCCCCGGCCTGTGGCTCAAACTCATCACCCAGAATCGGGCCACGGTGTCCTTCAGCCCGCCTTTCGGCTACGAATTGGCCGTGTTGAGGCTGAAAGACGAAGACCTCCAGGACCTTGATCTCTCGAGCTGGCGCATAGCCGGGGTGGGAGCCGAGATGATCCGCCCCCAGACGCTTGAGAAGTTTGCCCAGCGTTTTGCCCGTTGCGGTTTCCACGAAAAGGCCTTTCTGCCCTGCTACGGAATGGCCGAGTGCACGCTGGCCGTCTCCTTCACCGAGCTCAACCGCGGGGCCGTGGTGGACGTGGTGGACAAGGACACCCTGGCTCCGGGTGAGAGGGTTTCCTTCCGGGAAGACGGAAAGGAACTCGTTCGCTGTGGTCGTCCGCTTCCCGGGCTCGAGATCGAGATCCGCGACGAAATGGGTCGCCCCCTTCCGGAGGGCTATTGCGGTTTCCTCTTCGTGCGCGGCCCCAGCGTGATGCTGGGCTACCGCGGAGATCCCGAAGCCACGCGCGAGGTGCTCGACGAAGAGGGCTGGCTCAACACCGGCGACATAGCCTATCTCCGGGACGGGGAGATCGTCATCGCCGGCCGGGCCAAGGACGTGATCATCATCTACGGCCGAAACATCTGGCCGCAGGACCTGGAGCACGTGGCCGAGTCCTTCCCCGAGGTGAAGGCGGGCAACGCCTGCGCCTTTGCCATCCCCGACGAAGAAGGCAAGGACCAGGCCGTCCTCGTGGTCCAGGCCAGGGCCAAGGGCGAGGAAGCCGAGAGACTCCGGCGGGAGATCGCCGCGCGGATCAGGAGCGAGTTCGGCATAGATTGCCACGTTTTCCTGGTGCCCAAGAACACCATCGTGCGGACGACCTCCGGCAAACCGGCGCGCAGTCACACCCGCCGTCTGTGCATAGAGCGGGGCTTCGTGCCCCCTGAAATAACCAAAGAAGGCCGTCTCCGCCTGGCCAAGACGGGAGGCTGATGCCCGAAGTCATCGCCCTCACCGGGGCTACCGGTTTCATCGGTAGCCATGTTACCCATCGTCTCCTGGAAGCCGGCCACCGGGTAAAAGCCCTCGTTCGGTCTCCGCAGAAGGCCCAAGCCCTGGAGGAATCCCTGCGCAAGAAGGGGCTTCCCTCGCGCCTGGAATGGGTGCGGGGGGATCTCGACCGCCAAGAGGCCATCGAAACCCTCCTGCACGGGGCCACGAGGGTGGTCCATCTCGCCGGGGCCGTGCGCGGCAACTGGGAGGTCTTCGGCAGGGTGAACGTAAAGGGCTCCCTGCGCATCTTCTCTTCCTGGAACCCCCGCACTCCCCTCCTCCACATCTCCTCCTTGGCGGCAAGGCATCCCTATCTTTCCCCCTACGCCACGAGCAAGAGGATGGCCGAAGACTTCCTGAAGGAGCTAAAGGGCCCCTGGACGATCTTTCGCCCGCCGGCGGTCTACGGCCCCGGAGACAAGGAGCTCTCGCCCCTCATCCGGCTCCTGTGGAGGGGGGTCGTGCCCGTCTTCGGGGAGAAGAGGCATCGGTTCTCCATCATCCACGTCGCGGACCTCGCCGAGGCCGTGTGCCGCTGGGTCGAAAGGCCCCCGGAACAAAGGCTCTACGAACTGCACGACGGAAAGCCCGGTGGTTACTCCTGGGAGGAGATCGCCGAGATAGCGGCCCGCCTGCGGGGAAGACCCGTGAGGTATCTCAAGGTTCCCCAGACACCCCTGCGCCTCCTCGGGCTTGCCAATCTGTATCTCGCGCGGTTCTTCGGGCACACGCCCATGTTGACCCCGGGAAAGATCAATGAACTCTTCCATCATGACTGGGTTTGTGATAACACCCCCATTGAAACGGAACTGGGTTTCCAGCCGCACTTCGACCTGGAAAGAGGTTTACGTTCGTTGATGGTAAAGGTTTAATTGGGGCCATGAACCGAGACGAGATCCTGCGAGACGTAGAGAAGCTTTTGCGAGAGGTTTTGTCCACCCAGGCGGAAATCAAGCCGGAAACCCGGCTCGAAGCCGATCTAGCCATTGATTCCCTGAGGGCCATGGAGCTGTTGGCGGCGGTGGAGGACCATTTCGACATCTCCATCCCCATCAACGTGCTCAACGAGGTGCAGACCGTTGAAGATCTAGTTGATCAAATCCAAAAACTCTTGGCCGAGGGTTAAATGGGTATCTTCGACAAATTTCATCGCCTTGCACGCTCCCTGGAAGAGGTCCGCGCCAACTTTGGAAACTTCAACGTGGTCATCGAAAGGATCCTTTCCCCCACGCGGGCGGTGGTCAACGGGCGGGAAGTGATCCTCGCGGGCACGAACAACTATCTCGGCCTCACCTTCGACAAAGAGTGCGTGGAAGCCGCCTGCCGGGCCATCCAGGAAGAGGGCACCGGAACCACCGGCTCCCGCATGGCCAACGGCACGTATCACAGCCATCTGGTGCTGGAAAACGAGCTTTCGTCTTTCTTCGGCAAGTCCCACACCATCGTCTTCACCACCGGCTATGCGGCCAACCTGGGAGTGCTCTCCACCCTGGTGAACCGGGAAGACGCGGTCATCCTTGATGCGGATTGCCACGCCAGCATCTACGACGGTTGCCGGTTGGGAGGGGTGCCGGTCTATCGTTTTCGGCACAACGATCTGGACGATCTCGAGAAGAAGCTCCGGCGCCTGCGCGAAAAAGACCCTCAGATGAACCTCCTCGTGGTCGTGGAGGGGCTCTACAGCATGCTCGGGGACCGCGCGCCGCTAGCGGAGATAGCCGCTCTCAAGGAAAAGTACGGGGCCTATCTCCTGGTGGACGAGGCCCATTCCCTCGGGGTCCTGGGGGACAAAGGCCGCGGGCGAGCCGAAGAGGCCGGCGTGGAGGACAAGGTGGACTTCATCGTGGGGACCTTCAGCAAGAGCCTTGCCTCCATCGGCGGCTACTGCACGAGCGATCACGAGGGGCTCGACCTCCTGCGCTACGCCAGTCGGCCCTACGTCTTCACGGCCTCGCTCTCTCCCGCCAACCTGGCGGCGGCCCGAACGGCCCTGCGCATCCTCCAGGAGAGACCCGAGCTCAAGTCCCGCCTGTGGGAAAACGCCCATCAGCTTTACGGAAGCCTTCAGGAGATGGGGTTCGAACTCGGTCCGGAACCAAGCCCCATCGTGGCGGTCCGCTTCCGTGAACCGGAAAAGGCCCTCTCGGTCTGGCGCGGGCTCCTCGAGAAGGGGATCTACGTAAACATGGTCCTTCCTCCGGCCACACCCGACGGCAGCGCCCTCCTGCGGGCCAGTGTTTCCGCCGCCCACAGTCCGGAGGAGATCTCCCGGATCATCGAGGCCTTTTCCGCTTTTGCCCCGTAAATGCACCTCGGTGTCTTCCTCTACGGTCTCACCGGTGGCGGAGCCACCAGACGGGTGCTCACCCTGGCCAAGGGCTGGGCCGAAAGGGGCCATCGGGTTGACCTGGTGGTGGTCGAACCCCGCGGCCCGCTGGCGGAGGAAACCGAGGGGCTTCACCTGGTGCCCCTTGACTTCGGCAACTTCGAGAAACCCCTGCGCCGCCTGCCGCGCCGCTGGCGTCTCTTCTGGAGCCGCTTCCCCCTGGCCGGCTATCTGCGCACGGTCCAGCCGGACCTCCTGCTCTCCGCGGCCAACCACGCCCATCTCCCGGCCCTCGCCGCCAAGAGGATGGCCCGCTCCCGGGTTCCCCTGGTGCTTCGCCTCAGCAATCATCTGTCGGGAAGCGCGAGGGGAGGCGCGGGGCTCAAGAGGCTCTGGAACTCCCTGCGCCTCGGCATCATCAAACACCGCTATCGGGAGGCGGACTTCGCCATCGCCGTGTGCGAGGACGTGCGGAGGGACTTCCTCGCCCTCGTCCCCTACCCCCGCGCCCAAACAGCGGTGGTCTACAACCCCATAGAGATAGAGCGCATCCGCCGCCTGGCCCGGGAAGAGGTGCCTCATCCATGGTTCCATCCCAAAGAAACACCCATCATCCTGGGTGCCGGACGCCTCTCGCCCCAGAAGGACTTTGCGACCCTCATCCGGGCGTTCGCCGTGCTTAAAGACCGCACCCCGGCGCGCCTGATCATCCTCGGCCGGGGAAAGCAGAAAAGGGCCCTCGAAAAGCT
>Ga0256835_1000298_pt1 | contig 39095 bp, 38 predicted proteins | sample PIR30metaG_FD_185972 | JGI IMG/M metagenome (GOLD analysis project Ga0256835, IMG submission 185972) | Hydrothermal vent microbial communities from East Pacific Rise, Pacific Ocean - PIR-30 | ecosystem: Environmental > Aquatic > Marine > Hydrothermal vents | place: Pacific Ocean: East Pacific...
TTGCTGTCTTCTTCCTGATCCGATCAATCCGTGGAATCCGTGGTCCATTTTCCCGGGTGTGTGGGGGCCGATGCGGCAAGAATCCTCCTCGATCCAGGACTCTTGCAACAGGCTCAGGCAGGAAGCGAGGAACACCGGGGTCCGTGACTGTGACCGTATCCCTGCCTGGATCAAGGTCGCGGTCCGTATCATGGAGGGAATCCCCCGGCCGTCGATCCTGCGAATGTCCGGGTGACAAGATCCACGGTGGGACGCCTCCACCACGCACCGGTGATGCCCGGGCGCCTCCATCTCCCACCCGAAGGGTTCGAGTGCCGCCCCCCGTTCCATGGCCCCCCAGCCGTGATCCGCCGTGATGTCCTCGTCGGTCTCCCCTACTCCCAGACCAGAGCCACACGCTGCACCACCACGTCCGCCCGGCGGGGCTTGACGGGGATCTCCTCGATGCGTCCCGCCTTCTCCTCGGATTCGGCAGCGATCCTCTCGATCTCCTCCACGAGCTCCTCCTCGAGCTCCTCGAGCTCCTCCTCCAGCCGGCGGATCTCGGAGACCGACTCCTCCACGGCCGCCTCGGCCCGCTGGCGCATGCGCCGCTTCGTGGCCGCGCTGCGGGTCTTCGAGCCCGCCCTCCGGGCCGCGCCGCGGAGACCCCCGGATCCCAGCAGCACCGACATGAGCCCGTCCACGATGCCCATCTTCTCCTCGGCCTTCCGGGCGTCGAGCTCCCGCCGGTCACGGGCCAGTTCCTCCCGCTCCCGTTCCAGGCGCCGGCGCAACGTCTCGATCCGCCGTTCGAACCGGGCCCTGACCCTGTCCTGTGCCGTGTCGTCGGCACGGTCCGCCACCTCCAGACAGCGCGCGAGGAACGCCTCGCGGTCCTCTCCGGGCTCCGCGGTGAGCTTGAGCGCCCTGTTGGCGAGCACCGGCACGGGGTTCCTGGCGCGCCACGCCGCCACGTCCCTCTCGGCCCGCTCCACCGACCGGGCCAGCCCCCGGGGCACCGAGGGCGGGAATGTCATGCCCTCCGGCGGCGTCTCCTGGAGGCCCGGCGGCTCCCCGAGGAGCTCCGCGCCGTCCCAGTCGGGCCGGCCCCCATCGTCGAACGGGATCCTCCAGCGCTCCTCCAGCTCCCTGCGAAGGTTGAGGCTGCGGCGCTCCACCGCCAGCGAGAGCTCGGCCAGGAGCCAGGGCCTCGCGGTCCCCGCACCCGGCGGCGCGAACAGCTGGCGCACCGCGGCGTCCAGGACGGGCGGGTGGTCCTGTGCGCCGGTTTCATCCCGACGGTCTTCGGCCGGCGGGCCTACCCGCTCCGGTGCAGGTCCCGTGGCGTCCCCCTCCCCCGATCCGGCCGCCACCGGTGCGAACCGCTCCACCAGGGGCCCCAGCTCGGCAGCCGCCACAGGCCCGCGCAGGTAGCTCATGGCCCAGCGGCTCGAGAAGACCCTGACCCGTTCCTTCGCCCGGACGTCGAAGAGCAGGAACTGGCGCTTGTCCAGGCCGGCCACGAGGTCGTCCGCATCGGTGCCGTCGTCCAGGGCCGTGAGACCGAGCCCCTCCAGGGCCCGCCCCCGGTCCCGATCCGTGATGAGCCGCCCGACGACCTTCACGCCGGCGTTGCCGAGGGCCTTGTAGTCCAGGTCCACGGGGTTCTGGGTGGCCAGCCATGCCCCCACCCCGAAGGCCCTGCCCTGCTTGAGCAGGGTCAGGAGGGGACGCTTGGTGGGAGGGTCGTGGGGGTGGGGAGGCAGGATCCCCTGCACCTCGTCCACGTAGAGCAGCGCGCGCAACGAGCCCGAGGCCGGCTGCCGCCGGGTCCACGCCATGAGCTCGGCGAACAGGAGGGTCAGGACGAAGAACCTCTGGGTATCGTCCAGGTGGGCCAGCGCCACGATGGTGGCCCGGGGTTCCCCCGGCGTGCCGAGAAGCCCGTCCATGTCCAGTGGAGCACCCTTCGTCCAGGCCCCGAAGGCCGGGCTCGCCAGGAGCGTGTTGAGGGCGAGAACCAGCTCCATGCGGTCCTTCCTGGGATACATGGTCTCCAGGGGCAGGACCCCGAGGCGCTCCATGGGCGGATCGGCCAGGGCGGCCAGGAGCCTCGCCAGGTCCACCCGCTCGCCGCGGCTCCAGAGCTCGAGGAGCACCGACGACAGCAGGACCATGTCGCGGTCCGTCAGGGGATCGCCCCCCCTGTCCACCAGCGAGAGGAGGGCGCCTGCGAGGCTCTGCACCCGTTCCCTGGTCCCGTCGGGATCGTCGCCCGGGCGCCACTCCCGGGGCGCCGAGAGGCTCGGCAGGACATCGAGCGGCGCCCCCGACTCCAGGCCGGGCGTCACGAGCTGCCATCGGACCCCGGAGGCCACCGCCCGGAGGTCCTCCGGCCCCAGGCCGGAACCCTCGAGGCCGCGGCGCCACAGCGAGGCCACATCGGCCGCACCCGTCTCAGGGTCCTCGCGGGCCAGGTCCGGCGGAAGCCACGGGCGGAAGTCCCCCGGCCGGAGATCCGGGAAGTTGAGCAGCAGGTCCAGCATGTCACCCTTGAGATCGATCACCAGCAGCGAGGTCCCCCGGCGGGCCAGCTCCTCCAGCACCACGATTCCCAGACCCGTCTTTCCCGAGCCTGTCATGCCGAGGCACACGGCATGGGTCGTGAGGTGATCGGGGTCCAGCGTGACCCTTCCGGCTTCACCGGAACCGATGTGGAGCTCGTTCGTCGTCATCGGATCCTCCATGGGGCCAGACTAGCAAACCACGGGGCGACATGGCCTCGTCCGTCCCGACAGGGCCGGATCCTGCATTCCGCGGACTCTGGCACACCTTGTTGCGATCTGGTACCATTCCGGAAACACATTTCAGAGGGTTCTGGAACAGCCCGATGAACGGGAGGAAATCGCATGGATCTGAATCTCGACGCACTTCTCGCTGCGGTGCAGGACACGGGGGTCTCGAGGCTCCAGGACACGTTCGGGCTGGATGCCGGGCAGGCCGCCGGTGCCGTGGAGGCCACCGTCGCCTCACTCGTGGGACAGGCCACCTCGAGCGCCGCCTCTCTTCCCGCACTGATGTCCTCCCTCGCCTCCGGTGGAGGTACCAACATCCTGGAAGGGCTCGCCGATCCCTCGGCCATGGTCTCCGCCGTGGTGGAAAGACTGGGTGTGAATTCCGAGATGGCCTCGGGAATCGTCCAGACCCTGCTCCCGGTCCTGCAGGAGGCGCTCGGCAAGCTCCTGTCCGGTGGGTCCGGCGTCTCCGGGATGCTCGGCGGACTGTTCGGCGACTGATCCCGGACGACCCGGGCTCTTGCACTGTCCGGAAAACAGACCACACAGACCCAAGGAGGATGAACTTGAGGCACGAAACACCGGTATCACGCTCCCGCAGGCGGCCATGGGGCCCTGCACTCATTGTCGCCCTGATGGCCGTACTGCTCACCATGAACCCACGTGTCATCATCGCCCAGGAGCAGCAGGAGGAGCCTCCCCCACCTCCCTGGTCCGGAAATCTCGGGCTCTCCTACCTCGCCACCGGCGGAAACTCGGACACGAGCTCCTTCGGTTTCGACGGCGAGGTCACGCGGATCCCCGATCCCTGGGGACTCGTGTTCACCGCCAATTACCTGAAGGCCAGCGACTCCGGGGAGACCACGGCCGAGCGGTACGGGCTCACCTTCCGTGGCACCCGCAAGATGAGCGAGCGGTGGGAGCTCTTCACCGGAGCCGGAGTCGGACGCGACCGGTTCGCCGGCTTCGATCTGAGAGCCCTTCTGGAGAGTGGGGCCTCCTACCACGTCCTCCTGGGACCGAAGACCTTCCTCCGCCTCGATGGAGGCCTGACCTGGACCAAGGAGGACCGGATCGGCGAGGAGGACCGGGACTACCTGGGAGCCTTGCTGGGGCTGGACTTCGCCTGGAAGCCCCGGAAAGGCACCGCGGTGACCCAGAAGCTGTCCTACTACCCGGATTTCGACCAGACCAGCAACTGGCGGGTCTGTTCGGAGACCGCCTTCCAGTCAGAGGTGGCCGGGCCGCTCGCCGTGAAGCTGAGCTACGAGGTCCGCTACCAGAACCTGCCGGTGCCGGGCTTCAAGAAGACCGACACCACGGCCAAGGCGTCGCTGGTCCTGAGCTTTTGACGACCGGATGAAGGAAAGGAAGGAAGACCATGGGACTGTTCGGATTTTTCGGCAACTCACTGAAGGACAAGGCAAGGAAGGCGCTGGACAGGGTGCGTGACGCCGTACGTGGCGTGACCGACCTCGACGCCACCGTGGAGGGCACGACGATCACGCTGTCGGGCACCGCCGAGAGCATGGAGGCCAAGACCCGGGCCATGGATGTCTTCTGCCAGCACGTGGGCGACGCCAACGTGATCAACACCATCCGCGTGAAGGAGGAGGCACGGCCCGCCGCTTCGGCACCACCTGTCACCGAGGCCCCGCGGGAGGCACCGGAGGTCACCGAGGTACGGATTCATGTGGTCGTCGCCGGGGACACCCTCGGCGCCATCGCCCAGAAGTATTACGGCAAGGCAAGCGCCTACATGAAGATCTTCGAGGCCAACCGGGACATCCTGGACAACCCCGACCTCATCAAGGTGGGCCAGAAGCTCCGGATCCCGGAGTAGTTCGCCACTCTTTCCAGAAAGGAGCATGACATGATCAAGGAGTTCAAGGAATTCGCCATGCGCGGCAACGTCATGGACATGGCCATCGGCATCGTCCTCGGCGCCGCCTTCGGCAAGATCGTCTCGTCGTTTGTCAAGGACATCCTGATGCCGCCCCTGGGGTACCTCATGGGCAACGTGGACTTCACCAACCTCTTCATCGATCTCTCGGGGAAGGGGTTCGCCACGCTCGAGGAGGCCCAGAAGGCGGGCGCCCCCACACTCAACTACGGCATGTTCCTCAACACCGTGGTGGACTTCGTCATCATCGCCTTCGCCATCTTCCTGGTGGTACGGCAGATGAACCGCCTCAAGAAGGCCGAGGAGCCGGCCCCCTCCGAACCCACCACGAAGCCCTGCCCCTACTGCCTCTCGGAGATCCCTCTCGAGGCCACGCGCTGCCCGCACTGCACCTCGCAGCTCGAGGCCGCCTGATTCCGCAGCCGGAACCGGCGGTGGATGGCCTGGCAGGCCATCCGCCGCCTCTGCCTCTCCTCCGCCACCGGTTCCTCCCGAGATCTCCGCACGTGCCAGGCGTTGACGCCGGGCGGCCGAGGCTCCATCATCGCCCGGTGCACCGCAGATACCCCCTCGCCGCGGCGGGCCTCGCACTCCTCTGGATCGCAGCAGCCCTTTCTGCCTCCCGGCCCCTCCTCCTCGTGACCACCGTGATGAGCCTCCTGGCCCCTGCCCTCCCCGCGCTGCACCGCAGGAACCCGGCCCGGCGCAGATTTCTCGTCACCGGCCTCGTCCTCCTGGGGAGTCTCCTCGGTGGTTTCCTGGGCTTCCTGATGTGGGGTCCGGCTTCCGGAGGTGGGGCCCTGACGGCAATGGCGGTCCTGGTCGCCACGGCCGGCGTCACGGCACCCCTGATCTACGCGATGACCTTCGGCGACGGAGCAGGGTCATGACCGTGGGGCCGCTCGTCGCGGCAGTGGCGGCCTGCATCCTCCTGGCGGCGTGGGGCTGGACCCGGACCCGGGACGACGAGGGGTTCTTCGCCGCATCCCGCTCCGCAGGCCCGGTGCTGGCAGGGCTCGGGGGCACGGCGGCAGGGCTCTCCGCCTTTGTCTTCGTGGGCGGACCGGGGCTCATGGCCTCGCTGGGCATCGCCAGCCTGTGGATCGTCCTTTCCGCCCCCATCACGGGAGCGCTCCAGTGCTGGGCCGTGGGTGAGCCCCTGACGCGCCTCGCCCGGACACACGGTTGCCTCACCATACCGGGCGTGGTGGCCTCCCGGTTCGGGGAGGGGGCCCCCAGGGCCCTGGCCGCCCTGGCCATCGTCGCCGGCGGCGTGGCCACCCTCGCCGTCCAGGTCAAGGGCATCGCCATCCTGGGAGGGGTCCTCACCGGACGACCGGGCTGGGTCTCCGCCGTGGTGCTGGTGGCACTCACGGCAACCTACACCGCCGCAGGCGGCATGCGTTCCGGGCTGCTGGCGGAGGCCTTCCAGGGTCTGCTCATGGGCTCTGCCGCCCTCCTTCTTGCGGGGGTGGCCCTGGGAAGGGCGGGAGGGCCGCAGGCCGCTCTGGCCACGGTGGCCACACTTCGTACCGAGCTGCTGGATCCCTTCAATGGCATCGGGGTCGCGGGCGCTGTGGGCTGGCTGCTGCTCTTCGGTCTCGGCACCTGTGCTCAGCCCCACTACCTCCAGAAGTTCCTGCTCCTGCGGGGTCCGGACTCCCTGCGGTGGATGCCGGCGGTCATGACCGTGGCCCTCCTGGCAGTGCTCACCGTCTGGTTCGGCGTGGGCCTTGGGGCGACGGCGCTCTGGCTCGACGGCGGCCTGAACGCGTCGGTTCCTGACGAGGTGGCCCCCGCCCTGCTCCGGACTCTCCCTCCGGCACTGATGGCCCTGGCAGCGGCGGCCATCGGGGCGGCGGTCATGTCCACGGCCACCTCGCTGCTGAACCTGGTGGCCGCGGCCCTGACCCGGGACCTTCCCCGTGCCATGGGACGGGGGGAGGCATCCGGCCTCCTGGCTCCGAGGCTCGCAACCGTGGGTACCGCGCTCGCGGCGCTCGGCCTGGGTCTGTCTTCGAACCGTCCCCTCGCGCTTCTGGGCGTGCTGGGCTGGGGAATGTTCACGGCGGCGCTGCTGCCCGTGATCGTCCTGGGGCTCAACTGGGAGGGGGCCACCGGGACCGGCGCCGTGGCGGCCATGCTCGTGGGGCCCGCCGTCCAGGTCGCCCTGGAGCTCGGGAGCCGTGGATCGGCCCTCCGGGCACTGGAGCCCGGCCTCGCCGGTGCCGCCATGGGGACCCTCGCCCTGGTGGGCCTCTCCCTCGCCCGCCCGGGCCGGTCCTCCGTGACTCCAGTGGAGGTGGAACCATGAAACCGTGGACCGGGGTCCAGATCCGGGAGCTCGTGGCCAGGATGGAGACCGCCAGGGCCGGCTGGCGCCCCACCACTCTCACCGAGGTGGAGCGGAGCTCCAGGTCGCCGTTCCGCCTGTTGATCTCCTGCGTCATCTCCCTGCGGACCAGGGACCAGGTGACCCACGAGGCCTCCAAACGGCTCTACGCCCTGGCGGACACCCCCGGGGGCATCGCCTCCCTGGACGAGAGCGTGATCGCGCAGGCGATCTACCCTGCCGGCTTCCACAACACCAAGGCCCGGCAGATCCGCGAGATCTGCCGGATCCTCGAGGAGGAGCACGGGGGGGCCGTTCCCCCCTCCGAGGAGGCCCTCCTCCGCCTGCCCGGGGTGGGACGCAAGACAGCCAACCTGGTCCTCGGCCTGGGTTTCGGCATTCCGGCCATCTGCGTGGACACCCACGTCCACCGCATCTCGAACCGCCTCGGACTCGTGGACACGAGGACGCCCGAGGCCACCGAGCGCGCCCTGCAGCAGGTCCTCCCCACGGACCTCTGGGTCCCCGTCAACGACCTCATGGTGACCTTCGGCCAGAACCAGTGCCACCCCACCTCGCCGCGCTGCTCCACCTGTACCCTGGCGGACCTGTGCCCGCGGATCGGCGTCACCAGGAACCGTTGAGGAGAGGTCCCACCAGGCGTCGCGCCGACCGGTGGCTTCAGTTGGCCTGGCGCTGCTGCTGGAGCCCGGCCACCCGCTGGAGCACGTCCCGGTAACCGGGATCCAGGGTGGCGACCTTGCCGAAGGCCTCGGAGGCCCCGTTCTGATCGCCGGAGGCCTCCAGTGCCGAGGCCAGGTCGTAGAGGATGGCCAGGCGGGCCTCCGTGGAAAGGTTCTCGATCTCCAGGGCCTTCCGGTACCAGGAGACGGCCTCCTCGTGCAGGCCCTGCTCCGTGTAGCACACCCCGATCATGGAGCAGGCCTCCAGCCGGAAGTCCGGATCCCTCGAGGCGATCTGGAATTCGCCGATGGCCTCGGCCAGCAGCCCCATCTCCTTGTAGGCGATCCCCAGGTTGAAGTGGGTGTCGGAGTCCTCCTCCGAGAGCTGCTCCGCCACGCCCCTCTGGAACTCCCGGAACACCTCCTCCAGGAGGGCCTCGTCCTTCCCCTGGCCCGTGGCCTCCTCGACCATGGCCTCCTCCTCGGCAAGCTCCTTCTCCAGCTCGCTGGCCAGGTCGATGTACTCCTCCTCCTCGGCGAAGAGCTTCTCCTCCGGTTCCACCTCCGGAGCCTCGGGCTCCACCAGGATGACACCCTTCTCCTTGAGCGTCAGGCGCCTCTGCGCCAGGTCGGGGTCCTCGGGGTAGGTGACCTCCAGGTCGGCGAGGATCCGTGCGGCATCCTCGTACAGCTCCTGCGCGATGAAGAAGTCGAGCTGTTCGAGCTCCGAGGAAGATGGTCCGCCGATGGTCTCCGTGATCTCCACGAGATCCGCGGCCTCCATCTCCATCGGAACCTCGGGTATCGTGGGTGACACCACCTCGTCGGTTTCCCGGACTCCGGCAGCCACCTCCTCGGCCACCGGCTCCGCGAGATGGTCCACGACCTCCGGAGCTCCGGTTTCCGTGGTGCTCTTCGGCATCTCCACGAGATCGCCGAGCTCGGAGAAGATGATCTCGTCCACCCCCGCGTCCCCGGACCTCGCCGTACCTCCGGGTTCCGGCCGGACCTGCCCCGGCTCCTCGAAGAGCAGCTCGCTCCCGGCGAGCTCTCCCGGGGTCTCCGGCTGTGGCACCTCCTCGAGCACGGGAAACTCGCCGGACTCCGCCAGCACCTCGTCCACGTCCAGGAGAAGAATCTCCTCCTCTCCAGCCTCCTCGGCGCCCCCCCCTGCCACCATCTCCCCGGCGCCCGGTGATACGAGCCCCCTGACCCATGCGGCCTTCCGCTCGTTGCCCGTGGCCTCGTAGTGCGCCAGCAACGGCTCCGCCACGGCCGCGGCCCTGCCGGCCTCGCCCTCCTCCTCGAGAATCTCCACCAGGCGCTCCCGGGCCTCGGCGAACTCGGGATGCGTCTCCAGGATCTCCTCCAGGTGGTGGACGGCCTTGTCCACGAGCCCGTACTTGGCAAAGACGTTGGCCTCGGTGAGTCGCTCCAGGGCCTCGGGAGGGGGCTCCCCCGGAATCGGGACACCGGCCGGAGGCATGGGAATCGCCGGGGATGGTGTCGCTCCCGGGGACCGCGGTGTCCCCTCCACCGGCCTGGCCGAGCTGAGCTCCAGGTGCCTCCGACGGAACAGGTCGTTCTCGGGATCGAGATCCACGAGCTCCATGTAGAGGCGCCGCGCGGCCTCCTCGTTTCCATCCCTGAAGTGCCGGTCCGCCAGCGCGCCCTTGATGGTGATGACCATCTCGTCATCTCCACTGGCCTCGAAGGCCCGCAGGGCCCGCGCCAGGATCTCCGGATCGTCGGGCAGCACCTCCAGGAGATCCCGGGAGATCGTCTGGGCCTCCCCCAGCTCGCCCCGGCGGAGCAGGTTGTCCAGCAACGGCAGGAGCACGCTCCGGGCCCTCTCCCCGTCTCCCGCCTTCAGGCAGGCCCGTCCCACGGCCAGCTGCAGCTCGGGGTTGTCCGGGTCGCCCCGCAGCAGCTCGAACGCCTCCTCGAGCGAGAGCTCGGCCGTGGGCCGGGACGGCATGACGGCCGGAGCGGTGGTCTCCCGGGAGGGCGTCGCGGCCCCGGCAGGGGCAGCTCCACCCGCCATCTCCCGCTGCAGGGCCGTGAGGGCCGGGTCGCCGGGGACCACCCCGAGCCCGGCCTCCAGGAGCTCCGCAGCGGCGGCTCCCTTGCCGGCCTCGGCGAGGGCCTGGCACACCGGCACCAGGAAGCTGCAGGAGGGTGGCCTTGCCTCCAGGACGTGCCGCGCCAGCCGCTCCGCCTCGTCGAGCTTGGACCGTCCCAGGAGAACCGAGATGAGACGGTTGAAGGTCTCCACGGCCTCGTCGAGCTCACCTGCCTGGACGAGGGCATCGGCCAGCCGGAGCTGGACCATGTGGTTGCCGGGATCCAGCTCGGCCAGCTTCCGCTGGACGTGGAGAGCCCTCTCCATGTCGCCGTTCCTGGCGTGCCACTCGGCGAGGATCTCGTACTGGCTCCTCGCCTCCACCATGAGGCCCTGCTGGACATAGAGCTCGCCAAGCTTCTCGAAGATCTCGAGACGCTGCGGCATCAGCCTGTTGATCTTCTTGAGGATCGCGATGGCCTTGTTGGCAAAGCCATCCTGGCTGAAGTGGTCGGCCAGGCGCTCGTAGAGCTCGACGGCCTCCTCCACCCTGCCCAGGCGGCCGTAGAGATCCCCGATCCTGTTGATGGCGACGGCGTCGTTCGGATTGACCTTGAGGAGTTTCTTGTACTCGCGGATTGCCTGCTCAACCTTGCCCTTCTGGACAAGCTTTTCCGCTTCCCGCCGGACCCTGTCGCGATTGATGGCCATCCGTGAATCGTTCCCCTAGCGGCAACTGCCCGCTCAGCTCATGGTAGCACAGGACTCCAGCCGAAACTCCGCCGGTGAAGGAACCCCGGACCGTGTTTCTGGAGGGCCTCCCGGTGCTCCCGGGTCCCGTAGCCCTTGTTGCGCTCCCAGCCCCAGAGGGGGTGCCGCCCCGCCAGCCGGCGCATGATCTCGTCCCGGTGGACCTTGGCCACCACGGAGGCCGCTGCCACACAGAAGTACCTCGAGTCGGCCTTCACCTCGGAGACGATCGCGATCTCCTCCAGGTCCAGCTCCATGGCGTCCACCACCGTGACGGTGCCGGGCACGAACAGGTCACGGGCCACCACCCGCATGGCGAGCCGGGTGGCGGGAACGATGCCGACCCGGTCGATGCTGGGCGGCCAGACCTCCACCACGGACCACGCGTCGGCACGCTCCCGGATCCGGACACTGGCACGCTCCCGGCTCCGTGCCGTCATCTCCTTCGAGTCCCGGATGGCGAGCTCCCCGGGCACGGAGCTCCAGGCCACGCCACACACGACGACGGGGCCCGCCAGCGAGCCCCGTCCAACCTCGTCGATCCCGACGATCCTCGGTGCCTCCCCGAGGATGCACCGGTCCAGCGGCCAGTCCGCTACTTCCGTGCCGCCTCCCGGATCCGTGCGGCCTTGCCGCGCAGCTCACGGATGTAGTAGAGCTTGGCCCGCCGCACCCGGCCTCTCCGGGTCACCTCGATCTTGGCCACGCTGGGAGCATGGAGCGGAAAGGTCCGTTCCACGCCGATGCCCGATGAGATCTTGCGGACCGTGAAGGTCTCCGAGATGCCGCCGTGCTTGCGCGCGATCACCAGGCCCTCGAAGACCTGGATCCTCTCCTTGCTGCCCTCCTTGAGCCGGACGTGGACCCTGACGTTGTCGCCCGGACGGAAGTCCGGGATATCGGAGCGCAGCTGATCCTGTGTAACCTCGCGGATGATGTCCATTGTCTCCTCCCGTGGAAGCCGGTCCCGGAGTGGTCCCGGGAGCGCGGAGTATACACACCTCCGCCCTCCCCGGCAAGTCCCTCTCCCTGAAGGGCTACGGGTTCACTGCTCCGTCCCCTCCTCCGGCATCGGGGTCCCGACGAGATACAGCCTGCCCCCGAACGGGACCACCACCACCCGCCCGTGCCGGTCCAGGGCGGCATCGTCCGGCCAGGGAGCCCCATCGTCCTTCCGGTACCCGCGGAACCCGAAGGGGACCTCCGCACCGTCGGGAGCGAGCCAGTCCGGGACCACGAGGTCCCAGCGCTCCTCGTCCTCCTGCACCGCCCGGAACTCCACGGCGCCCTCGTCGAGATCGTCGAGCCAGACCGCGTTCTCGAGCTCCGCCGCGGCCTCCTCGAAGAACTCCGCGAGCGCCTCCTCGGTGAAGTCCCGGATCAGCTCGTCACCCCCATCACCCTCGAACTCGGCGACGATGAGCAGCCGGTAGGTCCCCTCCTCCATCTCGTCACCGCAGTGGTAGTCCACCTCGAACTCCGCGGGCGGATCCTCCGATTCCACGTCGAAGGAGGCCCCGTGGAGCCTGTCCCGGACCAGCAGGCCGAGGCAGACGTCCTCCCTGCTCTCCACCGGAATGTCCAGGCCCATGGCCTCTTCTTTCCTGTCCATGACGATCTCCTTTCGTCCGAACACGGGTCCCGGCCAGCGGCCACCGGACCCCTCAGATCACCCTCTCGTTCAGGAAGGCGGCGTCGCCCCCCTCCCAGCTCTTGGCCGCCAGGACGGCCATCACCAGCACCAGGTAGGACACCCCCCCCACGAGGACCGCCAGGATGGGAACGGCGGCCACGGTGTCGTAGGTCCCATGGAGCAGCGTCGCGAGCACGAGGCCGGGAGCGGCGATCCGGGCCGTCCGGAGGACGCCGAGACTTCCGCTCACGTTGACCAGCCCGAGCGTGAATCCCATCAGGCCCGCCCAGAGGGAGTGGAGGAAGGGCGTCATGAGAAGGCGGGAGAGCACCACGTCGGGCCGGGTGAAGTCGATGCCCCAGATCCTCGCCCCGAACTGCCGGGAGAAGAGGATGTTCTCGAACCCCGCGAAGGCCAGGCCCGCCGCGATCCCGAGGAGAAGGGAGGCCTGGAGCCCGAGCCGCCGCCCCTGCCGACGGGCCAGCGCCAGGACGAGGAACACGGGCAGGGCCTTGGTGACCTCCTCCGTCACCCCCACGCCCCAGACGAACCCGAACCACTGGAACGGGAGGAACGGCAGCTCCACCATGGCGTAGAGAGGACCGAGCAGCAGCCTGAGGATTGGCAGCACCACGGTGAGCCCCGGGAAGACCACGAGTGCGATCACGAGCGACACGTCCCAGGGGCGGCTCCGCCGCAGCTCCAGCCGGAACAGCCGGAGGAAGAGGAAGAACCACAGGAACGCGAAGTAGAGGATCATCCCCTCCTCCGGTGACACCCCGAGCGCGGCCAGCAGGAATGGCATCATGGCCAGCAGGAGCACCACCCAGAACACCTGGGACCGGAGGATCCGCCCCACGGCCAGGGGATCCAGGTGCAGGACGGCGCCGAGTCCCTCCTCCTCCACGGCCTGTCGCCGGAGCTCGGCCTTGAGCCGCGCCACCTGCCGCTCGTACTCCTCCGGGCTGATGATGCCAGCCCTGAAGAGACGCTCGTACTCGGCCAACATCTCGTGGGGGTTCATTCCCGGCTCACCGTACCACAGTCCCCCGAGGTGACGGGCGCCTCCTCGAGCCGTCGAACCACCTGCCAGAAGAGGTTCCTCCGGACCAGCCGCTCCTCCCGGCCCAGCGCCCCGAGGACCCTCCGGACCGTCTCGCGCGAGGTGGAACCGTCCAGCGGGCACGCGTTCTCCACCACCGGAACGCCGCAGATCCGGCCCATGCGCCGGATCTCCCCGGCCCTGAGCTCGTACAGCGGTCGCACCACCGTGATCGCGCCGTCGAAGTAGCCCCTCGAGGGTGGCAGGACATCGGGGCTCCCGCTGAAGAACAGGCCCATGAGCCAGGTCTCCACCACGTCGTCCGCATGATGCCCCAGGGCCACCCTGCGGAACCCCAGCCCGTCGGCGGTCTCCAGGAGTGTCCGCCTCCTGATCCTCGCGCAGCGGAAGCAGCTCTCCGGAACCTTCTCCATGGTGTCGAACCGGGGCGGGACCGACCGCACCTCCACGCCGAAGCCCTCCGCCCACCTGAGCACGTGGTCCGGCAGCCCCGGGGTGGTCCCCCGGGCATCCAGCGTCACGTGGAGCCCGAGCAGACGGATCGGGGGGCTCACCGTCCTGGCGTGCTCCGCCACGAGCCGGAGCATCACGAGGCTGTCCACGCCACCCGAGATCCCCAGGACCACGCTCGAGCCAGGTGGCAGCAGGTCCCACCGCCGGATCGCCCGCCGCATCTTTCCCATGAGGCGCCCGGCCGAGGCCCGGCAGCGGACGGGATCAGCGGCCGGAGTCATCGTCCTCGCGCTGCCGGGGCGCAAAGATCCACGCGATGATCACCCCCAGGAGGTAGAGGAGGATCATGGGCACGGCGAAGACGGTCTGGGTCGCCACGTCGGGCGTGGGCGTGATCACCGCCGCCACCACGAAGATGGCGAGCACCGCCCAGCGGAACCACCTCAGGAGCTGTCCCGCGGTCACGAGGCCGAACCGTGCCAGGAAGAAGATGAGGATGGGCAGCTCGAAGACCAGACCGAGGCCCAGGAGGATCTTGGACATCATGGCGAAGTAGGTCTGGATCGTGATCACCTGGCGGAAGTCCTTCCCCACCTCGAGGAGGAACTTGACCACCATGGGGAACGCCACCCTGTACCCGAAGTACCCCCCGGCCACGAAGAACAGCGTGGTGAACACGATGAACGGCCCGGCGAGCCGCCGCTCGTGGAGGTAGAGCCCGGGCCGGATGAACAGCCACAGCTGCCACAGGACCACCGGCGAGGCCAGGAAGATCCCTGCCAGGAGGGCCACCTTGATGTAGAGCATGAAGGGATCCACCAGCCCGGTGAACGCCAGCTTCTCGCCCTCGGGCAGGTACTGGAGGATCGGCTCCTCGAGCCAGTGGAAGATGGTGGGGGCGAAGTACCAGCACGCCAGGAAGCCCACGAAGATCGCCACGACGCTCACCACGAGCCGGTGGCGGAGCTCCTCCAGGTGCTCGAGCAGCGTCAGCCGGGGAAGCTCCTCGTGCTCCGCCTCCAGTGCCGCGTCCGTGGGCCGCGCCGTTTCCGGGCTCACGCGCCCCCGCTCTCCGGACCCGATGCCCCCCTCGCAGGGTCATCGTCCTTCGTGCCCTTCTCGCCCGCCGGTTCCGTGCCCAGGCCCTTGAGATCGCGCTCCACGGCACGGATCTCGTCGGCGGCCACCTCTTCCTCGATGGTCCTCTTGAACTCGTTGGAGGCCCGCCGGAACTCACCCAGGGCCCTCCCCAGGGACTGGCCGATCTTCGGAAGCTGGCGGGGCCCGAACAGGATCAGGGCGATCACCAGGATGAACATGAGCTCGGGGAACCCGAGAGAACCAATCACGTCGACCTCCGGGGGTAGTATAGACCGATACCGGGTCCGAGCGTGTACACTGACCCGGCACCGTGGGGGTCTCGTCCCGGACGGTCCGCCACGAGGGGAGTATCGCTTCAATGTCACGACGCCGTTCTGTCGCCACCATCGTCGCCGTCACCATCATCGGGATGGGGGCCCTCGTGGGTACCCTCTGGGGTGAACGAAGCCGCCAGGTCGAGGAGGAGGACGTGGCGGCCCGGGCCGGTGCCATCGCCTCCACCGTCCTGGAGTGGCTCCCCGAGGAACGCGAGCCCGACGAGCTCATCTACGACGGGATCGACGGCATGCTGGAGAAGCTCGACCCGCACTCCAACTTCCTCCGGCCCAAGGCGTTCCTCAAGATGAAGGAGCGCCACCAGGGTTCGTTCTTCGGGGTGGGCATCATCATCTCGCGGCGGGGCGGCAAGGTGACCGTCATCGCGCCCATCGCCGGGACCCCCGCCGCCCGCAAGGGCCTCCGGGCCGGCGACGTCATCTCCGCCGTGGACGGAAAGCCCACGGAGGACCTCTCCCTGGACAACGTGGTGGAGCTTGTCCGCGGCCCGGAGGGATCCGAGGTCACGCTCACCATCCAGCGGCCGGGCCTGGAGCGGCCCCTGGAGATCTCCATCACGCGCACCCGCATCCCGACGAACTCGGTGCGGTTCGCCTTCATGATCCGTCCCGGCGTGGGCTACGTGCGCCTCACCGAGTTCTCGGGCACCAGCAGCCGGGAGGTCCACGAGCACGTGCAGCGCCTGGTGGATGCGGGCGCCCGCTCCCTGATCTTCGACCTGAGGGACAACCCCGGGGGCTCGCTCGACGCGGCCGTGAACGTCTCGGACACCTTCCTGCGGCCGGGCCAGCTCATCGTCACCACGCGCGGCCGGACGCCCGAGAGCGTCTCGAGCTTCTCGGCACCGGGCAGGGGCTTCCGCTTCGAGGGCCCCCTCGTGGTGCTCGTCAACGCGGGCTCCGCGTCGGCCTCGGAGATCGTGGCGGGAGCCGTCCAGGACCACGACCGCGGCCTGATCGTCGGCGAGGTGACCTGGGGCAAGGGCCTCGTCCAGACGGTGTTCACCGTGCGCGATGCGGGCCTGGCCCTGACCACGGCCCGCTACTACACGCCGTCGGGACGGTGCATCCAGCGGGACTACCACTCCTTCATCGACTACATCACCCACCGCAACGCCGGGAACAACGGTGGCGACGAGGCGACCCCCTACCACTCGGACAACGGCCGGCCCCTGAGCGGGGGCGGAGGGATCGTGCCCGACGTGGAGGTGGAGGCCCGGCTGCTCGCCGAGCCCGTGGCCCGTCTCTACGGCCAGTCCGCCTTCTTCAGGTTCGCGGTGAACCTGCTCAAGGACGTTCCCGAGGAGCAGCAGCGGGAGATGGCCATGGCGTTCCGGGTGGACGACGCGATCCGGAAACGGTTCCTCGACTGGGTACGGTCCGAGAAGCTCCTGGACGAGGAGCAGATGAGCAAGCTTCTGGAGGATCCACAGGCCCTGGCCGACGTGGACCGGAGCCTCCGCATCGAGGTCCTCAACGGTGCGGTGGGTCTCGAGGCGGGCTACAAGGTCGCCGCGGAGGGGGACAACCAGATCGCGGCCGCCCTTGAGCACGTGGCCGACGCGGAGCGCATGTGGCAGGCCTGGACGAAAGTCACAGAACCGGCGAGGTGAGCCGGGCCAGGTTGACGCCGAGACGGAACCAGAACGGGCGCTGTTCGGTCTCACCGGGCCGCATCTCGCGGGAGACCGCGACGTCGTCGAGGAACATGCGCTCCACCTGCGAGGCGAACCCCCGATCGGCCACCAGGGCCGTGATCTCGAAGTTGAGCCTGAACGAGCGGTTGTCGAAGTTGGCCGTTCCCACGGACGCCACGATGCCATCCGCAGGCATCGCCCACCGATCCGGATCGGCGGAACCACGTGGCCATCCTACTCCCCCTCCCCCGGGGGATCGTCCCAGAGGAGGGTCACCGGACCCTGGTTCACGAGCTCCACCTCCATCATCGCACCGAACACACCGGTCTCCACGGGGAGGCCCGTCCCCCTCAGCCGTTGGACGAACCGGTCGAAGAGGGGCTCCGCCTTGAGGCCGGGCAGGGCACGGTCGAAGCCCGGCCTGCGCCCCCTCCGGATGGAGCCGGCCAGCGTGAACTGGGACACGGCCAGCACCGCGCCGCCCACGTCGGCCAGGTCCCGGTTGAGCCTGCCCCGATCGTCCTCGAAGGCACGAAGCCCGGCCACCTTCGCGGCGGCCCTGTCCACCTGCTCGGTTCCGTCACCCCTCTCCAGACCCACCAGGACGAGGTAGCCCGTCCCGATGCGGCCCACGGTCTCGCCCTCCACGCGCACCTCGGCCCGGCTCACCCTCTGGATGACCATCTTCATGCCGTACCTCCCCCTCCGTTCCCGCTCCTCCGGCCCAGGGCCGCCCTCAGGATCCCGAGCTCCCGCCCTCCGAGCAGGTGGACCAGGACCAGGTACGCCGTCCCCCCGGCCGCCAGGACCACAGCCATCTTCCCGGCCCCCACGAGGCTGGTGGTCCGGACATCCCCGAGCCAGGGGCCGAGGGCGACCAGGACCCCGGCCAGGCCCACGCTCCCGGCCGCCTGCCGGCCCAGTGCCAGCCACCGCTGCCCCGGGCCTCCGAAACCGTGCCGCTGCACGTAGAGCACCGTGAGGAAGGCGGCGTAGCCCAGCATGGCGATGGTGTTGGCGAGCCCGATGCCGGGGGTCCCCAGCGGCCCCACCAGCAGCGCGCACCCGGCCGTGAAGGCCCCGAGAAGCACCATGCTGCCGAACATGGGGGTCCGGGTGTCCCGGTGGGCGAAGAAGGCGTTGGCCATGACCTTGGCGTGCCCCGTCCCGACGATGCCGAAGGCGTAGGCCGTCAGCGTCGCGCCCGTGAGGGTCACGTCGCGGGCGTCGAAGCGGCCGCCCCCGAAGAGGAGCCCCACGATGGGGGTGCCGATGAGGGCCAGGGTCACCGCGGTGGGCAGGGTCACGAAGCTCACCAGGGAGATGGTCTCCCCCAGCGTCTCGCCCGCGAGCCCGGTGTCCTCTGCCAGGTGCCGGGACAGGGTCGGCAGGAGCACCGTGGTCAGCTGGACCACCACCGCCCCGAACACCAGCTCGGTGACACGATAGGCGGCGAAGGTGTAGACCACGCCACCGTCGCCCGCCGTGGAGGCGAAGAGGTTGGAGACCAGCTGGTTGAGCTGGTTGATGCCCAGCATGGGGATGCCGGGGAGCATGAGCAGGAGCACCCGCCTCACCCCCGGGCTCCGCACGAGCCTCCAGGCGGGCCGCAGGCTGTATCCCAGCCGCCGGACCGCGCCCGCCTGAACCAGGAACTGGAAGGCGCCACCCAGCAGCACGCCCCCGGCCAGCCAGGGCACCGGGTCCCCCGAGCCCCGCACCAGCCACCACACCACCCCGACGATGGTGAGGTTGTACAGGATGGGCGCCGCCGCGGGGAGCACGAAGCGATCGTGGCTGTTGAGCACCCCCTGGCAGAGCGCCGCCAGCGAGACCAGGATGAGGTAGGGGAACACCAGCCGGTTGAGCAGGACGGCCAGCTCCATCTTGCCCGGCGTGCCGGAGAAGCCCGGCGCGAAGGCCCCCACCAGGAGCGGCGAGGCCAGGATTCCGAGCGCCACCACCACCGAGAGGATCAGCAGCAGGGCGGCCAGGACACCGCGCACGAGCTCCCGGGCCTCCCTGGCGTCCGCACCCGACGCCCGGAGGCGGGCCAGGGAGGGGATGAAGGCCGCGTGGAGCGCTCCCTCGCCCAGGAGCATCCGGAAGGTGCTCGGGATCCTCGTGGCCGTGATGAAGGCGTCGTACATGACCCCGGCGCCGAGCACGTAGGAGAGGGCCTTGTCCCTGAGATACCCCGTCAGGCGGCTTCCCAGGGTCACCACGGCCATCCTGGAGGCGTGATGGACCATCCGTTCGGCGGGGGACGCCGCGGTCCCGGATCCCTCCCCGGCATCCTGCTTCAGGCCACCACCGCTTTCGACGTCCTGCACGGTCCCAAGCGTACCATCCGCCGGGTGTCCCCGGGCCCGCGCCGCCATCCCTCTCCCCTGCCGTCCGGAGGGGTCCGGTGTGGTAGAGTGAAGGCGCATCCACGCGGGAGGTCCACATGGGCATCAACAAGGTGATTCTGGTCGGCAACGTTGGACGTGACCCCGAGACGAGGGCGCTCCCCAGCGGGACCACCATGTGCAAGTTCAGCCTCGCCACCAGCGAGCCCCGCTTCAAGGACCGCGAGACCGGCGAGGCCCACACCGAGTGGCACAACATCGTGGTGTGGGGCAAGCTGGCAGAGTTCTGCGAGCGGTACATCCAGAAGGGGAAACAGCTCTACATCGAGGGGCGGATCCGGACCCGCCAGTACGAGAAGGACGGGCAGACCAGGTGGTTCACCGAGGTCCACGCGGACGTCATCGAGCTTCTGGGGCGCCGCGGCGATGGTGGCCCCGGCGGGGGCGGTCCCGGCGGGGGCGGTGGAGCATCGTCCGGTGGCGGATTCCCGGCCGACGAGGACGACGTCCCGTTCTGAGATCCCGATCCAGACCACCATCGAAGGGGGGCTCCGGCCCCCCTTTTCTTCGTCCCGGCGATCCCGTATCCTCGGCAGGCCTCCGGGCACGACCGTTTCGAGGGAGGACCCCGGCATGAGCGGACCCGTCTGGCAATACCGTACCGATGGCCCATTCACCTGCGACGAGTGTCTCGCCACCGTCGACGAGGCCTACATCCTGGGACGGGTGGAGGATGGCGAGCTCCGGCCCGAGCGGACCCTCTGCGAGGCGTGCTACCTGGAGAACGCCTCCCTCATCCAGAAGACCAGCTGACCCGCATCGCTCCGGTGGTGCGGCCAGCGGGCGGAGGCAGGAGAAACCCGGCGGGAGGGAGGCTGGCGGGGCTGGAGGGACTCGAACCCCCGACCAATGGTTTAGGAAACCACTGCTCTATCCGCCTGAGCTACAGCCCCACGGCCCCGGAATCCTACGTTCCGGCCCACGGGCTGTCAATGCCCCGGCCCGGCCCGTTCCCGACCCCTGTTCCACATCGGAACGTCCGTCCCACAATGGTGCATCACCCGGTCCCCGGAGCGTTTCCGAAGCTGGCATCGGAATTGCTGATGGAACGGACGGACAAGGAGAACAGCCGATGAACGAACGCCGCCGGGAAAGACGAGCCCTCCTCCAGACCGAGGTCAACGCCAGGACGCGCAGCACCTCGACGGTCCGGATCCTCGACATCTCCACCACGGGCATGGGTGTCCAGTGCACCGAGCCGCTCCCGCCCAACAAGAACATCATCGTGTGGGTTCCCACGGCATCCGGCGACCTGAAGCTGCGGGCCAACGTGAGGCGATGCCGCCTCGAGATGGCCCCCAGCGGCAACGGCAACGGCAGCTCCCTCGTCTACAGGGCGGGCCTCGAGTTCCGTGACGTGGACGACATGATCCGCAAGATCCTCCTGGAGACCTACCTGGAGCCCGGCGCCCCGTCGGTACCGGGTGGGCCAGTGACAGGATCGATCGGCCTTTCCATGACCAACACCGCCTGACGGCGCGGCGGGGCATCCACGCAGGTCCCGTCCCTCCTCCTTCGTCCCGCCCGCGGTCCCCCGACCGCGGGCGCCTTTCTGTCAGGAGCCGCTCCCCGGGCCCGATCCTCCCCGCCACCCTCAGCTCTCTCCGGGAAGGATGACGCCCCGCCCGGTCCGGCCGTCCACGAGCACCCGGAGCGGCTGCTCCAGGCGGATCCGGCGGATCACGCCGTCCATGGCCGTCTCCACGGGTGGAAGCCCCATGAACCACTCCCAGTCCACCAGGCCCGCTCCACGGCCCTCGTGGACGGTGAAGTACGGGATCCCGAAGCACGAGAGGTTGTGGAAGAAGTGGGAGCCCTGGGACGGCTCCACCTCCAGGTCGGAAAAGTCGGTCTCGACGATCACCCGTCCCGAGGAGATCTGCGACCACGCCACGGGAATCCCCAGCCACTGGTCCCTGGAGCCCCACCGGCCGGGCCCCACCAGGAGGAACGGGCGGTCCTCGGAACGGAGCTGCTCGTTGAAACGGGAGATCACCGTGGCCGCCTGCGGCGTCATGGACCGGTCGAAGTGCCGGGAGTCCACGATCACCACGTCGCGGATCTCCTCGCGGACGCCGTGCCCGAGAACCTGCTCGGAGTACACCACCGCCTGCTCCGCGAGGTCGCTGGTGACCTCCACCTGGTGGGCGAACTGCTCCACCACCATGGGCCGGACCTGGAGCACGTGCAGCGTCGGGGCCTCGGACTCCTGGGCACCGAGCTCCACGGCGAACTCGATCTCCACCGGGGTGCCCATCCCCTCGGACACCAGGCCCAGAAGGCGGTCCAGGACCTCGGGCAGGGGGAAGAAGAGCCCCTTCAGCAGCGGCCCGAAGGTGATCAGCGGCGTACCCCCCGGTTCCAGCCCGCTGGAGATGGTGTCGTTGGCCGGGTTGTAGGTGGAGGCGATGAGGTTGACCGCGGGGTCGCCCACCGCCTCGGTGATCTCCAGGTGCAGGAGGTTGGCGTCGGGGTCCATGCCGGGGATCACGTCGTCGTTGGCGAGGTCCAGGGCGTAGAAGCGCCTCTGGGCGTTGCGGAGGATGTCCTTGACCGCCGAGAACTGGGGCAGGACCCTCGGGTACCGGGGACAGAAGCGGAGCGCCTCGAAGCCCTCCACCACCGACTTGCCCAGTCCGAGGGCCACGAGGGCCACGCCGTCCTCCGGCTTCATGTCCCGGAAGGGGTAGAAGTTGTAGGAGGAGGCGACCCCCGAAAACGTGGGGTAGAACCTGTCCCCGTGGGCGGAGCCCACCAGGGTCTGGAGCAGCACCGCCATGCGCTCCTCCTCCGCCCGGTGCGGGGTGTTCTCCAGGTACCGCCGTGCGCCCACCTGGAAGGTGGAGGCGTAGACCACCTTGATGGCCTCCAGCAGCTGGGCCAGGCGGATGTCCAGGGAGGGATGGTTGTTGGGAAGCATCACCGTCGTGTAGACGCCGGCAAAGGGCTGGTAGAGCGAATCCTCCAGGATGCTCGACGAGCGGACGGCGATGGGGGCCGTGACCGTCTCCAGGAAGGCGGCGAGCTCCGCCCGCCGCTCGTGGTTGAAGCGTCCGCCGCGGAAGACGTCCAGGACCTCGGGATCCGTGAGCCCTCCGGCGTCCCGGACCATGCCCCCCAGCTCGTTCTCCTCCAGGAACTCCTCGAAGACATCGCTGGCCACGACCACCGTCTGGGGAACCTCCACGTTCACCCCGGGAACCAGCGAGTGCTCCCGGGCGAGGAGCTTGAGGACGAACGCCAGTCCCCTCCCCTTGCCGCCGAGCGAGCCGGAGCCGATCTTGGCGTAGGCCACGAGATCGTCGAACCGCTCGGCATCGAAGTCCGCGATCACGTGACGCTGGATCTCCCGGAGGTAGCTGGCCAGGGTGGAGGTGAGGAACTCCCGGAGCGCCCTGACCGACTCGAACTCGCCCACCTGTCGCGGCCGGAGCAGGGTGGCCAGCTCGAACTCCGTCCGTGCCTTCAGCCACGCGGAGAAGTGGTTTCGCCCGGCGTGGTAGATCAGCGACTCGTCCGGAACGGTGGGCAGCACCCGCAGAAGCTCCCGCATGTCGCGGGCCCGGGCCACCTCGGTGCCGTCCGCGAGCTTGAACACGAAGTCCCCGAACCCGAAGTTGTCCAGGATGTACCGCCTGAGATCCTCGAGCAGCGTGGGCGACTGCTTGTGGAGGAAGGCCGCCCCCACGTTGCCGGCCTCCTTCTCGTGGCGCTGGTCGGTGGACTGGAGGAGGATCGGCACGTCGGCGTCCCTGTGCCGCACCCTCCGGGCCAGCTCGATGCCCGCGAGCGGATCCACCTTCCCCTCCCGGGGAAAGCTGACGTCCGAGATGATCCCCAGCAGGTTCCCGGAGTACCGTTCGAAGAGCTCCCAGGCCTCCTCGAAGGTCTGGGCCAGGAGGATCTTGGGCCGTGCCCGGATCCTCAGGAGCCGGTGGGACAGGTTGAGCCCCTCGGCCATCAGGCGGGAGGTCTGGGTGGTCACCTCGGTGTAGATGTGGGGCAGGTAGGCCGAGTAGAAGCGGACCTCGTCCTCCACCAGGATGATGGCCTGGACCCCGCCCTCCAGCACGTCGTGGTCGGCGTTCCGCCGGTCCTCCACCTGCTTGATCATGGCCAGCAGGGCCTTCACGTCCCCCTGCCACAGGAAGAGCCAGTCCACCTCCCCCGTGTTCTGGAGCCGCTCGAGGTTCGGCAGGTCCCAGGCGTGGGCCGCCAGGACCCCGATGGGAAGGTCGGCGTTGTCCTTCTTGATCTTCCGGGCGAAGGTCCTCAGGTCCGTGTCGGGGAGCCGCGGCGTGGCCACCACCAGGTCGAAGGAACGCTTGCCCAGCATCTCGAAGGCCTCGGCGGCGTCGTGGGCCCTGGTGAACCTGGGGGCGTACCGGAGGTTCAGGTCCAGGTTCCGGTACTCCTCGAAGATGAGCTCGGTGAGCTGCCCGTCCTCCTCGAGGACGAAGGCGTCGTAGCGGGAGGCGACCAGGAGGATCTCCCGTACCCGTCTGGACATGAGAGAGGAGAACTCCTCGGTCCTCATGCCGTATCTGCTTCGGAGCTCGAGATGCTGCGCCATCTGCGGGTCCTTTCCACGTGACCTTAGCAAATCCCGGGTCCCGCGGGGCTGACGGTGCCTCGCAGACGGGCTATCCTCGGCCAGGAGGGGCACGCCATGGACCATGACGGAAAGAACGGGGACACCCCCTACGGCCGGATCGGCAGGCGGGAGCTGCTCAGGACGTGGGCGCCCCCCGCCGCTGCGGCCCTCGCGCTCGGCGGTACCGGCTGGATCTTCAGGGACCGGCGGGGCCGTCACCACACCTCCGCCACCACGGCTGCTCCGCGCCCCCGGGACTGGAGGCGCGTGGCGACGGCCCTCCCCCTTGCCGTGTCCCGGGGGAAGGGGCCCGCGGGCAATCTCAGGGCCGCCCTGGAGGCTGTGGGCGGCATCCGGGCCCACGTGGGGGCCGGAGAGACCGTACTCGTCAAGCCCAACTGCGCCTGGGACCGCACCCCGGAGCAGGCGGCCAACACCGATCCCGAGCTGGTGGCCGAGCTCGTGAGGCTCTGCCTCGAGGCTGGCGCCGCGAAGGTGATCGTGGCCGACAACACCTGCCACGACCCCCGGCGCTCCTTCACCAGGTCCGGCATCGGCCCGGCGGCACGGGCCGCCGGTGCGGAGGTCCTCCACCAGGACACGGCGGGCTCGGCCGAGCTCGACCTGGGGGGCAGCGTCCTGGGCGTCTGGAGGGTCCTGCATCCCCTGGCCGAGGCGGACCGCGTGATCAACGTCCCCGTGGTGAAGCACCACTCGCTGGCCAGGGCGACCCTGGGGATGAAGAACTGGTTCGGCGTGCTGCTCGGCCCCCGCCCGCGCCTCCACCAGCGGATCGACCAGTCGGTGGCCGAGCTCGGGGTGGCACTGAAGCCCACGCTCACGGTCATGGACGCCACACGGATCCTCACGGGTGGCGGCCCCACGGGCGGCTCCCTGGACCTGGTCCGGGCCGAGGACGCCGTGGCCGTGTCCCTGGACCCCGTGGCGGCCGATGCCTGGGGCGCCCACCTGCTCGGCCTCGCCCCGGAGGACCTCCCCTTCCTCGCCATCGCCCGGCGCCTGGGAGCCGGCACGCCCGACTGGCGCTCCCTCCTCGTGGAGGTCTGAGTGCACCTCCGGGCACGGCACCTCCGGATCGCGAGCCAGGCGCTGTTCCTCCTGGTCTTCCTCGCCTCCTTCTGGGCCGTGGCCGCACAGGGTTTCCGGGGCCTCACCGCCACGGTGCTCCTGGCCCTCGACCCCCTGACCGCCACGGGCTCGCTCCTGGCGGACTGGACGGTGCCGCGGTGGGCGTGGCTGGGCCTCGGCGTGCTGGCGCTCTCGGCCCTCGCCGGGAGGTTCTTCTGCGGGTGGGTGTGCCCCCTGGGCACCCTTCAGCAGCTGGCCTCGTGGTTGGCCGCACCGCGCGGGAGGCTCCGCAGGAACCGGAACCGGTACCGGCCCTGGTTCGCCGCGAAGTACCTGGTCCTGACCTTCCTGCTGGCCTGGGCCGCGGGCGGGGCGCTCCACACCGGGTGGCTGGCACCCCTTCCGCTCCTGGAACGTGCCGTGGCCGGCGGCCTCCGCCCACTCTGGCACGGCGGAGCCTCCCCGGCGGGATGGGTCTCCCTCTTCCTGGTGGGGCTGATCCTCGTGCTCTCCACGTGGATCCCCAGGCTGTACTGCAGGGCCGTGTGCCCCGCCGGGGCGCTCATGGGCCTCCTCGCCCGCGCGGCGCCCCTCCGCATCCGCAGGAGCGACACCACCTGCACGGGGTGCGAGCTCTGTCTCATGGCGTGCCAGGGCGCGGACGAGCCGCTGACGGAGCACCGGGTCTCGGAGTGCCACGTCTGCCTGAACTGCCTCCCGGCCTGCCCCGAGAGCGGCCTCTCCTGGGGCCTCGCCCCCGTGCCCTCCAGGCCACCGTCGCCGCCGCTCGACGTGGGCCGGCGCCGCTTTCTCGTCACCGCCGCGGCGGGGCTGGCCGCGGCGCCCGTGGCGGCCGTCTCCGGCGGGGGCCGGGAGGCCTCGGCCGCGGATGCAATCCGCCCACCGGGCGCCCTGGCCGAGGACCAGTTCCTGGCACGGTGCATCACCTGCGGGGCCTGCGTGGCCTCCTGCCCCACCGGCGCCCTCGTGTCGGACCTGGGGCGCACGGGGCTCGACGGGCTGTTCACCCCGGTCCTCGTTCCCCGCCGGGGGTGGTGCGAGCCCTCCTGCACCCGCTGCGGCGAGGTCTGCCCCACCGGCGCCCTGGAGCTCCTGTCACCCCGGGAGAAGCAGGCCATCGGAGGCCCCGCCGACGTGGTCATCGGAACCGCCTTCGTCGACCGCGGACGGTGCCTCCCCTGGGCCATGGCGGTCCCCTGCATCGTCTGCGAGGAGATGTGCCCCACCTCGCCCAAGGCCATCTGGCTGGAGGAGGTCACGGCCACCGACCGGAAGGGTCGCGCCGTCACCCTCCAGAGGCCCCACCTGGATCCCGAGCTGTGCACGGGATGCGGCCTGTGCGAAAACCGGTGCCCTGTGGGCGAGGAGGCAGCCATCCGCGTCTTCTCGGTGGGTGAGAGCCGCTCCGCCACGAACCGGCTCCTCCGGCAGCTCCCGCCCCCGAACAGGCCGGAACCGCCGGTCCCCGGGCCTGCGGGGGAGCCCTCGGGACCCCGGGGATGACACCCATGCAGGTCCTCCGCTCTCTCCTCATCCCCACCACCCGGCTGGCGCTGGCCCTGGCGCTGGGCGCGTCCGCCACGGCCGCGGTGGCAGGCGCCCAGGAGGCCAGGTTCTCCGGCTCGGTGGAGATGAACAACGTCACGGTGGAGGTGGAGGTCACGCGCCGGGGAAAACCGGTCACGGGGCTGCGCAAGGAGGACTTCCAGGTCCTCGAGGACGGCCAGGAGCGGGAGATCACCAACTTCGCCTGGATGGGTGGGGGCGCCGCGGTGGAGGGCACCACCACGGCCGGCGGGACGTCCCCCTCCCCCACCGCGGCCCGGGAACCCCACGTGGTCCTCCTCTTCGACGTCAACGGCCTCGAGAGGCCCCGGCTGGTCCGCGCGGTGGAAGCTGCCCGCCAGTGGGTGGACCGCCACGCCGGCCAGGGTATCCTGTGGTCGGTGGCGGTGGTGGGCACCAGACCGGTGGTCCTCGCACCCTTCACTGCAGACCTCGAAAAGATCCGGGTGGCGCTGGACGCCGGCACCTCCCTGTCCCTGGCGCTCCTCACCGCACCACCCGGTGCCACACAGGTCCTCCCCATCGTGGTGAGAACGAACCTCGAGAAGATGGAGCGGTTCTACCCGTGGACCACGAACCTCTTCGGTGGCAACAGCCTCGAGGTGCGCCCCGGGGGCCGGTTCCTTCCCGGGGAGGAGCTGGTCTTCTTCTTCGTCGTGATCAACCCGCCCCGCCCCGCCGGAGCCCCTCCCGCTACCGACGTGAAGGTCGCCGTCCTCCGGGACGGCCAGCCGGTGGCCCGGGGCCAGTGGCTGGACGAGGACCTGTCGATGATGGCTCCCCGGACCTTCCTCTTCGGGTCCTCGTTTCCCCTCGCCGCTCTGGACGGCGAGGGACCCCACTCCCTCCGTTTCCGGGTCGAGATCCACGGCTCCGAGGTGGCCCGGACCCTGACGCTCCCCCTTCTCGTGGGAAACCCGTGACGGCACTCACGGACTCCCCGCGGGCCCGTCGGGGTAGGATGAGGCGATGGAAACGCACGGAGACGTCCTGCTCGTCGGCCACGAATCATCACTCCTGGAGACGGTCGTCCCCCTGCTGCGCAGGTCGGGTCATGCCGTCCACAGGTCCCCCGCCACGTCCGCCTGCGTGGAGCTCTTCCAGGCGACCCCGTTCCAGCTCCTGGTGATGGAACATCCCCTCTCGGATCTCGACACCGGGGGGGTGGTGGCCGCTCTCAGGACAAGGAGCTCGGCCAGCCGGTCGGCCGGCCTGGTGGTGGTGGCTCCGGACGATGAGGCCGGACCCCTCGTGACCATGCTGGGACGGGGCGTCAACCGGCTGGTCCGCCGTTCCGACGCGGCCGAGCTCATGGTCGCCGTGGCCGATCTCCTGGCGGTGGCGCCGCGCCGCGCCCTGCGGACCGTGGTGCAACTCGAGGTCACCCTCGGGGGCCGGCCGAACCGGACCCTCGTCCAGACCGTCAACCTGTCGCGATCGGGCATGCTGATCCGGGGCACCGGCCGGCACTTCCCCGTGGGGTCCACGATCCGCTTCGAGCTCATCCTCCCCGGCCAGCCCACGCCGATCCGGGGCATCGCCGAGGTGGTGCGCCACGCCGAGAGGCGTCGTGAACGGATCGACGGCTTCGGGGTGAGGTTCCAGAAGCTCGAGAGTGACGGTGAACCGAGGCTGGACCAGTACCTGACGCAGCGCTGACCCTCCGGAGCCGGTTTCAGAACACGCGGCGCTTGACGACGATCACGTCACGGGCCTGGATCTCCGGGTCCCTCTCCTTCCCATGCCGGATCCTCCGCAGGTTGAAGGTCAGGACACCGCCTTCGCCCTCACCCGCACTGCCGCGGTGGATCTCCACCTCGCTGGACGCAAACTTGGCCAGGCCGCCGGCCTTCGACAGGGCCTGCATCAGCGTCTCACCGGGGTTGAGCTCGTACTGCCCGGGGCTGGCCACCTCCCCCGTGACGAAATAGAGGGCCTTGGGGGGCACGGAGATGACGTCGCCTGCCTGGAGCACCACGTCCTCGATCCCGCCAGTGAGGAGCTCCTTGCGCGGGATGAGCCGGACCGTCATCCTGGCGTTCTTTCCCTCCCCCATCCGGCGGCGCAATTCGATGGACCGCCCGGCACCGGACCTGAGCCCCCCGGCGTCCGCCAGGAGCTGCGTCAGGGTCGTGCGTCCCTCCAGGTAGTAGGTTCCGGGCTTCCCAACCTCGCCGATGAGCGTCACCGGCTTGGAGCGGTACTCGGCCACCTCGACCTGGAGCTGGACATCGACGTAGTAGTCCTTCTCGAGGGCAGCCTCGAGCTTCCGGGCCACCTCCGCCGTGGTCAGCCCCGCCACGGCGACCCGGTCCAGGTAGGGGTAGGTGATGGTTCCGTCGTCCTTCACGGGAAACTTCCCGCTGATCTCGTCGTGACGGTAGACCTGGACATCGAGCACGTCTCCAGGCCCGATGGTGTACCCGGCACTGGCGGTGGAACCTCCCTCCTCCTGGGCGAGGCCGGACACCGGGACCAGGAGGAGAAGCACGGTGAGCAGACGGAACAGAGAACCTCTCATGAAGGAGGAGACTAGCACATTCCCGCCCTCGGAAAGGGCCTCAGAACCCCCATGTCAGGCCGATGAGGAACATGTTGGCCTTGTAGCTGTACCGGTAGAAGGAGTCCCTCTTCTGGTAGGCGTAGCTTCCCCGGAGCGAGAGGGACGGCATCAGCCGGTATCCGATTCCCAACCCGAAGTCGGTGATGTCATCCGAGCGGGCCGAGCCCTCGATGGGATCCGGGCGATCGTACTCGTTGTTCTGGTACCTGGCCCGGATGTGGCCGAAGAGCCGCTCCCGTTGCAGCCGGTAGATCAGGCCGAGCCCCTTGGCGATGTAGTGGGTCTGATCCACGTAGTTGGACGGAAAATCCTGCCGCAGGAGATCCAGCGACAGGACAGAGCCGTGGGCGAGCGTCCACGACAGCGAGCCCCGGAGCACCAGCCCGGAGGCATCGTCCGCCCTGGGGTATCCCGGCACGTCCTCGTAACTGGTGGTCCGCCAGCCCACCTCCACGGCACTCGAGAACACTGGGCTCACCTTTCCGTCGAAGGCCACCGTGACCTCGTCGGAGCTGGACTTGCGGTAGCGGTCAGCGCTCCCCTTGGGCTCGAACGTCTCGTGACGGTACATGAAGTTCGAGGTAAGGGTCGGGCTCAGCTGATGCACCCAGCCCATGCCACCCCTGAGTCGATCGTAGTCATAGAAATAGGCCCGGTCCCGGTCGTCGTATCGGATGGTCACGTAGGACATATCCGCGGAGAGCCCGTTGGTGGGCGAGAACCAGTATTGCAGATCGGCACCGACATCGTTCTTGTTGAACTGCTGGTCGCCGAAGATCAGCTCGCCGCCGGGATCCACCTCCCGCGTCTCCAGGTTTCCCGAAACGAAGCGGTAATCGAAGCCGAGCTTGACGCCCGAGGAGAACTCGAAATCACCGGAAAAATCGACGAAATGGGACCACTTATTCTCGAGATCATACTTCGCATAATCCCGGTACTGAGGCGTGTAGGAAAAGCGGAGGTAGGATTCGTAGACGGGAAGCTCGAACATCAGTCGGGCCCTGGCCAGCCAGACATTGGAGCTCACCTCGTTGCCCGGCGTGAAGAAGATGTTGTCCCGGTACTCCCAGGTCAGGTCCACTGCGGGGCTGAAGATGAATGGACCCAGGGCGATCCCCTCGTGCTGGCCGAGGGGAATCGTTCCCGACGGCTCGTCGAGCGTCTGGCCTGACTGGGCCAGGCATGGGACACTCGCAAGGACACTCCCCAGGACGACAGCAATGACAAGACTTCTACGAATCATTTTCGACTCCTTCACGGAACTTCTCGTGAGTGAATCATGTCGTTATTGAGAATACACGCTGTCCCAGCACTTGACAAGCCCCAACTCCGCACGGAACACCCCGCCGGGACAACTGCCGATGCACCCTCGCAGGAACAGGCCTTTCAAATCCCCCGATTCTCAGGGACGGGGAATCTGGAGGCCCACTCCCCCCCCCCAGGGAGACCGTCGATCATCCCTTGCCAAGCAAACCGTTCTTGAGGTCCTCGGTGGGTGGATTCGGTCCGATGAAAACCTTCAGAATGCCCTGGCCGAACCCGTCGCCCTTGATGACCCCCTTCTCGACACCGTTGACCACCACGTGGGTCCCCTCCTCGGGCACGATGGTCAGCTCGATGACGTCACCCTTCTTCATGTCCCCGAAGAACGCCTTGAACCGGTCCACCTGGTCCGCCGGCACCTCGGGAGCGTTGGCCTCGAACCCCTCGTCCCACGCGGCGTCCATCTTCTTCTTCGTGGCCTTGTTGGTAAGGAAGTGCATCACCAGCCGCTTCGGCTCCGGGGCGGAGACCGCCTCGTTGGCGTCACTGGTCTTGTTCTCGAGGTAGAGGCCCGCCACGTACACCTTGACCCACAGCTTCTTCCGAAGCCCCATTCCGTTGAGCTGAAGGGTCTTTCCAGCCACGGTCACCTGGTCCGGCATCGACACCCCAGCGAGCTCCCCGGCGGTGACAACCACGGGCAGGGCCAGCATGGCCACCAGCGCCACGACGATCATTCTGCGCATCCCGGCCTCCTTTCACTCCACATCGATCGCCCCATTGTAACCGAGGCTCGACGGTTCATCCCCCGCCCACCCGGTGAAGAGGTGAGAGTCACGGTGTGGCGCCCCCACTCACCTTCGGTCTTCGAGACCACGGACGTAATCGGGCAGCCACACCGCTCCCCGCCTTGTTTCGGTGGGGGCACTGCCCCCGGCTGTGGAGTTGTGGAGAACGGGGCCCCTTCCCCGTTCCCCACAGCCTCCACAGCCACGACGACGATCCCGACTTCCAGTCATCAAGAACAACATACAAGGACGTGAAGAGGTGGAGAGTGGAGCCCGGGTCGTCTGTCGCATCCCGCATGCCTGCCTTGCATGGGATCCAGAATGGACGCCCAGACGCCCCCACCTCCCAACGTCCCACCCCTCATTCGATTCACGTTTCACCTGAGCCATCTGCAAGACTCTCTGAAGGTCATACCCATTTGCACGGCGTGACATCGTACGTTACGTATGTCAGGGTTTCTTCTATCCTTCTTCTTGATCCAATAAATCCGTGTAATCCGTGGTTCACTTTCCCGGGTGGGTGGGGGCCGATGCCGCAGGTATCCACCTCGATCCAGGACTCTTGCAACAGGCTCACGTTTCACGTTTCACGGATGGGCGCGCGGCGCCGTCACGGTCACCGGCTCCGGCACGTTCACCCGCTCTCCGGTGAGCTCCCCCTTCACCGGACCGGACCCCTTGCTATTTCGGAAGGTTTGGGTAAAAATGAATGAGTGTTCATTCACCGTCCTCCGCCCGGGACAGCAGCGCCTCCGCGAAGTCCGGGACGAGTCAACGTAAATCACACGAATACGGGAGGTTGATCCATGCGCAAGGATATTCGCAGGGTCGGGGTGCTGGGGGCCGGGGTCATGGGCTCGGGCATCGCTGCCCACCTGGCCAACGCCGGGGTCCCGGTCGTGCTGCTCGACATCGTTCCCCCGAAGTTCGGGGAGGACGACGAGAAGGCCGGCCTGACGCCCGACGATCCCCGCTTCCGCAACAAGTTCGCCCTCAAGGGCCTGGAAGGCATCAAGAAGTCCAAACCCGCTGCCCTCTACTCCAAGAGGTTCCTTCCGCTCATCGAGGTGGGAAACTTCGAGGACGACTGGGACAGGCTGGCGGACTGCGACTGGATCGTCGAGGTGGTGGTGGAGCGGCTGGACATCAAGCAGCAGGTCTTCGCCCGGGTGGAGGAGGTCCGCAAGCCGGGTTCCATCGTCTCCTCCAACACCTCGGGTCTCTCCATCAAGGGGATGACCGAGGGACGGTCCGACGAGTTCAAGCAGCACTTCCTCGTCACCCACTTCTTCAACCCCGTCCGGTACATGCGCCTGCTGGAGCTGGTGGCCGGGGAGGAGACGCTGCCCGAGGTGGTCGACTTCATGGCCGAGTTCGGCACCTTCCGCCTGGGCAAGGGCATCGTCTACGGCAAGGACACCCCCAACTTCGTGGGCAACCGCATCGGCGTCTACGGCATCATGGCCACCATCCGGGCCATGATGGAGATGGACTACCAGGTGGACGAGGTGGATGCCATCTCCGGCCCCGCCATGGGACGGCCCAAGAGCGCGGCGTTCGGTACCGTGGATCTCGTGGGGCTCGACGTGCTGGCCCATGTGGTCAACACGCTCAAGGAGGGGTGCCCCGACGACGAGGAGCACGACCTCTTCGAGGTTCCGGAGTTCCTCCAGAAGATGATCGAGAAGGGACTCCTCGGCCGGAAGACCAAGGCGGGCTTCTACAAGCGCGAGAAGGACGCCAGGGGCAAGCGGATCTCCCTGGTCTACGACTGGAAGACCGGCGAGTACCGTCCCAAGGAGAAGCCGGCATTCCCGTCCATCAAGAAGGCCAGGGGCATCACCGACGTGGGCGAGCGCGTGAAGGCGGTGGTGTTCTCCGACGACCGCGGTGGCCGGCTGGCCTGGCGCATCACCCGCGACACGCTGGCCTACACCTCGAGACGCTTCGGCGAGATCGCCGACACCATCGTGGACATCGACAACGCACTCAAGTGGGGCTTCAACTGGGAGCTCGGCCCCTTCGAGACCTGGGACGCCCTCGGCGTGAAGGACGTGGTCGACCGCATGAAGGCCGAGGGGGTCCAGCCCGCCCCCTGGGTGGAGGAGATGCTCGCCGCCGGCAACGAGAGCTTCTACCGTGAGGGGGCTGCGGGACGTGAGTACTACGACCCCACCACGAGGTCCTACCTCGAGGTGCCGCGCCCGGAAACCTTCATCGTCCTGTCCGAACTGAAGAAGAAGGACGGCGCGGTCCTCTTCTCCAACAAGAGCGCCTCTGTGGTGGACCTCGGCGACGGCGTGGCCTGCGTGGAGTTCCACTCCGTGCTCCAGCCCAAGCTCCACCCCATCGACGACGACATCATCGAGGCCATCCAGAAGGGCGTCGAGATCGCCGAGCAGGACTTCCGCGGCCTGGTGATCCACCACCAGGGCGAGAACTTCTCGGCCGGCGCCAACCTGCTCATGATCCTGGAGGCGGCCTCCACGCACCAGTGGAAGATGATCGACGAGATGGTCCGGGTGTTCCAGGCCACGACGCTGGGCCTCCGGAAGGCCAGGGTCCCGGTGATTTCGGCCCCCTTCGGCTTCACCTTCGGCGGCGGTTGCGAGATCACCATGGGTGCCGACCGGGTGTGCGCCGCGGCCGAGACCTACATCGGCCTCGTGGAGGTGGGTGTGGGCCTCATCCCGGCCGGCGGTGGCTGCCTGTACATGGTCGAGCGGGCCGTGGGGGGGCTCGACAGGCCCGTGCTCTCCAACCTGCCCTTCCTCCAGAAGGCCTTCGAGGCCATCGCCATGGCCAAGGTGGCCACCTCCGGTGAGGAGGGCAAGGACCTCGGGTACCTCCGGCCCTGGGACCACGTGGAGGTCAACCGGGATCAGCAGCTGTGGACGGCCAAGCGCATGGCCATCGCCATGGCCGACGAGGGCTACACGCCTCCCGCCATGCCCATGAGATTCAACCTTCCCGGCAGGGAGGGCGTGGCCACCATCAAGACCATGCTGCTGAACATGAAGATCACCCACTGGATCTCGTCCCACGACGAGAAGATCGCCACCCATCTGGCCAACATCCTGTGCGGCGGCGACACCACCATCAACGATCCCGTGGACGAGCAGACCATCCTGGACCTGGAGCGCGAGGCCTTCCTCTCCCTGTGCGGAGAGCCCAAGACCCAGGACCGGATCAAGTACATGCTCGCCAACAACCGTCCGCTCAGGAACTAGGAAAGGAGCGACACGATGCGAGAAGCCGTCATCGTTTCCGTCGCCCGCACGCCCATCGGCAAGGCCAAGAAGGGCAGCCTCCGGGACACCCGTCCCGAGGAGTTCGCCGCCGAGGTCCTCAAGGCGCTCATCGAGCGTACCCCCGGCCTCGAGCCGGTCATGGTGGAGGACGTGATCTTCGGCTGCGCCATGCCCGAGGGCGAGCAGGGCATGAACGTGGCCCGTCTCATCTCCCTGCTGGCGGGTTTCCCCACCTCGGTGCCCGCCATGACCGTGAACAGGTTCTGCTCCTCCGGGTCCCAGACCATCGCACTGGCCGCCGACACCATCAAGGCCGGCAACGCCGACATCGTCATCGCCGGCGGCGTGGAGTCCATGTCCATGGTGGCCATGGGCGGCAACAAGCTCATCGCCGACCCGGCACTGGTGGACGTGATGCCCACGGCCTACACGGCCATGGGCACCACCGCCGAGATCGTGGCCCGCCGTTACAACATCTCCCGCGAGGACCAGGACGAGTTCGCCTACCAGTCCCACATGAAGGCCTCGAAGGCCATCGCCGAGGGGAAGTTCGTGGACGAGATCGTCCCCCTCGAGGTCCGCAAGCGTGAGAACGGCTCCTGGAAGGAGTTCGTCTTCGACACCGACGAGGGCCCGCGTCCCGACACCACGGTGGAGGCGCTCGCCAAGCTGCGCCCCGTCTTCGACCCGAAGGGCACCGTGACCGCCGGCAACGCCTCACAGACCAACGACGGCGCGGCCGCCGTGGTGGTCATGTCGGAGGAGAAGGCGAAGGAGATGGGGCTCGAGCCCATCGCCCACATCCGCCAGTGGGCCGTGGCCGGCGTGGATCCCGACGAGATGGGCATCGGCCCCTCCGTGGCCGTGCCCCTGCTCCTGAAGAAGGCCAACCTCACTCTCGACGACATCGACCTCGTGGAGATCAACGAGGCCTTCGCCAGCCAGTCGGTCTACTGCGTCCGGAAGCTCGAGCTCGATCCCGAGAAGACCAATGTCAACGGCGGCGCCATCGCCACGGGGCACCCCCTGGGGGCCACCGGCGCCGTGCTCACCGTGAAGCTTCTCGGAGAGCTCAAGCGCCGCAAGGCACAACGTGGCATCGTCACCATGTGCATCGGCGGCGGCATGGGCTTTGCCTACCTCCTGGAGATGGCGCAGTAACCGGCGTCATCCACCGACGAGAACAGACCCCCGGGCCCTGGCCCGGGGGTGCTGCTTCCGGGTCACCAGAGAAAACCGGTCAGCCAATCAGCTTGCGGAGCCCTTTCCTGTCGGGCCTGCCCACGCCGGCCTCGGACAACTCGTTCCCCTTGCCATCCCGGAGGCGAAGGCCCACCAGCGGGACCGGGCAGGGATCCGTCATCCTCGGGCATCCCGGGTCTCGAACGCCCGCTCGTCCTGTTCCTCGGGTGGCCTGGAGTCCAGCAGGATGGCCACCCACCGCAGGTCGGGATTGCTCTCCAGGGAGATCTTCACGATCATGGTGAGCGGCACCGAGAGCAGCATGCCCATGGGCCCCCAGAGCCAGCCCCAGAAGACCATGGAGAGGATCACCACCAGCGGTGAGAGCCCCAGGCTCTGTCCCATGAGCTTCGGCTCGATGAAGTTCCCGATCACGGTGTTCACCGCCAGGTAGCCCAGGGCCGCCAGGAGCGCCCTCCCCGGTCCCAGCTGGATGAGCGCCAGCAGGACGGCGGGCACCGCGGCGATGATGGAGCCGATGTTGGGGATGAAGTTCAGCGCGAACGCGATCAGGCCCCACAGCACCGCGAAGTCCACTCCCAGGATGGCCAGCCAGGCGGCGATCAGGAGCCCCGTGGCGAGGCTGAGCAGCGTCTTGATCCCCAGATACCTCTGGACCTCCGTGGACATGCGGTCCAGGCGCTCGTTGCGGAACTCGCCATCGGCGAAGGCCGCCCGGACCTTGGCCGGGAAGTCGGTCCACTCCATGAGCATGAAGATCACGATCAGCAGGATCATGAAGGTGTTGGAGAGCACTGCCGCCATGCCCTTGAGCGTCCCTCCCAGCATGGAGAAGATCGAGTCCGGCCTCACCAGCTCGAAGACCGTGGAGCCGCTGAGCTCCAGGTCGTATCGCTCGAGCCAGGAGCCCACCGACTCGTTGAGGGCCTCGAACCTGGCCTGGTAGGTGGGCAGCTCCTTCGTGAAGCCGTTCACCGCGTTGCCCACCACGGCCCCCGCCACGGCGATCACCCCGATGGCCACGGCGATGAGCACCAGGATGGCCAGGAAGCGCGGCACGTGGTGGCGGACCAGCCAGGTCAGCGCCGGCACCAGGACAATGGTCACGAACAGCGCGATGATCACCTGGATCAGGATGGTCTGGATGGCCTCGAGCCCCGCCACCACGACCACGAAGGCCGCCGCACCCACGAGCCCCCGGAAGGCACTGCTGCGTGTTCTGCTTTCGTTCATGGAACAAGGATAGCGCATGAGGGGGTAAGGGAGTGAGGACGCGAGGAAGTGGGGACGGCCCCCGCCCGCCCGTTCGTGAAACGTCAAACGTGAAACGTGAAACGAAGGAGCCCCCGCCCACCCTGTTGGCGCAGAGGAGCAGGGGGGCAGGGGCGAGGGGGGGAGCCCCGGAACGGGCGAGGTCGTCTGGAGTAAGAGTGAAGAGTGAAGGCCCCCGCCCGCCCGGAAACGCGGAGGCGCAAAGGCGCAAGGGCGGCCTTCAGGAAGGTTCCCTCACCGCTGCGATCTCCGCGCCCTCTGCGAGAGCACTTCGTCTCCTCCACGAAGACTTCCTCTCGCAGAGCACGCAGAGGCCGCCGGGGAGGAAGGGACGTGGAGGAGTCGCAGCGGAGGACCTCCGGGGTGCAGGCCGGGAGCATTCCAGAGGATCCGGTATCACGGGCATCGCCCTCTCTTCCAGGCCCACCTCCTCAAAGAAGATCTCCGCCGCTTCTGGTCCATGCCTTCCCGAAAGGCTGCCAGGCAGTTCCTCGGAGCCTGGATCGCTCGCGCCTTTGCCTCCAACCTCGAATCCATGGTCCGCCTCGCCAAGACCCTCCGCGCTCACCGCCATGGCCTCCTCGCGTGGTATGACCCCACCCCGTCTCCACCGGCCCCCTCGAGGGCATGAACAACAGGATCAAGGTCCTCAAACGCCAGGCCCGTGGCTTTCGAGATGTCGGGTATTTCAAACTCCGACTCGCCTTCATCCATGAGTCAACCCCGGCACTTGCGGGATGAGCCCGATTGATAACGGCGGTGCCTGGTGATACATTGTACTCACGAAGAACGCCGATACTGGAGGTGTTGTCATGGTCAAGCGTCTGACGAAACATGGGAACAGCATGGCGCTCGTCATCGACCGGCCGATACTTGAGCTGCTCAAGATCGACGCAGACACACCGCTCGAGATCTCCACTGACGGGCAGGTATTGATCGTCTCTCCGGTCCGTGACGCCGAGCACCAGAAGAAGTTCGAGAAAGCCCTGGACAAGGTAAACCGGAAATACGGTCGTGCCCTCAAGCGCCTCGCGGAATGATCCATGTCCCCCGTTTTCCTGAATCTCAGCGAGGTGTTGTGCATCCACCGCGACCAGATCGAACGCTACGGCGGTGAGCCCGGTATCCGGGACCTCGGTCTCCTGCAATCGGCACTCGCCATGCCGGCCGCGGGGTTCGGGGGCCGTTTCCTGCACAACGACCTGTTCGAAATGGCTGCAGCCTACCTCTTCCACATCACCAGGAACCACCCCTTTGTGGATGGGAACAAACGGACCGGCGCCGCCTGCGCGCTGGTTTTCCTCGAACTCAACGACATCGAGATCAATGCAAGCGAGGACGCGCTGGTGGAGATGGTCACCGCCGTGGCCGAAGGCAGGGCGGAGAAGGAGGCCATAGCCGATTTCTTCCGCAGGCACGTTTACAGGTGATCCCCTCCCAGTCGCCAGGACTGTTCTGACACGCCTGCACCCTCTCACGCATAAACCCCGCACCCTGACCGGCTGTCCAGGGCTGGTGCCACCCCATCACAATCATTATCCAGGCCGTCACACAACTCCTGGTGCGGCGTCACCTCACCAACGCACGCACCCCACGAACCATCAGAACAGTTCATGAGGCCTGCACGGCAGATCCCGACCCCCATCGTGCCCTGAGGCCCGGTATAACACGCGGTCGTGTTCCCATTAATGCACGCACACCCCGGATCAGCCACCCCATCACAATCATCATCAAGACCATTGCAGACCTCTGGCGCGCCAGGATGGACCTGGCTGTTCTGATCATCACAATCACCACTCGTCAGCACGCCCTGGCTGCACGCAACAACCATCACACCCCCATACCCGTCATTGTCGCGGTCCTCATACTAAGGCGAAGGAAAGCATCCCGACACAGACAACTGGCAATCTCAAGACTGCCGGGGCGTTCTTGCACCGATGACTGGCCATCGGAGCCTTGGTGGCTCAGTCTGGTGCGTTTCGTTCCCCTTAGTAACAAGCAGCAGCGCAGGAGCCATTCAGACAAGTGCCAGGACCCCCATCATCACGAGTGCAGGTCGCGCCCTCATTCGCCGCAGTGTAAGAACAGACCCCGGTCTCGACCGTGCAATGGTCTGCAGTGCAGATACTATTACTAAGGCGAAGGAAAGCATCCCGACACAGACAACTGGCAATCTCAAGATTGCCGGGGCGTTCTTGCACCGATGACTGGCCATCGGAACCTTGGTGGCTCGGTCTGGTGCGTTTCGTTCCCCCTAGTATCATCGCACGAGAGATCATTCACACACCCGTCGACGCACGTCGCAGTCCCAGGATCGCACCGGCCATCAGTGCAGGTCTCCCAGT
>Ga0256835_1000299_pt1 | contig 39023 bp, 29 predicted proteins | sample PIR30metaG_FD_185972 | JGI IMG/M metagenome (GOLD analysis project Ga0256835, IMG submission 185972) | Hydrothermal vent microbial communities from East Pacific Rise, Pacific Ocean - PIR-30 | ecosystem: Environmental > Aquatic > Marine > Hydrothermal vents | place: Pacific Ocean: East Pacific...
AAATCTTTTTTGCCCACATAACATCGGCTTCGCGTACATAAGGATACGGCACCGGTTTCCTGTCCTGCATCGACTTCTCATAGATCCATCTTTCTTTCGTGACTTCCTGTCCCTTTACGCTAAAGAGGGGAGCCAGGAGCAACAATGCTGCGAGGGCCGTAAAAATCGTTCTTTTCATGGTCGTTCCATTTATTACTGGATGGTAAACACAATGGGACTCAGTTTACGGGTTACGCCATCGGGTCCCACCGCTTTGATGTCGTCGAAGATGACCTTGCTGTTGCGACGCATCTGGTTGATCAGGGATTTCATCTTCGGCGTAATCTTGGCACTTTTGGAGATCTCGTCGTATGTAAACCCTTTCAGGGTGACGGAGAGACGGAAGGAGGTAACACGGAATTTCAGGTCGAAATCGAAGTTTTCCATCTCAGCCAATACGACACTTTGTGCGGCAAGAGCTGCCTTGCTGATTGAGCCGCCGGTTTTTCCTGCCACCTTAGCCACAGGCGGTGGTACGCGCTTTACGCGGAAGGAGATTGGCGGGAAAGAGATCTTTTTTCCGTTGACATCGGCAAACACTTTCACCTTGGCAGGTTTACCCGGTGTTTTCGGACGGACGATCCACGAACCGCGGAAATTCTTAACTCTCCCTTTTTTGATGACGCCGTTGGTCATTGAAGCAGAGATCTTGTCGGAGCCGACACCCGGGACGGAAATGTCCACGGGGTTGTCCACACCGACATAGAAAACGTTCATAGCGGTAGGCGAGACCACCACATTGGGGGCGGCTACGGTATACTGTGCCTCGAAAGGATAAGCAATGGTATCACCGGAAGGAGCTCGCAGGCGGATGAGACCGCCCCATTTTTTCTCTCCGATGGTGGTGGCACGAACTTTATATACTCCGCGACCTTGCTCATCCACCGGCAGTACATCGTACTTCCCCACCATTTTATAGGTAACGCCACCGTCGGGAAGTTTCACTTTTTTATACTGTCCGATCAGCACTTGCGGTTTCTGTGTGGTGTCTGTCGCAGCAAGGAAGACATGGGCTTGGTATTCGCCACCCTTCATTACATAATTACTGTTCGAAATGACTGTCGGAACGAGTTTGTTGAATTTGAAGTCATTGGCTTCGATCTGGCTGTAGAGGTAGTTGAGGGTAAGGCCTTCGGTGTTCCGCACGTCTCCCTGCAATTTGGAGAGGATGGTGATCACGGCGATCAAAGGCAGGGTATGGAAGTTATGGATCTCCCAAGATACCTTTTCTCCTCCCGGATCCATTTTGTCGGAGGTGTCAAGGGTCTTTTTGATCGACTCTACCAGCTTAGCGTTTTTGTTGCCGATGATGCCCAGCAGGAATTCCCGATAATCATCGAGCGCGTGGTGGAGATCATAGGCTTTCCCGTCCATGTTGGCACCGATGAGGATCTGGGAGGGGACGTTGTTCTCGTCGATTTTATGGATATTTTCAACTATGATCTTGTTTCCCTCGATGGCGGGAGAGTCTTCCCCTTCGGCGGTTTTCACGATCTCCAGTTTAATGGCCTGGATATAGTCGTACATCTCATCGGCACGGTTCTTCACCTCGTTTGCCTTGTCCCTCCAAGGACCCGCTTTGGTGGGGTTTGTGATGGCTTTCTGGTTGAAGTCGGCGTATACCTGGTTGTTCCTTTCGACGTTGATCTCAGTGGTTTGGTTGAGACTCTCGTCGACCAGTTTGAACGCCTCGACCGCCTCTTTGGATACGTTGAGGGCAAGGAGTGCGGTGAGCACCAGGTACATCATCCCGATCATCTTTTGTCTCGGGGTTTCTTTTCCGTGGCCCATAGTGTTCTTGGTTTATGGAATAATTGCGATTGCTCAGTACAAGCAGTGGATCTATATGTGTTGATTATTTGCGCATCACGTTCATGGCAGCCAGCATGTTCCCGTAGATGGTATTGAGCTGTGCGAGGTTATCGCTCAGTTTGGTCACCTCTTCCCTGTAACGAGCCGAACTTTCGGCGGAGGCTTTGAGGTCTTCCATCATCTGGGCCAGGCCGGAATAAGCCTCTTCGGCTTTTTTGAGTTGTTCGTTGGAGGTTTGCAGCTGCAGTTCATAGACGGCGTTCAGGGCCGAGAGGTTTTTGTTCAGGGTCTCAAGCTGTTCATTGTATGATTTGCTGCCGTCTTCGATGTGGCTGAAGGATTCGGCAAGCCGCTGGTAGTTGGTGCCCGATTCCGTGATGAGGTTGGCGGTTTTGTCATAGGCTTCGGAAAGCCGGTCGACCGAGCCTTTCAGTTCTTCTGTGGAACTGACGTAGTTTTCCGTGTGTTTATCGACGGTTTCGGCTGCTTTTTCAAGGCTTTCGGCGTACTTGGTGGAGGCGGCCGCTGCGTCAGAGATATCGCTCAGTTTTTCGGCGGTGTCGCTCAGACGCTGGAGGCCTTGTCCCAGTTTATTGAAGAGGTCGGGAGTGATTTCGCCTTCTTCCAGCAGTTTGTCAAACTTCTCCAAGGCCGAGGTGGAGCCGGCGTAGCCTCCGCGGTGGCGACCCCCGGAGGGAAGAGCCTCATCTTCGTCGGTGAGGCCGGCCAATTCGGGGTATACAAGTGTCCAGTCGGGCTCTTCGTGCGGGGGTTCGAAAGCCGAGAAGAAGAAGATGATGGCTTCGGTCGTCAGCCCCAGCACCAGCATGATATTCGCACCGGGATAGTGGTTGATCTTAAAGAGAGCGCCGATGATCACCACAGATGCGCCCCAGCCATACAGTTTGGCCATAAAGTTCTTCCAACCGCTTGTCTGAACTAATTCTTTGATTTTCATGATCTAAAGATTATTTATGAATGACCGTTACTCTTTTACTTTTTAATTTAAATTCCTGTACCCATGTAGGAACGTACGTTCCGGAAGCCGATGAACGACTTGGCCGAGTCCTGGTATTCGTAAGTCCGCGTGCTGACCTGGAGGTAATAAGCAATGTCTTTCCAGGAGCCGCCGCGGATGACCTTGCGTTTCATAACGGGAGCTTCATCGGGACGTGCATTGTATTTGTAATCGGGGTTCATATCGTGGATAAACTGATAGGCTGATTCGTCGTAAGCGCTGGAGGTCCATTCGGCGACGTTCCCGGCCATGTCGTAGAGGCCGAACTCATTGGGTTCATAAGATCCCACCTTGTTGGTGGTGAGGGCTCCGTCGTCAATATAGTTACCGCGCAGCGGTTTGAAGTTTGCCAGGAAGCAGCCTTGGTAGTTACGGGTGTAGATCCCGCCCCAGGGATACATGGAAAGGTCAAGACCGCCGCGGGCGGCATATTCCCATTCGGTCTCAGTGGGGAGGCGGTATTCCTGTACTTCCGGCCGTCCCTCCGAACGGAGGAAGTCGTTCAAGGTCTTGGTCCGCCAGATGCTGAAGGCATTGGCCTGCTTCCAGGTGACCCCTACGATAGGATAATCGTAAAAGGCCGGGTGCCAGAAATACATGTTGGTCCACGGTTCGTTGTAAGAATAGGTGAAGTCGCGGATCCATACGAGTGTATCGGGATAGCAGGGCACCTCGTCATGGAAGATGAAGGCGGAACGGTCCTGAATGGGAATCCATTTTTCATTTACATAGTCGTATACTTTTCCGTGATACGATTTGGTTTTGTAATCGTAAGAGTTAGAGGCTTTCGCAGCTTGTTTGAGATCGATCCAAAAATAGGAGTAAATGAGTTTACGGGTGTCGATCTGTTTTTTGCCGAAGAAACGTTCATTGGGTTGGTAATACATTTCGTCGACGATGTTCCGGATGTCCTCGTTTTCCAGGTCGATCTTGGTTTCCCAGTCGATGACAGGAGGATCGTACTGATCGCCGTTCTCATCGACCTTAAAGAATCCGTCGATACCGGCTTCACCCAGTTTGTACCGTATGATGGAATCGCGTACATAATTGATAAATTGCCGGTATTCGCTGTTGGTGATCTCGGTTTCATCCATCCAGAAGGCGTCGACGGTGACGGTCTTGCTGGTGGAGTTCATGGCCCAACTGATATCCTGATCACTCGGGCCCATGTTAAAGCTTCCCTGAGGAACGAAGACCATACCATAGGGTTCGGGTTCGAAATATTTTTTCCCCGGTATCCCTACCAACTCGCCGTTGTACGAGCTTCCGCAACCGCTCAGGAAAAAGATCACGATCAACCCGATAACACACAACTTTTTCATAACGCTACAATGTTATTGATACTGCAAGTAATACAATTTTTTTCAAAAATCATAAAAATCGGATACTTTTATAGCTCTTGGGCTCCCTTTGGAGGCTGAGGTTAAAGCAATATTTCACCATCACCTCGTGTGTTCCTCCGGTGTTCTTTTTCAGTTCGGAGGTTTGGAAGTCGTAAGCGTATCCGAGTCTCAATCCGTTCATCAGCTGCAAGCCGATCATTCCCACGATGGCGTCTCCTGTTCTGTAAGAAACGCCTGCCCATACTTTTTTATTGTAAAGCATAGTGAGGTTCATGGAAAACTGTGTGGCTTTCCCGTCGGACTGCATGAAGAAGGAGGGTCGCAGTTCGAAGGCGGGATCGGGGAGGCGCAGATTATATCCTCCTACGACATAGTAGTGACGGGCGATAAAAGGTTCGCCTTCTGTGTATTTAATGACGGGGGCGTTCAGGTGGGTGGAGGAGACGCCCACATAAAAGTCGTCAGAATGGTAAAAGAGACCCACTCCCAGGTCGAAGGCCATGGCGCTCTCTTTGTTGTCGGGGATGAGCGGGTCGCCGCTGGGTGGGGTATGGTAGTCGTCGGTCGGGATTTCCCACGAGGGGTCGAGGGATTTGTTGAGCAGTCCGAAACTGGCTCCGATGCCCAGGGTTCCGTTGCCCAGGTCGAGGCGGTAGGCGTAAGTGGCTGTGATTGAGAGGTTGTTCTCGAACCCCAGCTTGTCGCTCATCAGGGTAACTCCTACCCCGCTGGGCAATCCGAAAGGCTTGACGAATGCCTCGCCCTGAAAAACAGTGGTGGAGGGGGCTCCCTTGAACCCAACCCATTGTTGCCGGTTGAGCCCTGTCACACAGATCCCTCCATTGCTCCCGGCAAAACCGGGATTGTATGTCAGTTTACTGAACATAAATTGGCTCCATTGCGGATCCTGTTGGCCGGACACCTCTGCCATCCCCAGTGCCATCACCATGAACATTCCCAAAACGATCTTTCCTTTCCGGCTCTTCATCAGTTGTCAGTAACCCAATGTTCGTGAGATCCACAGTTCGATGTGGTAAAGTAAGCAAAAATAATATATTCCTCCAATATTATCAACAGGCCCCTGTTGATAACTCGTTTTGGCGGATCTTTCCGGACTAACTCTTTTATACTGAAGTTTTGACCAAAAAGTTACAAAAGGGGAAAAGGTTTTCGGGATGGTGCCGGAGGATCATTTCTGTAGAAGGGAGAACCATCTTTCTGGGATTTCCTGGTGGGCGGCCCGTTGGTAATCGTGGTAGGAACAGGGGATCCATTCCTTTTTGCCGGTGTGTTTGTCCGGGAGGGGTGAGAGGAACCACCACCGGTCGGTGAGGTTGCTTTTGAGGAAAATGATCTTTTCGTCGGTATCGGGGAGGTCGAGGATGAATTGTACGAAGTTTTCGTCGTCGGTATTAGGGATTTCGCGTGTACGGCGGGCGAGGCCGCTGAGGAAGAACCATATCATTTGGGCGGCGAGGTGGCTGGTCTGATCTCGTTGGTCGAGGCGGGGGTTGGTTTCGGTGAGGAGGTAGACGCCCACGTGGTTGCTCAGTCCGGCGTAGAGGCTCATCTGGCAGATCTCGGTGCCGGTGAAGCCGTTGGGGGAGGGATCGAGGGTGCCGGGGGCGTCGCTCATGCGAACGGCGGAGAGGTCGAAGCTATGGATGACCGCATCGCGGAAACAGGGTTCGTGGTCGGGCAGATCATCGCGTACTTTTCCGAGGCGGTGCAGGATGTGTCCCCGGGAGATGAGCCGTTGGATGTCATGGTGGCTGACGAGGTATTCCTGGTAGCCGAGGCAGGTCACTGGGGTGCCGTTCTCCAGCAGCTCTTCGAGCCAGGTGTCCGCGCGGAGCTCTTCCCGGTCCTTGGCCAGGTCGAGGCGCGCGTCGACATTCACGACCGAGGCGCGGCCTTTGTAACGTTGAGCCGCCTCGTGGCAGGTGAGGGTGATTTCCTGGGTTCCTCCCATAACGACTGCGATCACATCGTGTTCGAGAAGATGGAAAATGATGTCCCGCAGGCCGTAAAGGGTGTCGGTGGGGGTGGTGCCGGCATGCATGTCGCCCAGGTCGATGATCTTCAGCGGGCTGCGCAGCTGGCTCAGGGAATAGAGTTTTTGACGGATCGTCGCGGGGGCTTCGGCGGCACCCTTGTTGTCGGAATTGCGATCTTCCGGCACCCCCAGTATGGCCACATCGTATTGGCCAATCTCCTCAATCGGCCGGTCGGGCACATGCACCGTCAAGCGCCGGGCGAACTCATCGGCGGCCCGTACGTTACGGTGAGAGGGGTGGGTGAGGCTTACCGGTTCGAAATAGTCGTTCAGGTCCATCGTTGGCGATTATCCTTTCCCCTTTTTTTCATCGGCCTTGCGGATGATCTCCATGCAGGCTTCGTAGGTGAGTTCTTCGGCTTTCTGGCCTTTGGGGATGCGGTAGTTCTTTTTTCCGTGTTTGATGTAGGGTCCCCACCGGCCGTTCAGCACCTGCAGGGAAGGATCTTCCTCGAAGATACGGATCACCTTTTTCTTTTCGGCTTCTCTTTTTTCCCGTATGATCTCGATCGCCCGTTCTTCGGTGATGGTATGGGGGTCCTCCCCGTTGGGGATGGAATAGAAGGTGTTCCCGTGGCGCAGGTAAGGTCCATAGCGTCCGATGGAGGCGATGATCTCGGTATCTTCGAAGGTGCCGACGGTACGGGGCAGGCGGAACAGTCCGAGTGCCTCTTCGAGGGTGATGGTCTCGATAAGCTGGCCTTTCCGGAGGCGGGCGTAGCGGGGCTTTTTGTCTCCCTCACCGCGGCCCAGTTGTACCACCGGCCCGTAACGTCCCACCTTGACGATCACCTCCTCGCCGCTCTCGGGATCCTTGCCCAACACACGTTCGCCGGTGGTACGGCCTGTCGAGCGTTCGGTCTCTTCCACCTTGGGGTGGAATTCCTCATAAAAACGCCGGATCATCTCCGTCCAGTTCATCTTCCCCTGGGCGATCTCGTCGAACTGTTTCTCGATGGTGGCCGTGAAGTTGTAATCGAGGATGTCAGGGAAATGATCGAGGAGGAAGTCGTTGACCACCATTCCGATATCACTGGGAAAGAGTTTTCCCCGTTCTTTTCCGAAGGTCTCTTTTTTGGTTTTTTTCTCGATTTTCTCTTTTTCTTCTTTGAGGACGAGCAGGTGGATCTGGCGGCTTTCACCGGGGCGATCTTCCTTGACCACGTATCCCCGTTGCTGGATGGTGGTGATGGTGGGGGCATAGGTGGAGGGGCGGCCGATGCCGAGTTCTTCGAGTTTTCGCACGAGCATGGCCTCGTTGTAGCGTGCCGGCGGCTGGGTGAAGCGTTCGGTGGCGGTGATCTGCTTGTATTGCAGGGGGGTGCCTACTTCCAGGGGAGGCAGGAAGCCTTTGCCTTCGCCTTCTTCCTCCTCTTCCTTATCGGAATAGACTTTCAGATAACCGTCAAAAAGGATGGTCTCTCCGGTGGCGACAAAGCTTTTGTCCGAACCTTCCGGTACGATGGTGATGGTGGTCTTTTCGAGCTTGGCAGGTGCCATCTGTGAGGCCAGGGTGCGTTTGCGGATCAGGTCGTAGAGCTTTTGTTCGGCAGCCGATCCCGGTACTTTCTCCTTGTCGAGGTAGGTGGGGCGGATGGCTTCGTGGGCCTCCTGGGCACCGCGCGAGCGGGTCTTGTACTGGCGCGGCTTGGAATACTCCTCCCCGTAATGTTCGGTGATCCATTTTTTTGCGGCGCCCAGGGCCAGTTTGGAGAGATTGACCGAGTCGGTCCGCATGTAAGTGATATGGCCGGCCTCGTAGAGCCGCTGTGCCAGCGACATGGTATAGGCCACCGAGAACCGCAGTTTACGGCTGGCCTCCTGCTGAAGGGTGGAAGTGGTGAAGGGGGCCGGCGGTGTACGTTCGGAAGGCTTCCGGGTGATGTCGGCCACACGGAAGCGCTTGTCCTTTATGGCTTCCAGGAAGGATTCTGCTTCTTCCCGGCTCTCAAAGCGTTCGCTCAGCTCGGCGTTCACGAGCGACACCTTGCCGTCGCGGACGATATAAAACTCGCCCGTCACACGGTAATAGGATTTCGGTTCGAAGCGGTGGATCTCTCTTTCGCGTTCGACGATGAGGCGTACGGCCACCGACTGCACCCGACCGGCCGAAAGGGAGGGTTTCACCTTTTTCCATAGGATGGGTGAGAGCTCATATCCCACCAGGCGGTCGAGGATACGGCGGGCCTGCTGGGCGTTGACCAGGTCGTGGTTGATGTCACGGGGTGTCTGGAGGGCTTCCTTGATGGCCGGGGGCGTGATCTCGTGGAAGACGATCCGCTTGCTGTTGTCGGGCGAGAGCCCCAGCACCTCGGAGAGATGCCAGGCGATGGCCTCCCCCTCACGGTCTTCATCGGAAGCCAGGTAAATGCGGGAGGAATCTTTTACGGCCTTTTTCAACTCGCTCACCACTTTCTTTTTCTCTTCCGGTACCACATATTTGGGTCGGAAGTCATGCTGGATGTCGATCCCCAGCTCTTTTTTCTCCAGGTCGCGGATATGTCCGAAGCTTGATTTCACCCGGTATTCTTTGCCCAGGATCTTCTCGATGGTCCGCGCCTTGGCCGGGGATTCAACGATGATCAGATTACTCCTGCTCTCCATACTTTTTGCCACGGTCACACGTTTTTGGATCGCTGCAAAGTAAATTAATATGTAATGGAAGTTCAAAATTTATTCTCCATAATTTACTAATTTTGGCGGCAATGATGAGGGTCAAGGAGAAAGAACCCGCCATGCGGCGGGAGAAAAAATATGTGATCGGTTTCTGGGTGTTGTATGGCCTGGGGATGTTTTCCATCGTGTTGGTCTTTGTCCTGATCTCCCTCGGCAAGCTGGGGCCCATGCCTACGTTCGAGGAGTTGGAAAATCCGAAGAAAAATGTGGCTTCGGAGGTATATTCGGAAGATGGGGTCTTGCTGGGGAAGTTCTATGTACAGAACCGGGTGTGGGTCGATTACCGGGACATCTCGCCTTATGTGACGAAAGCGCTGGTGGCTACGGAGGATGTGCGTTTCTACCGGCATTCGGGCATTGATGTCCGGGGTTTGGGGCGTGTGTTGGTGAAGACTTTTCTGATGGGGCAGCAGAGTGCCGGGGGGGGGAGTACGATCACCCAGCAGCTGGCTAAGAACCTGTTCCCGAGGGACACTTCCCATGCACGTTTCGCTCCGGTCCGTATGGCCAAATTGGCACTGGTCAAGTTCAAGGAGTGGGTTACGGCGGTGAAGCTCGAACGCAGCTACACCAAGGAGGAGATCATCGACATGTATCTCAATGTGTTCGACTTCCTTTACCAGGCCGTGGGGATCCATTCGGCGGCGGAGATCTATTTTCAGACCACCCCAGATTCGTTGACCCTTGAGCAGGCGGCCATGCTGGTGGGGATGGTGAAGAACCCGGCATATTACAATCCCGTCCGGCGGCCGGAGGTGACCCTGCGGCGACGGAACGTCGTGCTCGCCCAGATGCTGAAATACGGTTTCATCGACCGCGCCACGTACGATTCCGTCAAGCAACTGCCCCTGGGTGTACATCTGAAGATCGAAAGCCATAACGAAGGACTGGCCCCTTATTTGCGGGAATACATCCGTACCACGATGATGAAAAGCTATCCGGAGCGGGAGTACTTCCTCACCGACGAGCAATATGAGGAGGCGCTCTACCAGTGGGAGCATGATCCTTTGTACGGGTGGTGCCACAAGAACAAAAAGCCTGACGGCAGCGACTATAACATTTACAGTGACGGTCTGAAGATCTACACCACCATCAATTCGGTGTTCCAGCGTTATGCCGAAGAGGCGGTCCGGGAACATCTGGGAGGGGAGTTGCAGGAGGCCTTTTTCAAGGATGTGAAAAACAACCGCCATCCGCCTTTTTCGGATGATCTGAAGCCTTCGCAGATCCGGGAGATCATGGACCGGGCGATGCGTCGCACCGACCGTTATCGCCGCCTGCGCAGGCAGGGGGTGCCCATGGACACCATCATCCGGATTTTCAACACACCCGTGCCGATGAAGGTCTTCTCCTGGAAAGGGATCATCGACACGGTGATGTCGCCGATGGACTCACTGCGGTATTACAAGTTTTACATCCGTTCGGGGATGATGAGCTTCGATCCGCATACGGGGTATGTGAAAGCCTATGTAGGCGGGCCGGATTTTCGGTTCTTCAAGTTCGATGCGGTGATCAAGCAAAAGCGCCAGGTGGGGAGTACGATCAAGCCTTTCCTCTATACCCTGGCGATGCAGGACGGCTATACGCCCTGCTACAAGGTGCCCGACATTCCCCAGGTGTTCAAGGTGAACGATACGGTCTGGATCCCCAAAAGCACCGGCAGAAAGGAGTACTGGGGCAAGATGGTCACGCTCAAGTGGGGCCTGGCCAACTCGGAAAACTACATCTCAGCCTGGTTGATGAAACAATTCAATCCGCAGTCGGTGATCAACATCATGCGGAAAATGGGCATTCGCAGCCATATCGATCCGGTTTATTCCATTTTTCTGGGCACTTCCGATCTGAGCCTGTATGAGTTGACGGGGGCGTACGGCACCTTTGCCAACAAGGGGGTGTTCGTACAACCGATCTTTGTCAGCCGCATCGAGGACAAGACGGGCAATACCATCTCCACTTTCCGACCCTATTTCAACGAGGCGATCAGTGAAAAGGATGCTTACCAGATGATCAACCTCCTGGAAGGAGTGGTGAAGGAGGGGACAGCCATCCGGCTGCGGTACAAGTACGGACTGATGAACCAGATCGGTGGCAAGACGGGCACCACCCAGAACCATTCCGACGGATGGTTCATCGGGGTCACGCCGAGTCTGGTAACGGGGGTATGGACCGGTTGGGAGGACCGTTCCGTCCATTTCCGCACCCTGCACCTGGGACAGGGTGCCAATATGGCCCTTCCTATTTTCGCCCTTTACATGAAAAAGATCTATGAAGATCCGCAGTACGGGATTCTGCAGACCGAAGAGTTCGAGCCGCCTCCCGATTTCGACATCAATCTCGATTGCGATGAGGCGACCGTCCCCTCTCCCGTAAATGAGCTGGATGATCTGATCCGGTAGGAAGGGGCCGGTTCAGCGGACCACGGCACGACCGGCCTGGGCGAACACCTTTTTCAGCAGCTCTGTCGTACGGGCTTTCGGATCTTCCCGGATCAGTTTCTCCTGTTCGGCCACTTTCACGAACAGGCCGTCGATCGCCTTTTGGGTCACATAGAGCGGCAGGTCGGTCTCCACCTTCTTTGTGAAAGGCAGTTTGTCATAGGCGGTGGTGACCTTTTTCCAGTAATCGGCCACGTGCATGGTGTTGAGTACCTTTTCGATGTCGGGTTTGAAAGCGGCCACGAGTTGGTCGTAGGTCTTGGCCCGGAAATAGTCGGTGGCGGCGTGTTCGTTGCCGTTGAGGATTCCCACGGCATCGGCGATGGTCATCTGGCGTATGGCGTCGTAGAAGATGGGGCCGGCCTTGGTGACGGCCTTTTCGGCCGCGTGGTTCATCTGCTCGACGAAGTTGTCCACCAGTTTCCCGAGGCCGAGGGTGCGTAATTTTTCTTCGACGAACTGCACCTCTTCGGGGAAGGGGATCTTCACCTCGTCATCGAGGTAGAAGCCGTTTTCCCGGGCCAGTTGGGTCACAGCCTTTTCGGTGCCGATGCGCAGGGCTTCCTTGAGGGCCTTCACCACCTCGTCTTTTGTCAGGGTTCCGCCCGTGGGCAGTTCCAGTTGCTGCAATACGTCGCAGCGGTTCATGGTGATCAGTATTAGCAGCGAAGAGAGCAGAACGAGCTTTTTCATGGTTCCGGTTTTTTGGGGTTGAACAAATATTTTACCATCTCTTCGACCCGCTTCACCGGGACGAGGGTGATGGGGTGTTTTCCTTGGGGGATCTTGTCCCGGCTGTACCCGGAGATCAAGATCTTTTCAAATCCGAGGCGGGCGGCTTCGCCGATGCGTTGTTCGAGACGGGTGACGGGGCGTATTTCGCCCGAGAGACCCACTTCAGCGGCAAAGGCGAGGGAGGGTGGGATGGCGATGTCGAGATAAGAGGAAAGGATGGCGGCGGTGACGGCCAGGTCGAGGGCGGGGTCGTCGACGCGCAGGCCACCGGCGATATTGAGGAAGACATCGCGCGCCGACAGGCGGAAGCCTGCCCTTTTTTCGAGGACGGCCAGCAGCATGTGGAGGCGCCGCACGTCGAAGCAGGTGGTGGTACGTTGTGGTGTGCCGTAGACGGCGGGGCTCACCAGGGCCTGCACCTCCAGTAGGAAGGGGCGGGCGCCGTCGAGGGTGGCGGCCGTGGCGATGCCGCTGAGGGAGCTGTCCAGGTGAGAGAGGAGCAGCTCGGAAGGGTTCAGTACTTCGCGGAGACCCTCTTCGTGCATTTCGAAGAGGGCCAGCTCCGAGGCGGCCCCGAAACGGTTCTTCAGCACCCGCAGGATGCGGAAGAAGAAGCGGGGGTCGCCCTCGAACTGCAGCACCACGTCGACGATATGTTCCAGCACCTTGGGGCCGGCGAGGGTCCCTTCTTTGGTGATGTGGCCGATGAGCAGGACGGGGATGCCGCTCTCTTTGGCCAGGGCCAGCAGACGGGCGGCGCACTCGCGTATCTGGGTCACCGTGCCGGCGGGGGTGTCGAGGCTTTCGGTGGTGAGTGTCTGGATCGAGTCGACCACCATTAGGGCAGGCTGCAACTGTTCGGCCTGGTGGAGGATTTCCTCGAGGCGTGTCTCGGCGAAGATGAGGGTGTTCTCCTGGGGCAGGCCCAGCCTGTCGGCGCGCATCTTGATCTGTTCGGCATTCTCCTCGCCGGAGACGTAGAGGGTGGTGCCTTCGCGCAGTTGCAGGCACATCTGCAGGGCGAGGGTCGACTTGCCGATGCCGGGTTCACCGCCCAGGAGGATGAGTGTGCCGGGAACGATGCCGCCGCCGAGGACCCTGTCGACCTCGCCGATGCCGCTATGCAGGCGGCGTCGTACGGGGGAGGTGACCTCATGCAGGGGACGCGGCGGCTCGGCGGAGGTGCTCTTCCGCCCGGGCCGTCGCGATGTGGCGGGGGCCACCGTCTCTTCCGCGTAGGTGTTCCACTCCCCGCATACCGGGCAGCGTCCCACCCACTTGGGCGACTCGGCACCGCAGTTGCGGCATACCCATACGGTGCGTTTTTTTGCCATAGCTCCTGTTCAGGGAACGTAAAGATACGAAAAAGTCGGCAGGGCTTATCCCCTCTTTTATTGCGTGTCGGGGAGCGGGGGCTCGCGTCTTTTAATCATCACCACCATCATCATCGAGAAAGCGCCCACGACGAGGATGAGAAGTGTTTGCGACTCATGGGCGATGGTGGCCAGGGCAAGGCCGGTCTCCCGGGGGATGCCGTAGAGGGTCAGGGCGGTCGAGACGATGAGGTGGTAGGCCCCCAGCCCTCCCTGCACCGGCACTACCATGCCGAAGCTGCCCACCACCAGGAGGAAGAGCCCGTCGACGGCCGTGAGCGACGAGGTGCCCGGCAGCGTGTACACCACCAGCCAGGCGGTCAGATAATACATCCCCCAGATCAAAAGGGAGGAGAGCAGAAACAGGCCCGGGTGCTCCATCCGGAGGATCGTGTGCATGCCTTGCAGGATCCCCCTCAAAAAATCCCGCATCCGCCGGAAGAGGGTCATATGCCGGAAATACCAGAGGAGATAGGCAGTGGCGGCCAGGAAGAGGAGCAGCGCCGCCCACACCCAGGGGTGGGGACCCTCCACCAGGGAGGAGATGCGTTTGCCGAGGGGGGTGAAGATCTGGTCGCGGAAAAAGGCCCCGAAGAATTGGATCTTGATCAGGAAAGTGAGGAGGGTAAGGAGCATGAGGATGAGCATATCGACGATGCGTTCGGTGATGACGGTGCCGATGAGTTTGTCGAAGGGGATGCGGTCGGTGCGGGTGAGGGAGCCGCAGCGGGCCACCTCTCCCAGGCGGGGGAGGGCCAGGTTGGCCAGGTATCCTGACATTACGGCATAGAAGGTATGACTGAGAGGGGGGTCGTAGCCCAAAGGACGGATGAGAAGTTTCCAGCGCCAGGCGCGGAAGAGGTGGCTCAGCAATCCCAGCGGGAGAAGGAGGGCCAGCCACCCGTAACGGGCATGCCGGAGGTCATTCCACACTCCCTCCGTATCGATGTCGCGGAAAGCCAGATAGAGCAGGAAAAGGGCGAAAGCCAGGAAGAGCAGAGAGCGGAAAGTCTTGAGGATTTGTGGCTTCAAGACGGGCTACTTTACGAGTTTGTTGGTGGCGGTGTCGGGGAAGACGAGGGTGGGTTTGAACGAACGGGCCTCCTCGGGGGTGAGGAAAGCATAGGAGATGATGATGATGACATCGCCGACGGCGGCTTTGCGGGCGGCGGGGCCGTTGAGGCAGATGGCGCCGGAGCCGCGCTCGCCGCGGATGACATAAGTCTCCAACCGCTCACCGTTGTTGATGTTCACCACCTGCACCTTCTCGTTCTCCATGATGTTGGCCGCCTCCATCAGCTCCTCGTCGATGGTGATGCTGCCCACATATTGCAGGTTGGCCTCGGTGACCGTCACCTTGTGTATTTTCGATTTGACGACCTCGATCCACATAACGTTGCAAATATACGCATTCTTTCAGTAGGTTGTTCTCAGTGATTTGTAACAAAAACAATGCCTGGATGCGGTATCAGTCGAAAGGGATGTTGTCGATGAGCCGCACGTCGCCGGCCCAGACGGCGGTGAGGGCTCTTTTGGGGCCGGGGTCATCCCAGTGCCGGGCAGGGCGGAAAGTGTCGGCACGGACGATACGGAAATATTCGGTGCGCAAGGCGGGTGCCTCGTCGATGCGGGAGATGGCCCACTTCTCCAGCTCGGGGAAAGGCATCTCCTTTCTTTTCCTGTAGGCTTCCAACAGCGTTTCATAGATGCGGGGAGCCTGCCGGCGAGCTTCCTCGCTGAGGCGAAGGTTGCGGGAGCTCATGGCCAGCCCGTCCTTTTCGCGGATGATGGGACAGGGAACGATCTCCACCGGCAGCGAAAGGAGATGCACCATCCTGCGGATGACGGCCAATTGCTGGAAGTCTTTTTCCCCAAAATAAGCGCGGGCGGGGCGTACCAGCCCGAAGAGGCGGCTCACCACCTGCGCGACGCCCTGGAAATGACCCGGACGGAAGGCCCCTTCGAGAAGGGTGTCGAGGTCGCCCAGGTCGAAATGGCGGTGATCAGGTTCCGGGTAGATCGTCTTCTCGTCGGGCAGGAAGACCACATCGTCACCCCGTAGCAGGTTTTCCAGAAGAGCGAGGTCATGCCCCGGCATGCGGGGATAGCGGCGCAGGTCCTCGGGGTCGTTGAATTGGGTGGGATTGACGAAGATCGAGACCACCGTGACCGTGTCACGGGGCAAGGAGCAGCGAATCAGGGAGAGATGCCCTTCGTGGAGGGCCCCCATGGTCGGCACAAAACCGATCTTCGCTCCTGTCCTCCGGAATGGGGCAAGGGCTTCGTCAAGTTCGTCAGGAAACTGTACCGTGCGCATGGTCTGCCGGTTACTTCAAAAACTTCTCGTTCAGTGCGCTATCCTCTTTACCTTCAGGAATAAAACGCAAATATGAATAAAATTTACTATCTTTGCATGAAAATTTCAGGAAAAAGAAAAGGTTTTTCTGAAGTTCCGGCGCAGGGGATCGTAAGTGCCTGTGAGAGGGGCTGTTGAACGGAAAAAAGATCGCAGGATGAAAAAGTACAAGGTTCTTTATGTTTCCCAGGAGATTACCCCCTATCTTCCTGAGAGTGAGATATCGAAGGTGGCGCGTTATCTGCCGCAGGGGGTTCAGGAGCGGGGGAACGAGATCCGGACATTCATGCCCAAATACGGGAACATCAACGAACGCCGCAACCAACTGCATGAGGTGATTCGCCTGTCGGGGATGAACATCATCATCGATGAGACCGACCATCCTCTCATCATCAAGGTGGCATCGATCCAGGCTGCACGGATGCAGGTATATTTTATCGAGAACGAAGACTATTTCCAGCGCAAGTTCGTTCTTGAGGATGAGGAAGGCAAGCCTTTCGAGGACAATGATGAGCGGGCGATCTTCTTTGCCCGAGGGGTGTTGGAAACGGTGAAAAAGTTGCGCTGGGCCCCCGACATTGTCCATTGTCTGGGATGGTTCGGCGCCTTGGTACCGCTGTACCTGAAAAAGGCTTATCAGGATGATCCGATCTTTTCGAATGTGAAAGTGGTTTATTCGGTCTATAACGACAAGTTCGAGGGGGCGCTCCGGTCGGAGTTCCGGGAGAAACTGATGCTCGAAGGCATCACGCAGGAGGACCTGCGGGTGATGGAGGAACCTACCTGGGAAGGGGTGATGCGTCTGGCCCTGGAGCACTCTGATGCCGTGATCTATGGCAGCAAAGAGGTCGATACTGCAGTAGAGGCGTTCGTACGGGAAAAAGGAATGCCGGTGCTGGAATATCAGGATGAGGAGCACTATCTCGATGCTTATACACATTTTTATGACACCGTTTTAAATGGGAAAGCTCATGCAGAGGATCAGTAGGGCAAGACGGTGGTGGAAGGTTTCCGTGCCGGCAGTGGTGGTGCTTTTCTCTTTCTTTCTTATCGTCGCATGTGAGGATGATCCCACGGACATCGGTCTGGAACTGAAAAGTGCTTTGGGCAAGGTACAACCGGTGTATGTGGATACGCTGCGGGTCTACAGTTCGACCTGGTCGCGCGATTCGATGCGTACCGACCACTCTTCGAGCCTGATCCTGGGAAATATCCTGGATCCCGTCTTCGGGTGGACGGATGCTTCGTTCGTCACACAATACCGGCTGACGGCTCCCTGGATACCTGGGAACAATGCGGATGTCGACTCGGTGAAGCTCTTCCTGGTGATCGGGGACTATACCGGCAATGAGGTCACCCCCATGACGGTGGATGTGTATGAGTCGTTCCGGCATATCCGTTATGATACGGTCTACTATTCCAACTTTGAAATGTACGACTCGATCAGTGTATGGCCGGTAGGTTCGGCCACCTTTCATCCCGAAGACACGATGGTGGTGGTCTATCTCTCGAAGACCTTCGGGCGGCGCATCATCCGGGATACGGCGGCATTACAGGACAATAAGATCTTCACCGACCATTTCCCGGGATTGTACATCACCACACGAAAGAGTGGGGCTCTGGGCGAGGGGGGCTTTGCCAAGGTCAACCTGCTGGATGCCAAGACCTATCTGGCGATCTATTATCATAACGACCTGGCCGATAAACTGACTTATGGTTTCGGCATCAACACTTACTGTGCACGCATCGGTCTTTACAAGCATCATTACGATGAGGCTCCGCCCGAGACAGCCGTCCGCTATCTCGACCAGGAAAAGGAAGACACGGTCCTCTACGTCCAGGGTCTTGCCGGTGTCTACAGCAAGCTTACCATCCCCGGCCTGCAGCGCTATCGTGATTCGCTGGTGGTGCTGAACAATGTACGGCTGGTGATCCCCTTTCACAACGACCCCATGGGAGCGATCATGCGAAAGCCTTCCATTCTGGCCTTGCGGGTACGGCTGGGCGACTCCCTCTTCATCGATGTGGCCGATCGGCAGGTGCCCGACCTCTATAACGGGAGATACGACGAGGAGAAAGAGGAATATGTGATCAACTTCACCGCCCAGGTACAGCAATACCTCCTGAAACATAACGACGACCTTTCTTTTTATTTGATGACCGATTATCCGGCCTTCGACATGGAGCGGGTGGTGCTTAACGGCTGGAACAACAGCCGGCCCCTCAAGCTGATCCTCATTTACACCGAGTTGTAGGCGGAGCGGCAGGGTAGCAATATAGGGCTTGGAGTATTTAGAGTGCCTAAAGTTTGAAATTACAAGTGCCTAAAGTCAGTGACACCCGCCTCGTGCGAGGTGTAGCCGAAGCAGGAGGTGTTGGTGGAACTGATCCCGACACGAAGTCGTCGGGATTAAAAGTTACGAGTGCCTAAATTATTAATGCCTAGAGTACTTGGAGTGCATTGAGTATTTAGAGTGCCTAAAGTTGTAAGTTACAAGTGACTAAATTGAGTTCGGAATTTTCTCACTTTTGCCTTCTGTGTCCGCCGTAGCCTTGGCGAAGGCGGATCGCCTCATCGCCTCATCGCTTCATCGCTTTATCGTGCCCGTCGGAGCCGCAGGCGAAGCGTCAGGATAACAATAAGTGCCTGGAGTGCCTTGAGTACTTCGAGTACTTGGAGTTCCAAGTTTCCAGTATCGAGTATGGAGTTTTTTGGAAATTCCTGTCAGAGGCATCCCTATGGGAAAATAAATCCCAAATTTCAAATCCCTGCCGGAGGTATCCCTTCGGGAAATTTTCCAATATTCAAACATTGAATTTGGTTATCGGCATATCATGTCCCCGGAGGGAAAGAATGAAATTCTCTTGCCATTGCTCCCTTGCCAAGCTGCCCCTCCGGGGCGTTCTCTCCTTATCGCATCATCGCATCATCGCTTTATCGCTTTATCGTGACCGCCGTAGCCTTGGCAAAGGCGGATAGTATTGTTTTGGGCTCTACCGTTTTATGGAAGAAAAGGGGGGTTCAGCGGCGGCCGTATTGTTTTTCGTAATATTTTTCGTATTCGCCGCTGATGACATGTTCGAGCCATTCGGTGTTGTCGAGGTACCAACGGACGGTGCGGGTAAGACCTTCGTCGAAGGAGGTGCGCGGCTGCCATCCCAGTTCACGGCGTATCCGGGAGGCGTCGATGGCATAACGGAGATCGTGGCCGGCACGGTCTTTTACGAAGGTGATGAGACGACGGGAGGATCCTTCCGGCCTTCCCAAGAGACGGTCGGTGATATCACATAATTTCTTCACCAGGTCGATATTCTTCCATTCGTTGTCGCCGCCGATGTTGTAGGTACGGCCCTCCCTGCCATTGAAATAGACCAGTTCGATGGCCTGGGCGTGGTCCTCCACATAGAGCCAGTCGCGTATGTTCTCCCCCTGGCCATAGACGGGGATGGGTCGTTCGTGAAGGATATTGTTGATGGTGAGGGGGATCAGTTTCTCGGGGAACTGGTAAGGCCCGTAATTGTTCGAACAGTTGGTGATGACGAACGGCAGTCCGTAGGTGTTGCCGTAAGCCCGCACGAAATGGTCGGCACTGGCCTTCGAGGCGGAGTAAGGGCTTTGCGGGTCGTAGGGGGTCTCTTCGGTGAACCTGCCCTCGGGGCCGAGGCTGCCGTATACCTCGTCGGTGGAGATCTGGTAGAAGCGTTTGCCGGAAAGATTATCGCCCCAGGCTTTGCGGGCAGCGTTCATGAGCGTCACCGTGCCGATGACATTGGTGCGGATGAACGCCATCGGGTCGGTGATCGACCGGTCGACATGCGACTCGGCGGCCAGGTGGATCACCCCTGTGACAGGATGCTCGCGGAAGATCTTCTCCACCACCTCCGTATCGGCGATATCCCCTTTGATGAAAAGGTAGTTCTCCTTCCCCTCGATATCCCGCAGGTTCTCCAGGTTGCCGGCATAGGTGAGCTTGTCGAGGTTGATGATGAGCTTGTCGGGGTGGTTATTGACGAAACGCCGGACGGTGTGGGAGCCGATGAAGCCGGCGCCGCCGGTGATGAGGATGGCTTCGCGGAAGGAGGGCATGATGATCAGGCTTTTTGTTTTTCCAGGTTCTTGCGGTAGTGTTGTTCCCACTTCCATGCCGAGAGGAGGGCCTCGCCGAGGGTGCTTTCGGCTTTCCAGCCCAGCTCGCGGTTGGCGTATGAGGGGTCGGCCCAGATCTTTTCAATGTCACCGGGGCGGCGGCCGGTCACCACATAGTTGACCTTCACGCCGGTGACCTCTTCGAATGTGCGGATGATCTCGAACACCGACACGCCGCGGCCGGTGCCGAGGTTGAACACCTCGTAGTTCTTTTTCTGTTTCTCTTCGAGGATGCGGCGTATTGCGACGATATGGGCTTTGGCCAGGTCGACGACATAGATGTAATCGCGTATGGCCGAGCCGTCGGGGGTGTTATAGTCGTCGCCGAAGACGCGCAGCATCTTGCGGATGCCAATGGCCGTCTGGGTGACGTAGGGCACCAGGTTCTCCGGCTCGCCCAACGGCAGCTCGCCGATGAGGCCGGTGGGATGGGCGCCGATGGGGTTGAAATAGCGCAGCGAGATGGCCCGCAACGAAGGAACGGCCTTCAGCTGGTCTTCGATGATCTCTTCCGAGATCTGCTTGGTGTTGCCGTACGGTGAAGCGGCCTTTTTGATGGGAGCCTGCTCGGTCACGGGCAACTCGTCGGGCTCGCCGTATACCGTGCAGGAGGAGGAGAAGACCATGCCTTTGATGTGATGGTCGTTCATCGCCTCCAGCAGGTTCATCAGGGAGACCAGGTTATTGCGGTAGTATTTCAGCGGCTTTTGTACCGATTCACCCACCGACTTATGGGCGGCGAAGTGGATGATGGCATCTATGTCGGGATGGTCGCGGAAAAGCTGCTGCACGCGCTCCCGGTCGCACAGGTCAAACTTCTCGAAAGCCGGCCGCACGCCCGTGATCTGCTCGATGCCGTCGAGGACCCATTCGTGCGAGTTGGAGAGGTTGTCGACGATCACCACCTCGAAACCCTGTTCGATCAGTTCGACGGTCGTATGGGATCCGATATAGCCGGTTCCGCCTGTTACCAGTATCTTGGCCATGGTTGCTAGGTTTTTACAGGCTCCAGTAAGCAAAGTTCTTGATCTTGTTGCGGAAGATGCCCTTTACATCGGCGAAGACAGCACCTTCGTTGAGGAAGGCGGCGAAGTCCTTTTCTTCCATTTCGGAATACGGCTTGTGGCTCACGGCCACCACCACCGCGTCGTAGGGTCCTTCCGGGGCTTCTTTGAGCTGCAGGCCGTATTCTTCCATCACCTGGGGCGGCTCGGCATAGGGGTCGACGACGTCGGTGTGCAGGCCGTACGATTCCAGTTCACGGATGATATCGACCACTTTCGAGTTGCGGATGTCGCTGACATTCTCCTTGAAGGTGATGCCCATCACCAGGATGCGGGCATCCTGCAGCACCTTTCCGGTGGCGATGAGCTTTTTGACCACCTGTTTGGCGATATATCCGCCCATGGAGTCGTTGATAAAGCGTCCGGAGGTGATGATCTGGGCGTGGTATCCCAGCTCGCGGGCTTTGTAGGTGAGGTAGTAGGGGTCGACGCCGATGCAGTGGCCTCCCACGAGGCCGGGGGTGAACTTCAGGAAGTTCCACTTCGTGCCGGCCGCCTCCAGCACCTCGTAAGTATTGATGCCCATGCGGCTGAAGATGATCGACAGCTCGTTCATGAAGGCGATGTTGATATCGCGCTGGGTGTTCTCGATGATCTTGGCGGCCTCGGCCACCTTGATCGACGAGGCGCGGTGGATGCCCGCCTCGATGATGGTCTCATAGACGGCTGCAATGTTCTCGAGGGCCTCCTCGTCGGAACCCGACACCACTTTCGTCACCTTCGTAAGGGTGTGCAGCGTGTCGCCGGGGTTGATACGTTCAGGGGAGTAGCCCACCTTGAAGTCTTTGTTGAGGGTGAGCGAAGAGTGTTTCTCCAGCACGGGGATGCACTCTTCTTCGGTGCAGCCGGGGTATACGGTCGACTCGAACACCACGTAGTCGCCCTTCTTGATGTAGCGGGCCAGCGTCTCGGTGGCCGAGAGGAGCGGTTCCAGGTCGGGAAGGTTGTGCTCGTCGATGGGGGTCGGCACGGCGACGATGTGGAAGTGGGCTTCTGACAGCCGCCGGGCATCTGATGTGAACTCGATGTTCCTCCCCTCAAAAGCCTCCGGCGGCAGTTCTTTGCTGGGGTCGATGCCCTGGCGCATCATCGCCACCCTGTCCTCCCGGATGTCGAAACCGATCACGGGAAAATGGCGGGCCAGCTCCAGTGCGATGGGCAGGCCTACATATCCCAGTCCCGTTACCGAGATCTTTGCTTCGCCTTTTTTCAGTTTGTCGATCATGGTTAAAGAGTGATGTCTGTTTTTTTATTTAAGGATCTCTTTCAGGAGGGGGTGGTAATCCCCTTTGGGTCCGGTGGGGCGGCTGTTGCGTATCTCGTAGACGATGCGGATGGCTTCGCGCATCTCGTCGATGCCGAACCCTTCGCCGGCGAGGATCTTACGGTAGCTTTCGGTATGCAGGTCGGTAAAGCCCCGGCTGAACTCCACCTCCCGACCTTCGAGGGTGAGGGAGCGGTAGGTTCGCTGGCCGCTCTCTTTCACCTTGACGGGGATGTCGTTGTAATCGATGCTCAGCAGCCAGCGTACGCGGGCGCGCTTAAGTACAAGAAAGCCTGCCGCCTTGTCGCGTTCGAGCAGGTGGACGCGGTTCTCCTGGACGGGCCCGAAGATCCATTGCAGCATGTCGAAGAAGTGGACGCCGATATTCGTGGCGATGCCTCCCGATTTCTGGACATCCCCTTTCCAGGAGATGTGGTACCAGTGGCCGCGGCTGGTGATGTAAGTGAGGTCGAAGTCGAAGATCTTGTCGGGAGGGGCGTTTTCCACCTCTTTCTTCAGGGCGATGATGGAGGGGTGGAGCCGCAACTGCAGGATATTGAAGACGCGGTGGCCGGTTTCCTGCTCAAATTGTTGCAGGGCGTCGACGTTCCAGGGGTTGAGCACCATCGGCTTTTCGCAGATGGCGTCGGCCTGTTGCCGCAGGGTGAAACGGATATGGGCGTCATGGAGATAGTTGGGAGAGCAGATGCTCACATAGTCGAGCTGCACCCCCTGGCGGCGCAGTTTGTCGATATGGCGGTCGAAACGTTCGAACTCGACGAAGAAATCGGCCTCGGGGAAATAGGAGTCCATGATGCCGACACTGTCGTGTTTGTCGAGGGCGGCTACCAGCGTGTTGCCGGTGTCGCGGATGGCCCGAAGATGCCGCTCGGCAATATAGCCGGCCACACCGATGAGGGCAAAGTTACGAGGGCGGGACTGCTCGCTCATGGGGGAAGGTTTTTTCAGGATGACAAAGGTAGGGTCAATCGCTGATTTTAACAACATTTTCGTTTTCGAGGCGGTAACGCTGGCCGCTCTCGGGACATACGGCGATGCCGTTGTCATCGAAATGGAGACGGTGGCCGTATTCGCTCATCCACCCGATCTGGCGGGCGGGGTTGCCTACCACCAGGGCATAGGGTTTTACGTCGCGGATCACCACGGCGCCGGCGCCGACAAAACAGTACTCCCCGAGGGTGATGCCGCAGACAATGGTGGCATTGGCGCCGATGGTGGCGCCGCGTTTCACAAGGGTGGTCTGGTACTGGTCGCGACGCACCACCGCACTGCGGGGGTTGATCACGTTGGTGAAGACCATCGACGGACCCAGGAAGACGTCATCCTCGCAGATCACGCCGGTATAGATGGAGACGTTGTTCTGCACCTTCACGTTGTCGCCGAGGGTGACACCGGGGGAGACCACCACGTTCTGTCCCAGGTTGCAACGCTTCCCGATGACGGCACCCGTCATGATGTGGGTGAAGTGCCAGATCTTCGTCCCCTCGCCGATGGTGCAGCCTTCGTCGATGACGGCGGTCTCGTGTGCGAAATAGTTTTTTTCCATGCTCAGGGTGTGTAAGCTTTTATCCGTTGGATGATATGGTCGAGCTGTTCCTCTTCCATCTCTGTATGGATGGGAAGGGAGACGACCGTCGCGCAGAGGCGGTCGCTCACAGTGTATTCTTTCTCAAAAAAAGGATATCTTGAAAAAGCTTCCTGCCGGTGCATCGGCAGGGGATAATAAACCATGGAGGGGATCCCGGCCTGTTTCAGGTGTTCGCGGAAGTGTTCCCTGTCGATGCCACGGGTGATCAGGGTATACTGATGATAGCTGTGGGTGGTGCGGGGGGCGCGGGCGGGGGTTTGCAGGAAGGAGAGGCCGGACAGGGCTTCGTCATAGCGTGCTGCGACATGCTGACGGGCGGAGATAAACTCGTCGAGGTGGCGCAGTTTTACATCGAGGATGGCCGCCTGCAACGTGTCGAGGCGCGAGTTGATGCCCACGCGGGAGTGGTAGTATTTTTTTGTCGTGCCGTGGTTGACGTACGAGCGGAGGAAGAGGGCCAGATCGTCGTCGTCGGTGAAGAGGGCGCCGCCGTCGCCAAAGGCGCCGAGGTTCTTGGAGGGGAAGAAAGAGGTACAGCCGATGTGTCCCATGGTGCCGGCCATCTTCTCGGTGCCGTCGGAAAAGGCATAGCGGGTGCCGAGGGCCTGGGCGGCATCTTCGATGACGTATAGCCCGTGACGGCGGGCGATCTCCAGGAGCGGCTCCATGTCGACACACTGGCCGAAGAGGTGGACGGGGATGACCGCCCGTGTGCGGGGGGTGATGAGCGCCTCGACGTGCTCGGGCTGGAGGAGGAAAGTGTCGGGGTCGACGTCGGCGACGACGGGCGTAAGGCCAAGCAGGGCGACGGTCTCGACGGTGGCGATGAAGGTGAAGTCGGGGACGATCACCTCGTCGCCGGGGTCCAGCTGCAGCGCGGCGAGGGCGGCCTGCAGGGCGTCGGTGCCATTGCCGCAGGGGATCACATGCTGGGCACCGGTATATTCGGCCAGATGGGCGGCAAAGGTATTTACCGCCGGACCATTGATGAAGGCAGTGGTCCCGATCACCTCCTGCATCGCCGCATCGATCTCCTCCTTCAGACGGAGATACTGCGTGTGCAGGTCGACCATGCGGATCTCTTTCATAGACAAATCTTTTACCGGCACCGCCGGAGAGAAAGCGTAAAAGTAGAAAAAATATGAAAAAGAGGATTCAGTTCCGAGTTCGGTGTAACGGTATAAAGTGCCTGGAGTATATTTAGAGTGCCTAAAATTGAAAGTTACGAGTGCCTAAAGTCAGTGACACCCGCCTCGTGCGAGGCGTAGACGAAACGGAATCCGCCGGTGGGCCTGACTCGATACTCCATACTCGATACTCGATACTACGAACTCGATGCTAAAAACGGTTGCCTTTTGCTTCCTCGGCCGCCGAAGCCTTGGCGTAAGCGGATCGCTTCATCGCCTCATCGCTTTATCGCTTGATCGTGACCGCCGTAGCCTTGGCGTAGGCGGATCTTTTTGTCTTTTATCTTGTTTTTCGTATGATCGGTTGTCTTCCAGGGTCGGTACGGCGGTTGTTGAAAAACCTCCTTCGTGGGGGGAAGGAGGTGTCGGCTTTTTTGATTATTTTTGTATCAAAAGCCGAAACCATGGAACTGGGATCCTTCATCAAAGAGCTGCTGTACGAACATGACTGTGTCATTGTGCCGGAATTTGGCGGTTTTGTGGCCAATTACCGGCCGGCGGAGATCAACTACAACCGTCACACGTTTGCCCCTCCGTCGAAAGCGATCACTTTCAACCGCAGTCTGACGAACAATGACGGCCTGCTGATCGGTCATGTTTCGCAGCGTACGGGGATGTCGTACGTGGATGCCCGCAAGTGGGTACAGGGCAGGGTGAAAGAGTGGAAGCGGCGCCTGGAGAAGGGGCGTCGCGTGGAGGTGTCCGGGTTGGGGGAGTTCCGCATGGGCAAGGATGGGAACCTGTTGTTCGAGCCGAGCCTGACGGAGAACTTCCTGGCGGAGGCTTTTGGTCTGGAGGAGTTTCAGTTTGCGCCGTTGGAAGAGTATGTCCGGGATCGCCGTCGTACGGCGGTGAATGCTGTGACGCCGGCGGAGATGGCCGCTCGCAGAAGGCGTCGCATCCTGGTCGGTGTGCCGGCGGCGGCCGCCCTCGCCGCGCTGGTCTTCGTGGGGGTCAACACCCGTCTGGGGAAGGAGCGGCTCGACCTCTCCTCGTTCAACCCCTTCCATAGGCAGACCGTGACGCAGGCGGTCGTGCAGGAGGATACAGCACCTGCGGTCGAGACGGAGCAGAAAGCAGCGTCGGCGGCTGGGGAAGAGAGGAAGGTGGAAAAAGAAACGCCTGCGGGAAAAGAGGAAACCTCTGCCCCGGCAGTGGCGGAAGAAAAGGCTCCCGGCAACGAAGCTGCTGATCCGGCTGCGGCACCCGTTGGGAAAGAGGAGGCTGCACCGGTGGTGACCGCGCAGTATTACATCGTGGCGGGAAGCTTCCGTCATCAGCAGAATGCCGAGACGTTGAAGACCCAGCTGGAACGGGCAGGCCTGCCCGTGGTGATCATGGACGGCCCCAACGGCTTCGTCCGCGTGGCCATCGGCAGCTACAGCGACCGTGCCGAGGCGCTGCGTGTGCTGCGCGAACAGCGTAAAGCCGCCCTCAACGGCGACGGGTACTGGCTGCTCAAAAAATAGTTCTTGGTTCCCAGTTCGGAGTTCCGGGTAGGTAGTATGGAGTTCCTTTTGCCTTTTGTCCACCGTGGCTTTAGCGAAGACGGATCGCTTCATCTCATTATCGCTTCATCGTGTCCGCCGGAGCCGCAGGCGGAGCGTCAGGGTTACAAGATAGTGCCTGAAGTGCCTTAAGTACTTCGAGTACTAGGAGTTCAGAGTTCCCAGTATCGAGTATCGAGTTGACAATTGACAATGCCTGAATAAGGCGTCCCTTCGGGGACTCACCCATATTTAAATACTACTCCTTCCGAAAGTTAGATAATTATCAAATTTGTCTTATCCAATTAATGGCGTAAGGGAAGAAAAGGCCTATTTGGATGCCCTCGGAAAACAAGCGGAGGGGAGCGTGGGATATCATAAGTGCCTTGAGTGCCTCGAGTATTTGGAGTGCATTGAGTATTTAGAGTGCCTAAAGTTGTAAGTTACAAGTGACTAAATTGAGTTCGGAATTTTCTCACTTTTGCCTTCTGTGTCCGCCGTAGCCTTGGCGAAGGCGGATCGCCTCATCGCCTCATCGCTTCATCGCTTCATCGTGTCCGTCCGAGCCGCAGGCGAAGCGTCAGGATAACAATAAGTGCCTGGAGTGCCTCGAGTATTTGGAGTACTTTTAGGAGTGACTAAAGTTAATACAAGTGCCTAAAGTCAATGACACCCGGCTTTCGTGAGCCGTAGGCGATGCGAAAGACGTTGGTGGAATTTATCCTGACCCGAGGCGTCAGGATAAAAAGTTACAAGTGCCTAAAGTCCGTGACACCCGCCTCGGGCGAGGCGTAGAAGAAGCGGAATCTGCCGGTGGGTCTGACTCGATACTCGATACTCCATACTCGGAACTCGATACTATTCGTGTTCTTAGTTCGGAGTATGGAGTTACCGTTGCGGGTTGGGAGTACCGGTATGGCATGTTCCGGCGGTCATGGCACGGATCTTCCGGTCATTTGACGGGTGAGCCGTTCACGGCGCCGTCTTCGGGGACGATGAAGTGCAAGCGACCGTCGGGGTCTTCGGCCATGAGGATCATGCCCTGCGATTCGATGCCGCGGATCTTGCGGGGGGCAAGGTTGACCAGCACGGCGATCTGCTTTCCGACGATCTCTTCGGGCGAAAAAAATTCGGCGATGCCGGAGACTACCGTGCGGCGGTCGATGCCGGTGTCGAGGGTAAGTTTCAGGAGCTTTTTGGTCTTGGGCACCTTTTCGGCAGCCACGATGGTGGCAGTGCGGATGTCCAGCTTTGCGAAATCGTCGTAAGTGATCTCTTCTTCTTTTTGCGGGGGGAGTTTGATTGTATTGTTCCCTTCATTCTCGGTACGGGTTGCCTGGAGGCGGGCGATCTGTTTTTCGATCTCTTCGTCCTCGATCTTCCGGAAGAGGTGTTTCACCTCACCGATCTGGTGGCCTTCGGGCAGCAGGTCGTCACGGCCGATGAGGTTCCAGTCGGTCTTCTCGAAGTGCACCATCTCCCGCAGCTTTTGCATGGAGAAGGGGAGGAAAGGTTCGAGGAGGAGGGTGAGGTTGGACGTGATCTGGAGGCAGATGTTGAGGATGGTGCCGACCCTTTCCTTGTCGTTTTTGACGAGGGCCCACGGTTCGGTGTCGGCGAGGTATTTGTTGCCGAGGCGGGCGAGTGCCATGGCCTCTTTGAGGGCTTCGCGGAAGCGGAAATGATCGAGGCTGTGCTCGGTGCGACGGCGGATGAGGGGGATCTGCTCGAGCACCTCGCGGTCGTAAGTAGAGATCTCACCACGTGGCGGCACGGCGCCATCGAAGTATTTGCGTGTGAGCACCAGAGCGCGGTTGACGAAGTTGCCCAGGATGGCCACCAGCTCGTTATTGTTGCGGGCCTGAAAGTCGCGCCAGGTGAAGTCGTTGTCCTTGGTTTCAGGCATGTTGGCCGTGAGGACGTAGCGCAGCACATCCTGCTGGCCGGGGAAATCTTCAAGGTATTCATGCAGCCAGACGGCCCAATTGCGGGAGGTGGAGATCTTATCCCCCTCGAGGTTGAGGAACTCGTTGGCCGGGACGTTGTCGGGGAGGATGTAAGAGCCTTCGGTCTTGAGCATCGTGGGGAAGATGATGCAATGGAAGACGATATTGTCCTTGCCGATGAAGTGGATGAGCCGGGTGGAGGGGTCTTTCCAGTACTTTTCCCAGTCGGGGGTAAGCTCGCGGGTGGCGGAGATATAGCCGATGGGGGCGTCGAACCAGACGTAGAGCACCTTGCCTTCGGCGCCTTCGACCGGTACGGGCACGCCCCAGTCGAGGTCGCGGCTCACGGCACGCGGTTGCAGTCCCTGGTCGAGCCACGACTTGCACTGGCCGTAGACGTTGGTCTTCCACTCCTTGTGATCTTCGAGGATCCATTTGCGGAGGAAAGGTTCGTAGCGGTCGAGGGGGAGGTACCAGTGTTTGGTCTTGCGCAGTACCGGCTTGCTGCCACTGATGGTGGAGCGGGGGTTGATCAGCTCGGTGGGGCTGAGGGAGGTGCCGCACTGCTCACACTGATCGCCGTAAGCTTTCTCATAGCCGCAGTGGGGACAGGTGCCGGTGATGTACCGGTCGGCCAGGAACTGTCCCGCCTCCTCGTCGTAGAACTGTTCGGTGGTCTTCTCGATGAACACGCCCTTGTCGTATAGGGTGCGGAAGAACTCCGAGGCGGTCTCGTAATGCACCTTGGAGGTGGTGCGGGAGTAGATATCGAACGAGATGCCGAAATCTTCGAAGGCTTTTTTGTTAAGCTCGTGGTAGCGGTCGACGATCACCTGGGGGGAGACGCCCTCCTGGCGGGCCTTGAGGGTGATGGGTACGCCGTGTTCGTCGGAGCCGCAGACATGGATCACGTCCTTCCCTTTCAGCCGCAGGTAACGGGTGTAGATGTCGGAGGGGATGTAGACGCCGGCCAGATGGCCGATATGGATGGGCCCGTTGGCATAAGGCAGGGCCGAGGTGATCAGGTGTCGCTTGAAACGAGGCATGGTCGTCTGTTTTGGTTTCTTTTTTATCCGGATTGCAAAGATAGGAGAATTTCGGATGTCGTCTCCCCTCCTCCCTGGCTAATCGGCTTCAAAAGAGAAGGATACAGGGAACGTCGGAAGTAAATTCATAAAACTGCGAATAAGGTAGCTGTTAAATCGTCGTGTAGTGTGCAGTTATATAGTTTATTGTATGGATGTAACTACGTAGGTAGCTACGTAGGTAACTACGTAGACCGAGTTTTGAGTGAAAAAGATCTCCATCGAGGAGCGGGAAAATATCCTTAACTTTCGGTGAGATTGACAAAAGAAGGGGAGATGGCGCATAACCAGAAACTGGGGAAGGTCGGGGAGAACATCGCGGCGGCATGGTTGCGGGCGCAGGGGTATCGCATCCTTGAGCGCAACTGGCGTTTTCATCACAAAGAGATCGACATCATTGCCGAGAAGGGAGAAGAGCTGGTGATCGTGGAGGTGAAGACGCGGGAAGAGCAGGAGCAGCACCCGGGTGAGCTGGTGACCCTTGAGAAAGAACGCTTTCTCATACAGGCAGCCGATGCTTATATCCGCAAGCATGCCATCGATAAGGAGACCCGCTTCGACGTGATCCTCATCACTTTCCGGGGCGGTGAGCATGAACTGGAGCATGTCCCAAGGGCGTTCTATCCGACGATGTAGGGTTCGGAATATGGAGTAAATAGTAGAGTGCCTAAAGTTGTAAGTTACAAGTGCCTAAATTGTTATTGTCTGGAGCACTTGGAGTACCTTAAGTACTTCGAGTACTTGAAGTTCAGAGTACAGAGTTCGGAGTATGGAGTATCGAATTAGCTCACTTTTGCCTTTTGCCTTAACCCTTTTGCCTTACCGGCGTAGTTCCGAGTTCGGAGTTCCCAGTATCGAGTATCGAGTACGGAGTATGGAGTATGGAGTATCGAGTTTGAAGGGTGAAAATCTATGAACATTGAAGAGATCCGGGAATATTGTTTGAAAAAGGCCGGTGTGACGGAGGGGTTCCCTTTCGACGAGGTGACACTGGTGTTCAAGGTAGGGGGTAAGATGTTCCTGTTGGCTGACCTGGAGCGGGCCGGCCGGATCAACCTCAAAGGCCGACCCGAAGCGATCCTCAAACGGCGAGAGCACTATCCCGGTGCGGTATTTCCGGCCTATCACATGAACAAAAAACATTGGTGTACGGTATTGACAGATAGCGAGATCCCTGAAGTGGAGCTGCGGGCCTGGATCGATGCGTCGTACCGTCTGGTGAGGGACTCCCTCCCGAAAAAGGTGCGTGAAACGCTGGGTCATGAAGGGAATGCGGAAGAAATTACGTAGCTTTGAGAGGTATTGTCCACCCTAAAAGATAATCGCGATGAAAAAAAACGGATCTTTTCGTACATGGATGACCGTTGTGGGGTTGACACTCTTCTCGACGGGCCTTTCCGGGCAGTTTGCCGATCATCCCTACCATTTCACTCAGATCAAGAAGATCCCCACCACGCCGGTGAAGGCGCAGAACCGCACCGGCACCTGCTGGTGTTTTGCCACCACTTCGTTCGTGGAGACGGAGATCCTGCGTATGGGCGGGCCGGAGCTCGATCTTTCGGAGATGTTCACCGTGGAGCATGCCTACCGGCACAAGGGGCGGTTGTACGTGCGTTACCATGGTCTGGCCAACTTCGGTCCGGGCGGGCAGGCACATGATGTGATGAACATGATCCGTGATTATGGAATGGTGCCGGAAAGGGTTTATCCCGGCAAGAACTATGGCGACACCCTTCACAACCACAGTGAGCTGAACCGGGTGCTGGAGGATTATCTGAAGGGGGTGGTGAAGGGACGCCGTCTGACGACGGCCTGGGACCGCGGCTTTACAGCGGTGGTGCATGCCTATCTCGGTGACGAGCCGACCTCGTTCGAATACGACGGACAAACCTACACCCCTGCCTCGTTCCGCGACCACCTGAAGTTCAACCCCGACGACTATGTCGAGCTGACCTCCTACACACACCATCCTTTTTACCGCCGTTTCGTCCTGGAGGTGCCGGACAACTGGTCGCACGACCTCTATTACAACCTTCCCATCGACGAGCTGATGCAGGTGATCGACCATGCCCTGGCCAACGGCTATTCGGTGGCGTGGGACGGCGATGTGAGCGAGCGGGGTTTTTCTCACAGCAAGGGGGTGGCCGTGCTGCCGGCCAAGCCGTGGGAACAGATGAGCCGCGAAGAGGCCGACTCGGTCTTCAAGCATCCCGTGAAGGAGTTGCAGGTGACCCAGGCGATGCGGCAGAAAGCTTTCGACGACTACGCCACCACCGACGACCACCTGATGCACCTGGTCGGTACCGCCCGCGATGCCAACGGCACGAAATATTACCTCACCAAAAACTCATGGGGGGCCGCGAGCAACGATTATGGCGGATACCTGATGATGTCGGAGCCGTATGTGCGCCTCGAGACCATCGCCATCCTCGTGCATAAGGATGCATTGCCGAAAGAGATCCGGAAAAAGCTGGGGATCAGATAGCGATAATACGATCATCTCCGGATCTTGAAACTCAAAACTCGATACCCGATACTAGGAACTCGATACTGAGAACTCGATACTCGATACAGCGAACTGATCCGGTGAAACGATCCGCCATCATTGTCTGCCTTAGCACAGGCTCCGGCGGACGAGGAGGTACGGCATGAACTCATTTGAAGAGATAGCGCAGCGGATATTCCTGCTGAGGGGGGAAGAGGATTTTGCGGGGACCGCCCTGGCGTTGTTCCGTCTGCAGGCGGAGCACAATCCGGTATATCACCGTTATCTTTCATTGCTCGGGGTGGATCCACTGCGTGTGGAACGGTTGGAGGAGATCCCTTTCCTGCCGGTGCGTTTCTTTAAGTCATACCGCGTGAGCGTGACGGAAGGTCCCTATGCGGCGGTCTTCACCAGCAGCACCACGACGGGGGGTGAGCCGTCGAGGCATTATGTGCCGCACCTGTCGTTGTATGAAGAGAGCTTTTTGCGGGCATTCCGTCATTTTTACGGGGATCCTACGGAGTATTGTATTTTGGCGCTGCTCCCCTCCTATCTGGAGCGGGAGGGTTCTTCGCTGGTGTATATGATGGACCGGCTGATCCGGCGCTCGGGTCATGAGGAGAGCGGTTTTTACCTGCATGATCATGCGCGTTTGTATGCCACGTTGCAGCGGCTGGCGGCAACGGGGCAGCGCACGCTCCTTTTTGGGGTGAGCTTTGCGCTGCTCGACTTTGCCGAGCACTACCGTCTGCCGGCGATGGACCTCATCGTGATGGAGACGGGTGGCATGAAGGGACGGCGTCGTGAGCCGGTACGGGAAGAGCTGCACGGCTTCCTGAAAGAACGGTTCAGGGTGGCGGCGATCCATTCGGAGTATGGTATGACCGAGCTGTTGTCGCAAGCCTATTCACAGGGGGCAGGAGTGTTCCGAACACCGCCGTGGATGCGTGTGCTCGTCCGTGACAGCTACGACCCCTTTGCCTGGATGCCCCCCGGCCGTACCGGCGGCATCAACATCATCGACCTGGCCAATGTCTGGTCGTGTGCTTTTCTTGAAACGCAGGACCTGGGGCGCCTCCTTCCCGACGGGGCCTTCACCGTCGAAGGACGCTTCGACCACAGCGAGATGCGCGGTTGTAACCTGATGGTGCAGGAAGTTCAGTGACACCCGCCTCGTGCGAGGCGTAACCGAAGCAGGAGGTGCTGGTGGAACCGATCTCAACACGAAGTCGTCGGGATTAAAAGTCACGAGTGCCTAAATTATTAATGCCTAGAGTACTTGGAGTGCCTTGGGTATTTAGAGTGCCTAAAGTTTTACAAGTGACTAAATTGAGTTGGGAGTTTTCTCACTTTTGCCTTAGCCCTTTTGCCTTAAACCTTTTGACTTCTTTTGTCTTTGTCCTTTTATCTTTTATCTTGTTTTCATTGTGGGAATGTGCGGGAGCCGTCGGGCTGGTAGACGAACCGGAGTTGCACCTCGCCATAAGGCTGCCCGTCGCGGAACCCTTTCGTCACGCTGAGTATGAGCAGCTTGGCGTAGTGGCGGTCGGCGGTGCGGAAGGTCCACACCTGCCAGGGGGCAAGGCTGTCGGCGATGCCGCGGTAGCCGGAGGCATCGTCCACCTCGAGGTAGTTGTCGAAAAAGTTGCGGGCAGAAGACTCGCCGTCGAACGAACCATTGAAAACGAACGAATCGTTCAGGTTGTCGGTGGAAAGATAAACACTCTCAATGACGGCATTGTCGGGGCTGGTACGTACCAGCAAGGTGAGGTCAGGACCCGGATGATCGAGGGTGCGGACCATCTTGCCCAGAGCGAAATTGTAACCCAGGGCGTAATAGGGTCCCGAACCGTATAGCTGAGAAGAAAGTGTGATCATTCCTGTGTTGTTCGGGATCTCCTCTCTCTCACTGCACGCGGGAAGAGTCAACAGCAACGGAAAGAAAAATAAGACGAAAAGAAAATGTTTCTTCATTTTGTCATTATTATTTGTGTCGCAATTAAAGTAACAAAAATCAAACCAACCTTTCTTATAAACCTTCGGCAAAAAAACTTCCGGGAATACTGGAATATTTTACGGAAAAATTGTAAATTATCCTTTTTTTAATCTAATAAATCCCCAAAATCTCTCCCGGCATGAAAAAGATTCTTTTCTTTCTCGGATTTCTGCTAACGGCAATATTTTGTTTCGGTCAGAAGTTTGTTGAGTCCCAAGAGCTTCTTCCCGAGCCGTACCAAAATGCTGCAGAAAGTAACTTTGGGCAGGCGGTGGTGGTCAGTGGACACTATGCTGTGATCGGGGAGGAGGGGTATGACAACTTGAGAGGACGGGTGACGGTCTATGCTTGGGAAAAGAAAAATTGGGTCCGGGTTGCCGTTCTGCTTCCTTCCGATCCTGTCCCGGGACAACATTTTGGTCATTCGGTAAGCATGTACGGCGATACCATTGCGGTGGGAGCTCCTTACGACCAGGAAGGTGGGAAAGAGTGTGGGGCAGTCTATCTTTTCGGAAAGCCGAAAGAGGGTTGGCACGACATGACCGAGACGATCAAGTTGATCCCAAAAAAGGGGGAGGATCAGCGTAGTGGGTATTCCGTTGCTCTTTGGGAGGACCTTTTGGTGGTAGGTGCTCCGCAGGCCGACGAACAGAAAGGAGTCGTGTATTTGTATGTGAAGAACGAAAAAGAGTGGACAGGTAAAGAAGAGGCTGTGCGGTTGGTGCTTTCCCAGAGGTACATGAAAGATCAATTAGGCTTTTCGGTGGATGCCTGGGGAAATATGGTGGTGGCAGGTATACCGGGGAAGGTCAATATCGGCCGGGTCGCCCTGTTCGAGAAGCCTGCCGATGGTTGGCAGGATATGACCGAGACGGCGATGTTGTATAATAACAGGGGGCCACAATTGCACGACAACGTGGGATTCTCGGTAGGTATATGGGGGAGGACGGTGGTGGTGGGGATGAATAATTACAGGTATGACCGTATCGGTTATGCTTTGGTGTACGAACGTCCCGCTGGCGGATGGAGTGATATGGGGCCGACGGCAAAGTTAACCTCCACGGACAGTCATCATGGAGACCACTTTGGTTCCGCTGTGGCTGTGAACGGCGATACGGTCGTGGTAGGGGCATATTTTATCAACACTCATCAACGGTATTCGGGGGCAGCCTATGTATATGTTCGTCCTTCGTCCGGATGGAGCGATATGACCGAGAGTGCACGACTGACTGCCTCGGATGCAGGCAGTTATTTTTGCCATTTAGGGGCTTCGGTGAGCATCGGAAACGGGATGGTGCTTGCGGGAGCACCGAAGCGCTACGATGTGGGTGAGAGCAGTGGGGCTGCTTATCTGTTCCGGAAAAAGGCCAAAATATGGAAAGATATGGAGGAAGAGCATAAGTTTCTTCCGGAGGTTTACTTGACCTGTCAGATGGAACAGATGGGGACGGCACTGGATATCGACGGGGATTATGCTGTGGTGGGAGCCCCGGGTTATGATGTGTATAGGGGGCGTGTGTATGTCTATCATTATGAAGGTGAACGATGGGTGGAAGTGGCGGAGTTGAAAACTTCCTCCGGAGCTCCGTGGGACAGGTTCGGTTATGATGTGGCGATCCGGGGGAAGACCATTGCGGTGGGAGCTCCCGGCTATTTGGAAAACATGGGTGCGGTGTATCTGTTTGAAGCGGGAGAGGCAGGCTGGCAGGATATGACGGAGAGTGCCTGCCTGGTGCCGCCGGACAGCGCTACCGGCACGTCGTTTGGAAAAAGTGTGGCTGTCGGTGAGGGGTACGTGGTGGCGGGTGCCCCTTACTCCGATGCCAGAGGGTTCTACTCCGGGGGTATTGTCTGTCTATACGCCCGGCCGGCACAAGGTTGGATCGACATGGAGCCGACGGCATTGCTCACCCCATCTGACGGGATCAGATATCAGTATTTCGGAACATCGGTAGCGGTGGAGGGATCGGCGGTGTTTATCGGTGCACCGGGCGATGACGATAAGGGGCCGGGAACAGGATCGGTCTATTTCTTTGAAAAGCCGGCCGGCGGCTGGACGGATATGTCCGGAGCGAACAAGCTGGTCGCAAAAGACGGGGGGGCTTACAAACGTTTTGGAGAGAAGGTGACGTCGGACCACGGTGCCCTGGCGGTTGTCAGCAGGGACAATGTGAACGGGTATTACAGCGGAGCGGTATATGTTTTCGAACGAACAGCCGATGATTGGAGCAGCCTCACGGAACGGGCCAAATTGCTCCCTTCTTCCGGGAGCACCTATGATAAGTTCGGTGTGGATGTGGATATGGAGGAAGAACGGATCGTGGTGGGTTGCTCCTGGGCAAACAGTATGGGAGAGAAAAAGGGTGCGGTCTATCTGTACAGAAAGCCGGCCGGTGGCTGGCAGGATACGACCGAGTCGGAGAAGTATAGCGCCGATGAGGTGGGGGCTTTCGAACAATTCGGCTATTCAGTGGCCTTGCGTAGTGACCGATTCCTGTCGGGGGCGATGTATGCCAATGCGGTGGGATACCGCAGCGGTGCGGTTTATGGCTTCAGGGAGTATGAGCCGGTAGTCATCGCAAAACAGCCGCACGACAGCAGCAATCTGTGTGAGGAGGAAGTGATACAACTGGAGATCCAGGGAGTGCATGCCACGGATTACCGGTGGCAGATCAGCCGGGACGAGGGAAACACTTTCACCGACCTGACAGATGATGCGGTCTTTTCCGGCAGCAGGACGGAGGTGCTCACGGTGGCTTTCGACGCTTCACTCGACAGTACACTCTTCCGCTGCAAGGTGAGCAATCCTGCTTATGTCCTCTTTTCCGATACCGTCCGTCTGATGTTGGATACATTGTTTCCTGGGGTGATGGTTCAGAATGATACGGTGTACTTAGACGATCAAGGCACGGCATGGGTGACGGCAGACGATGTGGTGCTCGTTGCGGGGGACGACTGCGGCGTGGAGGATACGGTGCTGTCGGTCACCGGCTTTTCCTGTGCGGATGCCGGCTCCCAAGTGCCGGTGATGGTGACGGTACGTGACGTAAATGGCAACCGCACGACAGCGACGGTGTGGGTGCGTGTGGAGGATACGCTCTCTCCGTTCCTCGAGGTACGGGATATCACACTGCAGCTTGGTGATAGCGGATATGCCGTACTTACGCCTGCCGATGTGGTGATCGCTGCCAGTGATAACTGTGAAGTGGCGGATACGCTTCTTGACCGGGACACCCTCACGACAGCCGATCTGGGTACCGTCCGAGTGACGGTGACCTTGCAGGATGAATTTGGGAACAGGACGGAAAAACAGGTAACGGTGACGGTGGAAGATGATACCGGTCTGGAAAATTTGGAGGCGGAGGGTGTGCGGATTTATCCCAATCCCGCCGGGGATCGGCTATATCTTGTTGCCGGGGCGGAACACATCGGAAAGCTACGGATGTTGGACAATGCAGGTCGTACGGTATGGGTTGCGAAAGAGCTGCCTGCGGACCGTGCTTTGGACATTTCCCGTCTGCAGAGGGGTGTCTATTTTCTGCAGATCACCACTGACCGGGGGATGATTGTCCGGAGATTCATTAAGAAATAAATCTTTCCTTCAACTGTTCAAAGAGAAAAGCCCCGGATCCGGGGCTTTTCTCTTAAAGGGACAAGGGGATGTTAACCTTCCCGGATCGCTTTGATGCCGGGGAGTTCTTTCCCTTCCATGTATTCCATCATGGCGCCGCCGCCGGTGGAAACGTACCCCATCTTGTCCTTGAGGTTGAACTTGTTGACGGCAGCTACCGAGTCGCCGCCGCCGACGAGGCTGAAGGCGCCTTTTTCGGTGGCTTCGGCGATGGCGAGGGCCACCTGTTTGGTGCCTTCGGCGAATTTTTCCATCTCGAAGACGCCCATGGGACCGTTCCAAAGGATGGTCTTGGAGTTGAGGATCACCTCCCGTACCTGCTTGATGGTTTCGGGGCCCACGTCGAGGCCCATCCAGCCGTCGGGGATCTCATCGACGGGGGTGATCCGGGTGTTGGCATCGTTGCTGAAGGCGTCGGCGATGACATTATCGACGGGGAGGATGACCTTGACGTTCTTCTCCTTGGCCTTGTCGAGGAGGTGGAGAGCCAGGTCGAGCTTGTCCTCTTCGACGAGGGAGTTGCCGATCTTGCCGCCGCGGGCTTTGACGAAGGTATAGACCATGCCGCCGCCGATGACGAGGTTGTCGACCCGTTCGAGGAGGTTCTCGATGATGAGGATCTTGTCCGACACCTTGGCACCGCCCATGATGGCCGTGAAGGGATGTTCGGGGTTATGGAGCACTTTGTCCATGTGTTTGAGCTCGTTCTCGATGAGGTAGCCGAACATTTTGTCTTCGGGGAAGAACTTGGCCACGACGGTGGTGGAAGCGTGGGCGCGGTGGGCCGTACCGAAAGCGTCGTTGACGTATGCGTCGGCCAGTTTGGCCAGTTGTGCGGCGAACTGTTCGTCGCCTTTTTTCTCTTCGGGATGGAAGCGGAGGTTTTCCAGGAGGAGCACCTCGCCGGGCTTGAGGGAGGCGGCCATCTCTTCGGCCACGGGGCCGACGCAATCGGGCGCGAACTTCACCTCGCGTCCGAGCAGTTCCGAAAGACGGGGAACGATGTGTTTCAGCGAGAACCTTTCGTCGTATGCATCTTTGGGGCGTCCCAGGTGCGACATCAGGATGGGCATACCGCCCCCTTCGAGGATGCGGTTGATGGTGGGCAGGGCTGCCCGGATGCGCGTGTCATCGGTGATCTCGAACTTGTCGTTGAGCGGTACGTTGAAATCCACCCGTACCAACACACGTTTGCCGTTGAAGTCGTAAGTGTCGATATTTTTCATCGTTTTGCGGTTTTGAGGGTTCTACAAACTTTTCACAAAAATAGCAACTTCGG
>Ga0256835_1000300_pt1 | contig 38838 bp, 39 predicted proteins | sample PIR30metaG_FD_185972 | JGI IMG/M metagenome (GOLD analysis project Ga0256835, IMG submission 185972) | Hydrothermal vent microbial communities from East Pacific Rise, Pacific Ocean - PIR-30 | ecosystem: Environmental > Aquatic > Marine > Hydrothermal vents | place: Pacific Ocean: East Pacific...
CGCCTATCTCAATATCACCGTATTGAGGATGCTTGTAATGATGCCAGTTAACAAAACCCGCACCATGTAAAATTTCATCATTCCACTTCATCCTCTCTTCCTGAGTAACCTTTCCATCCTTATTAAAATCCTGTTGTGCTCTGTAAAGCTCATTTGTAAAGGAGATTATTCCAAGTGTTCTGTAACTAAAATCATTGAAACCTCCGAAAACAGGATAAAGGTCTTTCCAGCTTATCATATACCTGTATCCGGGAAGCATTTTCTCTCCCTCTTTCCCGATAAAATCATAAACCTTAACATCAGCAAAGGGATATCTTCCCATATTGCTTGCACCCGGACCTCTTAAAATCATTCCACCCGAATTGTGAAAATCCTGTGTTGCGGCTATATTTTTATGGGAAATCAAAAATTTTGCTATTGCCATCGTTTCCGAAGGCTGGAACGGATAATCACTTGTTCCATACTGGATAAAGGGAGGCATCCAGTTAAAACCATAAGTCCTGTTCATATCATATCCGCCAATAGGATCTTCGTTAACCTGACCATCCCCATCATTATCTATACCTTCAAGCCCCAATATTATATAATCTCCCTTCTCACCGGGTTTGACTCTTTCCATTATTCTCGGATCTTTGGGATTAAGCTTTAAATAGCCTGTGCCAAGTTTTACCTTTTTCCTCATCTGAACAATATTTCCGTCTCCGTCAAGATCATCAAAATCATCCTCATCATAAAGACCATCCCTATCATCATCAACTGGTTGTTTATTTGCCCTTGATGTGCTCGGAGTATTGGGTTTGTCCATAAAAAATGCCCTGCCGTCAGGATTTACTATCGGCACTATGTAAAATGCAACCCTATCCACAAGATTTGTAATCTTTTTAATCTTTCCATAATTGGAAAGAAGATAATCCATAATGTAAAGTGTAACCTCGGTGCCCTGAATCTCATTACCGTGAATATCAGCATCAACATACATTGCAGGTTTATCCGAAGCTTTGCCTGTATCAGGATTGTTTATCGTGACAGCCCAGAGATCTCTTCCCTGATAACTTTTTCCTATGGTTTCTATCTTTACAAACTTCGGATACTTTGCCTTTATCTTTTGAAGAGCATTGAAAACCTCTTTATAATTGTAATACCTATCATATCTGAGAATCAGTGAGTAAGAAAGGGAAGCAATAAAAAGCACCAACACGAATGCAATTAAAATTCTTTTCCTCATTTTACACCTCCGAGGTTAATAATCCTTTCAATATCGGAAATCCTCTTATGGGTAATTCTTATTTTAATCTTTTTGTTTTTTCCGGGCCAGATTAAATAGCTCACCTCTTTGGAAGAGCCAAGCCCTCCGAGATCGGAAATCCTCACAAGCTTTTTACCCTCAATCAACAATGAATCTTTCGGAAGTTCAAGCTTAACAAGTATCGGCATGGAATATTTGTTCCTTCTTCCTATTGCAAGATAAAAGGGAATATAGCCTTCATTAACAATAAAAAATTTAACTCTGTAAGCTCCGCTTTTCTCTTTCTTCACGGAAAGTCCTTCAAGCTTCACATCGGGAGTTTTTTTGACAAGTAAGTCAAAAAAGTCATTAACGAGCTTTGTGTTTTTAACAGCTGTATCAAAAGGCGGGATTTCATCCACAAAAGGAATAATTCCACCGATTTCGACTTCTCCCAACTGAGGATGATTGAATTTTTGCCATTTAATCACTCCCTTACCCTTAAGCTCTTTTTCTATATAATTTTTAAGTGCTTTGTTTTTGGAATCTCCCTTGGAACCGGCTTTTGATTTGTATTTTTCAATAAATGAAGCCATCTTTGCAGGAGTTATCCTTCCACTCTCTATCATCTTTTTAAGCATTTTCACATTAAAGGATGGGGAAGCATTGAATTTTTTCATAAACTCCTTAAGCTCAGAATCTTTAAGTTTTAAAAACTCCTCTTTGCTCATCTTTTTAAGTTTATCAAGAGTAAGTCCCTTTCCGGATTTTTTCTCTTCTTTTGGCTCGGGCAAAGACCAGACATCAACACCTATAACAGGAGTGCCTGTGTTAAAATAAAGCCACTTTATTAAAGAGCCATCCTCCTCTCCCTTTGCCTTTCTTTTAATGTTAATTTTGTCCTTTTTAGCAAGATCTTTGTACTTTTTGGACAATTCTTTATAGTAAGAATAATCTTTGGGATCAATGCTCACAGGAGGAGCTATTCCTAAAAAGCTTGCAACCATCTGCTCTGTAATTTTCATCCCCCTTCCGATTCCTGCCTCTTTCAGTATTTTTACAAGTTCACTAAGTGTATATTGTTTTTTAGTATCAATCCCCAAAAATTTACCAAAACTATCGGGAACCTTTACCTTCATATCTCCCAATTTCGCAGTTCTTCCCATTTCCGGAAGTTTTAGCATATTGTTTGTTCTATCAATAATATAGGCAAGCTCAATATTTTTATGACCTAAGATAAAATCAGCTATGGCTTTTGTTGTTTTTTCTGACACAGGGAAAAGGCCTGAGCTTTTTCTATAATATTTGAAAAGCGGGGGGAAATTATTGTTTATTATAACTCCGCCCTTTGAGTCTTCATTGTATTTACCATCACCATCATTATCAATCCCTTCAATATAATACTTATAAACACCTCTTTCCTCTTTAACTGGATCGGCTTTTTTTAAAACATAGGGGAAACCCTTATCTTCAATATACTTTCCATCAACAGCCTTAACTCTCATTATGGTTATATATCCGTCTCCATTGAGATCTTCAGGTGGGTCCTCATCAATAAGCCCATCTCCATCATCATCCTTGGGAGTGTAATTTTTAACCCTCTTTTCAAGAGGCTTTTTAAAGGGTACGGAATAAAGGTCAGGATTAAGGACAGGAACAATATAAAAGCACTTGTCTTTATAAGCTTTATCGGATGATTTTACCTTATCCAGTACGAACTTTGAGAGCAATAGCGCAGATTCACTTGCAGCAAGATCATATCCTGATATGTTTGCACCAACAAATACAGCAGGAGCTTTTTCATTTCCTACAACCAACACATAAATTCTTTTTCCGGAATCAGTTTTTCCAAGAACTTTAAGCTTTGCATAAGGTGAAGCTGAAATTGTCTTAAAAGATGAAATCAGCTGACCGTATGTCTTATAGCCATTCACGGAAGATTCAACCATAAAAGGAATCAAAAGAATAACCAAGAATAAAACAATTGACTTTTTCATTAACACCTCCGATTAAATTAATACGAAAACAGGACAATTTTGTTCACTAATGGAACAAGAGAATAAAAAATTAATAAAAAAAAAGAAAACTACTCTACTTCTACAAGCTCTTTTACCACATATGAGCTTTTTCCAGAAGAATCACTTCTAAGTTCAGCTACCTTTGCATAGACTCCGGGCATCGAATCTATCATCCAGTAAACAACCTTATTATCCCCATCAAACCCTTCCACAACAGTACACATAAATTCTCCTGCTTTAACTTTAATTTTTTCTTTTCCTTTGATTCTGTAAGGGAAAAGCTCTTTTAAAGGAAAAAAATAATTGTACCTTTCGCTTAAATCATCTTTGTATCTCTGAGAAAACTGCTCCTCTTTACCATCAATGATATTAAAATTTGTGAAAACAATCCTTTTCTTATCAGAAAGCACCTTTACCCGTGAAATAAAAGGTGAGTACTTAAAAATACCTATACTCTTTACAAAAATCCCCCTTCTGTATCTAAGATTTTTAATTCCCTTGAGAAAATCAATCATTCTCTCATAATCATTCCAGGGTAATTTATCATGATAATCTGCGTCCTCATCAAAATCCTCATATTTAAAATCAATTTTTAAAAGAGAGTCTTTTTCAGATTTTCTCCTTAAAGCTTTAAAACTTTGACCATTCTTTTCAAAAGTAAAAACATTCGTGTCAATATTTTTAATACTTAATTTCCCCTTCAAAGGAGTTGAAATCAGTGTCAGGAAAAGGGATTTATTCTTTGAATCATAAAACCATTCCCCTGAAAGCTCTGTTATAGCCCCGTCTTCAAATTTCACCAATTTCACATCAAAAGGAAGGTCAAGCTTAAGATATTTTGTAAAATCTCCTCCATCTATTTTCCACAAACCTGCCAATCCCGATTTTTTGTTTTCATCTGCAAACTCACCTCTCTTAATTCTCAAATATGTATATTTACCCCTTTTATTTTCCAGAATCATAAACTTATTATCAATTTTTACTATTTTATTTACCCCATTCAAACCTTTTGCAAACCTTGACTCAATAATAATACTTTCTTCATCCGAAGAAATTCTCCACTTCCCAAATTCTCTACCCATTAATATTACTTTTCCCTCCTTTGAAAATCCAACCATCATATAAGGCTTACTTATTTTTCCATTAACCTCCGCCTTTACAAGAAGCCAATCTCCCGAGACAGAATTATTCGCCGGTAAAAGCGGAAATACAAATAAAAACAAAATCACAACAATAAAAAACACTTTTTTCATTTAATCTCCTTTTAAAAAAATAAGGCAAAGATTATATTAGATTTCCCCCTATGTCAATCCGATTTTTTTATTCTTTCCGATTTTTTTTATTCTTTTGGCTTCACCTTTTTAAAAAGTAATCTCAAACAATCCCTCTTAAAATTAAAAAATGGTACTTCCCTTTTATATTCAAGGTATTCTTCTCCGAATTTTTTAATGGCTTCAGGCTCTTCTATAAAAATTATCATAATAACCATTAACAAAATTTCAAGAGGGGCTATTATTAAAATAAAAGATACACTCCCGAGTAAAAATGCAAAAGATACGGGAAACAGCATTAACCCCAGATGCATCGGATGACGCATACAGGAGTAAACGCCCTCTTTTACAAGCTTATTGGTTTCCATCCTCGGGATATTTCCCTCTCGCCCATATTTAGCAAGAGTTCTTCCGGTGTTTTTACTGATTATAATCACAATTCTTAAAAGTAAAACACCGATAAAGAAAGAGATAATATGCCATATTAAATTTTTAAATATCTCTGAGAAAAGCTTTAAATCAAGGAAAATCCCCGCTAAAGCTCCCCCAAAAATAAAAACTATCCAGACTATAATTCTTGCAGAGTTTTTCATTTTAAATTATTACCAGCGCCTTCCGCCTCTTCTTCTTCCGAACTTACCTATCAAACCAATAATAAGAAATAAAAATCCCAGTGGCCAGATTGAGCTTTTCCCGTAAATCAAAAGTCCCACTATAAGCCATATTGCTCCAAGCACTAAAAATATGTCATAAATCCTTCTCCTCATAAAAACCTCCAGTCAAAAGTAGCAGGTAAAAAATAATCTGTCAAGATCGAGAAGATAATGATAAATTATCCCCCAAGTTTAAAAAAATTATGATATTAAAAAAACTTTAAACTCTTGACAATAAAATTAACTAATATTATTTTATTAACATTAACAATAAAAAAGAAAGGAGGAAAGAAGTGTTAAAAGAATTTAAAAAATTTCTTATCAAAGGAAATGCGGTGGATATGGCGGTAGGTTTTATGTTCGGAGCAGCTTTTGCAAGTATCGTGAAAGCTTTAGTAAATTATATTATAATGCCACCAATCGGATTACTTCTTGGCAAAGTGGATTTTTCCAATCTTTTCATAGCCCTTGACGGGAAAAAATATGAAAGTATGGCAGCCCTTGATAAGGCAGGTGCCCCCGCTATTAAATATGGCCTTTTTATAAATGATTTAATCTCTTTCTTAATCTTGGGCTTTATTATTTTTATGATGGTAAAAATTATAAATTCCCTTCATAAGAAAGAAGAAGTTCAAGCCGAACCAACTACAAAAAAATGTCCGGAATGTGCAATGGAGATTCCAATAGAGGCAAAAATATGTCCTTATTGTAATGTAAAATTGTAATTTTCGTTTATTTTGAAAAAACCATTGTTTTAATTTTTAGTGAAAAGAGACAAAAATAATATATCTTATTATCATTTTGATTCTTTTTTTCTTATTTTCAATGCACCTGAGAGCAAAGGCAACAGAAAGAAAAATCCGAGAAAGAAATCGTTAAGACAACATCCAAAGATTTCAGAAGAGATTGGGAAAGCAGCAAAAAGCAGCCCCCCTATGTCAACCGAACATCAGAAGAGCATGTATGGAACTTTCCCCTACTGTTCTTTGTCATCCTTTGAAAAAATATCCTTTATAATCACATACAATGGCAGTAAAATAAAGAAAACAAGAGGATAAACAATGATGTAAAGAAATATTACATAGGTCGCATAACCGGCAAAAATAGAAAAGGGAATGCTTAGCAAGAGCCAGGATATTACTTTAATAGGATTAGAATACTTTAAGGCTTCATCTATGAAAATTATGTAATAAATAGCACTGAGAATTGTTATTGGTATGTAAAATTCCCCATACTTTTCGAATTTTTCATTAAGGTCATCCAAAAGCTTTTTCATCCCTCTTCCTTTTTAAGGTATAGACATATACAGCTTTGGCAACTGCCCGGTTTCCCGCTTACCAATCCCACAAATCATCATCCTCATCTTCGCTCTCTTTGAGAAAAAGGCCAGAGTCCTCCATTCGGAAATCAGAGATAAAATCATTCTCAAGGGGCTTTTTGATAAGGGTTTTTGGATTTAAAGTTGGAAGATAAAGGTAAGGGTTTGAGGATAAATAGCCTATTTTAATCCCAAGACTGTTTTTAATAACCGGAGGGTTAAAAGAAAATGGGTCCCAGGGAGAAGAGAGGGAAAACTCTGAGCCATACGCTCCAAAAGTATTCCAGATGCTATCAGGTGAGAATTTATCACCGTATTTTCCGAAGGGGTTGTAAATGGAGTTCGGGTCAAAGTGTGAGCAATTAAGACATCCCAGATACTTACCCGAAAAAGAATCATAAATCAGAAGAGGCTCATATTGGCTTTTCTCTTTAAAAAATAGATAATCATCTCCCGAATACAAAAAACAGGATAAAGCAATAACCCCCATGATTAAAGCAAAAACAATCGCTCTTTTAAACATACTCCACCTCCTTATTTTATATTTTAGCAGGGGGTATGTAGCAAATAGTGATACAGGCTATTGAAAGCCGAGCAGCAGAAATTTTTTGTCCCGTCCTAAAATAGGTTGACAATTCATCTCTATTCAAAGTGCTTAAACCTATTGTTAGTAAATATCTCCTCTGGTATTTATATCAACTATTTTTATCTCTTCTTTCTCAAGAACAAAAATCACTCTGTATTTCCCTACTATCAATCTATACATATTTTTCACCCTTTTACCTCTTTATATCTCCATAATCAGGCAATTTTTCAATCGACTCAATTAACCTCCGCTGTAGCTCTTTGTTTAGCTTTCTTAAATAATTTACACTCGTCCTACTGTAAACTATTCTCATAAACCAAGTTCTTTTCTCACCTCATCTGAAGAGACAAACTCATCATTTTTCAAAATATTCAAAAGCCTTTTCTCTTCTTCATCACTTAGTTTTAGTTCACTATCCTTACCCTTGTTATCAATCATATATCTCAAAGATTCCCTTATGAGCTTGGACAAACTTATTCTTTTAACAAATGCAAAACTCCTTGCCTTTTCATAAGTTTCTTCATCTATGGTTATATTCAATCTTTTCATTTTTCCCTCTAATACATAGATACGCTATTCTGTATTAATTGTCAAGGGGATTTTATAAAGCGGAGCAGCGGAATTAAATGAAGGAATGAAAAATGAAAAATTAAGAAATATTAAGATACGAGCTGAGCAGCAGCTTTCGACTTTCTACTCTTTACTTTCGACCTTCAACTTTTAACTATATTATAAATCTCCCTTCTATGACCTACAAAATGTATTGTTATCTTAAGCAAAACCTTATCAACTGTGTATATAACTCTTCTCCAACTCTTAATTTATAGAACTCAGCCAAATCACCTTTTAAAGTTAATGGCCTGATAAAATCATAATTTTCTCCCACCCATTCAATCTTTGAAAGAATCCTTTTTCTTACACTTTTATCTCTCTTTAATAAACCCTCTTTTGCTGTTTTTGTGAATTGATTTCATATATCAATTATTCAATCTCTTTTTTTATATCTTCAAGAGGAAATAATTCTCCCCTCTCTTCTTCACTTTTGCTCTTTTTCAATATTTCACTAAACTCTTTCTTTATTTTCATTCCATAATCAGGATCAAAATATTCATCAAGAACTTCTTTCATTATTTTTTTCAGTTTTTTTTCACTCAAAACAGAATCTTCCTTCCTTAGCATTCTTTATCCTCCTGTTATTAATATAGCTTTATGCCTGATTTATGTCAAGGGGGCTATTTTCGTCAAAAATAATCTAACCGAAAGTAAGATGTTTCATCAAAAAGAATCTAACTGAAAAAAGAAGAGGGCGCTCATAAAAAATCGTAAATTCTTTTATGCTCTATTCCGTCAATATTGCCCAATAGAAGATCATCCATACTAAGGACTATTTTTTTATAATTATCCCTGATTGATTTCAAATTGCCGAATTCCCTATCAATCACACTTTTATCCGCCAATACATAAGTAACCTGTATGTATATTTTTTCCTCATTATTTTCAGCTATGAAATCCACCTCTTTGTTTCTCAATTTGCCGATAAAAACATTATAGCCTCTTTTTATCAAAGAGAGATAAACGATGTTCTCAAGGATTTTTCCTATTTGATAGTCAATATTGGAGCTAATATAATTTTTGAATACAATGTCATTAACATAATACTTTTTTTCTCCTGTCAGGATTTTTTTGCCCTGAATATCATACCTTTTTACTTCGTGAATTGAATAGGACATTGTTATGTATTTTATATAATTGTCAATTAATTCGTGATTGACAGAATATCCGTTTGATTTCAGATGTTTTACAATGGAGTTTGTTGAAAATGTTGTCCCAATCGTATCAATCAGATATTCGAACAATCTTTCAAGAAGCCTTATATTTCTTACTCCGAATCTTTGTACGATGTCTTTTAATATAATTGAATCTTTAAGATTGGTTATGTAATTGTATCTCAGACTTTCATCATTCAATTTGTAAAGTTCGGGCAAGCCTCCCATTTTTAGGTATTTCAAGAAGGATTCTTTGTTGCGTTTCAATTTAAAATATTCGAGAAATTCATTGTAATCAAAAGGAAGAATATTAATAGTAATGTACCTTCCGGACAAATATGTTGAAAGCTCTGTTGAGAGCAAATTTGCATTTGAACCTGTTATAAATATTTCAAAATCCCTTTTATAATCTTGAGACAATGAGTTAATTATTTTCTCCCACTGCTCTATCTCCTGGACATCATCCACAAACAAAAAGATTTTCCCTTTGGGATTAAATTCTTTGATGTATTCATTAATCACTCTGTTTAAAATTTCCGAATTCCTTATGAATTTTAATTCAAAAATATCCATATTCAAACAGAGTATGTTTTTCCTGCTCACTTTGTTTTTATTAATAAGATTATTAATTATCATTCGTAATATGTAGCTTTTGCCAACTCTTCTCTGGCCCAATATCACTTTTATCAGTTTATTCCCAGTAAAATTATCTATTTTTTTAAGATAAAATTCCCTGTAAAATCCTGTATCAATTTTCTCATTATTCCAAAAATTGTACTTTTCTAAAATATTAATAATTTCAGACATATTTGAATTTTACAAAAAATTTTAATATTTTTCAAGTATATCTGAAATTTATTTAAAATTTGCAAGATTTTCAGATCTATCTGAAAAATTATTTGGCAAAGAGTTTAGAGTTCTTAAAAAGGAGTTTATAAGAAAAATCGTTGAAATGCAGCGAAGTTTCCCGTTACTATAATGTGGTATACAAAGAAATTATGCCATTAAAAAGAGGATTAATTCTTTCCACTCTATCTTAAATGAGTCCATCCTCTTTGAGCTCTTTTAATAACTTATTCATAGAGCGAGTAGGCTCTTTTCTCCTTTCCGCAATAGCTGCAAGATCTTCCAAATCCTCAAGGAGTTTTGAGTATTCTTCCATTGGTATTATCACAGCTTTTTTATTTCCTTTGCTATCAGTTATAAATTCCTTTTTAATATTATCCATTCTCATTTTTCCCCTCACTAAAATTATAGCCTATTTTCCGAAAAATTCAAGAGCTACTTTAAATTTTGCAAAAAAAGGAAATTATTAGAAAAATCGTTGAAACGCGGTATAGAAAACTCTACATAGATTAATTACTTAATTTCCCTTGCCAGATATCAGGAAGAGATTCTTCCAAATTTGGTATAAGTTGAGACTACCTTTTTCACATAGGATTTATTCTTGTAAAGATAGCCATTGTTGTATCTGAAAAGTGCAAGGTCAAGATCACCGCCTTCTTGATCATAATAGTGTTTTAGAATCTTTAACCCTAAATCAATATTATACTCAATGTCAAAAAGTTTGTTGGGATCAATCTTATAATAATCTTTCCACACATTGTAGTTTATCTGCATAAGCCCGTAAGCTCCGGCAGGTGAAATTGCATACTGATTAAAATCACTTTCCACCTTAATAAGTGCAAGAATAAGCTCAGGCTTGAACCCGTACTCTCTGCTCTTTTTGTAAACTATGTTTGCAATCTTATCAAAATGGGGATATTTACTCTTCAGTGCCATAGCTTTAAACCTGTAAAGCTCATAATCTTTCATAAGGCTTTTGTATTTTGCCAGCTCTTTTGTAAGTTCAGCCTTTTCTTTTAAAAGAGCTTTTCTCTGTGTCTCAATTTGAAGTCCCTTTTTAATAATAAAATAATTGGAAAGAATGCTTAAAAACAGCAGAACACTAACTAATATAAATACTTTATTGTTTATCTTCATCTTGATCCTCCCTTTAAACTTGGAGTATTATAGCAGATTAAAATAACCAAAGTCAAATTTACCACCAATTTAGTAGGAAATCTTCAATTGACATTAAAAACACATTTTAATATTATTTTTAATGAGACTGAGAATATTTTTTGTTCTACTTCTTTTCTCTACTTTTTCACTAATTTCCAAAGAGCTTAAAATTGAACACAAACTTTCTTTAAGGGCCTATCTTATGGAAGATCAAAGGATTTTCTGGAGCGGACTTGAAAGAAGCTTTGGTGTTGAAGGAAAACTAATTCTTAATTTTTCAAAAATTAAAGATAAAAGGGGATTTTTCAGCACTCTTGAAATTTTCTTAAATCAACCCTACGGAAAAAATATTTTAACAGATAATGAAAGAAAAAAGTATGCACAAAGCTTTAAAGTTAATACATTTGAAATCTCAAGGTTAACCATAGGATACAAAACAAAAAGCTTTACAATAAAACTCGGAAAGGATTATTCTCCTTTCGGAAGAATTTATTATCCGATTTTTTTTAATAATTACAGATTCTCCTCTCCTTTTATAAGAAGCGAAGCAATACTTTTGAAAGAAACAGGGATATTTTTATCATACAATCCATCCTTTATATCAATAGATTTTGCAATAGTAAACGGAGAGGAGAACAGAGATACCAACTCCTTTAAAGCAGGTATTATAAGAGCTGGCTTAAACTTTCCCTTTTTCAAACTCGGAGTCTCATTAAAAGCCCATGATGGCATCGGTTCAGAGCAGCAAAAAGTTTATAAAAATCATCTCGGAGCTGATTTATTTATCAAAATTAATAAGGTCTCTCTTTCAGGAGAATTTATCTATGATCAATACGGATTTCATAAGGAGTTTGATGATTCTGAGATATTCTGGCCTACAAGTTTTTATTACAGAGATATATTTTACAAATACAACACTCCTATAGAGGGCATGGGAGGATATTTAAACCTTAAAATAGGAGAGAATAATAATCTCTTAAACCTATCATACGGAGAATACCATCCTAAAAAGATAGGAAATCCCTATCATGATCAGAATATAAAAAGGTTCATTTTAAAAGGAAGCAAGAAATTAAACAAATATCTTCTTTTCTTCATTACTGGAATTATTGAAAACGAGAGGGAATTTAAAGAGCCGTGGAGAAAGGGTGAAAAAGGCTATGCTTTCTCAGTCGGAATGGAGTTTAATTATGAATAAAATTTTAAAGCTCAAAATTATTATTTTCATTATTTTATTAACCTCAAATTTAGCATTCGCTGAAAAAGAAAAAGTGAAAAAGATGAAGCTAACCTTTATTGAATATGCAAGGGGAGTCTCTTCTTCAACAAATTCAACGATTCATCTTTCAACCGCCTCAAAAGATCTTTATTTTTATGATGTTCATTTGATTGACAATTCTTTTTTCCCTGATAATTCCATAATACCAAACGCCTTTTTCAAGCCCCTCTTTAAAGGAGATATTGTAGGAGCAGTAAAAGCGACCACAGAGCCATATTATGGAATAAGAACCTATCACTTCCTTAAAAATAAACCTCAAATAGGTTTTGGTATAGATTTCATACATTTTAAAGTTTTTTTACCTGATGAAAAACAGATAGTTAAAATCAAAGGTACAAATGATGGAGAAAACATTAATCTAAAGGATGATGTACATAATTATCTGAAGAGTTTTAATGTATCCCATGGAGTAAATCACATAGGGTTTTCAATTGTTTACAGAAAGATGCTTTATAAAAATGAAAAATTTCCCGATGGAAGACTTCAACCATATATAAGTTTTCACATTGCTCCCTGTATCCCCCATCATGAAGTTCAAATTAAAAATAGTCAACTTAAAGCTTACTCGTATCAGGTAAAATTCCTTAACTTTGGATTCGGAATTGGGGCTGGCGTAAGGGTTAGAATATACGAGCACTCTGGACTTTTCCTTGAGTATAAATACACATACACATTTTTGAGAAATCTATTTTTTGACAATGGAGAGGGCAAAATCCAATTAAATTTCGGAGTCCATCACCTCCAATGGGGTATCTCAATTGTAATTTAAAGAACAGAGAGAGGTAAAAACTTTTTTTCAGTATTATCAAATCGCCAAAAAATTAAGTTGAAATAAGAAAATAATTGAGTTATAATAATTTACAGATAGTATAGAGGAGGTTTTGATGAAGAAAAAGGTTATATATGGTTTAATAATCATTTCATTACTTTTTTTTATAACTTCTTGTAATAAAGCCAAAAAGACAGACAGTATTTATCTTACTGTAGATTTTAGCACTCCCCATTATAGTGATACTTTCACAGATATAACATATCACTGGTATTTAAAAAAGCACTTAATCCCGTATGACCCGAATTACAAAGTTTTTGTCCACTTCTGGTGGGATAGCAAAAAGATGATGCTTTTGCAGGATGACCACGATTTTCCATGGAATATTGAAAACTGGAAGCCGGGAAAAGAGCTCACCTATACACACAAGGAAATTTATATTCCTGATTTTATAGATGATTTTGACCTTGAATCAACAGGCAAAGAGACAATAACTTTTACAGTCGGCCTCTGGAAGCCAAAAGTAAAAAATTCAAAAATTATTCTTTATCAGAAAAAACTTGAGTTTGAGTTAAGACCTGCCGAATACCCCGAAATAACCTATGCAGAGGGGTGGTATCCTGAAGAAAAGTTTGGCTATGGAATTTACGATAGCTGGAGATGGACATCAAAAAAAGCATCTATAATTGCAGATAACATAGGAGAACCTCTCTATCTTTATATATACGGGGGCGTTGACAAAAGCGTTTACCCTGATCAAAAAATTACAATAAAAATCAATGACAAAGAGCTTGAAAGCTTTATTCCTAAAGAAGGGAAATTTAAGAGAAAATACTTACTTGATAAAAATATTCTTGGAACTGAGGATGAGTTTAAGATTTATATAGAGACAGATAAGACATTTGTTCCTTCAAAGCTAAACAGAGGTAATGATGACAGGGAATTAGGAGTCCAGATATACCTCGTAAACCTGATGCCTGTTAAAACAAAATAGCATAATTGCTGATAATTTCAGCATCAAGAAGAACGGATCTTATAGCTTATTATCCGAAGTATTTTAGTAATATTTTAAAAAAAAGAAAGGTTGAGGTTCATGGGCCATTCGGACATCGGTATAGTGTAAACCTTTCTCCGTCCGGAGTACACACAATAGTTTTGTGGTCAAAGAATTTTGGAAATTTTATAAATAATAGATTTGGTTTAAAAGACTTATTAATGAGCTATTCTCAAATATACCTCCACTTTACTATAACAGGTCTCGGTGGGACTGAGATGGAGCCTATTATTCCCGAACCTCAAAAAGCCCTTGAACAATTAAAAGAACTTGTAAAAATAGTGGGCGATGAAAGAATAGCTATAAGATTTGATCCCATTATCTTTTACAAATATGAAGGAAGGCTTAAAACAAACTATGATTTTTTTCCTATTCTAATAAAGGAAATTTCAAAATACAGGTTAAAAAAACTCATATTTAGTTTTGTTCAATACTACCCAACAGTAATAAAAAGATTTAAAAAAGTGGGGATTGAATACATTGATCCGCCAAAGGAGGAAAAATTAAAATTAGCTTCTGATATGGCAAAAGAAATAAGGGAAACAGATATTAAATTGTACGCATGTTCTCAAGAATTTCTTACCAAAATTAAAGGAATAGAAAAATCAAGATGTATTGATGCCGAATACTTATCAAATATTCATCCTCTCGGATGGAAGATTAAATACAAAAAAGACAGGGGACAGAGGAAAGAGTGCGGATGTTCAGAATCAAAAGATATAGGCAACTATGGAATGAGCTGCCCTGCCCCATGTCTTTACTGCTATGCAAATAAAAAGATAAATGTGAGGATAAAATGAAACTTTTTATCTGGATTATCTTAGGTGCTATTGGCACAGGTTTTATAATTTATGGGAAAAGACAACAAAATTATCTTTTTTTCCTCTCCGGAGCCTTACTTTACATCGTCCCATATTTTTTTAAGAGTATTATTTTTTTAATTTTAACAGCTATTTTAATAATCGCTCTACCTTTCTTTTTAGATTAAATTTTGTTATGAGTAAGAAAACTAATTTGATAAGCCTTGAAAATTAATATAGAATTATAAAATCTCAAGGAGTAAAGGATGGCTACCGAAGAGAGAATAAAAAGGATAAATGATGTTCTTAATAACAGACAGAAAGACCTTGTAGTGGTTCTTGAGAATATAAGAAACACCCATAATGCAAATGCAATTATAAGGACCATGGATCTTATAGGGATTCAAAATCTCTATATTATTAACACTCTTCAGGAACCTTTTCCTATAAACACAGCAATTTCCACAGGAGCTGAAAAGTGGATTACCATAAAGCAATTTTTCTCCGTAAAAGAGTGCGTAAAAGAGTTAAAGAAAAATAATCTTAAAATTTTTTCAACCCACCTTAAAGCAGAGGCAACACCAATTGATAAAGTGAACTTTTCCCAACCGGTTGCAATTGTGTTCGGAAATGAAAAAGAGGGAATCTCAGATCAAATGTTAAAAGAGAGTGATGAGAACATATTCATACCCATGAGAGGGATGGTAAAAAGTTTTAATATATCAGTATCAGTGGGTATTATTCTCTATGAAGCAATATCCCAGAGAATAAGCTCAGGATATTTGGATAAAGGGAAACTTTCGGAAAGTGAAAAACAGGAGCTTTTTAATAATTGGATTTTTAATCGCCGTAATTTTTAGCAATATATCTTTTGCTAATATTTACAGGCTAAAAATGAACTTTTATGCAAGATCATGGGGGACACTCATACTCATAATACCTTACAGAGCGTATGCTGAGGTGGGAGCTGATCTTTATCTAAAAGAGACAGAAGAAAATGGAAACTTTCACTATTCTTTTTCAGATATAGCTTCTCCCGTTTACTATGTACAAACTATTGATTTTATCCCCAAGGAAATTCACGCAAGGGTGGGAGCAAAAAGCATAGAAGAGGGTGTCAGATTTGGCAATGAAAAACTTAATCAAATATGTACAACGGATCCTATCTTCTGTGAAAATATTCCCAAATCCAGGAAAAAAGCTTTACCCTTTTTATTCAAAAGTTTTGATAAAAATAATTTTGAATTTATAAGGCTTAAAAAAGGGAAAATACCAAAAGAAAGTATAAAAAACAGAATAGAGCTTTATTATGCCTGGCCAGCTACTTCAAAATTTGGTATTCCTTCCTATGATATGTTAAAAGCTTCCTTATGTTTCTTTAGCATAAGGTTCAGAGAATATGAAAACTCGGGAAAATCAAATTACCGGGTTATGAACATAAATCTTAATGAGTGCCTTAACAGTGTTCTATACTATGCAGTACCAGCTGTCAAAAGATTTGTCCATTTAAGACAAAAGCGATTATTTCATATGTACTTTACAAGAGAAAGAAAAAATGGAAATATATTTTTAAAGGGGGAAGCATATCCGAATGTAAAAGTGTGGGGGAAATATAAGATAAGATATTTTAAGAGAGAGATAATACTCGAGGATGGTTCTGAAAAATTCCTTTCTGATAAAATTGAATTAAAAGTTACGGATGACAATGGGAAAGGTGGAAAGGGTATTATAGAATTTTACAAAGTAAAGTAAATACCCTGCAACAATCTCCCTTTCATTTCGTTTAAAATTGTATTATGATTTTATAAGAGACTTTATAAAAAGGAGTTTTTATGAGAAAAAAACTTTTTATTCTTATCCTTGTGTTCGGTTTAATTTCCTTTGGTTTTGCTCTGAAGGATTCACGTCTTTTAAGATTCCCCGATATCAATGGGAATCAAATTGCGTTTGTGTATGCGGGAGACATATGGACAGTATCCGCAAATGGTGGAGATGCAAAGAGGCTCACCTCTCACATCGGTCTGGAACTATTTCCGAAAATTTCACCCGATGGAAAGTGGATAGCATTTTCAGCAGAATATTCAGGCTCAAGACAGGTTTACATTATGCCATCAGAAGGTGGAGTTCCCAAACAGCTTACCTATTACAATGATGTCGGAGAGATGCCTCCGAGAGGAGGATGGGATTATGCTGTTCTGGATTGGACTCCCGACAGTAAAAAGATTCTGGTAAGAGCCAACAGAACACCTTATGGAAAGAGAATGGGAAAATATTACCTGGTTCCCATTGACGGAGGGCTTGAGACTCCCCTTGAAATTCCGGAAGCAGGTTTCGGAAAATTTTCTCCGGATGCAACAAAAATAGTTTACACTCCCATATCAAGGGAATTCAGAACATGGAAGAGAACAAAGGGAGGAAGAGCTCAGGATGTATGGATTTATGATCTTGTAAAACACAGCTCAAAAAGGCTCACAAAATTTCCCGGAACCGACCAGCATCCTATCTGGTATAAAGATAAAATATACTTTGTATCTGACAGAGGACCAAATGCAAGATTGAATTTTTATTCTTATGATTTAAAAACAGGAAAAATAACTCAAATTACCCATCACAAAGAGTATGATGTGCTCTGGCCATCGGGTAGAAATGGAGTTGTCGTGTATGAAAACGGAGGATACATATACAAACTTAATCTTGATACGGGGAAAACACAAAAACTTACTGTGAATATTGAGTTTGATAATCCGAACAGACTTCCCTATTTTAAAAATGTGGTTAAATACATTTCAAGATTTGGCTATGATATCTCACCTTCCGGCAAAAGAGCTGTATTTGATGCAAGAGGGGATATTTTCACTGTTCCTGCCAAAAAGGGAATAACATACAATCTTACAGAATCTCAGGGAGTAAAAGATTCATATCCCGCATGGTCTCCCGATGGAAAATGGATTCTCTATTATTCTGATAGAACCGATGAGTATGAAATCTATCTTACTGACCCAAAAGGTAAAAAGACAATCCAGCTTACGAAAAACAGCCATACATGGAGATTTCCTGCTGTATGGTCACCTGACAGTAAAAAGATTCTTTTTTCCGATAAAAACCAGCTTTTGCAAATCCTTGATATAAAAACAAAAAAAATCACAGTGGTTGATAAAGCAAGACTGTTTGATATAACAGACTACGACTGGTCACCTGATTCACAATGGGTTATTTACACAAAGGATGCTTCAAACGGACTTGATGCAATCTGGGTGTACTCCTTAAAAGATAAGAAAAAATATCAGCTTACGGATAATGAATTTAATAATTTTGGCGGTGTATTCTCAAAGGATGGAAAATATATCTACTTTCTTTCTATGAGAACATTCAATATGAATTTCTCAAGCTATGAGTTTGATTTTGTTTACAATAAAGCCACGAAGATTTATGCAATGGCATTAACAAAGGATGCACCAAAGCTTTTTAAAGATGAAAATGATGAAGAACCTATAAAAACCGAAGAACCCAAAGTTAAGTCAAAAAAGAAGAAAAGTTCCAAAAAGGAAGCTAAAAAACAGGTTATTGTAAAAATTGACTTTAAAGGAATTAATGACCGAGTTGTCGCCTTTCCTATAAAAGCCGGCGATTACAGAGGGATAGCTACAATAGAGGGAGGAATTCTCTACTATAAGGACAGAGGACTTTACAAGTTTGACATCAAAAAGAAAAAGAGTGAGTTAATAATCAAAGGAGTCTCAGGTATTAAAATTTCAGCAAACGGTAAAAAACTTCTTTACAGATCTGGAATAAAATACGGAATCATTCCAATCTCACCAAAGCACAAAGTGGGAGACGGACTTTTAAATATGAAAGATGTTACAATGAAAATTGACCCTGTCAAAGAATGGAATGAAATTTACAGAGACGGATGGCGCCTTTACAGAGATTGGTTCTATGTTAAAAATATGCACGGAGTTGATTGGAAGGGAATGTATGAAAAGTACAAAAAGCTCCTGCCATACCTTGGACACAGAGCTGATCTTGATTACATTTTCGGAGAGCTAATAGGTGAACTTAATGTTGGACACTGCTATGTGCACTGGGGAGATTTCCCGAGAGTAAAGAGAGTGGATACGGGACTCATAGGTGCCGAGCTTGTGGCAGATAAAAAAGCCGGAAGGTATAAAATCGCAAAAATTTTTAAAGGTGAGAACTGGAAAGAAGCTACAAGATCACCATTAACTGAACAGGGGATAAATGTTAAAGAGGGAGATTATATAATCAAGATAAACAATCATGAGGTAACTCTAAAAGATAACCCTTACAAATTTCTTGAAAATACTGTGGGAAAACTAATTCCGATAACTGTAAATTCAAAACCGACAGTAGAGGGAGCAAAAACTTATTTAATCAGACCCATAAAAAGCGAACTTGCTTTAAGACATCTTGATTGGGTAAATTCAAGAAAAGCACTTGTTGAAAAACTTTCGGGAGGAAGAATTGGATATGTATATGTTCCTGATACTGCTGTTGCAGGAAACAGAGAGCTTTTCAAAGGATTTTATGCAAACAGAGATAAAGAAGCCCTTATTGTTGATGAAAGATACAATGGAGGAGGATGGAGCCCCGGTAAGATGATAGAGCTTCTTTCAAGAAAGAGAGTGAGCTATTGGAGAAGAAGAGGGCTTGAATTGAGACCCGAACCATTTTATGCAATCGATGGTCCTAAAGTTATGCTTATAAATCATTACTCCAGCTCAGGTGGAGACAATTTCCCTTATTGGTTTAGAAAGGCAAAATTAGGAATCATTATAGGTACAAGATCATGGGGAGGACTTGTCGGATACGGATGGAGCCCTTCACTTGCAGACGGAGGAAGTTTTGCCATACCTTCATCGGGAATTGTCGGAACAAATGGAAAATACATAGTGGAAGGAGTCGGAATTTATCCTGACATTGAGGTTGAGGACAGACCCGAACTTGTTGCTAAAGGACATGACCCATCTCTTGAAAGAGCTATTAAATATCTTTTGGAGCAGTTGAAAAAACATCCTCCGAAAAAAACTCCGAAAAATCCGCCTGATCCCGACAGATCAAAATGGTATGAAGGAGAAATCAAGTAAAATTGCTTTTTAATAGGAAGCCGACCGTTTTTGAGAAACGGTCGGCTTCATTGTTTTCATTAGATCCTCATATACTAATTATTCAAAAATTGATAATAATCTCAAATAGTGCTAAAATACCGTATGAATTCTTTTTTTAAAATTTTCAGGAGGGCCAATGAAAGATTCAGAAATCAAAAAAATTTTAGTGGAAAATGACGAGGAATTTAAAAAAATTTATGAAGAGCATCAAAATTATGAAAATCAACTTAAAGATTTTCAGGATAAGCATTTTCTTACCTCAGAAGAAGAGTTAGAAGTAAAAAAAATAAAAAAGAAGAAACTTTTTCTTAAAGATAAAATGCAACAAATAATAAACGAATATAGAAAAGAGAGTAAGAATTGATAGCAAAGGATGGCCTTATTTTCATAATCCCAGCCTTTTTTTTTACTGCACTTTTTTGGTATTTCCGTCTCTATATTCCATTTGCATTTTTTCTTCTTTTAACAATTGCATTCCTATTTTTTTTCAGAAATCCACCGAGGAAAATACCGGAATTAAAACCGGGGGAAGTTTTATCACCTGCGGATGGAAAGGTAATTGAAATTGTAAACACTGAACATGGAAAAAGACTCAGTATATTTTTAGCTCTTTATAATGTTCATGTTTTCAGAGCCCCGATAGGAGGAAAGTTAAATACTGTAAAACTCATAAAAGGCAAATTTCATCCTGCATACAAATTGGAAGCATCAACAGAGAATGAAAGGGTGAAGATGGTAATTGAGGGAGAAAACAGAATGGAATTTGATGTGATTGCAGGAGTTGCTGCAAGAAGAATAAAGCCCTGGAAAAAAGAGGGAGATAAAGTTAAAGCGGGAGAGCTCCTGGGAATAGTTATGTTTGGTTCAAGAACGGATATCTATATTCCCGAAAACTTTGAACTTTATGTAAAAGCGGGAGATAAAGTCAAAGGAGGCTTAAGTAAAATAGGGAGGTTTAAATGAAAAAAGAAAAGACAGTAAAAAAAAGAAGAAAAAGGATTAAGATAGAATTTTATTTTCTTCCTTCACTTGTTACTGCAGGAAATGCGGTATTTGGGTTTTTAAGTATTGTTTACACTTTAAAGGAAAAATATTATTTTGCCGCTCTTTTCATATTCTTTGCGGCTCTCTTTGATTTTTTTGACGGTAGAATAGCAAGAGCCTTGAAAGTATCTTCAGAGTTCGGTACAGAGCTTGATTCCCTTGCTGATACAATTTCTTTTGGAGTTGCTCCTGCCCTACTTATATATTCATGGGGATTAAGAGAATTGGAACCATTTTCAATAGTGATTGCATCCATTTTTGTTTTAGGGGGGATTATAAGACTTGCAAGATTTAATGTTATTCACCTCAATAACCCCGAAAGCAATAGTACATATTCAGGTCTTCCGATTCCAATGGCAGCATCAGCACTTTACTCTTTTGTTCTTATTCACCCTACTCCAATAAACTCAAAAGCATTCACTCTATTTTTGGGTTTTTGGGTAATTCTTTTTGCTTATTTTATGACTTCAAAGATAAAATTCAGAAGTTTTAAAGACATAGGGATGAAAACAAAAAACATATTTCCTCTTCTTTTTTCATCCATAGTAATTTTAGGACTTGTTTATTATACAGGTTATACAATTGCGATAGTTTTATATCTATATTTAGGATATAATCTTTCAAGACTAATTTTTAAAAGGAAGAAAGCGGCACAATATGAGCTTAAAACAAAAGAAAATTAAGGTTGGAGTATTAGGTTATACATCAGAACTTTCAAAAGAGTTGAAGTCTTTCATTGAAGAAGAAGGTCTTTTTGAAGAGTTAAGGTTTAATTTTTATGATCTAAATGCAAAGGATGATTACTCTATATTGGGAGATTTCAGAGATGAAAGTATTGTGGTCAAGTACCCTAAGATTGATGAATTAAAAACAAATGATATTTTAATACTTACTTCAAATTTGCCTCAAAATGAAGATATAGTAAAACTTTACAAGGATGGGATAGTAATAGACATAGCAGATTCCCTTGACGAATATTCATTACTTTACAGTGGTGAAGAAAAAGATACCTTGAAAAATTCAAGAATAATAAAATTACCACAACCAGCTTCATTTATTTTATACAAAATACTAACCCCCATAAAAAAGAGCTTTGGCCTTGAATGGGCCCTTTCAAATGTGTTTTTCCCCGCTTCATCAAAAGAAGGAGGTATAGATAATTTTTTGGATCAAATTCTAAATTCTCTCAACATGAAACCAATAAACAAAGAGGTTTTTAATGAACAAATAGCCTTCAGCTTTGCCCCGATAGAGGAAGAAGTTGAAAGGAAAATAGAGGAAGAAACAAGAAAACTTTTGGGGATGAGAGAAGTTGGAGTTGAATCCTTTTTCGCCTCTGTTTTTCACTCATTCTCTTTCTTCATACACTTTAAAACATTAAAACCAATTGAAGAGGATATTTTCAAATACAGTTTTGAAGTTGAAAATTTCTTTAGATTTTCAAGAAAAAGACTCACCTCCCCTATTGAAGCAGCAGGCAACAATAAAATAGAGCTCTCATTCTTAAGAAAGGTAAAAGACATGGAAAATACCTATTTTTTTAATGCATCTGCTGATAATTTCAAAGCCGGGATAATTCTGAGCGTAGTGGAAATTTTAAAAAAACTTACGGAGTAGAGCTTGTTTAAAGACATAAAAAAACTCTTTTCTCTTCTAAAACCATACAAAAGAAAGGTATTTATCGCCTTTTTTTCAATGATAATGGTTGCTTTTTTTACAATGCTCATTTCAGTTATCATCCAGCCCATAATGGATGTTCTTTTTCTTAAAAATAGCTCCTCTGTTAACAAAACAGGTTCATTTTTGGTTAAAAAATTTGTAGAAGAGCTTGTACATTCCGGAAAGGTTGATTTGGTTAAAGTTCTACCAATAGCACTTGCACTTATTTTCCTTGGAAAAGCTTTTTTTAGTTTTCTCTCAAATTATCAGATGAATAGCATAGGACTCCATGTAATAAAGGATCTCAGAGACAAACTATATGTTCATCTTTTAAGACAATCCATAAGATTTTTTTCAAGGAAGAGAACAGGTGATATAATTTCAAATATAACTAATGATCTTGATAAAGTTCAAAACTCTGTAACAACAACAGTTTCAGAGCTCATTGTAGAATCTTTCACACTTTTGGGGCTTCTCTTTGTTATATTCTACCAGGATTGGCATCTTGCACTTATTACTTTCGTAATAATCCCCATTACAATCATACCCGTTAAATTTTTTGCAAGAGTCGCAAAAAAGGAAGGACATAAAATTCAGTCATCCGTGGGAGATATATCCTCCTCCCTTTTTGAACTTATCCATGGTATAAGAATAATTAAAACATATAATATGGAAGAATTTGAAAAGAAGAAATTTCTAAAAACCTCGGAAGATAATCTAAAATCAAATATAAGGCTTGTCATCATAAAAGCAACATCATCTCCATTTATGGAATTTTTCGGAGGAGTCGTAGCAGCAATAATTCTTGCAATAGGAACATCAAAAATCCATGCCGGGAAAATCACTCCCGGGCAGTTTATGTCATTTTTCACAGCTCTCTTTCTTATGTATCCTCCCATAAAAAAATTAAGCCGTGCCAATACATCTTTGCAACAGGGAATAGCAGGTCTTGAAAGAATTGAGAGTATTTTAAAGGAAAAAAATGAGATAGAAAAATTTTCAGGTAAAAAGAAAATTGTGAGAGCAAAGGGAGAGATAGAATATAAAAATGTTTATTTCAGGTATGATGAAGGAAACGGGCATGTTCTAAAAAATATAAATCTTAAAATAAAACCCGGAGAAAAGATTGCAATAGTCGGGCTTAGTGGCTCGGGGAAAACCACTCTCGTGAATCTTATTCCGAGGTTTTTTGATCCAACTGAAGGAAGTGTATTTTTAGATGGAGAAGATTTAAAAGAGATAGATATAATTTCCCTTAGAAACAATATAGGAATGGTCACACAGGATATAGTCTTATTTAATGATACTATTTACAATAATATAACCTGCGGTGAAAAGGTTGATATGGAAAAGGTTATAAATGCTGCAAAGTTTGCAAGAGCCCATGAGTTCATTGAAGCATTACCGGAAAAATACAATACAGAGGTAGGAGAAAGGGGACAATTTCTTTCAAACGGAGAAAGACAGAGGCTTTCAATTGCAAGGGTTTTCCTAAAAAATCCTCCTATTATAATCTTAGATGAAGCTACGTCTTCACTTGACTCTGAATCAGAAGCCATTATACAAAAAGCTCTTGAAAATTTGATGAAAGAGAGGACAACACTTATAGTGGCTCACAGACTTTCTACTGTGATAAATGCAGACAGAATTATAGTCTTAAGCAAAGGAGAGATAGTTGAAACAGGAACTCACAGTGAACTTCTTAAAAAGAAAAGTCTCTATGCTCACCTTTATTCACTGCAATTTCCTGAGAGGATACAATTATGATAAGAAGTATGACAGGACATTTTTCGAAAACATATCAATTTGAAACATTCACATATTTTCTATCAATAAGATCTTTGAACCACAGATTTTTAGAAATTAATTTCAGAGGAAATGTCACATGGTTGGGGCTTGAGTCCGATTTGAAGAAATTAACAGAAAAGCATATAAAGAGGGGAAAAATAGATATTATGATGGATTTTGAACTTTTTGACCCTTCTAAATTCCTAATACAGCTTAACTCTTCACTGCTTCAAAAAATTTTATACATACTCGAGCCAAATATAAAAAAGAGTGAGAATATTGTTATTAACATGGATTCACTTCTTAAATTACCTGGAGTTTTTAATATCAACTATGTTGACTCCCCCTTCAATGAAAAAGAGAAAGAATTCATATTTTCAACATTTGAGGAAAGCCTTCTGGCAATAGTAAAAGAGAGAGAAAAGGAGGGTGAAAAATTAAGAAAACCGCTTATAGGGTATGCAAATGAGCTTAAAAAGAAGACTGATCAAATAAGGGACTTAATTGCCCTTCAGCCTGAAAGGATAAAGAAAAAATTTGAAGAAAGGTTAAAAGAATTTTATAAGATAAAGGATTTTTCAGAAGAAAAATTTTATGAAGAATTAGCTTTTTATCTTGATAAGGCAAATATAAATGAAGAAATTGAAAGGCTTGATTCACATATAAGCTATTTAAAAGAACTTCTTGAAGATGATTATCCTGATCCTGTCGGGAGAAAAATAGGATTTTTAATGCAGGAATGCTTAAGAGAAATAAATACAATAGGCTCAAAATCTCAGGATAAGGAAATTTCAAGATTGGTCGTTGAGGGTAAAGAATTAATTGAAAGCATAAGAGAGCAAATAATGAACATAGAGTAGTATGAAAAAAAAGTATAGAAAAAACATAAATTTTTTAAAGCTTATTCCGGAAAGAAATGTGGAATTTGAAGAGGAAGAGAATGGAAAAATAACGCTCATTCTTGAAAAAACAAAAAATCCTTTAATAAAAGCCATAATAAACTTTTTCAACAGATCCCAGTTTTTTAGAATCCACCTTGATGAGAAGGGCAGTTTTATCTGGAAATTGATGGATGGGAAAAGGGATATGGAAGAAATCATAGAAAAAATAGTGGAAAGGTTTGGAGATGAAGAATCCATCACTAACCGATTAAAAGTTTTCTTTCTTCAGCTCGAAAGAAGTAAATTTATAAAATATAAAAACATTGATTCTCCGGAGGTTAGAAAAAATGAAACCTGATTTCTCAAATGTTTATATTATTCTCCATAGCATAGAAAATCCCGGGAACATAGGTTCAGCAGCACGAGCCATGAAAAATATGGGACTTGAAAATATGGTTTTGATAAATCCACCGAATCTGGAAGCGGAAGAGGCAAAAAAATTAGCATATATGTCATACGATATTATTGAAAAAGCAAAGATAGTATCTTCCTTTGATGAAGCAATATCAATGGTGGATATAACCATCGCCACAACAAGAAGAAAGGGGAAGTGGAGAGAAAGATTTTTACCTCCGGAAGAAATCTCGGATTTAATTTTAAATAAAATTCAGGTAAATAAAGTCGGCATAATCTTCGGAACTGAAAAAACCGGCTTAACCAATGATGAAGTAATCAAATGCGATTATGCAAGTGAAATACCAACTGTTGTTGATTATCCATCTTTAAATGTCTCTCAGGCAGTAATGATTTATGTTTACGAGCTTTACCGTGCCTTTATGCGCTCAAAAGATTTAAAACCTTATTCATCACCAGTTAAAAAAGCACCTGGAAGTGAATACAGAAGACTTTTTGACAGAATTATGACATTAATGAAAATTTTTAATATATCTGAAGGGTTTGAAAATAAATTTTCAAAATCATTAAACAGACTTTTTGCAAGAACAGAGTGGGAGATAAAAGATATTGCAACTTTTGATGCATTTTTAAAACATATAGAACAGTATGCAGAAAGAAAAGGGGATTTTATAAAAGAAAAATAATAAAAATAAAACTTTTTCACATTTGCAAAAAAATTCATTTCCATATATGCTTTTATTGGAGGTAAATATGAAAAAAAGATTAGCTTTAATTGTGTTTTTCCTAATTACATTAACATTTCTCGCAATGGCAACACCACCATTCTATTATTCAGGAATTGAAACACCGGATAAGACAATCTCTTTCACGATAGGCTTTTACCCTGATAAATATAGCTGGCATGAGACACCATCCGCAGGAAAGTACTCTGTAATAATAGGAGCAATCATTAACAGTAAAAACGCTCAACAAATTGTATGGAAAGATTATAAAATCTACATAATGTTAAAGGATGGAACGCTTTTTAATAATTACACAACAGTAGCAAAAGACGGGCCATTTGCATGCAATTATACGGTAAACCCCGGAGAAACCCATTATCAGAATTTCACATTTAAGAAAAAATTTAATCCCAAAGATATAGCAGCTGTTTGGCTAAAACTTTCGGATAGCAATTTTATAAAACTTTTATATAAAGAATAAAAAGATACGATTTTCCAATTAAACAATATTAGCTTTCTCAAATTCTTTCTCCATTTTATTAACAATATCTTCTACTTTCTCAAAATCAAAAAAGTCCGCATCAAACTTTGCTTCTTTAAGTTCCTTTTTATTTCCATATGTTAAGAATGAAACAATAATATCAAGAACAGATAAGGCTTTTATCTCTTTTCTGTACTCTTCGGAAGATTTCTCAGGAGCTGTATAAAACAATGAAGATTCTATGAAAATTTCCGGAAGATTCCAGGAACAAAGAAAGTAAGCCCCTAAATCTTTATGATTAATAACAGCCTTTATCTCATCCTCACTTTTTGAAAAACTATAAAAATTTTCTTTTTTAAGATTTTCTGTAATTTTTAAAAAATTTTGAAAATCAAATCTGAGAAGTAAAACTTTTCCAATATTATAAAGTAAAGGAATGGCTTCATAATTAACTGATAGTTTTTCACCAAAAAGAGCTTCATAAATAGATGAATAATACTTTGACGCCACAAACGCGCCATTGAAAAGTTTTCTAACATGAGGTTTTTGATATTCTGTATACGACAAATTTTTCATAGTATTAAAAAGAATTAGATTTTTTAATTGTAAATTTCCGATTCTAACTATAGCCTGGCGTAAAGAAAGGGTTTTATAAGAGCCATAAAAAATAGAGTTTGCAATATGCAAGATCTCCGTTGTAAGAGAAATATCTTTCTTTATTATGTCCTCCAACTGTTTTGCAGAAGCATTATTTTCCATTGCATGAGACACTTTTTTATAAGTTTCGGGTAAGGAAGGTAGTTTTTCAATTGAATTAATATATTTAGTTAATTTTTCATCATTAATTGTCATGTAAATTGAAGAAATTTGTTTTATTTTATTTATCAAAGCATCCACTTCCCAAGGCTTTCCTATAAAAGTGCTTGCAATCCCCCGCAGTATGCCATCGGCTACAATTCCTTCTTCTATATATCCACTTAAAATTATTCTATAAACATTGGGATACTCATTTTTAACCTTTTTTAGGAACTCAAATCCATTCATTTTTGGCATTTTATAATCAGAAATAACAAGGTCGATCTTCTCTTTTTTCAAAATTTCCAATCCTTCAAAACCACTATCAGCAGTAAAAACATTAAACCCTTCAGGGATTAACGTCCTTCTTACTGCTTTTAAAATACTCGGCTCATCATCTACAACCAATATTGAAATTTTTGAAAAATCAATATCATCAAACATCCTCATTCCCCCTTTCTTTAATTTTTTTTGGAATTTTTATTGTAAATTTGACTCCCCCATTTTCACAATTCTCCACCAATAATTCACCGCCATGTTTATTAACAACAATATCATAAGAGATATTTAAACCGAGGCCGGTTCCCTTTCCAGCCTCTTTTGTTGTAAAGAAGGGATCAAATATTTTGTTCATAATCTCTTCGGGGATTTGTGGACCATCATTATAGATAGAGCAACAAACATATTTTTCCTCTTCATAAACTTTAATAAGTATTAATCCTTTCTCACTTCTCCCTTCAGACTCTATTGCTTGAGCTGCATTCACTATAATGTTCAAAAACACCTGATTTAACTCGTTCGGGAAACATTTAATCATTGGGACATCAGCAAACTCGGTTTTAACATCAGCAACATATTTATAGCTGTTTTTAGCAATGACAAGCGTACTTTTTATTCCTTCCCTGATATCATACTCTTTAAGTTTCCCCATTTGATCAACTCTTGAAAAACTTCTCAGATTTTTAACAATTGTAGTTATTCTTTCTACCCCCTCAAGACTCTCTTCAACAAGATCTTTCACATCATCAAGCATAAAATCAATACGTTTTTCCTTTTTGTATTTTTTCATTAATTCAATAATCTCTCCGCACTCCTTCTTCCTCTTTTTTATTTCATCTTCCAACAACCCCATAAACTCAAGCATTGCTCTATTATATTTTTTTAAAGTATTTAGATTGCTTGCGATAAAACCAATTGGATTGTTAAGTTCATGAGCTATTCCAGCCGCAAGAGTACCTATTGAAGCAAGTTTTTCCTGCTGGATTAATTTGGTCTGGGTTTCTTTTAGTTCTTTATAAGCCTCTTCAAGAGATTTAGTCTTTTCCTGTAATTCCCTCTCTCTCTTTATACTTTCTGTTATATCTCTCTTTAAAGCTGCATAATGCGTTAACTCCCCAGCTTTGTTAAAAACCGGAAAAACCGTTACTTCTTCATAATATGAAGAACCATCTTTTCTTTTAATTTTAACTCTTGCCCTCCACATTTCCCCTTTATTTGCAACTGCCCTGATTTTTTCTACATCCTCTTGATTCAAATCCACTTTCTGAAGAAGTAAAGGATGTCTTCCTATAGCCTCTTCATACTTATAACCAGTAATCTTTTCAAAAGCGGGATTCACATATTCAATTATTTCATTCTTATTTGTAATGACAAAAGCAATATCAAGATTCTCAATCGCCCTTGCCAATATTCTCAGAGTTTCTTCTCTTTTAACCCTTTTTGTTATATCTCTAATTATACCTTCAACACCTATCGGTTTTCCATTTTCATCTTTAATCAAATGAGAATTAACGCTTGCAATAGCTATCTCTCCGTTCTTCTTCACCAACCTCAGTTCATACTCATTAACTTCCCCCTCTTCCATTAACTTTTTAAAGAATTTTTCTCTTTCCTTATCATTCAAATACACCCTGGATACATTTTTTCCAATCAATTCCTCGGGCTTATACCCTGTTATTTTCTCAACAGAAGGACTTAAAAGGGTAATAATCCCCTTAATATCAGTTTGATAATAAATGTCAGACAAAGAATTGAAAATCTTTCTGAACTTCTCTTCACTTTTTTTCAATTCCTCCTGAGCTTTCAAAAGCTCTGTCACATCTTTAATTATTCCCTGGAAACCTATAACCTTACCCTTATTATCTCTTATAACAACTGATGATGACTCTATCCTTACTATTTCACCATTTTTCTTTTTTAAACTTAAGGCAAAATCCTTGGTGTAACCCTTTCTTAAAATCTCACTTAAAAAATGCTTTCTATCTTCATAATTAACATATAACTCCTTTGCTATATCAACTTTCATAACTTCTTCTTTATTATCATATCCAAATATTTTTATACAAGCTTCATTAACATCTAAAAACTTCCCATCAATAGTTGAAAAGTATATGCAATAAGGAGAAGTCTCAAAAAGTTTTGAATACTTTTCCTCTATTAAATTTCTTTCCTGGGTTATATTATAATTATACAAAGAAAACCCAATACTCTCAGCCACTTCAAGAAAAAGATTTTTCTCGAATAACTCATCCCATGCTGTTCTTTGTTTTTTAATATTCACCTTTAATACACCATAGAATTCACCTTTGTAATTAACTTTTACAAGGAAAGTATTGCAATCTTTTTCTTTGCTCAAAAAGGGACAATCCTTACAAATATCCCTATTTTCATAAAGCCTCAAGAAATCGTTATTTTCATTAACAATTTTCATCACACAATTTGGAAGATTTTTCTCCTCAATCATTCTAAGTAATATGTCTTCCTTTTCTCTTAACGAAGGGGATAAAGAGTATTCACTTACCTCATAATCCTGGTTAAAAAGAAAAATCATAGCATTTTCATAATATTTTGAAGATTCAATAATTTCACAAACCTCTTTAATTAAAGAGTGTTTATTTTTGGTCTTTAAAATAACCTTATAAATCTGATTAACAGTTACAAGAGAATCATAATACTTCGCTTCCAAATCTATTGCATTCTCTTCTCTAATCTTCATACACCCCTCCTTAAAAAAAGATAATTATTCTGAAGTTTTTATTAAAGATTTTAATTTTTTGTTTTCATTTTCCAATATCTCTATTTTATTTTTCAATTCCTTAATTTCTCTCTCTCTTTCTTTAAGAATTTTTTCCAATTTTTTCTTTTTCCTGCACTCTCTATATTGCTCAATTGCCTGCCTTATTGTTGGGATTAGTTCTTTCTCCGAATTCCATGGTTTTGGAATAAATCTGTGGGTTTCTCCTGTATTAATAGCTTCAAGAATTACCCTCGCATCTGTAAAAGCTGATAATATTATTCTAACCGTATCAGGATAATTCATTCTAACAGAGTATAAAAGCTCAAGTCCATTGAGTTCCGGCATACTGAGATCCGTAATTATAACTGCAATTTCAAATTCATTCATAATTTTCAAGGCTTCATTTCCACTTTGAGCAAAAAATTTATTATATGATTCATCAATTAGTTCTCTTTTCAAAGCATTCAAAATATTTTCATCATCATCAACAAAGAGAACATTTATATCTTTTTCTACCATTTTACCCTCCCTTTATTAATTCTATTAAAATATATCCTTAATTTTCAATAAAACATCTATTACTTGCTTTGCCCGGTTTTTTAGTTTTTCAAGTTCTTTCAAAATATGCTCCTCAAGCTCCATATTACTATTTTTTGAGAGTTCATCAATCCAGTAAACAGCCTCTTCTATAAAAGGAATCGTTTTGGCACTGAGGATAGATAAAATCTCTTTCTTTTTTCTATTCGATTCTTCTATTTTTTTTATCAATTCTTCTTTTTCTTTTATCTGTTTTTGTAGCTCTATTGTCTTAAATTTAAGCTCTTTTATCATCTTATTCCTTTCCATCATTAACCTGTGATGTTCAAGAGCCTGTCTTATAGCTGGTTTGAATTCGGCTTCCAATTTCCACGGTTTAACCAGATATCGGTAGATCTGTCCTGAATTTATAGCTGCAATAAGGGTCGATACCTGAGCATAGCCAGTTAATACAATTCTGACAATATCAGGATACTTTTTCTTAACTATTTCAAGAAGTTCAAGCCCATTCATTTCAGGCATTCTCATATCAGTAACAATAACATCCACCTTGTTTTCTTCCAATATTTTTAAAGCTTCCTTCCCGGAATTAGCAAAAAACATTTCATAAGGCTCATCCATTAAGCTCCTTCTTATGGACTTGAGTATATTTTCCTCATCATCAACAAATAGTATAACCCCATTGTTTTCCATTTTTTGCTCCTTATTATATTTATAATCCTCTTTTGTAAAAAAATCAAGTTTTTTCCATTTTCTAATACTATTCAAATATTTATTTCATCTTGAAAAACTCATTTAAAAAGGATAATATTAAATTCTTATTAATATCGGAGGTTAATATGTGTGGAATTGTTGGATACATGGGAAAAGAAAATGCAATGGATATAATAATCAATGGTTTAAAGCATCTTGAATACAGAGGTTATGATTCTGCCGGGGTTGCTTTTGTTGAGAAAAAAAAGATAAAAAAAATCAGAGAAAAAGGAAAAGTGGATCTTTTAAAAAAAGAAATCGATAAATTAAAAATTATTACACATTCAGCAATCGGGCACACAAGATGGGCTACCCATGGAAGTCCCAGCAAAGAGAACACCCACCCACATTCAGATTGCAAAAATAAAATCGCACTTGTTCATAATGGTATCATTGAAAATTATCTTGAATTAAAAAATCTGTTAAAAAGCAAAAAGCACAAATTCTCTTCCGATACAGACACTGAAGTAATAGCGCACCTTCTTGAAGAAAATTTGAAGCATTATCCTATATTTGATTCAATATTAAATACTATAAACATTTTAAAAGGCTCCTTTGCTCTGCTTTTTATTTTTGCAGATTATCCGGAGCTTATGATTGGTGTTAGAAAAAATTCCCCCCTTGTTTTTGCTGAAAAAGACGGAGATTCCTTTTTCTCCTCGGATATTATAGGAATTTCAACATATGTGGATAGAGCATATTTTTTAGAGGACGAAACCATAGTTTTCTTAAACAAGTCAAAGTTTTCATTTTTTGATTTTAAGGGAGCGGAAAAAAAGATTCCCGCCAAAAGAATTGAAAAGAGCAGCTTTTTCATTGAAAAGAAAGGTTTTAAACACTTTATGCTCAAAGAAATTTTTGAGCAACCGGAAGCTATAAGAGAAACAATTCAGGACAGATATTCAATTGAAGACGGCACTATTAATATAGGAATTGATAAATCACTTTTTGAAGGAATTGATAAGATTAAAATTCTTTCATGCGGAACATCCTATCATGCAGGATTAATAGGAAGTTATTTCTTAGAATCATTTGGAGGAGTTGAAACATCGGTAATTCTTTCATCAGAATACCCGTACAAAGAATTAAAGGAAAAAGAAACAACCCTCTTTATCGCAATTTCCCAATCGGGAGAAACAGCGGATACATTAAAAGCAATAAGAAAGGTCAAAGGGAAAAACAGAATAATAGCAATTACAAATGTACCTGAAAGCAGTATTACAAGAGAGAGTGATAACTATGTTTTAACCCATTGCGGGCCCGAGATTTCAGTAGCCGCTACAAAAACATTCACATCTCAGGTGGCTCTGTTGTTTTTACTCTCTTTACAATTATCCCAACAAAAAAATGCCTTAAATAAAAAAGAGATAATAAAATTACTTGAAGAGCTGAGAAAAATTCCTGTTCAAATGGAAGGTGTACTTAACAAAAGTTCATTAATAGAAAAAAGCGCTTCAAAATTCTATCAAAAGGAGAATTTTTTATATATTGGAAGATGGATAAACTATCCTGTCGCAATGGAAGGTTCTTTAAAATTAAAGGAAATCTCATATATATTCTCAGAAGCATATTCCGGGGGGCAACTAAAACACGGCCCTATATCTCTTATTGATGAAGGAACTCCTCTTATTGCGATAGCTCCTGAAGATAGAGCTAAAGTAAAGATTCTTTCAAACATAGAGGAAGCAAAAACAAGAGGAGCAGAAATTATAAGCATAGGAACCAAGGGAGATAGTGAATTGCTCTCATTGAGTGATGTTATGTTCTCTATTCCTCCTGTAAACGAGTTTTTATCACCATTTTTGACGATTGTCTATGCTCAACTTTTTGCCTATTATATAGCTCTAAGAAGAGGTGTAGATATAGATCAACCGAGAAATCTTGCAAAATCTGTTACCGTAGAGTAAAAATGAAAAAGAATCTTTTGGGAATGGATTTTCAGGAGCTTGGAGAAAATATAGGTAATATTCTCACAAAAAACTATCAATTAAAACAAATTTATCATTGGATTTACAAAAAAAAGGTATTGGAGATTGATAAATTTACCAATATATCAAAAAACCTAAGAGAAAAACTTTCTGAAAATTTTTCCTTTTCTCCTCTGAAAATTATTGAAGAAAAAATCTCCCGTGAAGATCAAAGTAGAAAATATCTTTTCGAGCTTGAAGATGGAGAGAGGATAGAGGCTGTTTTTATTCCTCAAAGAGATAGAACCTCCATCTGTCTTTCTTCTCAGGTCGGATGTAAGTTTGGATGCAAATTCTGCCTTACAGGTCTTATGGGATTTCGCCGTAATCTTAAGTATAGGGAAATAGTGGCACAATTGCTTTCAGTCCTACACATAAATAGGGAAAGATTAGACAAGAGGATAAATTTGGTTTTTATGGGGATGGGAGAACCTTTAGATAATTATGAAAATGTAAAAAGAGCAATAAAACTAATAACAGATCCTGATGGGATTTCAATCTCTCCAAAGAGAATAACAGTTTCCACAATTGGAATTACCAATTATTTAGAGAGATTTTTAAATGAGATGAAGGATGTAAAACTTGCATTTTCAATGAACTCACCTTTCTCCGGAGTAAGAAAAGAGCTAATGCCGGTTGAGAAAAAATTTCCATTAAAGAAAAATTTAGAGCTTTTAAGAAAATACTCAAAGAAACTAAAATATAGAATTACATTTGAATATATAATGTTAAAAGGAGTGAATGATAGTCTTAAAGATGCCTCAGAATTTTTAAAAATTACAAGAGGAATTCCAAAAAAAATAAATCTTATTCCTTTTAACTATTTTGAAGGTTCTGAGCTTCAACCCACAGAAATGGAAAAAATAGAAGAGTTTGCAGAATATTTTAGGGACCACAGAATTGTAGTAACCATTAGAGATAGTAAAGGGAAAGATATTAAAGCTTCCTGCGGAAATCTTTTTGCCAAAACAGACATAAAGAAAATAAAACTTAAATAAATTCTATTTTTTCATTAAAAGTATCTCTTCCGCTTTTTTAAATTGGGGATCATCCTTAAGAATAGAGATAAAGCTTTCTTCCATACCCCAGACTCTTGAGACTATCTCTCTTCTTATTTGAAGATTTATAGAAGAAAGACTCTTTGTAAAATCACTATCTTTAAATTTTATTTTTTTACTTCTAAGAAAAGATTTAAAATCTTGGGTTATTCTTGCAGGGATAGGATCCGTATAAAGATTTATTTTTTGACCATCAAATATACAGATAGGTGCTTTTTTCTCAAACATTATCTTTCCCTTTAAACCTGTCTCTCCCTTTACAAGGTGATTTGCATAGGAGAAAAAAAGACCTTTGCTTCTTAATTTTGCTGTAAACATTGTAAGTTTTCCATCTTCAACCTTAACATCCGGAACTATCCCCCCTGTATTTTTTTCATAACTATCCTTATCATTATAAAACAAAAGATAATCTTCAAGGTGGGTATAATCTCTTTGAATCATTTTGCCTGAAGGAGTGTAATATCTTGCAGTAGTAAGAGCAATCGCAACATTACTTCTAATATGATAAAGCGTCTGCACCAGCCCTTTTCCCCATGTTCTCGTACCCACTATTATTCCCCTTTTATTATCCTGAATGGCTCCAGCAACTATCTCCGAAGCTGAAGCACTTCCTCTATTAACAAGCACGACAAGTGGAAGATTCTCATATTGTTCATTTCTCATCGCATAAAAAACTTTGTTCATTCTTTCAACTCTACCCTTAATAGAAACAATAACCTTGCCTTTTTCAAGAAACTCATCTGAAATATTTAAAGCAGCTCTAAAATCCCCTCCTCCATTGTATCGCAAATCGAGAATTAATGATTTTATTCCTTTTTTAACAAGATTTTTAATAGCTTCTTCAAACTCTTTACTTGTTGTCCCTGTAAAAGATCTAATTACAATCATACCTATTCTTCCATTAGAAAATGGATCAACAAAGTGATAAGGAATGGAATAAAGAGGAATTTCAGCTCTCTTTATTCTGAAATGCAAAAGTTTTTTAAAACCTTCTCTTTTTATTTTAATATTAACATAAGTTCCCTTAGGACCTCTCAAAAGTCTTACAGCTTCATACTGAGTAAGATTCTTTGTTTGCTTACCTTCAACTTCTACAATAACATCACCAGCCTGGATTCCCAATCTATAAGCAGGAGTCCCTTCAAGTGGTGTTATAACTGTTAATCTATCCTCTATTTTTAAAATCTGAATCCCTATCCCATAGAACTTTCCGCTCTGATCTTCCTGCATAGTTTGAAAAGAATCAGGATCAAGAAGATATGAATGGGGATCAAGAGAGGAAAGCATCCCTCTTATAGCCGCATATGTTATTTTTTCTTCATTAATATTTTGCTTATAATAAAGCTTTTTTAGAAGTAGCAAAGTTTTCGTATATTTATAAAGCTGGCTTTTCCACGGAGTAAGAGATGAAGCGGTAATAAAAACTATGCTAAGCAAAATAATTACTAATATTTTCGATTTTTTCACTACTTTTTCTCCGGATAAACTTCAAGGGATTTTTTTAATATATTCATTGCTCTTTTTAATTTTTTCTCCTCCAATACATATGCCAATCTTATTTCATCAGATCCGAGCCCAGGTGTGGAATAAAATCCTCCGGCAGGAGCTACCATAACCGTTTCATTGTTATAGTTAAACTCCTCAAGGAGCCACCTTGCATAATGCTCTGAATCTTTGACAGGTAATTTGACAACCATGTAAAAAGCGCCCATTGGAAGTTCCAAAACAACACCATCTATTGATTTTAATTCATTGAACATTATATCTCTTCTCTTTTTGTACTCTTTCTGAACTTCTTTAAAATAGGAAAAACTCATTCTGTATGCCTCGGCAGCTGCGACCTGCTCGACAATCGGCGGACAGAGTCTTGCCTGAGCAAGTTTCATCACCCCGTTTAAGACATCTTTATTTTTACTTATTATATATCCTATTCTTGCTCCGCAAGCACTGTATCTCTTTGATATGGAATCAACCGTTATCACCCTATCTTTGGCATCCTCAAAGTGAAGCATACTTGTGTACTCTATTTCTCCGTAAATAAATTCTCTGTAAACTTCATCGCTTATTATAAAAAGATTATGTTTTTCTGCTATCTTAACTATTCTCTCAAGATCTTTTCTCGGATAAACTGTACCTGTTGGATTATTAGGGGAGCAAACTAAAATTGCTTTCGTTCTATTTGATATTTTTTTCTCAATCTCCTCTGTGGAAGGTATGGAAAATCCGTTTTCAGCCTTTGTTGTTACAGGCACAAGCTTAATATTGCTCATCGCAGCATAACCATTATAATTCGTATAATATGGTTCAAATACAATTATCTCATCATCAATATCAGCAACCACAGAAAATGCAAAAAGAATAGCCTCGCTTCCACCGGTTGTGATAATCATATCATCAGGCGAAACTTCAACATTATAATTTTTAAAATAATCGGAAACAGCTTCTCTTAAAAAAAGCTCTCCCTGAGAATACCCGTAAGCTATGATCTCCTGAGAAAAATTTTTAATCGCATTTAAAACAGGAGCCGGGGTTTTTATGTCCGGTTGACCGATATTAAGGTGGAAAACCTTTATACCCCTTTTCTTCGCCTGATCCGCAAAAGGAACAAGTTTTCTTATTGGCGATTTCTGCATATTTTTAATTCTTTCTGAAATCATTTTCACCTCCGAATTAGATTTATTTTAAAACTTGTAAGTATTCAAGTCAAGCAAACCATTTTCTTTAAAACATATTTTAAGCTCCATTCTTTTTGTACAATCAGCATCATTATTTGTTTCTCAACAAAAAAAATAAATAAAATTTTCACAAATGAGTAAAAAAATTAAATAAGTCTTGACAAAAAAATATAATTTGCTTACAATTTAATTGACATGGCATACAGATTAGGAGAATTATTATTAAAAGAAGGGTTGATCACTGAAGCTCAGCTGAAAGAAGCCCTTGAATATCAAAAGGAAAGGGGTGGAAGACTGGGCTCAATTTTTATTAATCTTGGAATGATATCAGAGGAAGATATTGCAGAAGTTCTTTCCAAACAGCAGGGGGTACCGGCCATTAATTTGTCAAGGTTTGAAATTGACAAAAGCGTTCTCAACATTATAAGTGAAGAACATTGCAGAAAAGCTCTTATTATTCCTATAAGCAAAATCGGAGACACTCTTACTCTTGCGATGGTTGAGCCAACAAATCTTATGACAATTTCTGAAATTGAATTTATGACAGGATTAAAAGTACAACCTGTTATTGCACCGGAGTCTGCTATAAGAGCAGCTATAGATAAACACTATGGTACGACTTCAGAAGTAGAGCTTAAAAAAACATTTGAGGAATTTCAAGATGAATTCGGGGAAGAGAGCATTGAGTTTCTAACAGAAGAAGAGGAAATGAACATAGCTGAAATGGAGCAGGAAGCTGAGAGAGGACCAATTGTTCAATATGTTAACAATCTAATAAAAATCGCAGTTGAAAAAGGGGCGAGTGATATTCACATAGAGCCTTATGAAAAAAAGCTTAGAGTCAGGTATAGAATAGACGGAATTCTATACGAACAGCAGGAGCCTCCCTACAGTATGAAAGATGGAATTATTACAAGAGTAAAGGTTATTGCAAAATTGAGGATAGATGAAAAAAGAGTTCCTCAGGATGGAAGGATTAAGACCAAAATAAAACTTGCAAACGGAAGAGTAAAAGAAATAGATATGAGAGTGTCCACACTTCCCACCTTATACGGTGAAAAAGTCGTTATGAGAATTCTGGATAAGGAACAATTAAGATTGGATCTTACCCAATTGGGCTTTGAAGAAGAATCACTTGAAAAATTCAAAAAAGCGATTAGAAGGCCGTGGGGAATT